>ERZ839947.241-NODE-241-length-81089-cov-8.842942_pt1 | contig 81089 bp, 77 predicted proteins | sample MGYA00519908_ERZ839947 | MGnify/ENA primary metagenome ERZ839947 (study PRJEB31850, sample SAMEA3708857) | human gut metagenome | biome: human gut; feature: human-associated habitat; material: faeces | place: China | collected 2014 ... | reverse complement strand
CGCTGAAACCCGCATAAACACTGGCTTTTTTAAGCAACTCGATTTATTCAAACTCAATCGTTCCTGGTGGCTTACTCGTCAGATCGTAAAATACTCGATTGACTCCCTTCACCTCATTTATAATTCTGCTCATGACGGTCTGCAAGACATCAAACGGAATGTCTGCCGCCTCCGCTGTCATGAAGTCTACCGTGTTGACTGCACGCAGTGCTACGGCGTAGTCATAGGTTCTCTCATCGCCCATGACACCAACCGAACGCATATTGGTCAGTGCTGCAAAATACTGTCCGATGCTTCGATCCAGTCCCGCCTTAGCGATCTCTTCACGATAAATATAATCAGCATCCTGCACGATTCGCACCTTTTCTGCGGTCACTTCGCCGATGATGCGAATGCCAAGTCCCGGTCCCGGGAATGGCTGACGATATACCAGATAATCCGGCAGACCAAGTTCCAGTCCTGCCTTACGCACTTCATCCTTAAACAGGTTGCGCAGTGGCTCGATGATATCCTTGAAATCTACATAATCCGGCAGACCGCCGACATTATGATGAGACTTGATCACTGCAGATTCTCCGCCAAGTCCTGACTCTACCACATCTGGGTAGATCGTTCCCTGTGCCAGGAAATCTACGGCACCGATCTTCTTTGCTTCTTCTTCAAAAACACGGATAAATTCTTCGCCGATGATCTTACGCTTCTGCTCCGGCTCGGTCACTCCTGCAAGTTTTGCATAATAACGCTCCTGTGCATTGACACGGATAAAGTTGATATCAAAGGCGCCGCCCTTGCCAAATACACTCTCGACTTCGTCTCCCTCGTTCTTACGAAGCAGACCATGATCTACAAATACACAGGTAAGTTGTGGTCCGATTGCCTTTGCAAGCAAAGCCGCCAGTACGGAAGAATCCACACCACCGGACAGTGCCAAAAGCACCTTGCCGTCTCCTACCTTTTCTCTTACATCCTTAATGGCATTTTCTACAAAGGAATCCATGCGCCATGTTCCGGCACATCCGCAGACACCGCGTACAAAGTTGTGCAGCATCTTGGTTCCCTCAACCGTATGCAGTACTTCCGGATGGAACTGGATCGCGTATAAATTCTTTTCCTGATTCTCTGCCGCTGCCACCGGGCAATCCGCCGTATGTGCGCAAATGCGGAATCCCTCTGCCGGCTTTGAAATGTAATCAAAGTGGCTCATCCAGCAGATCGTTGTTGCAGATACACCTGCAAACAATGGGGAATCCTGCTTTACGAATACCTCGGTCTTACCGTATTCTCTGACCGGTGCCTTCTCGACCTTACCGCCTAATACATGCATCATCAACTGTGCCCCATAGCAAAGTCCCAATACCGGAATTCCCAATTCAAACAATTCCTTGGTATAAGTCGGTGAATCCGGCTCATAACAACTGTTTGGACCTCCTGTCAAAATGATCCCTTTCGGATTCATTTCTTTAATCTTTTCAATATCTGTTTTATAAGAATAGATCTCACAATAAACATTGCATTCTCTGACTCTGCGGGCAACCAACTGGTTGTACTGTCCGCCAAAGTCAATGACTATGACCTTTTCCTGCTCCATGCTTGTCCTCCGTTTCTTTTTGTACCAGGTACAAATCTATCTCGTTTCATTATATTAGAGCCTATAAAAAATAACAAGTTCAAAGGTCAATTTTCCGACAGAATTTCCGATATAAAATATATAACAATCGGTAATTGGCAAAATTTTACCGCTTTCCCTACTATAACTTTTAAAGAAAGGAGCCGTCATGAGTGGATTTTCTGTAGCAAACAACATCACCCTGCGCAGTTATTACGCGACCTACCGCGCTTTTACGACCAAAAGTACACGTTCTTCTGCTACGACCAATCAGTTAAATTATGCAGATGCACAGGCGCTTCGCCGCGCGGTTCGGAAACTGGATGATTTTGACTTTGAAAATGCCGATAAGGACGATATTTCTTCTCATGTACGCGCCTTTATCGATACATACAATTACACCATGGATTCCGCCAAATCCTCGACCAATTCCTATGCAACCTCCACTTACAAGAATCTGAAAAATCTTGCCAGCAAGTATTCCAAGGATTTGGAAAACATCGGCATCAAGGAAAACTCCTCTGGTTATCTGACCCTCAGTTCTTCCGCCGTTGAAAACATCAGTGGCAGCCGTTTCAAGAGTCTTTTAAGCAAAGACTCCAAATTCATGAAACAGTTGACGACCTATGCCAAGCGCATGGCAAACAACATCGATTATTACGCTTAATACTCCTATAATAACTACAAAAAGAGCATGTGTCTGATCCCTTCGATCGTCCACATGCTCTTTGTCTATCTGCTCATAACTTTTTCGTATCCCGCTTCCCCCGAAACAGAATCCGTCTTTTTACGCTTCTTCTTTTTTTGCGCTTGTCTCAAATTCATAATCCTTGCCCGGCAGGATAGCATTCAGGAAAATTCCCAAAATGGCTGCGATAGCAAGAGAAGTCAGTGTAACGCTTGTTCCTGCGATCGTGAATGTAAAACCATCTGTAAATCCAAGTGCGCTGACAAGGATAACGGCTGCAATGATCAGGTTTCTTGACTTTGTGAAGTCTACCTTGTTCTCAACCACATTACGGACACCGATAGCAGAGATCATACCATAAAGGATGAAACTTACACCACCGATGATGGAAGATGGCATAGAACCGATCACTGCTGCAAATTTCGGTGAAAAGCTAAGGATGATCGCATATACGGCTGCAATACGGATAACCTTAGGATCATGTACCTTTGACAGTTCCAATACACCTGTATTTTCGCCATATGTTGTATTTGCAGGGCCACCGATGGCTCCGGCAAATGCGGTTGCAAGTCCGTCACCGATCAAGGTTCTGTGAAGTCCCGGATCTTCTACGAAATTCTCATCTACCGTTGCGGAGATTGCTGTAATATCACCGATATGCTCCATCATGGTCGCAAGTGCGATCGGTGCCATAACAAGGATGGCTGTAATATCAAACTTGCACCATACAAATGGCTGCCACTGTACCCAGTGTGCGCTTGCTACAGAAGTGAAATCTAAGATCGCGCTTCCGTCAGCATTTGTCATACCGACACCATTTAATACCAAAGCAAAGATATAAGAGATCACGATACCCATGAGGATCGGAATGATCTTGAACATGCCCTTGCCCCAGATATTGAAGATCACAATAACCGCAAATGCGACGATCGCGATGATCCAGTTTGTCTGTGCATTATTGACAGCAGAAGATGCAAGAGAAAGTCCGATACTGATAATGATCGGTCCGGTTACAACCGGCGGTAACAAACGCATAACTTTTCTTACACCTACCAGTTTTACGATCAGGGCAAATACCAGATATAAAAGACCTGCAACCACGATACCGCCACAAGCGTATGGTAACTTTTCACCCATTGTCATATTGGCGTAAATACCACTATCCAATTGCGCTACCATGGAAAATCCACCCAGAAATGCGAAGGAAGATCCTAAGAAAGCAGGCACCTTACGCTTGGTGATCAAATGAAATAAGAGTGTACCGACACCGGCACAAAATAGTGTTACCTGAACAGAAAGTCCTTCTCCCTCGAAATAATCATTCACGAGAATTGGAACTAAGATTGTTGCGCCAAACATGGCGAACATGTGCTGCAAACCCAACAGTAGCATCTTTGGTGTTCCAAGACTGCGGGCATCTTTGATTGCTCCTTTTTGATTCATCACATAACTCCTTTGTACTGATTTGTTGTTCCTCTGCGAAAAGATCCCTTTCCGCAAAAAATCTGCGAGATGACATATGCACCCTCGCAGATATCCTTAACTAAAGAAAGTATAGCGGAATTATCTTCACTCTACAATCTTTTTTTTCGCATTCTTTGTATTTTTTTACACACTTAAAATCATATGGTCAAAACCATACTCCAGATTGGAATACTGATCATGGAAAGGATGGTAGATGCCACTACCAGTTTTGTTGCAAAGATCTCATCACAGCCATACTTGGATGCCAGAATACTGGTCGTTGCCCCCGCCGGCATGGCAGTCAAGAGTACACAGACCCCTGTCACCAGAGACGGCAGTTTTATGAGCAGGCAGACGACATACAAAGCCAGTGGCATCAGTACCAGACGAAGGATAGAATACCGAAGCACTTCCCAGTCGAAAATAGATTTCCAATCCGCTTCTGCCAAGATCATACCGATGACCATCATGGAAAGTGCCGTATTGCAATTTCCAATCGTTCCGATCGTATTTGTGATAACGGCTGGTGGTCTATATTGTGTCAGAATCAGGATCAAACCGATAAAACAGGCAATGATACAAGGATGGGTCACAACCTTTTTCAAAGTCGCTTTCCAATCTTTTGACTGCGTAAAGATTGCAATACCGGACGACCACATCATAATGCGCATGGGAATCAGGAAAATGGATGCCATAGCAAGCCCGATCGATCCAAAAACGCCCTCTGCGACCGGATTTCCCAGAAATCCCGCATTAGAACAGATCACGCCATATTGCAGGCTCATACGATGTCCCACTTCTCTTTTACCATATAAAATCTTTCCCAGGATCACACTGACGATCTGTATTCCTATGGAAATCACAAGAACCTCTGCAAACTGCACAAACGTATTGCTATCGCAGTCAATCATAAAGGACTTTATAATATTGCAGGGAAGCACCAGATAAATGACCAGATCGTTGATATTCTTCTGCCCTTCTTTGCTTATAATTCCTATTCTTTTTATAAGTGCTCCTACTAAGATCAGCAAAAGCATGGTTATCTGTAAAACCAATAGTTTACTCATCTTATGTTTATTTTCCTTCTAACTGCGCCACCACCGCATCCACGGTAGCCGCCACATCTTTTCCGTCCAGATCCACGGTAATATCCGCGTATTTTTCATAAAGTGCCGTGCGCTCATTATAAATATCCCGCAAGGTCTGTCCCTCTTTATGTACGACACCTCGCTCATCCAGATCCCCCAGACGCTCGTCCAAGAGATCATAACTGATCCTCAGATAAACGACAATCCCGCTCTCTTTAAAGTGTGCCATAGCATCTGCGCCAAAGATAACACTCCCTCCGGTCGCGATCACGGTATTGTCCACATCAATTTGGCTGTTGATCTCGTTTTCTACTGCGTTGAAGCCATCAATGCCTTTTTCTGCAATGATTTCTTTTAAAAGTTGTCCGGTCTGATGCTGAATGACCAGATCTGAATCCAAGAAATCATAATTTAATACTTTTGCAAGAATAACGCCGGAAGTACTTTTGCCCACCCCAGGCATACCGATCAAAACAATATTTTTTCCCATATTCTTTCCTTTTCTCGTTGCTATAAGATAAGAGGATGCCCTATAAAAGAGCATCCCCCTTGACATCTGATCCTTGATTACTTTGTTCCAAAAATACGATCCCCGGCATCTCCAAGTCCCGGACAGATATAAGCATTCTCATTCAACTGACGATCCAAGGCGCCAACATAGATCTGCACATCCGGATGTTCCTTGTGCAGTCTCTCCAGACCTTCCGGTGCGGCAATGATGCACATGAACTTGATATTCTTGCCGCCATGCTGCTTGATCATGGTGATGGCATCTGCACCGGATCCACCGGTTGCAAGCATTGGATCTACTACCAAAATAGTTCTCTGGTCGATCGGTTCCGGCAACTTGCAGTAATACTCATGTGGCTCATGAGTCTCCGGGTCACGATACAAACCGATATGTCCGATCTTTGCAGATGGAACCAGATTCAGCACACCGTCTACCATCCCAAGTCCAGCACGCAGAATCGGCACGATCGCCATCTTCTTACCGGCAATCATTGGCTGTTTGGTCGTCTCGATCGGTGTCTCGATCTCTACCAGTTCGGTCGGAAGATCGCGCAGTGCCTCAAACCCCATCAACATAGCGATCTCACTGACCAAGGTACGGAACTCATTTGTTCCTGTTGTCTTGTCACGAAGTCTTGAAATTTTATGCTGGATCAGTGGATGATCCATAATAGTAACGTTCTCCATTTGTTCCTCCTCAAATACCGTTTATCGGTTCGTTTACTCTTCTAAAAATCTTAGTTTATCCTGCGTGGAAAGTCAATGGATATGTGCATACTTTTTTCTGGTAGCCATGCCACCACGGATATGTCGTTCTGATTTATTGACATCTAAGACGCTTCTTGCCTCTTTTGCAAGTTCGACATCGATCTGCGGCAAACGTTCCGCAACGTCCTTATGTACCGTAGATTTGCTCACGCCAAAATTCTTTGCCGCCTGCCTTACGGTCGCACTCTTTTCCACAATGTATGTACCAATTTCAACTGCCCGTTTTTCAATATATGGTTTCAAAAAAATCCCCTGCAACACTTGTTTTTACATTGTATGCAAGGGATTTTTCTTTATTCAACTCATTTTGTCACAGTAGAAAAGTTATATTCTCCACATTCACAGGCAAATGTGCTTCCATCTGGCAGGATGACATCAGCCACACAGTTCGATGGTATGGAAATCCTAAAGTTCACCTTTCCATCTGTTCTAAAACAGGCACTCGAAACCTTGCCATATGCAGAATCATATTCCATAGAAATAGAATCTATCTGTGAAACCGGATGGGGTGCAATCACAAAATGATTCTCCCTGCCATCCATTTTGATTCCACATAAGGTATCAAAGATCCACTGACAACATGCTCCTTTAGAATAATGATTTAAAGATGCATCATCTGTCCAGTTTTCCCACACTGTTGTTGCGCCTTGTTTTATTTGCTGGATCCAGCCAATCTCTGGATTCATAAGCATGCGGAAAGCCTCATCGCTTGCACCTGCTTCCGTAAGAAGCGGAAATACAAATGGGGTAGACAAAAAACCGGTTCCCACACGATACTCTCTCGCCTGATTCAGTTTCACAATTTTTTGCAAAAGTCTCTGGCGGGCCTGTCCCTCAGCCAATTCCAATCCACAAGGTCTTACATACTTGCACATTCTCTTGCTTGTAATGTCACCATTCTGTACAAAATAATAATTGTATGCCTCTTTCGTCCGATCTGCGATCTGCTTATAATGTTTTGCTTGGGATTCTTTTCCTAGATAGTCAGCCATTTCCTCCATTAACCTCGCAGCATAGGATAAATATGCGGTCGCCTCCTCTACCATTGGCAGCAATAACATTTTTTGTGATGGCGCACAGTCGTCCGGCTCCGTCCATTCACCAAAATGTCTCCCACTGGTCACAAGATATTTGTCATATTTGCTTCGCTTTGGTGAAAAAAGGGAAAAGAGGTTTCTTTTACCCATTCTGCTGCTAAAATATGCAATGCACTTTTCCATTGCCTGCCAATTCTCCCGAATCAGGCAATCATCTCCATACCGTTTCCAGAAATAGTACGGGATAGTCACCATGGCGTCTCCCCAGCCGGCACTTCCCTCCATGGATATCCACTCAATCAATCCACTCTTCTTACCCCCCGTTGGATTCACATTATAGACAAGACCATTTCCTTTTTGACAATCTGCTACATCTCTCATCCATTTACGAAAAAATGCTCTCTGATCCATCATATAATTGCCTGTATTAAAAAAGAGTTGTGCATCACCAGTCCAGCCGGCACGCTCACGTGTCGGACAATCGGTCGGGACATCCATAAAATTTCCTTTTACACTCCAGAATGTATTTTTCACAATCCGATTGAGCATAGCATCCGAAGAAGTAAAGGAAAACGTTGTGTCCATGTCCGTATAAACTGCAATTGCACTAAATCTGCCGGCATCCACATCCTCCGGCCAGTCCAAAAGCAGGACATAACGGAATCCCATAATCGTAAATTTGGGTTTGTAGTCGTGACGTACCCCATCGCAGACAAAATCCACGGATTGAAAACGGCAGGTATCATAATTCGCCTTCCATGCAATATTTTCTACAGTAAAATTACCATTTGTATCCAATTTTTCTCCACACACCATGCGGCATTTTGCTCCCTTTTCTCCTTTTACGGAAAGTTTGACATAGCCTGCAATATTCTGTCCAAAATCCAGCACTGTATGTCCGTCCGGACAATGCACAATTGTTGGATTCGAAAATTTCTCATGTTCTTTTGCCGCGTCATTATTGGAAGCACAGACCATACCTTCATACGACGTCACTCTTGCCCTTCCACTATAAGATGGACTACGCCCCAGATCTATCCTCTCTCCGTTTTTCATATCCGCATAACGGATACTGCCATCATTAGACCATTGCATAGAAGCATCACTCACGAAAACCTCATGTTCTCCACTCTGATAAAAGACTTCCATTTGCGCCATAAGTTTTGGCTCATATCCATAAACTTTCGTGCTGTCAAAGACCCCTGTGGCACTGGCGTAAAAACCATCTGCCAGTTCCATGGTCCACACATTTTCATCTTTCAGCAAGTCTGTCACATCATACGTCTGATAATGTACTCTTTTTTGAAACGCAGTGGATCCCGGTGTCAAAACCGCATCCCCCACTTTTGTTCCATTAATTTTTGTCTCATACAGGCCACAGGCTGTAATGTAGAGTCTCGCACGCACAAGATTTTCTTTTTTTATTCGAAAAGTCTTTTTAAAACAGTCCACCGGATATCGCACTTTGGGACTTTTACTATGTTCATAGTTTCCCATGATAAACGATGCTTTCCACTCCTTTTTTTCCAACAATCCCATTTCAAAGAAAGCAGGCTGGCTCCAACTGTCATATACTCCATTCTCATCTGCCACCGCTGCACGCCACAGAATCCGGTCTCGACTCTCTAAAGGAAGACTGTAACTCGTCTTCATGGAATCACTTCTTCTTTCCTCCATAAGTTTCCATGGTTTATCATTTACGGACACCTCTATCTTAAACGCCGTCTGTTTTTTACCATCTTTGGTTTTCCATGATAATTGCGGATGCAGATCATCCAATCCCATGGGATTTCTCATATATGCTGTTTTCAGATCATATGTCTTCATAACTAATCTCCTTTACTATTTCCTGATGATGTAACAGTGCGTGTCATTTACCTGCAGCCTGCCGGATACGATCAATTCTCCGTTTTCATATGTATAAGTCACTTTTTCTGCCACAAGGGATGATTTTTCAATCACTTCATGGATTTCCTGCGGATTCATATTTTCAGGTGATCCCATTTCCTTCCATATACGATACGGATTGCAATGCTCATCATCAATCCGGTACAATCGAACATTCTGACATCCCGGCACCTCTATCTGTACCCGATATTTTTCTGCTTCCCGCATCACTTAATAATTTCAATGCATAAAACTGCGGTTTGGGGATACCATGGATGGTAAGCAAACCAAACCCTCCCGAAAATTCTTCCGGCACTATCATGAATTCATCAAAAATATCACTAAATGCCCAAATAGATGATCCTGTCACATTTCCTTCCATCTCATCTATGCTTTTTACCTGGAAACATGCCACCTTTTTACTATCATTACTCGGTGATGTCAGGATGGCATTACAATTCCACTCAGTATAATAAATGGGGTATCTGCCCGCCACAATCTGACTGACTTTCTTTGTATTATCATACATCTGCCCCTTTGCCAGAACCGTGGTTTCCGTCTTATCCTCCATGATCAGACGAATCCCATCCAGAGCAGTCCCCGCTTTCTTACTTCTCAATTGCTTCATTCCCCCCACAACATTGGAGAAAAGATCTTTCATGGCAAAGGCTTCTCCTATACCATCTCCCGGATAATTATGTGTTGAAATAAAATCAAGTGGCAATTTCCTTTGCTCACAAAAGTCAATAAATTCAGCAATCCAATCTCCGGTTGCACTTGCAGGTCCCCCCACCAATAGAGCCGGATCTACCTCCTTCACGGCTTTGGCTGTAATCTCATAGAGATGGAAATAGTCCTCCATCGTTCCGGCAAAAAAAGTGAACATATTAGGTTCATTCCAAACCTCAAAATTCCATGTAATAACCTCATTCCTGCCATACCGGTGTATCGCAGCCCGGATGAACGCCTGTACCAACTTTACCCAATCATCGTCTTTCGCCGGCATGGTTTTCATGCCCTCCGCATTGACCGTGACTTTTTTCTTCTTTTTTGCAATAGCCGATGGCATGAAAGACAGTTCAACCCATGGCTTCATTCCTGCTGCAAGTACATTATCATATGCCGCAAAAATATTAAAGAAATTATAATTTTGAAACTTTTCTGCGCCCGGTATCGGCATCATATCCGCCATGGACATAATCGCCTGCATATCATCATCAAAAATGCCGTGAAACCGAACTCTCTCTATGCCAAGTTCATCATGAATAAATTTTAATTGTCGGGCATAATCTGAACGCATAGCAAGTTTTGCCTGACCAGAGCCAACACAATATTTCCAGTGGTTGGATACTTCCACCCGTCGGGTGTCTTTTTTTATTGAAAAAACAAATGTCTCTTTCATGTCTATCACCTTCTTTTGGTCTGCAGGATAATTTGCTCTGCTTCGGTTCCCTCTGCACTCACATCAATCACGATTGTGCCCTCTTCTTCTGTGCTTTGTACATAAAATCCCATCTGCCCCATCCAAGAGTGGTAGGAATCGCCATCAAACGCTTCTTCAGTCACAGGATTTCCGTTGCCAATAGCGCGCAGGATTCCGTTCCCCAAAACACTGACCCTGATTTGCCTATCAGAAAGCATCTTTACGATACCTGCTGCATCAGTCAGAGAGACCAGCACAAACGTCATATCTTCTCCATCAGCTGTCAGAACTTCTTTTTCCGCTTCCACACAAAGCCTTGTTTCATCGCCTGCAGAAATAAGTTCATCCTCATCAATTTTATTTCCTTTTTCATCATAACTGACCGCCTTAAGTCTTCCCATTTGATAGATTGTCTCATAGGACGCCTTACAAAATTCTAATTTTTTTCGACCAAGAGACTCTCCGTTCTGAAACAATTCTACCTCGGTTCCTATACTATAGATTTCAATCTGCGCATTTTTCCCTTGACAGCCCGGCCAACTCCAACTATGTACAGCATCTGTATCGCGCCACATACCAAGGAAATACTTTTCACCGGAATGATTAACCGGTCTTACAGCGATATATGGTTTTTTATACTTCTTCCAAGCAATGGCTGCAGCATACATCTCCGTTTCTTTCTGTCCCAAAAGATTGATTGCTCCACACCCTCCACTGACACACGGATATGGTCGATTAAAGCCACCTTTTGCCTTTCCATAAATCGGAACGCCGACACCGGCTTCCCCCAAATAATCCATTGCTGTCCACATAAAATCACCAATCACATATGGGTGAGCCTCAACCAACTTCCATCGTTCTGCCATGGAATGCGGATAAGTCTCGGAACCTAACATGATACGTTTGGGATCATATGCATGATGTGGCTCATAACAATTTTCTGCATAATTCAGCCCTACAATATCCAGTTCATCAAAACAGGCTTTCAGTTTTTTCTCTACCTTTTTCGGTTTTCCCATCATTTTTTGGACAAAAGGTACTACCGTGACAATAATATTAGCCAGTAGACTTGCTGTCGTCTGGGCGTTCTTTGTCTCCTCGTAAGGATTCACACTGTCCTGAGGACTGCACTTAGATTTTCTTCCTCCCATCATGGACACCACTGGATTGATACAATTGATAACTGGTCTGGAAGCATCCAGTTTATGGCAGATATCAACCAAAATACGGTTCCACACAGCCCCTTCGTCACTACCTGTGTCCCCTATTTCGTTACCAATAGAATACATAATCACAGATGGATGACTGATATCCTTGCGGATCATGGCACTTACATCTTCTTCATAATACTTTTCAAAGTAAATAGAATAATCATAATCTACTTTCATGAATCTCCACTGATCAAATGCTTCATCCATCACATACATTCCATATTTATCACAGGCCGTCAGGAGTGCTTTACTTGCCGGATTATGTGCCGAACGAATAGCGTTAAATCCAGCCTCTTTTAAAAGTTTGATTTTTCGTTCTTCTATCCCATCATAAGCACAACTTCCCAAAATTCCATTGTCGTGATGAATACATCCGCCACGCAGTTTCACACTTTCGTTGTTAACCAGAAGTCCTCGTTCTGCCGACCAGCGAAGTTCTCGGATTCCAAAAAGAATGGCCTCCTGATCGACTACCTTCCCATTTCTCCGCAGTTCCGCCTTTAACGTATAAAGATATGGATGCTCGTCACTCCACAGTTTTACATGCGGCACGATCATTTCTGTATGGATACCGGATGCTTCTGCCACCTTATTTTTATTATCATCCCAAAGTGTTATTTGCAATTCACAGCCAGTCACATCGTTTACTTTTGTAGTAACAGAGACATAGGCACACTGATTTTTATAATCAACCCGCTTTGTCACTGCTTCGATGCCATCTACACTTATATGGGAAGGAGCTCCTATATATAAATTCACATTGCGATAAATGCCGCTTCCTGTATACCATCGACTATTTGGTGTCCTGCTGTTATCTGCAATTACCGTAAGTTCATTTTCCGCATCCAAAATCAGATTTCTGCTAATATCCAGTACAAATCCGGAATAACCATAGACCCAGCCGCCAATTTTTTTCCCATTTAATATCACTGTAGAATTCTGATATATCCCTTCAAACTCGATTAACACAGACTTATCTTTCCATGCGCTATCTGCCCCAAAATGCTTGGTATATTGATATTTACCCCCGGGGAAAAAGCCTGCTGCTGCGCCATTTTTCATATTTACCAGTCTTTTTTCCGTCTGCATGGCATCATGAGGAAGTCTTACTTCCACTGGTTCGCTATGCTTCAACAGGTTCTGAAATGTCCATCCATCGTTAAATTTAATTTTTTTCATACTCTATCTGTCCTACCTATAATAATTGCGGCAGGAACTTCTTCCTGCCGTAACTCATCTTATTTACTTTCTCTTAAGGTTCCATCTTCATTAAAGCCGTTCTCAACTCGAAGTTGTTTTAAATCTCGTTCCAAGTGGAAAAATGCGAATAAGACAATGCTGATTGCAAGGAAAATAAGAGGCATTCCATTATAAGCAAAACTGATTCCTTTTAAGGCTTTATCAACCGTCACTGCACCGCCCTCTACATAAGTGTCAAATCCTTTGGTTCCTAAAGCAGCAAGTGCTGCCCAATCTTCAAAACCATTTTTTGTAACTGCCTTAGTCAAGGCATCAAATCCGGTTCCAGAAAGAATCAGACCGACGATCACGGAATTCAGACTCGTTGCCATCTTTTGCGCAAAACTAATAAATGCAGAATACATACCTTCCGCAACGACACCTGTTTTGTAACGTCCATACTCCATCAATTCATAGTTTACCTGAGACAAAACACAGGCATTGATGATGTTTGGCAGGCTGACCGCAAGATAACCAACCATCTGTGCCGCAATTGATTGTGGTAAGAACATTCGAATGATAATACCAATAATAGAAATCATCATGGAACCACTAATCAATTTTGCTGAGCCCATCTTTTTGGAAAGTTTTGGGATCGCAGCAAATACTGGAAACAATGCCACAGAAGCAGCCATAACAATGGAGAATGTTCCCAAATTGCCGTAAACATATTGGAAATAATACTGTCCTACACCAAACGAACTCATCATAACAATCATATACATGAAGTTGATCAGGGTAAACATAACCAGATATTTGTTCTTTGCCACGCTCTTTAGAAATACAGAAATCGGAACATTTTCTTTTTGTTTTTCCGGTTCATATCCTTCAAATGCAGCCAATTCCTCCTCGGAATATTCCTCACAGAGGAAAAATGCCATCAAACAAGCAACAATACCAATAATTGCTGTGATTGCCGCAATAATAATAAATCCTCTTTGTGAAGCATGGAAAATATTGATAACAGCCGGCAAGGCAATCTGCAGCCCCAATGACCCTATCGCATAAATTAAACCAATCACCGTCAAAGTCCGTACACGATTATCGTTATTTACAATGCTTCGCTTGATATGTGTTTCGTATGCAATATTTGCCATAGTTCCAAATATAGCACTGACCAGCGTGGATAATATTGTTATATAGACCACAATTCCCATGTCACTCATCAGGCTTCTTGGCGCCGCAAATACAAGTAAAGTCAGTATCCACATCGGAATGCCTGCAAGAACCCAAGGTCTCGCCTTGCCCCACTTTGTATGTGTTCTATCAACAATAGCCCCCATCAAAAGATCGGTAACAGCATCAATTGCCGTCTTGATTGCCATGCCAATGGAAATAGCGGCTGCTGCAATTCCAAGACTATTGGTAGCAAAATATGTTACCTCACCTATCATAAGTCCCTGTAAAATATTTCCCATCCTTACCATGGAAAAGCCAAGCAACTTTTTCTTAGAAAACTTTTCGTCTGCAATATTGAGACGTTTAATTTGATCTGCCATAGTATATCCTCCCTCGCATCCCAACTTGATAGACTTATTCTATCGTGAAAACCGGGAGATTTGAATTTCTCTACTATCCATTTTCTTATCATATATTCTTCAAATCCTCTTTTTCTTATCTGTGATAAACCAAATCACTTTTATTTTTCATGTGATTCCGTTATAATAAAAAAGAGTATTTGTATCATAGGGGCTTTCCTATGATATAAACAGATTGTGCTAAGAGGTATATAAAAGTGGAAATAAAAAACAGAGATCAGATTTATCATATTCTGCAAAATTTAAGTAATCTTGAAATTTCCTATGTGGATTACTCCCGACAGGAAATCAACTACAACGAATATCATACATATTTTGATTATTTCAACAACTATGTGATTCAAAATCACAATTTAACACGCTTCTACTTTCCAATTCCTAAAGATATGGAACATTTAGAATACCCAAATGACATCTCTAATTTTGATGTTATTTCAGATTCCTTGACATTTTTGCCTGGATTTGATATCTCCGTCAGCAAACTTTTTAATTTTCCCAAGTCTGCCACGCACCAGTGCAATTATTACAGTATGCTCTATCTTATGGAAGGAAATGCCCATCTGCAAATTCAAGATGTCAGTATTCATGTTTTGCCAGGGGACTTTTACCTGATTCCTCCCAATACCCCTTACGCTGCTACGGCAGCCCCGGAGTCTATCGGTATTTTCCTCGATATGCGAAAAAGTTTTCTCAATTCTAACTACAAGTCCTTGTTTCAGGACGATGCCCGGTTGGAAAGATTTTTTATAAATTCTCTGAACCAGGATAGTTCTTCCACACATCTTGCCATCCATACGAACGCATCATCTATGCATCGCAACCGTATACTTGATATTTTTGCCGAATATATCAATCAGGAAAGTTTTAGCAATGCTGCTATGAAAAATCTCTTTTCACTTCTCATGATAGATCTCTTGCGGGATTCCAACACCAGAATTGAATCTCCAACACCTATCAGTGGCAGCGATACATTGTATCAGACTATCCTTGATGAGATACGCCGTAATTACCAAACGCTCTCTCTTAGTGAACTGGCAGAAAAAACGCATTTTTCCAAGCAGTATATCTGTAAAATCATAAAAGAAAAATCAGGGAATACATTTCAGAACCTTTTGCTCCATACAAGACTAAAAATGGTTGCGCAGTATCTGAATGACACTGCGCTCTCCATTGAGGAAATTGCTTTTTTATGTGGATTTTCCACACCGGCACATCTCAGCCGCTGTTTCAAACAAAATTTCGGCATCACGCCGAGTGCTTATCGCAAATCCGGCAATGTCAATGACACTGCACGCACTAAAAACTAGGAAAACAATAACATCTTGGTACAGATAGCTGCTGCACCGATATAGTGTTCCTTCTGCGCCAATTCAGAATAAATGATTCTATCCTGTCCCAAACTGGCATCATAAGATGCACATGCCTGGATCAGTGCCTTTCGCACTTCCGGGCTTTCAAAGAGATTGCCGGTCAGAATGATACGATTGGGTGCCATAATCGTCGCTGAATTGACAATACTTCTGGCGAAGAGATCCAGCGCATCCACAAACTGTCTGCCAACGGGATTTCCCAGATTTTTACAGAAAGTCTCACCAAAGGCATCCTCAGAAAAAGGCGCGATCTTGCAAAGCGCCGCATAGGAAACTTTCGTTTCCAGACATCCCCGTCTGCCGCATTTACAGAGTTGCCCGTTTTTTTCAACGATAAAATGTCCCAACTCTGCGGCTTTGGCATGCCGTCCCTCATAGATCTCCTGATCGATGATAATGGCACAGCCAACACCGGGACCCCATTTGATGACCATAAGGTTATCGTGCTCTTTTCCTGTGCCATATAAAAGTTCTGCCACTGCAAAGGCATTGACGTTATTTTCCACATATACAGGAACTGTAAAGTGCTGTCCCAAAATCTTTGCTATCGGCACCGGCTCATCCCAGATGCCATATGCCTTAATACTGCTTCCGGTCGCCTTGTCCACAAGACCTGTGATACCAACGCCGATCGCAGCCAGCCTGCGGTCACCTGTCCCACACTCCTGCAAGAGTTTCTCGGCGGTCTGGCTCAACTTGTCCAAATAGGCTTGCGGTGTGATCGAAGTATTAGTCTTACAGCGTTTCTTTGCAGCAACCTGCCCGCGCAGATCCGTGATCGCCACGGTCGTATATTCCGGTTCGATCGTCATAGCACAAACATAAGACGCTTCATAGTTAATATCCAGAAGCACCTTCTTACGTCCTGCCCCACTGCTTTTCACATTGACTCCGGTCTCCACAAGAATTCCTTCTGCAAAAAGATCGGTACATATCTGCGTTACTGCCGCTGGAGTCAGCCCAAGCGCATCTGCCAAATCCTTTCTGGATGCCGGGCCGTGGTCGTTTATAAATTTTAAGATTGCCGCACGGTTTCTTTTGCGTACCGTTTCCATATTTGCACCGGTATGTCGAATCATAATCCCGCCTTTCTCCTTAAATAAAATCTAGCCTGACACACGATTGCGCCAGACACGATCGCCTGTGACGCATTTAATATCTCTGTACTTCCATATTAAGCATTCCTGCCAAAATTTCAAGTTCTGCCGCTACATTTCCATAGGCAACCACAAAATGCGGCTCCCATCCAGCCTCAACACTTTCATAGACAATGGTCTTTGCATCTGCGTTCGTCTTTACCACCAGAGATGTACCATTAAACTGCTTTGGTTTGTCCAGGGCTTCCCCGCCAGCAATAAAGAATCGGAAGTCTCCGTCACTATCCTTACCGATACGGAAAATGGTAACTTCCTTGCATGGCTTACATCCAAAATCAAGGGTTGGACCAATCTTTCGATTGCAGTGTACATCGACCTTTGCCCCGGTATCCTCTCTTGCCAAAGAGCAGGCTGCCGTTCCACAATGCCAGAAAGTGATGGTATTTTCTTTTTCATCCATGGAAACCGGATCGCCAAAGAAAGTTGCCTGCTGTGTCAGCTGCATACCCAGATACATGGAAAGTGCTCCATAAGTATCTGCCTCACAACTTGCTGCCACGCCAAGGTCATTTAACATGGCAAGCACGGCGCAGACCGGTGTCCCAAATGCGGTAAAGAAGTCCGGCCAGCAGCGGGATGCCAATGCCCCTACATGATGGTCCGTCACATATTCCTTGTAAGCACGATAGAGTCTGGCAAAATCCTTGCGGTTTTGCTCCGGTGTATTTTCCAGACCGCACATACGCTCTCCTGCATCTGCCAGATAGTCTTTTACATCCTCATCACTGTATCCCTTAGCGATGTCGATCAATTCCCTTGCTTCAATGGATTCTAAACTTGCTCCAAAGTTTTCCAGCATTTCCAGATCCAGCGCGCGTCCAAACCCAAAGCCCTGCGGTGTATGTCCTACCGCTGCTACCGTCAGATGACGCATATCGTATTTTAATTTTGCAGCGCGTATGGTTGCGCCAACTTTCGCCCTGACTTCTTCCTCCTCCGGTGAGCCAAAGATATAGTTGAGCGGCTCCTTACGGAACGCCTTAATGGCATTTGCTGCAGAGTAGGCACCAGTCAGCGAATTCAAGCGGAGTCTGCCGCCATCAATGGCCGGCTCACGCAGGGTCCAAAGAAGGATCGGGCAATCCAGTTTCTTTAATACCTCGCTTGCATAGGCTGCATTGGCAAAGGTAATGTTCTGTAAAATCACGAGATCCGGTTGGCACTCTTCCAAAAATGCATCCAAAAGGTCAATGGATAAGAGCATCTCCTTTGGAAAGACGCAGGCATCCGTCAGACTCTTGATCAAAGCCACCGATTTATCAAATTCCTTCTGTGCACTTTCCAAATGAAAGGTCGGTACACCGATCGGTACATATGCTATCTGAAATTCTTTTTTCATCTTTCTATAACTCCTTTTTGCACATCATCTATGTACATTTTTCTTCATATTATTTGCTCTGGTCAACCAAAAGCCTCAAAACATCATTTACACAAAAGACTGATTCCGGCAATGCAGAGCAGAATATAGGTCAGCACGGTAAAAACCGTCTGACTCATCCGTTTAAACAAAATACCGCCCAAAAACATGCCGCCAAACAAAAACGGCACAGAGATTGCCTGGATCCGTATGGTGTTCATAGTGTAGTAACCTGCCATGATGTCGCTGACAAGGATCATGCTGTTTAAGATGATCCAGATCGCAGATACCGTCCTGCGGAATTCCTCCTTGCTTTTGGTGTGATTGGACAAATAGGTGATGATCAGTGGTCCGCCGGAGACAAAGATACCATGCACGACACCGGAAAAAAGAAGCAAGGCTCTGGCACTCGCCGTCATGCCCTTTTCAATGTAATGCTCTCGTTCTTCGGTAGACCCTTTGGACTTTCTTGGACTTTTATCCATGATACCAAAGCCGTTTTCCCATGCGTACTTGCCAAAAGCGATCAGACCTCGTGCACCGATACCTATGACAAAGATGCCCAGCGCCGCATACAGCAGACGTTCGTGTCCGGTAAAGAAATGTTTTACCAGAATACCGACGATGATACCAATGCCCATATAGCAGGTCACACGCTTTAGTTCTCTGATATTTACATTCTTATAACCACCCACGACAACATATATGCCGGCGATGATCCCCAGCACATTTAATACCGGCTTTGCGACCAAATAGCCCACCAGATGGATAGAAAAAGGCATTGCCAGGATCGTTCCCGCAAACCCTGTGATACCCTGGATAATGTTTGCCAAAAAGATCACTATGTAAAACAGTATTTCGGACATAACTTACTCCTTTGGATAGAACAATTCCTTGTTCTCCCCGGTCACACCGCCATGGGCTCCCTGCTTCATCAGAGGCTCACGATCCGGGTGCGCAATGACCCATTTGTTCCTCTGTAACAAAAGAATGGCTTCCTCATCCCCGGTTTGCTGCTTTGCCTGCTTTTCTGCCTGGCTCAAAGGGGTATTGGTTCCCCGCGGCAAAATAACGATGTCCTTAAATCCCTCGTCCGTCACGCGCAGAGGAGACAGGTGAAGCGTGGTCTGGTACATCTCGATTGCCGTTCCCTTCGGTACAAAGAAAACCGTCGCCTGCGATACGTCATAAGTATTGTGACAGATATCATAATTATGTCCTAAGACCAGCATAAAATCCGTGATTGCGATATTGATCTCACTGCCTTTATGATATTCAAAGCCATTGTATGTCGTATTTCTGCCATTACAATAACCAATCTGGATCGGCATACCACCGTAAAAACTTGCAGCGATCTGTTCTGCTACCGGCTCGCTCTCCATCTCTTCCACCGATGCCACATAGACATTTCCATCTTCCGGGATCTGTGACGTCAGATTCATATAGGTTTCCAGTTCTTCAAAATCATATCCCTTGATAATCCGTCCGAAGGAGGAAAACTCTTCATCCTCAGCCGAATAGATCTTCACATCATTACATGCGTTTAACGCTTCCAATAACTCCATCTTTTTATCCCTTTACTGCTCTCTTACGACCTTGATCGTTGCGCAGAAATCTTCCTTTCCATAGCCTGCATCCATAGCCGCCTGATAAACGCGAAGTGCATTTTCCTCGCCCGGCATGGATACGCCACATTCTTTTGCAAGGTTCATACAGATATTGACATCCTTGTATTCATTTTCGATAGAAAATGCTGTGGTATAATCCTCTTTTGAGATCGGCTCCTTCTTAGAATCCAGGTAGAAGTTCTGACCTCCACCATAGGAGATTGCCTGTGCAAAAGTCATGATATCGATGCCGTTGGCTGCTGCCAAAGTAGATGTCTCGTTGACACCGTTCTGGATCTGTGAAACCAAAGCGTTGTGACAGATCTTCATGACCAGCCCCTTGCCGTTGTCTCCCATACGGATCACATTTTCTCCCATATAAGAAAGGATTGGCCTCATAGCCTCAAAAGTAGCCTTGTCACCACCGACATAGATACCGAGTTTACCTGCAATAGCTGCAGGTTTACTCTTAACAACCGGGGCATCGATAAACTGTGCGCCTGTTGCCTTGACCATCTCTGAGATCTCAACAGAAACAGACGGATCGATCGTTGACATATCGATACAGGTCTTTGTAGCATCCAGTACCGGAAGGACTTCATTGTAGACACTTCTGGAATGTTCTGACTTTGGCACCATGGAAATGATGACATCTGCATGTTCCGCTACTTCCTTGGAACTGCTGCATGCAACGGCTCCCACTGCCTCCAACTGCTTTACCTTTGCTTCGACAAAGTCAAAAACATATACCTTGTCGTCATGCTTCTTTACAATATTTTCACACATGGACTCGCCCATGATGCCGAGTCCGATAAATCCGATCTTCATTACCTAACCTCCTGATTTTCCTGCAAATTTACTCTGTGACTGTCTTATCCCATGCGCCCTGGAATTTTGCCATGCCGTAATCTGTAAATGGATGATACATGCTGTCCTTATATACCTGCAATCCTGCGGTCACGATATCAGCACCTGCTCTTGCGCAGTCAACAAACTGCTTACCGTTACGAACGGCTGCACAGATGATCTGGGTCTTGCCATAGAATCCATAATTCTTGTAAATATCAACGATATCCTGGATATATTCCTTGCAGTCTTCACCACTGTTTTCCTTCCATCCGATGAATGGAGAAACGAAAAGGGAACCATTCTTTGCAGGAACGATAGCCTGTGATGCTGAGAAAACTAAGGTCACATTGGTTCTGACACCCTTTTTCTCCAGAATTCTTGCGGCCGTGATACCGGACTGTGTACAAGGGATCTTGATGACAAAGTTGTCGCACATGGCAGCGATCTCCGAGCCCATAGCCACCATTTCATCTACATCATCCAGATGTGGATTAATCTCAACAGAGATTGGGAACTTTTCATAACCTACGATGTCCTTTTCCTCTACAAACTCTACCATGTCTTTTAAAACTTCCTTGAATGGCTTACCGGACAACATGATGTGGTTTGGGTTTGTTGTAACACCATCAATACCAAATGTGTCATATGCCTCACGGATCTCGTTAATTTTTGCACTGTCTAAAAAATACTTCATTTTCGTAATCTCCTTTTTATAAATTTTATGCTTGGGCTACTTGCATGAGTGCTTCGTAGTCTTTACTGTCTTTTCTAACAAATACCGGTGGTTTGCCGATCGGTGCTTCCACGATCATATGTCCGCCTGCATATTCCTTGCCGTCAAAAATGTTGACCCAGCCATCGCTTGGCAGATAGATCGTGCGGCTCTTTGCGCCTTCTTCATAAACCGGTGCTACCAGAAGGTCCCTGCCTAAAAGATACTCTGTCTTTTCGGTGTAGGCTTCTGCCTCATCATAATGATAAAAGAGTGGGCGCATGACCGGTGTGCCATCGCTGATCTCCTCAGCCACCAGACCCTTGAGATAATCTTTTAAAGCGACATGCATCCTGCCGCACTTGGCAAGTTGCGCCAACAGTTCCTCGTCATCATCAAACTGCACGTTGTTGACCGGCTGGTTGCCCTCATGGGTACGGAAGAGTGGTGAAAATACATTCATTTCCTCCCAACGCAAGAGCAATTCCTTGCTGCGTCGCATATGCATGATGGTGGTATAACCGCCGACATCCGAATGGGCGATACCGTAACCGCTCATAGCAAGAGATAAGGTCGCCGGGATCACTGCCGGCAGTCCGTCATCAATAGACCAATCAACATGCTGATCGCCCGTCCACATCATATGGGAATGTGCGATCGTTCCGGTATGTCCTGCTCTGGTAAAGAAGAATACCTGACCTTCCTTGCCGCATTCTGCAACGGCTTCCTGATTCATCTTTGCCCAGATCGCCGGCCACTGGTTATGGATGATTGCCGGATCCTCTCCACTGTAAAGCACAGCGTCGATCGGCAGATACTCACCAAAATCTGCCATCCAGCCACCCATGCCAAGTCCGATCATATTTTCCTTGATCAGTCCCTTATACCACTCGTATGCCTCTGGGTTGGTAAAATCAACCATAGCTGCCGGGAAAGTCGTAATGGTCACCAGATAATCTTTGCCCTCGCGATCCTGGACACAATAACCGTGCTCAGATGCATATGCATATAAGTCCTTTTCAATGGCAATGAATGGATTGATGTAGCCTAAGAAACGGACACCTTCTTCTTTCCATTCTGCGATCTTTTTATCCAGTCCCGGATAAAGTTCCTGATCCCACTCCCAGTTCCACATGACCTGATAGCCGAAACCGGTTCTTCTGCAGCCTGACCAGTCCTGACACCAGACACCGACCACAGGAACGCCTGCTTCCTTTGCCTTTTTGAGCTTGGCATCTACAACATCTGTTCCCTCCTGGATACCCAGGATCACGCCGTCATATAACCAATCCGGCAATGCCTTTTGTCTGCCAAGGAGTCCTGTCAGTTTGCGGGATACCTCTGCAAAATCCTGACCGCTGTCTGTGATGATGACCGGCGGCTCCTGGAAATATAAGGTGATCTTTCCGGCATCGGTAAAATCAAACTCGCTGTAGGCATTGATATCGCAATGCACATAATATTTGTCACTGGAAACAAAGGTCGGCTGTGCATAGTAGGATTCGTATTTGTCAAAGGAAAGTTTCTTGTCCGGGTGCTTACCCAGTAACTTTTCCTTAATGATCTTTTTGGAAATACGTCCGGTGTTCTGATGCTCTGCCACCCAGATACGTACATTTTGTCCTTTCAGATCTAGTTCCGAATAGGTCTCCCCACAACCGTAGATATGCTCCTTTGGATTGGTCACAAAGGTCAGCCAGTAACGATTGACCCCCGGCTTTTCCTCTCCCACATAAGCCAAACGGATCTGTGAACCCTGCTGGGTCACGGCAAACTGATGTACCTGCTCTTTGGCACTGCTTCCTTTCGGATCTACATAGGTCAAAAGATAGCCCTCCTCGGTCTTCTCCTGATTCTGTAAGGTCAGTTTTCTTTTCCCGGAAATCTTCTGTTTGTACTTGAAACTTCCTCTGGACATGGAAAACTGATTCTCCCCGGAACCAATGCTTACTTCCATTTTTAAAATCTCTTCAATTCTTATTGTAAAAACCCCCTCGCTTTAATTTTTTAATTCGTTTAACTAATTATAGAACCTAGATCAGTAAAATGCAAGTATATTTTTTAAACTTATTAAATAATTGATATCTGCATAAAAAAGAGAAAGCAGATATATCTGCTTTCCCAATTCTTTGACCTGTGTTGATAATATGACATTGTCCTTATTTTTTTCGATTTTATTCTACAGTTACAACTTTTGCCAAGTTTCTTGGCTTATCTACGTCCAGCCCCTTATCTGCTGACACATAGTAGGAGTAGAGTTGCAAAGCAACGATCTCCGGGAATGACATATATTCGTCGTCCAGATTTGGCAGACCGATCACATGATACTCATCGCTCTGGGCGAAGTCCGCTTTCAGTTCTTCCTTGGTCAGGAGCACGACATTGGCACCTCTCGCCTTGATTTCTTTTACATTGGAAAGTTCCTTGGAGATCAGTTTGGTCTGGGTTGCTGCTGCAATGACCGGTGTTCCGTCTGTGATCAGGGCGATCGGTCCATGCTTCAATTCTCCGGCAGCATATGCCTCGGAATGGATGTAAGAGATCTCCTTGAGTTTTAAGGCTCCCTCCAGCAGAACCAGATAATCCATGCCGCGACCGATCATAAAGAGGTCGCTTGCCATGATCACTTCCTTAGCCTGACGATGGATGTCGTCTTTGATGGCAATGACCTGGGTAATAGCATCCGGCACTCTTCTGAGATTTTCCAGTGCATGCTCCAGATCCGCCTCTGTCATCCTGCCCCGCAAAGATGCACAGCGCAATACCAGAAGATAAAAGATCATCAACTGGGTCGTATATGCCTTTGTGCTGGCAACCGCGATCTCAGGTCCCGCATCGGTATAAAGCGTATAATCTGCGATACGGGAAATGGATGAACCTCTGACATTTAAGACTGCCAGACAGGCAGCGCCTTCTTTTTTCGCTTTCTTTAATGCTTCCATGGTATCAATGGTCTCGCCGGACTGGGATACTGCGATAAAGAGTGTGTCCTTATCCAAGACGGTGTCCGAATAGATAAATTCCGATGCCATCTCTGTCTCGACCGGAATACCCAGCCATTTCCGAAACAGATGAGCTCCCATCATGCCTGCATGCAAAGCGGTTCCGCATGCTACGATGCAGACGCGGTTAAAAGAGGTCAGCATTTTATCCACAGCCCCTTCATAGCCAAGATCGATACTGCCATCCACCAGGTAGTTTGTCAGGATCCGCTTCAAAGCCTCCGGCTGCTCGTTGATCTCTTTTTCCATATAATAAGCATAGCCCTGCTTGCCGGTGTTTCCTGCATCCCAGTCAACGACCTGCATTTTCGGCTGCACTTCCTGTCCATTGAAATCAACAACAGAAACCTGCGCCTTGGTCGCCTTTAAGATGCACTTTTCATCCAAGACGAAAAACTCCTTGGAATACTCGTACAGGGCAGCCGGATCGGATGCCAGAATGGTCAGTTCCTCGTTCTTTGCCACAACGATCGGGCTTACGTTTCTGGTCGCATAAATGGTATCCGGGATATCATCAAACATGACCACTAAAGCATAGGTACCCTTTAATTTCTTGACCGTTCTGCGGATGGCTTCGTTCGGATCTCCCTTGTAAAACTTGTTCAAAAGAGCCGCTACCACCTCGGTATCCGTCTCTGATACCAACTGGTCTTCCACCTCATACTCTTCACTCAGTTCCTTGTAATTTTCCACGATCCCGTTGTGGACCAGAGTTACTTTTCCCACACGATGTGGATGCGCATTTGTATCAGACACGCCGCCATGGGTCGCCCACCTTGTATGACCGATGCCACAGGTATAGTCACCGGTTTTCGGAGAAATCTCCCGCAGGTCTTTGACACGTCCCTGGCATTTGTGAATCTCCGGCAGGCTCTCGCCGGCTCTTCGGATAGCAAATCCCGCACTGTCATAACCTCTGTATTCCAGCAGTTCCAGCCCGTTTAAAATGCCATTTAAAGCATCATTTCCAATAAATCCTATGATTCCACACATATTTTAAATCCTCATTCTTTCTATACGAAGCAGCCGGATGATCCACCAGACTGCAATTATTTTTTCTTACTCTCATTATATTGGATTTGTTTTGTAGTTACCCACATATTTGCCAATATATGTCGCATTGAGATCTACGGAAGGGCATCCGCCGAATTTTCGATAACCCTTCTCCTCGTCGACCTTTTTCTAAGGTCCTGGCGCTAAAATGAGGACAATGTGTCACATATTATCAATTATTCACTTGTCAAAGCTCTCCGTGAGATTATATACTGCCTCCATAAAAATGTCAAACTGCGCCGCTTTTATATGCCTGCTATCAGCATATGAAAACTATAAATTTTATTTCTGAAATTCTTCATATTTCTTTAATAAAGGCAACACAGTTTCGTCACATCTGACCTGTAATATAAATAATGTCGAAAGACAAGAACATAACTTTTTCATAACTCCCCCTTACTTGAAAGTGATGTGTGCGTTGCATCACTTTCTTTTTTTGTGTAAGGCATGAACATGCATTTTGGCACATTCCTTTGTGTTCCTTGCTAGATAAAAGTGCTTATTCCAGCGTTTCCACAAGTCTCCGATTGCACCGGTCATTGATCTGACAGGTGCCTGCCCCCTGTGTCTGCTTCCAGCGCGCATCCTCCCCGCAGATATCCATACCAAGAATTTTGTCTGCTCTTTCCCTGATCTCCTGCAATTTTTCCACTGCTTCATCCAGAGTCATATCTCCCTGATCCCAGTCGCAGACAGCATCTTCTTCACGCAAAACATCCTTGTCAAAAGAGACATAGATGGGATGCTTTTCCTGTAAAAAATCCGGCATGCCGATCCGGATCTTTTCCCACAATTTCTTTGCAGATATCGTATTTCCTGTCGCATCAGACATTTGCACGCCTGCTTTATTGCTTGCCTCATCTTCTGCGCGTACGTCCTCGATCAGATGCGCATCCACACCCACAAGATATACCCTTTGCAACTTTTCATTGGTCAGCAGTGCTTCCCTTACCCAGCCGCCGCAGGAGGTGATACCGCCCCAGGACGGAGCCTGTAAGTCCGGGTGATGATCAAATAAGATCAAAGAAAAAGGTTCTTTTATCTTTTCCAGCCAGAGCAGGGACAGATAGTGATAATTTCCGGAATCCAAAAAATGTATGCCCTCATAAGAATAAGGTCTTACCCTCTCACGCAGGCTTTCTTTTGCCGCATCATCGCAGTAGCAATTTGTCCCCTCGATATCCTGACAAGTGATCTGACATATTTGCCAGCCCTCTTTCTTTTCTTTATAAAATGTCTGCTCGGCATATGCCCCGGACATATGCATAACAATCATGAGTTTTTTCATATTTACCCTCTTATGCTTCTTTTTTCTTGCGGATCAAAAACATGGCAATACCGGCGCCGCAGATGATCAGATAACCCAGAATGCTGATAACATCCGGCACTTCCCCAAGGAAGATGATGCCAAGCAGGGCAGCAAAGACGATCTGCGTATAATCATAGACGGATAATTCGCTCGCCGGCGCATAGGTATAAGCCGCCGTGATGGAGAACTGTCCCAGCGTTGCGGAAAGTCCCGCCATCAAAAGGGATGCCAACTGCCACCAGGCAAGAGGCTGGTGATCGACGATGATAAAAGGAACGGCACACAGGCAGGAAAATACGGAAAAGCAAAAGACGATCAGCGGTCCCGGAGCCCCATGCTTGGACGCAATGCGCACATTAGTGTAGGCAAGCCCCGCTCCCATACCGCCGATCATACCAATAAATGCAGGCAAAGTTGCAACGCTGTCAAAGCCCGGGCGCAGGATAAAAAGTGCTCCGATAAATGCCGTGATCACACAGATCAACTGGTATGGCTGAATCTTCTCTTTTAATAGGAAATAAGAAAAGATAATGGCAAAGAAAGGGGATAACTTATTGAGCATGGATGCATCTGCAATATAGAGTTTCCCGATCGCATAAAAGTTTGCAAAAATACCGATGGTTCCAAAAAGGGAACGAAAGAAGATATACTTGCCGCTGCCTTTGGGAATAGAAAAGGCTATATGCTCCTTTTTCATGACAACAAAGGCAAAAAAGACGGCGACCAGATTCCGAAAGAAACTTTTTTCGATCGCCGGAAGATCTCCCGCCAGTTTGACAAATAAATTCATAAAGGCAAAACCAAATGCCGCCAGGATAATATAGAAAATCCCCTTATATTTTTCATTGATCTTCATGTGTGATTAACTCCTATCATAAAACATTTCATTTCATTATAGCACACCCGGACAAATACGGTTACAAACAGGAAAAAAGGACAAAAAAAGAACCGGTGCCCGAAAGCACCGGCTCTGGATCGTCCGATTATCCTTCAATGGAAATGAAGTGTTTCTCAGGAACCGCCTTTGGCTGCTCCTTCGGAATAGATAATTTCAGGATACCATATTCATACTTCGCATGAATATCTTCCTCGGTGATACCTTCACCGATATAGAAACTCCTGCTCATGCTGCCGGCATAACGCTCACGACGCAGGTAGTGTTTCTTTTCGTCCTCCTCGTCTTTATCCAATCCTTTTTCTGCACTGATGGTCAGGTAACCATCATTTAATTCCAACTGGATCTCATCTTTCTTAAATCCCGGAAGGTCAATATCGACTTCGTATCCTTTCTCTGTCTCTTTGACATCTGTCTTCATCATGTTCTTCGCATGCTTACCATACAAAGCCTTGTCAACATCATGGAAGGAAGCGTCCATCCAGTTATCAAACTCATCAAATAAATTCTCTCCAAAAATACTAGGCATTAACATAAGTCATCTCTCCTTTTCTACCGTGCCGCCTCTGGCAACACCTCATGCTTGTTTACCTTGTTTCTTTGGAACGAAGTTGTTAAGGAAACTCGGGGAACATCTGGTTCTCTTTTTATTCCCTCTTCCTTTGTTCTGACTATGTTATAGCACCATTTATTAGCACTGTCAAGAGGTGAGTGCTAATTTCACATATTTTTCACACTTTTTATTTTATTGTCAGTTAATAGAACTTTCTATCCCTCCAACACATTATTCATGTATTCCATCTTCTCTTCTGCCTGATAGATGAGTTTGCTGCACTCCAATAACTCACCTGTAAAATCCACACCGATATCCTGATACAGGGACTTGTACTTGATATCATGTTCCAGACTTGCCCACATATCCATGGCCTCGGTACGGATCTGCACCTCGACCGGTACGAACTGCTTCTTATTCATAAAATAGACCGGCACACGGATGATCATGTGCAGACTGCGGTAGCCGTTCTTTTTCGGATTGGCAATGTAGTCCTTGATCTCCATGATATGTACATCATCCTGTGCCATCAAACGGTCACGGATCAGATATACATCCTTGATGTAAGGACATACGACACGAACTCCGGCAATATCATAGATATTGTTGCAGGCAACATTCAAAGAAAGATCCAGATCCTTTTTCTCCAACTTGCCGACAATGCTCTTCATAGACTTTAATCGCGTATCAATATGATGGATTGGGCAGCGGAGTCCGCGATACTTGAACTCATCCTTGATGATGTTCATACGGGTTTCCGTAACGTTCATAGCCGCATTATACATGCGAAGGATCGGATCCATGGTGTGCATAAATTCATCATGGATATCCGCCATATGACGCATATCTTCCCCGGTCGTCGCCTGTGAGGTCATGAGTTCATAGACCTCGATCGTCTCTGCCCTACCATCGACGGTCTGGTATGCCGTTGAACCCCGTTCTTCTTCATAGGTCTCCTGCACTTCTATATCCTGTTCGATTGTTTCTTCTTGTCTTTCTTCCATATCCTGTTTCCCCTTTTTCATTTTCTTCCCCTTGTTCTTGGTCTTTGCATCTGTCCCCATATTTACAGATGCCACGGTCTGTTTTCGTACTGCTCTCGCTGCGCTTGACATACTATCAATCCCCCTAACTTACTTTCTTATTATATCCAATTTCCGGTAAAAGTGGGTGAACTGGATATTAACTTTTTATTAAATAAAGTTTATAATTGCAGGACAAATTTAACAAATCTTCCGAGATTTCGCATTGATTTTTCTGACAATTTTAAATATAATAAGGGTAAGAAAGAAGGGAGGTAATGCATATGTACCCAGTAATAACGATAAGTAGAGAGTTTGGTAGTGGCGGACACAGCATTGGCGAAAAGGTTGCAGCCAAACTCGGTATACCATTTTATGACGGGGAAATTGTGACACGCGTGGCAGAAGAAAGTGGCTATGCCAAAGAATTGATCGAAGAACAGGGCGAATACTCTACCTCTGCGAATAAATGGTTTGACATTTCAGCAGCCAGTGCCATGTATTTCCAAAGTCCACAGGACGAGATCTTCATCGCGCAAAAGCGCGTCATCCTTGACTGTGCAGCCAAAGGACCATGCGTCATTGTCGGACGCTGTGCGGATTATATCCTGCGCAAAGAGGACGTCAAATGTCTGAACGTCTTTATCCATTCTGACATGGAACATCGTACAGAGCGTGTTCTCAAACGCTATGGCGAGATTAAGAATGTCGGCATTGAAAAACGTCTTGCCAAAAAGGATAAGCAACGTAAGACCTACTACAAATACTACACTGATCAGCAGTGGGGTAACTACCACAATTACGATGTAGCCCTAGATAGTGGGGAACTCGGCGAAGAAACCTGTGTTCACATTATCTGCGAACTCTACAACAAAAAATAAGCATTTTAAAAGTGGGTACCTCGGATTTTCCATCCTTGGTACCCACTTTTTATATATGCACTTACTTCGTCTCAATTTTCTTTTTCTGCTACATTTTCCTGCCAGAAATCCACAGCCTCTTTCAACCATTTTTCTGCACTGGTTCCCAGTCCCAGACCGATGCCATGTGGCAGGGCGAAAAACCTGCGGTAGCGATACTTGATATGATGGTCTTCGAGCGCATCTACCATGACCTCAGCATGATGGGACGCCGGAACGAGTACATCACGTCCACCGGAAAAAATATAGGTCGGCGGATAATCATCTCGCACCTGCTTTTGCACACATAGAGACTCTCTCTTTTCATGATTGCAGGAACGGCCGAACATATAGATAAAGCCACGCTCAGACAGCCAGACACCCATGATTCCTTTCCAGATATTCCAATATGGGTGATCCAGCCAGTGCTGCATATTGGTCCACGGATAACCCAGCATGATAGTTGCCGGACGGCGTGTGCCATACTCCTCATATCCATGATTATGGCTGGCATAGATGCCCGCAAGATTGCCTCCGGCTGAAAAACCACAGAGGGCATAGCCTTCCGGGTCGATGTTGTACTCAACCTGATGCTCCTCAATACGCTTGATTGCACGCGATACATCCTCCATCGGTGCATATGGGGTACAGTGAAAGCCGGTACGATATTCCAATACAAAAGCGGTATATCCCATCTCGTTAAACTTTGCCGCGATCGGATAGCCTTCTTCTCGTGTCACACAATGTGCGTAGCCACCGCCTGGTAAGATCAGCACATATTTTGTCTTTTCTCCGGAATCATTCGGAAATACACTCAAACGAACAGTTCCCAAGTCTTTATCCTCATAAATCTCGTCCAGAGAATAGACCGGCAACTGACGAAAACGTCCCTGGGCTGTCAATTGCTTGATACGCGCCTTGCCATATTTTACGCCATTGCAGAAATGCTTAACAATATACATACGGATGACCGAATAACAAGTCAGCACCAATGACAAAAACAAATAAATAACAAGCAGATTGTAAAAAATTTCTCCCCAGTTGTTGCCCGGCATAGCACTCATAGCACTTATCTCCCTTAAAAATCACATTCTGTCAGAGCATTGTACCATATTCTGCCAGAGAAATAAAGATGCGCCCTGCAGGGATCTGCTTTATTTATGGGTTAGTACCTGTCCTTGATAGTATCCCGATAAAGTAAGGACAGTAATACTATCATAACCATCCGCAGAACAAAGGCGAGTGAACTATTCCAATACGTTCCTAACAAATAATTTGATACAAAGCACATAACGACAGAAATTAGCAGTCCCACAAATATAGTTGGTATCGTAAGTTTTCTATATTTCAAGGACAAGAGTGCCATAGCATTGAAACATAAATTACATCCACCATGAATCAGGGCATAATAAACCGCTGCCCTTGTCGTTGCAAGAACACCGCTGCTCATGTCCTCTGCCGCCTGCTGCATCATCCCCAAATTAACCAGCATGATAACAAAGATAACCGCATAGATAAGCAATAAAATGATGGACATCCACTGTATGATTTTTTTCTTTCTCAATTCTTTTCCCCCTAAGTACCATAATCATTCTGATAAGAAGCGTCCTTGCATAGCACTTGTCAAACCATCATCTGTCATATAAGTTCCAAAGTATTGGTCTGCCCATGCATCCAGATCCTCCTGACCAGAAATTTTTTGAAACCCTTCTGCCATATCCTCATCCATAGAAAACACAGTTTCTAAAAGATTCTCCGCATTTTTTGTCTTGTCTGCCTCTGACACACCTGTTGCCTTTCCACATCCAAGCAATCCGATTACAAGGCATAGCAAAAATCTATTAAAATTTTTGTTGATTACAAAACTAGTTTCTGGTTTACTTTCGTCAAATACAAAAACACTCCCCCTGTCAGTATCACATACCAACAGGGAGAGTGTCTATTCTTTTTATATCTTATTTTTCAACATACCAAGCAGTCTCTTTCGAAGTCTTTCTGATAAATGGACGCTTGATTGCCTGTGCAGCACCATTTGGCAGAATATACTTCAACTTATCCTCTGACTTACGCATAGTAGAAGCCTTTGGATTGTCTCTTGTAAGTTTGATCGCATCAAATTCACACTTGGTTGTACAAAGACCGCAACCTACGCACTTGTTCGGATCAACGATAGACGCACCACAGCCTAAGCAACGGCTTGTCTCTGCCTTCACCTGTTCTTCGGTAAAGGTTTCCTTCATATCACGGAAGGTCAACTTGCCATCTGCATTCTTCTTGATCACTGCTGTCTGACGACCTGTGTTGTCGTAGTTCTCAACCTTGATATCATCCTTATCCAACTCTAAGAAGTAGTTTGGATCACGACCGATCGTAAGTGATGAATGCGGCTGTACATATCTATGGATAGAGATTGCGCCTTCCTTACCACATGCGATAGCGTCGATAGCAAATCTTGGTCCGTAGAACATATCACCACCGACAAAGATATCCGGAACACTTGTCTGGAAGGTAACCTTGTCTGCAACCGGAGCCGGTCCTCTAAACTCGACATTTTCACCTTCTAAGAGGTCACCCCAGATGGTTGCCTGACCTACGGAAAGGATGACGTTGCTACATGCGATTGTCATCGTCTCGTTCTCATCGTACTTCGGATCAAAACGTCCTTCTGCATTCTTAACCTGTGTACACTTCTTGAATACGATACCGGTCACCTTACCGTTTTCTGTAAGGATCTCCTTTGGTCCCCATCCGCCTGCGAATGCGATACCTTCGGATTCAGCCAGTTCGATCTCTTCCGGAAGTGCCGGCATGATATCACGTGTCTCCAGAGAAACCTGTGTTACCTTAGGAGATCCACAACGAACTGCGGTACGGGATACATCGATGGCTACGTTACCACCACCGATAACAACGGTGTCACCGGAAAGTGTGTAAGACTCATCGTCAATAACGGTATGTAAAAGGTCAACACCCTTCATTACACCTTCTGCATCTTCACCAGGAACATTGACACCACGTCCACCCTGGCAGCCGATAGCGATATAGAATGCCTTGTAGCCTTCCTCACGCAACTGCTTTAAGGTAATATCCTTACCTACTTCAACACCAAGGCGAATGTCAACGCCCATCTCACGGAGTACGTCAACCTCTGCCTCAACAACATCTTTTTCCATAACGAAAGAAGGAATACCGTATGTAACCATTCCACCCGGCTTCTTGTTCTTATCAAACAAGGTTGGCTTGTAGCCTTTTTCTGCCAGATAATATGCACAGGAAATACCGGCAGGACCTGCACCAATGATGGCTACCTTTTCGTCGAAACCACCCTGGATCTTTGGAATGACCTTCTTTGGTACATAATGCTTGTCTGCCTTGAGATCCTGCATTGCGATAAATTTCTTTACTTCATCGATAGCGATCGCCTCATCGATCGTTGCACGAGTACATGCATCCTCGCAACGTCTGTTACATACATGTCCGCAGACTGCCGGAAGTGGATTGTACTTCTTGATCAGAGCCAAGGCTTCTTCGTATCTGCCCTGTGCAGCCATCTTCAAATAACCCTGTACCGGAATGTGTGCAGGACATGCTGTCTTACATGGAGCAGTACCGGTCTTGTGTGTATTGATACGGTTGATATTGCGGTAATCCTCTGTCCACATATCCGGAGACCACTTCTGCTCGGTTGGGAGTGGCATCTTAGGATATACGACCTCAGATCCGTCCTTCTTGCAGAGCTTCTGTCCTAAGGTTGCGGCACCGGCAGGACAAACCTCAACACAACGTCCGCAGGCAACACAGTTATCCTTTACAACATGTGCTACATAAGCAGAACGTGACATATTCGGTGTGTTAAATAACTGTGATGTACGCAATGCATAACATACATTGACATTACAGTTACAGATAGCAAAGATCTTTTCCTCGCCGTCGATATTGGTGATCTGATGAACAAAACCGTTGTCCTCAGCCTTCTTTAAAATCTCTAATACTTCTTCTTTGGTGATATAGCGGCCACCCTTGTTTGTCTCAACAACGTAGTCAGCCATATCGCCGATTGCGATACACCAGCCTTCCGGATCATCCGCACAGCCTTCTTCAAAAGTTTTGCGGGACTTTCTACAAGAACATGGGCTGGCTGCATATTTTCCTTCGTACTTGTCCAGCCAGTAGGAGATATGCTCCAATGAAGAAGAATTGTTCTCCATGCTGATAGCATCCTCTACCGGGATAACGTGCATACCAACGCCTGCGCCGCCTTGTGGTACCATCTGGGTCAGCCCCTCCAATGGGATACGGCTCATACGCTCGAAGAATGGTCCTACTTCCGGATGTCTCTCCAAAAGGTCTGCATTCATGTTGCCGAACTCAGCAGAACCCGGTACATACATAGGAAGTACCCACTGCTTCTCATGCTGTGGATTCTCATAATTCCACTCGATCACACCGTTATAAGACATTTCTTCCAACTGCTTCAAGAGTTCTTCCTCAGAATATTCCGGGCAAAGAGCCTTCATATCAGCAAGTGTTCTTGGATGACGCTTCTCCATCTTGATACCGATCTCGCACTGCTCATCTGTAACAAGATTGTAAAGTCCCCAGTACTCCGGGCTTTCTGCTGTGATATCTTCCTTGCCAAGTTGTACCTTTGCACGGTCGGTAACAGCCTTTGCAAACTTTGCAAGTGGCTCACGGAACGGCTTATTCTTTAACTCTTCGATACAATATCCCGCTCTCGGATCCTTTTTGTTACGATCCTCATCCAATGAATACGGTGTCATCAGATACTTTTCGTCCTTACTTCTTTCCATACTTTCCTCCACATTTCTCTTCTTATGCTTATTAATTATTTTGCCAGTCCGCTACTTCCTTGCGAAGCCAGTCGCACCAGGCATCAAATCCCTCTCCGGTCTTTGCGGAAACAAAGATCACCTGAGCATTTGGATTTAATTTCTTTATACGCTCCTCTACTGCTTCCTTTGAAAAATCATCAAATACGCTAAGTGTATCGCACTTGTTGATCAATACCACATCACAGATAGAAAACATAAGCGGGTACTTCAAAGGCTTATCGTCCCCCTCAGGAACCGATAAGATCATAGCATTCTTGACACTACCGGTATCAAACTCTGCCGGGCAGACCAGATTGCCGACATTTTCCAGAACGACCAGATCCAGATCATCGGTACCAAATTCATGGATGCCCTGTCTGGTCATGTCTGCGTCCAGATGACACATACCACCGGTATGGATCTGGATGGCTCTTGCACCTGTCTCTGCGATGGTTGCTGCGTCAACATCAGAATCAATATCTGCTTCCATGACACCGATGCGCATCTCATCCTTCAAACGGGAAATAGTCTGACGAAGTGTGGTCGTCTTGCCTGCTCCCGGTGAAGACATCAGGTTCAAAAGAAAAGTCTTTTGCTCTTTCAATTCATCACGAAGTCTGGCAGCATCTGCATCATTGTCCTCAAAGATACTGCGCTTTACTTCGATGACCTTGTAATCTTGCATTTATTCTCCTCCTCATAAATTTATCACACACCCCACTCACCAAAGCCCCTGCTTCGTTAATTTTTTGACAAAACAAAGTCCAAAAGAGACGTGTATATCTACATTTATGGTAACGTAAAAATCGGCACATTTCAACAGAATTTCTCCCATTCAAATGCGCCGATTGTGTTCTTATTTGCGTACAAGTCCTCACTGTTTTTCGCCTTGAGGAATAATGCCCCAGCCCTGATTTTTTGGGGTCTCGCATTTTCCTATAAACCGATAGGAATTCTTGTCATCAGATGGCTTCCAGTGCCTGTGCCAGATCTGCGATCAGATCACGCTTGTCTTCGATACCGCAACTGATACGGATCAGTTCTGCAGGAACACCTGCCTCTTTCAACTGCTCATCATTCATCTGACGATGTGTGCTGGATGCAGGATTAAGGCAACAGGTTCTGGCATCTGCCACATGGGTCTCAATGGCTGCGATCTTTAAATGCTTCATAAAGGTGCTTGCCGCATCCCTTCCGCCGACCAGACCAAAGGAGACAACGCCGCAGGAGCCGTTTGGCAGGTACTTTTCTGCCAGCGCATGATACTTATCCCCCGGAAGTCCGCAGTAATTGACATAGGCAACCTTTGGATGATTTTCCAAGAATTCTGCCACAGCCTGTCCATTTTCACAATGTTTTGCCATACGCACATGCAGACTCTCCAAGCCCAGATTTAAGATAAAGGCATTCTGCGGGCTCTGGATCGATCCCAGATCACGCATCAGTTGTGTCGTACACTTGGTGATAAATGCACCGCCATTACCAAAACGCTCCACATAGGTCACACCGTGATAACTCTCATCCGGCGTGCAAAGTCCCGGATACTTATCCGCATACTTCATCCAGTCAAAGTTGCCACTGTCAACAATGGCGCCACCAACACCGGCGCCATGTCCGTCCATATACTTGGTCGTAGAATGGGTCACAATGTCTGCACCCCATGCAAACGGACGGCAGTTGATCGGTGTTGCAAAAGTATTGTCCACGATCAGCGGTACCCCATTTGCATGAGCAACCCGCGCAAACTTCTCAATATCCAGAACCGTCAGTGCCGGGTTGGCGATCGTCTCACCAAACATTGCCTTGGTGTTTGGCTGAAAAGCTGCCATGAGTTCTTCTTCCGATGCATCCGGGTCTACAAAGGTCACGTCAATTCCCATGCGCTTCATCGTCACCGAGATCAGATTGTAAGTTCCGCCGTAGATACTGGTCGAAGATACAATGTGATCCCCTGCTCCGCAGATATTAAAGAGGGCAAAGAAATTGGCTGCCTGTCCGCTGCTGGTAAGCATTGCCGCTGTACCGCCCTCCAACTGGGCAATCTTTGCTGCCACATAGTCATTGGTCGGATTCTGCAATCTCGTGTAAAAATAGCCTTCTGCCTCGAGGTCGAATAATTTTCCCATATCCTCACTCGTATCGTATTTAAAGGTTGTACTCTGAATGATCGGGATCTGACGTGGTTCGCCGTTGCCCGGTGTGTAACCTCCCTGCACACAAATCGTATTTTGTTCCATAGTCTCCTCCTTATCTGTGCTATCTTGATCACCGCAATGTTTGACGGTGTTTTTACCATCTTTTCCTATTTTATACTAGGATTTGGTTCATAGCAAGACAAGACTCCTGTTTTCCTTACAATTTTTGTTGCCCTACACCACGTAATTTTTCCAAACGACCTATAAACCCGAAGTTAGCGATTTTTTGCAGCAGCGGCATCGGGATATGCGTTACCCAATCCGTAAATGCTACGAATGGCCGTTGGCAGAGAAGCCAGATGGTTCCGATGGATGCCTCCACCAAAATAGCATCCTCCACAATCTCCCCCAAACTCTGATACCAGATTTCCCCGCGCCGGAAGACTGCAAAAATCAATCCATGAAACAGATAGATCGCCATGGTCTTTTGCCCCAGGGCAGAAAGACTGTTTTTCGCTCCCGGAATCATGATAGCAACAACATAGATCATAATATAGGAAATCAGATAGCAGGCTGCGCGAAGTGCGATCCCCATGGGCACAGACAATCCCAGATATTCGTAGTCGTACCTGCCATAAAAAATTTTGATAGAAATACGATCACTTACTGCAACCCATGCCAAAAATGCATTGATGGCTAAAAATATACCAAATGCCCACATACGACGGATGCGCGCACGAAGTAGGTCAATCCTGTTCCGATCTAAGTCCATCCCCAATAGGAAAAAGGGATAAAAGGTAAACATACGCGGCAAAGTCAGATAGTTATCATCCAAGGATGATGCCCCTACGAAAAGTCCCAGCACAAATGCAATCCAAAGATAACCCGGCAGTCGACGAAACAGCGGTGTAATCATCTTCCACATAAACATGGCAAGCAGATACCATAGAGAAAATTTTGGATATAAAAACGCCAGTTCCGTGTCCCTATTCAGAATGTAAGTATAAAGTATGTAGTAAAGAATCTCGAACACAAGATAAGGCACCACAAGTTGTTGTAACAACTTGTAGATGCCCTGTGTTTTTTTCGAGAAATACCCTGAGATAAATACAAAAGCCGGCATGTGAAAGGAAAAGATGATCCACTTTGTCGTTTCCATCACCACATTGTCATCCGATGCCACTTCAATAAAATGTCCAACAACCACCAGTACGATCAGAAATGCCTTGTAATTATCAAATAAATAATCTCTCTCTTTCATTTTCACCCAAAGTCTATGCCTCTGCGATTGCGGTCGCCAAAGCCTCCATGGTCTTACGATCAGAGTCCTTCATGGTAGAGCGGATCGTCACAAGCGGTTCTACCACAGTCACATCCTTGAAAGTATCCACGATCTCACGCATTGCCTTGGCTGCGCATGGCGCCCAGGAACCATTTTCTACCATGCCGATCGTGCGCTTCTGATATGCCTTGGACTGCAAATGATGTAAGAAGTCCTGCATGCATGGGAATACGCCGCCATCATAAGATGCTGCGCAAAGTACCATACGGTCATAGCGGAAAGCATCCTCGATGACTTCTGCCATATCCTCTCTGGCAAGATCACTGACAACCACCTTTTCTACGCCTTTTTCCCGAAGCATCTGCCCCAGCGCTTCTGCCGCCTTTTTCGTGTTTCCATGGATGGATGCATATGCCACCAAAACGCCCTTGCTTTCCGGTTCATACTTGCTCCAGGTATCATAAAGTCCGATGTAATAACCCAGATTTTCTTTTAAAACAGGACCATGCAAAGGACAGATCGTGGCAATATCAAGTCCTGCCGCCTTCTTTAAAAGTGCCTGCACCGGATTGCCGTATTTTCCTACGATATTAAAGTAATATCTGCGCGCTTCGCAAGCCCAGTCCGCATCTTCTGTCAAAGACAGGGCGCCAAACTTGCCAAAACCATCCGCAGAGAATAAGACTTTTTCACTGGACTCATAGGAAACCATAACTTCCGGCCAGTGTACCATGGGTGCCATGACAAAGGTCAGTGTATGGCTGCCCAAAGATAAGGTATCGCCCTCTTTGACCGTTAATTTTTCGCACTCCATCACACCATCCGGGAAGAACTGTGGCAGCATAGCAAAAGTCTTAGCATTGCCCACCAGCGTCACTTCCGGGAACAATTCCACCAGTCTGCCAATGCTTCCGGCATGATCCGGTTCCAAGTGGGAGATCACCAGATAATCTACCTTGCGTCCTGCCAAAGTATCCATGAGATTCTTTTCCCATGCCTCGGCACCTCTGGCATCCACTGTATCCATAAGCGCGACCTTCTCATCCAGAATCAGATAGGAATTGTAGGAAACGCCCTCCGGCACAACATACTGACTTTCAAACAGATCGATGGTGGTATCATCCACACCGATGTATCGAATAGCATCTGAAATTGTTACTTTCATATGAAAAACCTCCTGCTCTTTTCTATATCTCTATACTCTGTATCTTAGCCAAAAATACAAAAAAAGACAAGGGGGAACTCCCTGTCTTTTTCTTCCTTACTCACGGATCTCTTTTATTTTCTCATTCACGATCCGATCGTACTGTTTTTCCATTTGTGTATAGGACGCATAAGCCTCCTCTCCTCTGTGATCCGGCAGATCATAGTTTTCCTTGAGATAGGCAGCCAGATAGATGCTGACCCGCTCTGCGCCGGATGCATTCAGATGATCTCCCTTATCCAGACAGTCCTTTGACCAGTCAATCCCGACCGGATTTGCCGTATCATTGAGATTGAGATAGGCAATATCATTTTCCCTTGCATATGCCGCGATCGCATTACAGCGTGCCGTATTATAGTTGTGCGGTGATGGCGCGCTTACCAACAAAAGTTTGGCATCATTTTGCTCGCACAGTGCAATGATCTTTTGCATATACAGATCAATGCTTGGTTTGATCTCCTCCAGCGTCTTTGCCTTGCTCATATAAGTATCGCCATGGGTATAAGGGATCTTTGTCCCGCGCACCAGATAGCCCTCAAAATCCTGTTCTGCATACTTTTTGCCAAAGAGCAGGGTCTTCCAGACATCATGATAGCGAAAGATCGGAAAATAGCGGTTGCCCATCTCGGAAAGCGTTGACTTGATCTCCTCGCTCTTACCGCGCACACGAAAGAGAGGTCCTGTCTCCATGACTACTACCTTGGGATGCTGGGTCTTAAAGGCGATCTCCAGCATGGAATAGGTCTCCTGTAGCTTTTGCCCGGATTGTCCACAGACATAGGATGCAATGCCCTTCTCTTCCCACATTTTCATAGGAGAGATAGCACTGTAACTCAAACTGTCTCCGACCACGAGGGCATCCAGTGAGTCCTCCCTCTGTTTTTGAATACGGATCATGCTCTTATTGCGGCTCTGGAGCAGATGATCGTCCTGCATGGACAAATAGGACAACCCGGCAGAACTGCCGATGATCAGCAGTGCCAGTATGACAAAAAATAGACTGTTTCTATATTTTTTTATTTTCATTTTTTCTTTAAAATCCAGCATAAATCAAATCCACCTGTTGATAACCCACGCCATATGCGCCGAATAGGATCACGGCAAAAATAAGCGCGTAATAAAGTCCCCAGCGAGCCGGCAGACGCATGCCAGCGATCTGATCCAGACTCAATTTTTTCTTTTCCCGCAAATGTCCCACAATACCGACTACGATGCAGCCGGCAATGATAATGCTATAATCTGCCAGGTCCAGTCCCATGCGAAGCAGGGTTCCGTCCCAGAGCCTTTCCGGTGCAAATCCCCGGAAAATGCTTGCAAACATGGAAAAGCCCGCCGTCAGCGTATTGGCACGGAAGAAAAGTTCTCCGGTAAAAATAATGATCCAGGTCTTTGCAATCCGCAGGACATTCCACCAGCCGGTTGTCTCGCTTGTACCGGTCTTAGCATAAAACTTCTCCTTGAGCGGTTCACATGCCACTTCCAGCAAGAGGATGACAAAATAATACATACCATAAAAGATATAGTTCCATTGCGGTCCGTGCCAAAGTCCGTTAAAAAGCCAGACCGGGAAAAGAGCGATGGCAGACCCCACCAGTTTTGTCATATATTTTCCCACATGTTTTTTTCCAAATTTATTCCATTTTCGCATGAATGGTGAAACAGATACCGGATAAAAGACATAGGTCTTAAACCATACGCCCAGTGTCATATGCCACCTGCGCCAAAACTCTGCCGCGCTCTTGGAGGCAAAGGGCTGGTTGAAATTCTCCGGCAGTCTCACACCAAACATCTGTCCGCTTCCGATCACGATATCCATACAGCCGGAAAACTCCATATACAACTGCACGGCATAGGAAACGGCTGCCACGATCACGATGGCACCGCTGTAGTTCTCATAGTGGTCAAAGACCTCTGTTACCAGATAATAAAGGCGATCTGCAATGATCATCTTTTTAAAAAGTCCCCAGAGGATACGGATAGATCCCTGCGCCAGATTTTCGGATTTCAGGCTTTCTCCACTCCACAGTGCATCCGCTGTCTGGGAATACATGGCAATGGGTCCTTCCATGATCTGCGGAAAAAAGCCTAGGAAAAGTGCCACTTTCCCAAGATGTCGTTCTGCCGGGATCTTGCCCCAGTAGACATCCGCCATATAGCCGATCGCCTGCAAGGTGTAAAAAGAAATACCGATGGGAACGGCTATTTTTTTCGTCTCCAGTGCCATGCCTGACTTACCCACTGCCGTCAGCAGACCATTTACATTTTCTACAAAGAAATTTGCATACTTTAAATAGCCCAAGACAGCCAGCAGGACAAAGACACCGAAAAATAAAATCCACTTTTGTTTTTTCTTATCTCCGTCCTCTTTGACCCGTTCCAGCCAAAGTCCGATATAATGCGTAAACATGGACGTTGCCATCAACACCAATACCAGACTTTTGCTGAAAGTCCAAAAGAATGCATATCCTGCCAGAAGCAGGACACACCACCGTCTCTTTTGCGGCACGATCTGATAGGCGATCAGCACCAATGGCAAAAAGAGAAAGAGATAGGTCACTTCATGGTAAGCCATCTTAGTTCTCCTGCAATCTCTTTACCATAGCATAAATGGCTTGCACAGAATTGAAATTCTGCGGGATGATCTCGGATGCTTCGATCTCAATATCAAAAGTCTCGTCCAATTCTGCCACAAGGGAGATCACGCCAAAGGAATCTAAGATGCGATTATCGATCAATCCCTCCTCATGTTCCCAATCAATGCTGTCATCCACGTCATTTAAGATAGTAAGTAATTCTTCCATTTTTATTTCTCCTCTTATTCTGTATTTTATGAGTTCCAAACATAAGTCTCGCGTCTTGCCCGGACTTGCGTAAAACCACCGACCGGATCGTAGAGAACGACCGCCGGAAGCACATGACTTAAGAAAAGTGCCATCCCTTCCGTGACTGCATAGGCTCCGGTATTCTCAAAGATGATGGTCGAGCCGACCCGCAGATCATCAATCTTGATATTCTGCACCAGGATATCATTTCCCGTGCAGAGTTCGCCGCAGATCGTCCAGTTTTGATAGATTCCTCTGGCTCCCTGCGGACGGATGGTCAGTTTGGGCTGATACATGCCCCGAATCTGTCCGTCATAATTGACCTGATGCATACCGCCATCGATAATGCAGTAATTCTGGTCACCGCTTCGCTTGGTATCCTTGACCGTCGTAATATAATAGCCACAATCCGCCACAAAGGCACGTCCCATTTCTAAAGTAACCTTGCCCTGCCACTGCATTTTTGCCAAGGCATCCGCAATGGCTTCCAAAGTCTCAAAACGCTCATCCGCCTGTCTGGCAAAATAAGGTACTGCCAGCCCCGGTCCGTATTCAAGTTCCGTCACCTGATAGCCTGTTTTTTCCTTTAATCGGGCAAAGACTTCATCCAGATATGTCAATTCCTCCAAGGTCTTTTTCCGCTTCTTCTGTGTCCCGGAAAAATAGTGGATGCCGCAGATCTCCAAAAGATCTTTATCCTGTTCCAGTTCCACAATATTGGTCAGCGTTTCCTCATCCATGCCAAACTGGTTACCGGAAGTCAGGCGCAAATATACCGGAACCTTTTTCCCGCTGCTTCGTGCCCATTCATTTAAAATGGCATATTGATTTAAGGACTCGATCGTATAATGGCAGCGGTTTCCATAAGTCTCCAAGATCTCCCACAGATTATCCCGGTCTTTCATCACGCCGGAGATCAAAAGTTTCTCCGCCGGAATCTCCTTCTGTTTACAGATGCGGAATTCGCCCATGGAACACACTTCAATGCGATTGACTTCCTCTGCCATGGCTCTTACCAAAAAGGGATTGGCTTTCATGGCATAACAAAGATCCGCCGCCTGCCCTATGATCCCCCGGAATGCCCGGGCACGCTTTTTTGCCTGCTCTACATCAAAGACATAGGTCGGTGTACCAAAGCGCAGGATGGCTTCATCTAAAACGGTCTCGTCCAACCGGTCTATGTAAGGAAATTTTTCTTCTTGCATGTTTCCTGTCTCCTATCTTTTTCATTATGCCGATTCCAATATGCTCTTAAAATAAGCACGGTCAGTCTTTCCATTTTTATTGAGTGGAAAAGTCTCTGCCTGGATAAACTTACGCGGTACCATATAATCCGGCACATGTTCCTTCAGAGCCCTGCGGATCTCTGCACTTTTCACATTTCCCAGATAAAAGGCAACGATCCGATTGTGCGCTGTATCCATCAGACAGCAGGAACGTTTGAGATTTGGCACCATATCCAAAGCCTGCTCGATCTCCTCAAGTTCGATCCGATGCCCCATGTGTTTGATCTGAAAATCCTTACGCCCACAGAAATAGAGCAGTCCTTCCTCATCAAAATATCCCAAGTCTCCCGTGCGATAAAAACGCTGTCCCTCCGTCAGAACTTGTCCTGTTATGTCGGTTGGCAACTGCTCTTTTTCCAGATAACAGAATTGCTTTCTTGTCTCCAGTTCATTGTTATAATAACCGTTGGCAAGGGACTGCCCGCTTACACAGATCTCCCCCTGTCGCCCGGCTTCTGTGATGAGCCTATGATGCTCATCCAAAAGAAAGACGCTTCTTCCGGCAAATGCCTTTCCGATCGGCAGTTTTTCACCCTCGGTCACCGCATGGTCGATGATGTGATAGGTGCAGTTACAGGTGATCTCCGATGGTCCGTAGAGATTGACAAACATAGCGTCCGGCAAAGCCTCCTGCCAGAGTTTTAACTGTTTGTTCGGCATAACCTCGCCACTGAACATGACACGCTTTATCTCTGTCGGCACCCGGTACTTCAAGCCTCCCAGAGAAGAAATAATGGTCAGTGCCGATACCGCCCAGGTCAGGCTGGTCACATGCCGGTCACACAAATAGTCCAAAAGCAGTGGTGGTGCCGAAAAATAGGTGCGCGGAATCAGTACCAAGGTTGCTCCGGTCATCACACAGGAGTAGATATCCTTGACCGACACATCAAAGTCAAAGGGAGCCTGATTTCCCAGACGATCCTCTTTTGTGATGGAAAAGGTCTGTGTAAAATGTGAAATAAAATCAATGACAGCACCATGACTGACTGCAATTCCTTTTGGCATGCCGGTGGAGCCGGAAGTGAAAATACCGTATAGAATATCGGTCGGCCGGCTCTTGGCTCGGATCTTCTGTAATTTGACTTCTGCGACCAGATCATTCCAAGGCTGGTCGGCTGTATTTTCCGCAGTGCCACTATCTTCTGTAACCTTATCCGTCACATCATAGGAAGGCAGCAGCGTTTGCATAGCCGTGAGCCTTGGTCTGTCTTCTGTCTCTTTCTTTTGCATAGTACTCAGGATCTGCTTTACATTTTCCATGTATTTTTCATCTGCGATCACAAGGCTTGGTCGTAAAACCGAAAAGATCCTCTGGATGCGGTCTTGGGGCTGCATAGGATCGACCATCACATAAAAGCCTCCTGCATACAAAACGCCAAACATATGTGCCAGGGTCTGTGTGCTCTTTTCCGCAACGATGACCACGGCATCCTGTCTTTTCATCTGATCGCACAGGACACTGCCGATCCGCTTTGCCCGATAGACCAGTTCCGCCCACATCAAAGATGTAGTTTCGTCCTCCACGGCAATCTGTGTCGGATACTTCTTTGCCGTTTTTTCCAAATAATCCAGTACATTTTCCATCTTTTCTGTCCTTTCTCTCTTGTCTTCTATCATTAGACGCAGAAACCTATCATTTGTTACAATCTTTTTTCGTCCTATAGTATGGTGTTTATTTCTTAACAATCCCCTAAAAACACTTCTTAACTTTTCTAAATCTTTTCTTTGGAAACAGATGTACGATCCATATAAAAAAGCCACAAGAGATATGTTTTTCTTACATATCCATTGTGGCTTTTATAGCATTAAGATTCAATGAGGCAAGTCTTTAAGATTTGCTTAAGAATTTATTCATTGCCATAACAAAGTTTTAATCTGGCAAAAAAATCATCCAGGATCCGCGGTGCTTTTTCTATATGCCGCTTTTGTCCTGCGACATTTTCCAGCAGTGCAATATACAACGGCTCCTCACACTCCCGCATGGCTTCTTCAATAATGAAACGCGATCCCTCGGAAGTTGGAAGATCTGCCCTGTTTTCTATAAAATCTTTGGCTCCATGATAGATGGGAACATCATCAATATCCATAAGTTTTAAGAGTTTACAACCTTCTTCATAACTCTTTTCCATACTGTGTCCAGCCTGCGGCTTCAATGCCGGTATGGTACGAAAGCGCCACTCAAAATTAGCCGCAATAATACCCACCACATCTTCGGTCGGGCAGAGAAGATGATATCCTCCTGTATCAAAGTGTTGGTAATGTGCGGCATAGCACCATTGGTCAAGACACAGGAAATAATTGCCGGATAAGATCCCTTCGTTTCCAGTGCTCCCCTATGGAATCCCATAGAAGTACATTCTACTTGGGCAATACTTCCATCCTCTGCGATCCTTACCGGTTCTGCGCATGCCTGTCGGCTGAAAGTACCACTGTGCGTCTGTCTGTGGTGAAAAATATACCACTGTCCTTTTATGCATGCCAGACTTCCATGGTCGTTTGCCGTCTGATTGGTGCGATTTTCCCCACTTCTTCCGTGGTATCCCACATCTCCATTGGAAATAATGGTTCCGCCAAAATGGTAAGATCCATTGTAGTTCTGACTTGTTGCATAGCAAAGTTCATTGCTGTTTTCCGATGAATAGATAAAATAATATCTTCCATTGATCTTACGGATAGACGCTGCCTCGTAAAAAGCATGACCGAAAAACTCCGGATCCTGCGACGGTTCATAGATGATGCCATGGCTTGTCCACTCTGTAGGATGGTCAAGCGGTGCTGACCATCCCATATAGTTTCCTTCCTGACAATACTTGTCACCGCCCTCTTTATCGTGGGAGCCAAAAAGATAAATGCGATCTCCAAAAACATGCGGCTCCCCATCCGGGATAATAGATAAGATACAAGTAATCCCATAGGAGGAACCATTATTATGCAACTCGCAAGCAAAAAAGAACGCTCATCTTCACCGTGATCGTGACAACGGTTGTTGTCTGTTCCATGCTTTCAACGGCTCTCACCACCGCACTTCCCCAAATTATGGAAGATTTTTCTCTTAATGCTGCTTCCGGGCAATGGCTGACTAGTATTTATTCCCTTGTCATGGGCATCTTAGTGCTGTGTACAGCCTATCTCATCAAACGATTTCCAACGAAAAACCTTTACATTTCATCCCTCTTGCTGTTTTCTATCGGGGTTGTCTTGAATGGATTTGCACAAAGTTTTACTGTCATGATGCTTGGCAGAATAATGCAGGCTGCCGGTATCATTGTCGATCACTGGGGCTGGCGCATGATCTTTTATAGTCTGGCAGTTTTGTGTATCATTGCTCTTGTGGTTGCTTTTTTCGCCATGGATAATGTTCTGGAAAATGAACATAGTAAACTGGATATTTTATCTGCCATTCTCGCAGTTACTGGATTTACCGGTATTTTGTATGGTATCAGCAACCTCGGTAAAGGTTCGATCTTTCAACTTTCAACCGGTTTTTCGGTCAGTCTTTGATCACATCCCTTCGCACAATTTCCGGTGCGCTCGGCAGCACCATCTTTATGTCTCTGGAAGCCATACTAGAAGATAGTATAGGTATTATAGCGGCAATGCAGATCTGCTATGTTGGTATGACATTTGTCGGTGTACTTGTACTTATATCTGCAATTGCCGCAAAAAGATGCGATTAGAAAATGGATATTTTCTAACTAAAAAACACCCCAGGGCAAAAGTCCTGAGGTGTAATATACTCTTCTGAAACATCGTAGGATGTTCTGAATTGTGAAAATCCTATCTCTTTGAGAACTGCGGTGCTCTACGAGCTGCCTTCAAGCCGTACTTCTTACGTTCTTTCATTCTAGGATCTCTTGTAAGATATCCGTTAGACTTCAGAACCGGTCTGTAATCAGCGTCTACCTGAAGTAATGCTCTAGCAATACCGTGTCTGATGGCACCAGCCTGACCTGTGTAACCGCCACCCTTAACGTTTACTAAAACATCGAACTTGTCAAGATTGTCTGTAGCAACGAGTGGCTGACGAACAACAACCTTTAAAGTCTCAAGTCCAAGATACTCATCGATATCTCTTTTATTGATTGTGATCTTACCTGTTCCAGGTACTAAATATACTCTAGCAACAGATGATTTTCTTCTTCCTGTTCCGTAATACTTTGTATTAGCCAATGTGATTTACCTCCTTACCGAATTAAAATGTCAACTCTTCTGGTTTCTGAGCTGCATGCTTGTGATCTGGGCCAGCGTATACAAATAACTTTGTGTACATCTCTCTTCCTAAAGGTCCCTTTGGAAGCATTCCCTTAACTGCATGTTCGATAACTCTTTCAGGATGCTTAGCTAACATCTCCTTTAAAGTTGTCTCTTTCATTCCACCAACATAGTCTGAATGATGATAATAGATCTTCTGGTCTAACTTCTTACCAGTAACCTTGATCTTCTCTGCATTAACAACGATCACATAATCTCCGCAATCAGCATGAGGTGTGTAAATCGCTTTGTTCTTTCCTCTTAATACCTTAGCAACTTCAGAAGCAAGACGACCTAATGTCTGTCCTTCTGCATCTACTACATACCATTTTCTCTCAACCTGACTTGGGTTTGGCATATAAGTCTTCATTTGGTTTCCTCCTTAAATAACATAAAGCGTCAGTCTCGTACAATGTCCGAAATACGATCACTGACATGTCTATAGTCAAAACACGTTTCGGGGCTAATGAAACTGTGCTTCTAAACTACATCAGCCGTTACATTATATTACGCACACGGCTTTTTGTCAATTCTTTTCTATAAATATTCCAGCCCGATCATGGTAAGTCCATGCGCCGGTGCTGTCGGTCCTGCCAATTCTCTGTCCTTTCCCGCAAGGATGCTTTCCATATCCTCCGGCTTTTTGATCCCTGCGCCCACCTGGATCAGGGTTCCGGCTATGATGCGCACCATATTGTAAAGGAATCCGTTTCCCTGCACGCGGATACGAATCATGTCTCCCTCACGCACCACATCCAGTGCATAGATCGTGCGCACATAAGTATTGGTCTGCGCATGCACGGACGCAAAGGAAGTAAAGTCATGTTCCCCCACCAGATAAGCCGTCGCCTTTTGCATGGCACTGACATCCAGCGGATAGTGATAAAAATAACTTGTCCTTCTCTCCAGCGGCTGGCGAAAACGACAATTTAAAATACGATATTCATATGTCTTCCTGCTTTTGGAAAAACGTGGGTGAAAATCCTCTGGCACCTGGCAGGACTCCTGCACCACGATATCTTCCGGCAGGCGCTGATTGAGTGCAAAAGAGATCTTCTCCGCCGGCATTTTGGTATGGGTTTCAAAAACAGCAACATTGCCCAGAGAATGCACACCGGCATCCGTCCGGCTGGCTCCCGTCACCGTGATTTCTTCCCCTAAAAGAGAACTCAAGGTCTCATTGAGCACCTGTTCGATCGTAATCCCGTTTGGCTGGATCTGCCATCCGCAGTAGTTGGTTCCCTCGTATGCCACAACCAGTTTTACCCGCATTAAAGCACCACCTTTATGACCATCAAGAGGACAAAGTAGGCGATCACGACCACATACGCCAGACGATCGACCTTATGATAGACCAGTGGTATCATCTTGGTCCTGCCCTCGCCACCAACATAACATCTTGCTTCCATCGCCAGTGCCAGATCATTGGCACGGCGGAACGCTGATACAAAAAGCGGTACTAAGAGCGGCACCATATTCTTTGCCTTTTTGACAAGTCCACCCGTTTCAAAATCCGCACCTCTTGCCATCTGCGCCTTCATGATCTTATCCGTCTCCTCGATCAGGATCGGGATAAAACGAAGGGCGATTGACATCATCATTGCGATCTCATGCACCGGTACATTGATCTTCTGCAAAGGCTTCAATGCCTTTTCCAAGCCGTCCGTCAACTGGTTCGGGGTTGTCGTCAGCGTCATCACGGACGATCCCATGATCAGATAGACCATGCGGATGGTCATCAGCACCGCATTGCGCAGTCCTTCCCGCGTGATGTGGATCTTCCAGATACTCCAGAGCACCTGTCCAGGTGTCAGAAAAAGGTTAAAAAGACCCGCGATCACAAGCAGGATCATAATAGCCTTGAGTCCGCGCAGCATAAAAGACAAAGGCACCTTGCTCAGGGCGATCACGCCGAATAAAAAGGCGGTCATGACGATAAATCCCACAATGCCGTCAAAAGAAAAGACACTGATGATAAACAGAAGTGTTGCAAATAACTTTGTCCGGGGATCCAGTTTATGAATGACAGAATCCGCCGGATAATATTGTCCTAATGTAATATCTCTTAACATAATTCTATCCTATCAGGCGTAGTATCGCCTCTTTTGCTTCGTCTACGGTCGTCGCCTCTGTTGACACATCCATGCCCTTTTCCTTCATCTCATGCATCAGGTATGTCACCTGCGGTGCCGCAAGTCCGATCTCCTCCAACTCCTTATAATGATGAAAGACCTGACGCGGCGCATCATCAAACTTGACATGTCCGTGATCCATGACAATGATACGGTCTACATACTTTGCCACATCTTCCATACTATGAGAGACCAATATAACCGTGTTGCCATATCTGGCATGCATATCTGCGATCATATCCAGGATCTCGTCACGTCCTTTCGGATCCAACCCCGCCGTCGGCTCATCTAAGATCAGCACCTGCGGTTTCATGGCGATCACACCGGCGATTGCAGCACGACGCTTTTGTCCTCCGGACAATTCAAAAGGAGAAACATCAAAATATTTTTCCGGCAAGCCCACATTTTGCAATGCTTCATAGGCACGAAGCGTAACATCCTTTTCCGGCAAGCCTTGGTTCTTAGGACCGAAGCAGACATCCTTCAAGACTGTCTCCTCAAAAAGTTGATGTTCCGGATACTGAAAGACCATGCCCACCTGCATACGCAGATCACGAAGATCATAATCTTCCTCATAAATATCCTGTCCGTTAAAGTAGATCGTGCCTTCCGTCGCCTTCAGCAGCCCGTTCAGATGCTGGATCAGGGTCGACTTTCCGGACCCGGTATGCCCGATCACGCCGATAAATTCACCGTCATCGATCTGCAAATTCACATGATCCAGTGCTGTGATCTCATATGCTGTTTTTTCACTGTAACGATAAGATACATTATCTAATATAAATGACATAATTCACCTTATTTTCTCTTGTCTGCCACTTTTTGCAGGGCATCGATCAATTCTTCTCTTGTCAGAATACCATCCGGTATAGCAAGTCCCGCTTTTTGCAGTTCATGCGCCAAAAGCGTGATCTGCGGCACATCCAGCCTGTGTTCCTTGAGTGTCTCCACCTGTGAAAAGATACCACGCGGATTGCCCTCCAAAACGACTTTGCCCTGATCCATGACATATACATAGTCTGCGTCCACAACTTCTTCCATATAATGTGTGATCAAAATAATGGTCACACCTTTCTCACGGTTGAGTGCATGCACAGCCTCCAAAACTTCCTTTCGTCCATTCGGATCCAGCATAGCAGTAGGCTCGTCCAAAATGATACACTTTGGCTCCATCGCCATAACTCCGGCGATCGCCACACGCTGCTTTTGTCCACCGGATAATTTATTGGGAGAGTGTTCCCGATACTGCCACATACCGACAGCCTTCAGGCTCTTTTCCACCCGCTCCCAGATCTCCTCTGTCGGCACACCGATATTTTCCGGTCCAAAACCGACATCTTCCTGTACCACACTGGCAATGATCTGATTGTCCGGATTCTGAAAGACCATACCGGCTTCCTGTCGGATATCATAGGTCAGGCTCTCGTCCGATACATCCATGCCGTCTACGATCAGAGTTCCCTCGCTCGGTGTCAAAAGAGCATTCAGATGCTTGGCAAAGGTAGACTTGCCCGATCCATTATGTCCCAATACCGCGATAAACTGTCCCGCTTCCACGGAAAGATCCATATGATCGAGGGCTGTGCGGATGCTCTCCACATTGCCTTCTTCATCGCGGATGATATATTCATGTACTAAATCTTTTGCTTCAATGATTCCCATATCTGTTCCTTTTTACCAGTGCAGGCGATGCAACTCGCCCTCCAGTTTCATGTGGTCGAAATGATTCTGACGCAATGCCTCATAGAGGACGATCGCCACAGAATTTGACAGGTTGAGTGATCTTGTCTCACCGATCATCGGGATACGGATGCATTCCTCCGGGTGCTCGACTAAGATCTCCTCCGGGATACCTGCACTCTCCTTGCCAAACATGATAAAACAGTCCGGCTCAAAAGACACATCCGAATAGACATGTTTTCCCTTGGTCGTTGCATAATAAATCTTTGCTCCCGGGTTGCGTTCCAAAAAGTCATTCCAATCGTCATAACGCGTCACATCCAACTGATCCCAGTAGTCCATGCCCGCGCGTTTGACAGTCTTGTCATTCAACTGAAAGCCCAGCGGCTCAATCAAATGCAGTCTTGTCCCGGTAGCCACACAGGTACGACCGATATTGCCTGTATTTCCCGGAATTTCCGGTTCATGTAAAATAATATTCAGCGCTGCCATTTACGCACCTTTTCTTTCTTCTCTTAATTCTGTCACAAATTCTTCCATACGGTCAAGCGCTTTCTTGAGATCTTCCAACGAATATGCATACGAAATACGCAAAAAGCCCTCACCACATGCACCAAATGCTGTTCCCGGAACGACCGCAACCTTTTTACGATTCAAAAATTCTGTTGCAAATTCTTCTGATGTCATACCAAATTCCTTGATGGACGGGAATATATAAAATGCTCCAAACGGCTCAAAGCACTGCAGATGCATTTCCTCAAACCGATGCAACAGATAACGTCTGCGTCCATTATATTCCTCACGCATGTGTGCAACATCTTCATCACAATGGCGCAGCGCCTCTACTGCCGCATACTGACTGGTTGTAGGTGCACACATAATGGCATACTGATGAATTTTTAACATTTGCTTGATAATAATCTCTGGTGCACACGCATACCCCAATCTCCAGCCTGTCATCGCATGAGACTTTGAAAATCCATTGATCAGTACGGTTCTTTCTTTCATGCCCGGTAAGGATGCAATCGACACATGGTTTTCCAGATAAGTCAGTTCTGCATAGATTTCATCACTCAATACAAACAAATCATGTTTGATGACCACTTCGGCAATAGCCTCTAAATCCGATTTTTCCATAATCGCTCCTGTCGGATTGTTTGGAAATGGCATAATGAGAATTTTCGTCTTATCTGTAATGGCGTTCTCCAATTCCTCTGCTGTTAAACGGAATTGATTTTCTTCTTTTAAATCAATCACAACCGGTACGCCCCCTGCCAAAACAGTACAAGGCAGATAAGAAACATAACTCGGCTGTGGAATCAGCACTTCATCTCCAGGATCTAACATCGTACGAAGCGCAATATCAATCGCCTCACTACCACCGACCGTGACGAGCATTTCCTTCGCATAATCATATGTCAGATCAAAGCGACGGTTCAAATACTTTGCAATTTCTATCTTTAATTCTTTTAATCCGGCATTCGACGTATAAAACGTACGTCCACGCTCAAGTGAATAAATCGCCTCATCACGCACACACCACGGTGTATCAAAATCCGGTTCTCCCACACCAAGGGAAATCGCGTCCTGCATCTCACTGACGATATCAAAAAATTTACGAATACCCGAAGGTTCAATTTCTACGATGGTCTTTGAAAGTGGGTTTCTCATAAGCTCACCAACTCTCTCTCATCTTTGCGCTGTTCCGCCATGATTGTGCCATGATCCTTATACTTCTTTAAAATAAAGTTTGTCTTGGTGCTAAGTACGGAATCCAATGGTGATAACTTATCCGATACAAACTCAGATACCTCACGCAATGTCCTTCCTTCCAATGTCACCATAAAATCAAATCCACCGGAAATAAGATATACAGAATTAACTTCCGGATAATTGTAAATACGTTCTGCCACTTTATCAAATCCCATGCCACGCTGCGGTGTAACGCGCACTTCGATCATTGCTGTTACTTTCTCAATTCCAGCCTTTTCCCAGTTAATCAATGTATGATAGCCACAAATAATATGTGACTGTTCCATTTCTTCCAATTCATTCATGATGGTTGTTTCATCCGTTCCCATCATAATAGCAAGATCGTGGATATCAATTCTGCTATTCGTCTCAATATAATTTAAAATCTTCTCTCTCATTTGATTTCTCCTCACACTCGATTATAAAACTTTATACAATTCATCCGTCTTCGGCGGCTCTAAAAATCTGCGTTCTTCATCTCTGACAATCACACGATCATTTCCTTCTGTTGCTTTTCCAATGACTGTTGCCGGGATATTTGCCTCTGCAAGCGCATGCACAAGTGCATTTCCATCTTCTGATGCCATCAGCATCATGCCGCTGGATATGAGTCCATATGGATTGACATCAAAATATTCGCAGATTTCCACTGTTTCCTGACGAATTGGTATCTTCTTCAAATCAATTTCCAGTCCAACGCCGGATGCTTCTGCCATCTCCCAGAGTGCACCAAACAAGCCTCCTTCTGTGACATCATGCATTGCCGCGACGCCAGACTTCACGGCGACTGCCGCCTCCGGTACAACCGATAAGTAGCGGTCAAAGCCAATGGCAGTATCCACAAAGTCTGCCGGGAAATGTTCTTTTAACTCGGCTTCCTTTTCCTTGGCAAAGATCATCGTCCCCTCAATACCGACCCATTTACTGACGACAATATCCATGCCCGCCCTGGCTCCTGCGGTAGAGATCAGACTTCCTTTCTTCGCCTTGGCGACACCCGCGACATTGACCACCGGTTGGTTTACCACCGCGGTGACTTCCGTATGTCCGCCCAGAATCTGCATTTTGGCTTCCCTGCATGCACATTCCATCTGCTCCATGATGCGTTTGAGGGCAATCTCCCTCGTCCCATCCGGCAAGAGTATGGTCAGCATAACACCGATCGGCTCAGCTCCCGCACTTGCCAGATCATTTGCCGTGATCTGGATGGCAAGTTTACCAATATCCTTGGCTGTACCAGTGATCGGATCCGTCGACATGACAAGGATCTCATCCTCCGCGAGTGCCAATGCGGCGCAGTCCTCACCGATCCCCGGTCCCAAAACGACTTCATCGCGTTTGTAATGCAATTGTTTCATAACAGAACGTTTTAACACGTTTTCCGGAACTTTGCCTATTTTCATCCTCGTTCTATCCTCTTGTTCTATTCCCTATATATATGTACCATAAGGCTGCTTGAAACCAAGCAGCCTTGTTGCATTATCCTTATTTGTTTCATTTATCACAGCACATCATTTACTGTGCTGTTCCAGATGTCGTACCTGGTGTCGCCCCCGTAGTGGTACCTGCTGGCGTTCCCGCTGCAGATGGCGTTGTAGTCGTCTGTGTCTGCTGCTGTTGCTGTTGTGCTGCTGCAGCAGTTGCTGCCTGTGCCGCAGCTGCGTCTGCTGCCGCTTGCGCCGCTGCCGCCTGTGCCTCTGGCGTATAATTCGCAACCGTAGCACGAATCGTTGCATCATCCTTGGTTGCGATCGCCGCATTGATGGCTGCTGCCGCTTCCGGCGTAGCACCGCCAACGCCTACAGAGATCACTTCCTTGGAAGGATTATATTTGCTGTTGTTAAATACCTTGCGGCTGACTTCCACATCATTTTCATAAACGATCTTCCAAAGTCTTGCCGTATAGCCAATGTGCGGCTTGGTCGTTGTCTCGATGTAGCCTACCGGCTGATCGCCAACGGCAACATATTCCTTCTCCGGCTCTGTCTGGCTTGTCACTTCACTGACAAAATCCACACGACGGTTGGAAGGTCTGGTTTCTTTACCATAAATATTGAAGTAAATGATACCGCCACTGGTGTAACCCTCGATATAGATCGGAGTTTCCTGATTGTTCTTAAATTGCAGATCCTTGATGCCATCTGCGATCGCTGCATCCATGGACGGTTCTACATAGGAAACGATCATGGAGTGTGCGGCTCTGGTCACGATCTCAAGTTCTGCACGGATAACTGCATTGTAAAGCGTCGTCGATACCTGGCAGATACCACCGCCATAGGTCTCAACCGTCGTTCCGTTCTCATAAGAGCCAGCCGGATAATAGCCGTTCTCTGCGGTTGTCGGTCCGATGGCTTCGGAAACGGAGATAGTCTCTCCCGGATATACCACAAGACCATCCAACTTGCTTGCGCCGGTCTTGATATTGTTGGTACGTCCGTTTACCACCGTACCAAAGTCTGTATGATAAGATCCAAGTACATCCTGAATGCTTTCCAGTTCTTCCTTGGTGCCTCTCGGCTCATCTTTTTCTGTCAAAAGTTCGATGGAAGCATCTTTGCCATCCCAGTCTGTAGAAATGAAATCAGCAATCTTGACCGCAGATTTTCCGGTCATAAGGGTCACGCCCTCAGATCCTTCCACATACTCAAACTTGCCATCCACACGTTTTACCGTATTGTCCACTGCCTCTGTAACAAGGTCTGATTTGTTTTCATTTAAGAAAGCCTCGACCGTTGCCGTATCGGAAGTCAGGGAAATAGAAAAGTCCTTTTCCTTTCCAGCCTGCATATCCGCATTTGCCTTGAAGCGTTCGATCAGATTGCCTTCTTTTCCATAATTAAGGGCACGCTCTGTCACATCTGCATTCTTGGCACAAAGACCGATGTCATCACCATCCGCCTCAATGCTCTTATCATCTGCGGTCAGTGTGAAAGTCACATCCTGATACTGGTCGACATACTGCTGCACAACCGCATTTGCCTCGTCCAGGCTCATACCGGACACATCCGTTCCGCCAATGGAAATATGCTCCGGGATAACTGCACTGTCCTGTGTTGTATCATCGGTATTCTCTTCTGCTGCAACCTGCTGCACCGGGAAAGCAAGACCTATACCGCATACGATCCCAAATGCCGCAACTAACATTCTCATTCTATTTTTCATAATAACCTCTCATCATTATTATCTCTATTCTATCGGTTCAGAGTTCATTTTATACTACCTTGCCCCCGCTTTTCAATATTCAAAGAGACGAATATCGTTGACGTGGTCCGGCAGTTTTAGTATATTTTTAAAGAAGACAGGCAAGAAGCATCGTAGCAAGCATACATCCGATGATCACCAAAATGATCACAGCAGATGCGATCCTTCTTTTTTTTGACTGCTTATAGTATGTCATTTCAAACACCTCGCTTAGTTTTCATTTATTTTAAGAAACATATCGTAAATACGACTTTGTTTCAGAAAGGACAGGGTATGCAGTTCCCTTTTTTAGCCATATTTCTCGGCATTGGCATCTTTCTTGCCATCCGTTATAAAAGCCTCAACAAGAAGCAGGATGAAGTCACACAATCTTTCTGGGAAAGAGAGGCGGCTGCCAACGCGGCTCCCACTGCCAATCTTGACAATATTAAATATATTACCATTCCTCTGGATAAATTTCCACTGGGTTTCTCAAAAGATCCCGCGATTTGTTCTCTGGAAAATATCCTGAGAGATTTATCTAAAAAACGCCTCTTAAATCTGACCGGTAAGACTAACACCGAATTGAAGGAAGCCTACGGCGTTGCTAACTTGACGACCATGCAGTCCATCGGCGAGGATTTTGATCTTTTGACCATTACCCTCAAGGATTATGGTGCTGCCCTGATCGAACAGGGTCTTTTGGCAGATGCCATCAGCGTCTTAGAATTTGGCGTTGCCATCGGCACCGACATCAGCCAGAATTACAACATGCTGGGCGACTGTTATCTGGCACTCGGAAAGACAGACAAGATCTCTTATCTGATCGAACAGGTCGAATCCAGAAACCTCATGCTGGCACCAAGTATCCTGCGGCATTTGCGGGGGCTTTTGTCCGATGACAGCACAGACGGTCCCGTAAAAACCCCGGAAAATTTTGAGATAAACAAAAATTAAGACACAAAAAGCCTGTATATACCAAAGTTTTATTTGATATATACAGGCTTATTTTATTAGATCATATGCATCACATTGCGCAGTAAGATCTCGCCTCCTGCGACCCAGAGCAAAAGTGCTCCTGCAGCATAAGCACCGGTCTTGGATTCAAAACCGAAATGATATCCCGTGTAGATACCGGAAACAACGACTAAGATCGAACATACCAGAATAACAAGCCCCATCATTGCAATGGATGTACCGACAAAGCCGCAGGCACAACCGGCACACAGGGTATAAAAACTGGTAATGGCGATGATCTTGATATAATCACGCACACGGATATCATCCCTGCGCTTTTCTTGGACAAATTCACGTTTGATCGCCTTGACGATCAGGCGGATTCCCAGAAGGGCAAACACAACGGTTGCCACGATATATCCGATTTCCTCTGCATTCTGAATGATCTGATGTTTTTCCAACTCATAGCAGACAAAATAGCCGCCAAAGAAAAAGATCAACTGTAATACGGTCACGATCGTACTTGCGATCATCAACGACTTACGCTTGACATCTGCAAGCATAGCCCCCTCGATCTCCATTGCGGCAAAAATATCAAGACTGATACCTGCAATGATCAATATATTTTCAATCCAACTCATGGAATCCTCCTACCGATAACTTAGAATCAAACTATGGTCTCTGCCGAAACCGCTATTTTAGTATAAGAGACTTGTTTGCTCCATTACATATGCAAACACAGACCACTGTAATAAAGCACTATACATTTTAACTGATATGTATATATCAACTGATGATTTCGATCATGGATTTCTGCGCCATAATCACATAAACTTCGACCAATTCTGCTATCGGCACCTGCATGCCGCCCTCGATCCACTGCACGGCAACATTGCATGCCATGTGGGCGTAATAAGCCGCGACTCTCTCCGGGCTCAGCCAGGAATAGGTAATCTTCTCCCGCAGTTTATCCTTGTTCATCCGCTGTAAGATCAACTCCTGCACAGCATCTTCCATCATCCCCACGAAAGAATTCTGCCCCTCTAAGCGGACTGCCTTCTCATAGAAATCCCGCTCCTTTTCCATGGCAGTAAAGAGATAGGTAATCCCCTCCCGCAAAAGTCCGTTATCGAAAAGCGGCATTGCCGATTCCATCAGATCTTCGCGCACGATCCACTCCAACAATTCATACTTATCCTGAAAATGGTTATAAAAAGTCGGACGGATCACGCCCGCCTTATCCGTTATTTCCTTGATTGTAATTTTTTCGATGGGTCTTGTCTTACTTAATTCTTTCAGACTTTCCGCAAGAATCACATCGATCCCATTCTTGCCCTGATTTGCCATATGCTCTCCTAGATCATTAGTTTTACAATGGTAATGTTGTATGCGTTCCTATCTCCGCGCAGATTGATTTCCTTGCCATCCTCCAAGAGGCGGACGGTCGGTCTTTGCACAAATCCCGGATGATTTTCCACAACGATCGCATGCCTGCCATCCGACAGGACGACTTCACTCCCCACCGGATAGATACAAAAGCCTGCGTTCATAGTCTCCACGACCTTAGGATCAAACTCCATGCCGGTGCGCGACATGATATATTCGATCACCTCTGCCGGCTGGTAGGACTTACGTCCCGGCCGCTGTGAGGTCATGGTATCATAGACATCTGCCGCCTTTAATATCCTTGCATTGCGCAACAGTTCCCTGCCTTTTAAGTGGTTGGGATAGCCACCGCCATTGTACCACTCATGGTGCTGATAGACTGTCTCATTGACCTGGTCGCCAAAAGAATATTCTTTGCGCAGATACTCGTAGCCCGCCCAGGCGTGCTTCTTCATTTCTTCTTCCTCTGCCGGTGTCAGTTTGCGTGTCGCATTGACAAGATCCGGCAGGACTAAGACCTTTCCGACATCATGCAAAAACGCCGCCGTCACCAAGTCATTTAGATCATCTTCCGGCAGTTCCATCTTCACACCTAAAATACCAGCCATCACCCCGGTATTCATGGAGTGAAAATAGGTATAATCATTATAGGTCTTGATATCGACCATATTATACATGACGGCTTCGTTGGAAAGCACATCATTTACGACATTCTCAACCACCAGGCGTACCAGGCGCTCCTCTGCATCCAGTTCCACATTCTCTGCCGAACGGCAAAAAAACTGCTGGATCATAGATACCGCTTCGCTCTTGACCTCCGGACGCACCACGTCCGTTACCTGAATATCTCTTGTGATCTCATCATCGATATAGACCCCAGCGGTTCCCAAAAACTTTATGTATGTAATATTTTCATTTGTCAGTGATGTATTCGGAGCCAAAAGCATCCGCCCCGATGCATCATGAAGCCCCTGCCCCAGGACCATACCCGGCTGCAGCTGCCCCGCTGGAACATATCGCATTATCTTACCTCTTTATTCGTCAAATTCCATGGTTACAAAAAAACCTTTTGGCGTTTCCTTGATATCCACGACCTTGCCCTGACGCGATTTCAAACGTTCCAAGGTCGTATAGTTGCCGGACATGGCATAGGCATGCTCCAGCGTATAGTAGTAGGAATTCGGGAGTTTGCTTTCTGTTACCGAGAGAGTCTGTCCTACTTCAACCAGATTCTGTCTCTCCATCTTAAACTCCATCTGTCTCATAAATGCTTCGCCAACTTTCCTATCTTACATGTAGTCATCCAGATTTTCTTCGTGAAGGATAGTAGAGTCCACAAACTCCTTGGATGCCTTGTTGACCTTATGTACGATGAACATATCGGATAAGCCATCGTAGATCAGCATGATACCGATCAGGATCATGCCTAATTTTACCAGACCAAAAGCATTACAGATGCAAAGCACGCCTAAGACGATATTTAAGATCGCCATCAAAGGAATACTCCACCAGTTGTGTGCCTTGGTCTTTTTGCCCTCAAGGGCGAGGGAAAGATCCTGCACACCATGTACCACCAAAAGGACACCGATCGCGATCGGGATGATGGATGCGACTGCCTGCGGGCTTAAGAACATCCAAAGACCGATTAGTGTAATAAGTAGGGAAACAATGATTGAGGTATAAGACTTGACCTCATCCATCAGGCGCGGTATCAGAGAAACGATCCCCGATACCATGAGGATAATAGCGATCACGCGTGCCAAGACCGTGATCACGGTTGCCGGCCATATCACGAGCAGTACCCCCAGTACCACACTCAGCACTGCTGCTAAGGTCACATCAATCTTAATACTTTTTAATTTATCCATCATAAGGGTCATACCTCCTAGTTGTTTGCAATAAATGCCTTGATCTCATCCGCACTCTGGTAGCCTACAGTCTGTCCTGCCACCTGTCCATCCTTGAAAAGGAGCAAAGACGGAACGCTCATCACTCTATACTGCATAGCAAGATCCGAGTTGGCATCTACATCTACATTATAGACAGCCACCTGTCCTTCCAGTTCCTCTGCCAAAGCATCCACAACCGGTGCCAGCATCTGACACGGACCACACCATGTTGCCGAGAAGTCGACCAGTGCGACCTTTTCTGCTAAAACCTCTGTCATATCATTATTTGCAATCTTTTTCACCATAATAAATTCCTGCCTTTCCTGCCCTTGACGGGCACTTACATTTTATTATGTCCCATTGAATGAACATATATTATATAACACCTAAAATTTACAGTCAATTTTTTCAACCAAGAGTGACAGATAACGCAAAAGGGACTCTGCCGCAAAAGCAAAGACGACCATCAGAAGGACGCAGACTTTTGACATAGCGCTTAAGGCAAACAACTGATGGCAAAAGATCCCTGCAAAGATCAGTCCTGCGATATTGCCGATCACAATGGCATATTTGATGCCACTCATCGGTTTGGATATCTTGATCAGGATCATAAAGCCGACCACACACAAAAGCAGGGTCGCCGCTGTCGCAACATCTTCCGACGGAAGGGAAAAGACCTGCCCGCAGATCACCAGCGCACCGACTGCCAGAACATCCGTCAGCCCTGCCGGAAGTGCCCGCACTAGGACCCCTCGCATAAAATGTCCCTTGATCCGCTCGCGGTTTGGCTCCAATGCCAGCAAAAATCCCGGAATACCGATCGTAAACATACTGATCAAGGAGATCTGTGACGGCTCCAGTGGATAAGTGATCATAAAAAGCGCCGAAAATACCGACATCAGAAGGGAGAATATATTCTTTACCAAAAAGAGGCTGGCAGAACGACCTACATTATTGACGACCTGTCTGCCCTCATATACAACCTCTGGCATTTTTGCAAAATCCGAATCGAGGAGGACGACCTGTGCCGCCTGCGCACACGCCTCGCTGCCGGATGCCATTGCCACACTGCAATCCGCATCCTTCATTGCCAGGATGTCGTTGACACCATCGCCTGTCATGGCAACGGTATGTCCTGCCTCCTGCAAGGCTTTGACGATCAACTGCTTCTGCTTTGGCGTCACCCTGCCAAAGACGGCGTAACGTTCTACGGCATCCCTTATCTTTGCCTTACTATCCAGTGTCGTCGCATCGACGTAATTCTCTGCGCCCTCGATCCCGGCACGCTTTGCAACCTCAGACACCGTCTGGGGATTGTCTCCGGAGATCACTCGGATCGCCACATCCTGCTCTTTAAAATAAGAAAAAGTCTCCTTTGCATTGGCACGGATCGGATTGGATAAGGTCACATAGCCCAGTGGTAAAATGCCGTCCGCTTCCTGCTTGGCAAATAAAAGCAGACGGTAGCCCTTTTGCACATAAGACGCGATTTCCTCTGCGATCGCATCATAGGAATCCTTCATAATAAATTCCGGCGCGCCAAGAAAATAGGTGCCGTCCGAAAAGGTCATACTGCCGTATTTATTTGCAGACGAAAAGGCTTGGATATGAGACGGTCTACGCCTGCCCGCTTTGGCTTCCGGCATCTTATCTAAGGCTGCCCGCAGCGCATCCATCGTTGCATTGTTATCCGTGGAGGCATAGACATAATCCGCCAGCATCCCCTGTAGAGCCTCACGATCCCACAGCCCTTTGTCGCCTTCTGCCCCATTTTCTTCCATGACCTGTCTGCGCCATAAAATATGGGAAACCTGCATACCCGGCTCCGTGATCGTCCCTGTCTTATCTACGCAAAGAACATCGACCCGCGATAAGGTCTCAATGCTTTTCATATCATGCAAAAGCACCTTTTTCGTTGCCAGCCGGATGGTTCCCAGCGCCAGTGCGATCGTTGCCAGAAGGTAGAGTCCTTCCGGTATCATGCCAATGACGGCTGCCACGGTCGCCGTCACACTGCGGGCGATCGTTTCCCCATTGAAGAAATAACTCTGCGAGAATAAGACAATACCGATCGGTATGATGGCGATTCCAACCCACTTGACCAGTTGGTTGATCGACCGGACCATTTCGGATTGCTCTGTGCGTTCCATGGACTTGGCTTCCAGCGATAACTTGGATATATAAGAATCCATGCCCACATGGGTCAGTCGGGCATAGCACTGACCGGACACCACAAAACTGCCGGATAAAAGTTCGTCACCCTGCGTCTTGTTGATCTCATCGGATTCGCCTGTCAAAAGCGATTCATTGACCATGACCTCTCCGGATAGGACACTGGCATCCCCGCAGATCTGGTCGCCTGCCCGCAGCAGGATCACATCATCTTCGACCAGTTCTTCCGAGGCGACCTGCTTTTGACTGCCATCACGCACCACGATCGCATGCGGCGCATTTAAAATGCTCATCTTTTCCAGCGTTCGCTTGGCGCGGATCTCCTGTATGATCCCAATCAGGGTATTTGCAATGATGATCGGTAAAAATGTCAGATTGCGGAAAGATCCCACCAGACATAAGAGAATCGTGATAACGAGAAAGATAAAGTTAAAGTAAGTAAATGTGTTCGAGCGTATGATCTCTGCGGTCGTCAGACCCGTACCCACATCCGCACGATTGTCCTTTCCCTGTCGAATCCTTTCCTCTACTTCCGCCGCACAAAGACCTCTGATCTCGGTCTCTGTCTCTTTGTCCTCAGGGAATATTGTCATAAAGTGCCACGCTCCTTACTGCCATTTCTTACCATCAGAATAAAACATGACACCTGATTTCGCAATAAAAATTCTATAAAGATTTTCTTAAATTTTCTTTACTTTAGGAAGCCAAACAGTCCCTTCTTTTCGTATGGCTTGCTCTCGTAAGAAACCAGTTCATAACCAATGGCTTTGATCTCCTTTTTCAGCCATGGGATATCCAGTTCATTCTCGCTGATAACTACGGTCTCGCCATCTTTTGCAGAGGAGGTGACCTTTTTAATCTGGCAATTCTTGCGCACGACATCATTCATATGCGCCTCGCACATACCGCACATCATCCCATCGATCTTTAAAGTTGTCTGTATCATAATTTCTATGATCTCCTTTCTTTTATATACCCCCATCGGGTATCTACGTCTTATATATACTCCTGCTTTTTTCTACTGTCAAGCCTTTTTGTTAGTCTTTGCTAACTTCATACTTTTTCACTTTATCTCAAAATTGTATGCAAACTATTGAAATCCATAGGAAGAACCTATATAGTAGTGATTGGAGCAATTTTCGAGATGAAGTTTGCAGGAAAACGACGTTTTTGTCTACCGAAGGAGTAACACTCTCAGGTGCCGGCCGTGCCGGTGCAACTGCAAATGGATCGACTCTCTGGAGACACCCGGACACGACGAGCCGGGGGCCGAAGGTGCAAGATGCGTGCATGCACGCAGGAATCTCTCAGGCAAATGGACAGAGAAGATATCTATCTTTCTATTTTCTTTCCAATCTCTCCACAAGAATTTTGCATCCCTTACTAAAACGAAAGAGGTATGAAAAACATGTGGAACTTTATCAATGATGTTTTAACAACAATCGATGACTTTGTGTGGGGTGTCCCACTCATGGTGCTGATCCTTGCCGGTGGTCTGCTTTTGACCGCAAGACTGGGCTTCTTGCAGATCCGAAAACTTCCTCTGGCACTCAAATGGATGGTCAAAAATGAGGACGAAGGTCATGGAGAAATTTCCAGTTTCTCTGCACTTTGCACTGCCTTAAGTGCTACGATCGGTACCGGAAATATCGTCGGTGTTGCTACGGCAGTCGGCACCGGTGGTCCCGGCGCCTTGTTCTGGATGGTCGTTACCGCCTTCTTTGGTATGGCGACCAAATATGCAGAGGGATTACTTGCCGTGAAATATCGTGTCGTTGCCCCGGACGGGCACAGCCTTGGCGGACCTTTTTATTATATCGAGCAGGGCATGGGAAAAAAATGGACCTGGCTCGCCAAGTTATTTGCCTTCTTTGGCGTGTGCGTAGGACTTTTTGGTATCGGAACCTTCAGTCAGGTCAACGGTATCTCCTCCGCTGTACATAATTTCTTTGATCCGACAGATGCCCACACGGTAAAACTTTTACCTTTCTTAGGCGATTATTCCTGGGCGGTCGTTATCGCCTCTTTGGTACTTGCCTTTTGTGTGGCTGCCGTACTGATCGGTGGTGTCAAGAGAATCGCAAGTGTCAGCCAGATCATCGTTCCTTTTATGGCAGTTATTTATATCGTATTTGTTCTGAGCCTTGTGATCTGCAATATTACTGCCGTTCCGGCTGCTTTTAAGACGATCGTGGTTGCAGCCTTTACACCAAAAGCGATCACAGGTGGTGCCGTCGGTTCCATGTTAGTCGCTATGCAAAAGGGTGTTGCCCGCGGTATCTTTTCCAATGAAGCAGGACTTGGTAGCGCACCGATCGCCGCTGCTGCCGCAAAGACAAAAGAGCCGGTACGTCAGGGACTTGTCAGCATGACCGGAACCTTTATCGATACCATCGTGATCTGTACCCTGACCGGTCTTTCCATCGTACTGACCGGTGCCTGGCAGGTAGACGGTCTGGAAGGTGTTGCCGTGACGACCTATGCATTCCAACAGGGGCTGCCTTTCCCGGCAGAGGTATCTTCCTTTATCCTTATGCTCTGTCTGGTATTCTTTGCCTTTACGACCATTCTTGGCTGGGACTATTACAGTGAGCGTTGTCTGGAATATCTGACAAAGGGCAATCAGAAAGCCATCAAGATATTCCGCTGGCTTTATATCTTTGCCGTCTTTATCGGACCATACATGACCGTCAGCGCTGTCTGGACGATCGCAGATATCTTTAACGGTCTGATGGCACTGCCAAACATGATCGCACTCTTTGCCTTAAACGGTGTGGTTGTTGCCGAGACAAAGAAATTCTTTGAACGGCATAAAAATGGAGAGATCCAATAAAATGCATTTCATACAAAAAGGGAGCCTGTGACTGATTCTCCAGTCACAGGCTCCCTTCTGTTTTTATGCTTATTTTTCTACTAATTTTCTTGCCATCTTAAGCACTCTGGTCGCATTGATCCGTACCTGTTCCTCGGATACGTCACCTTCCTGAATGCCCTTTTTCAGATCTTCGTAATCGCTCTTTCCGCCCGGCATAAAGAGGTCGCCACCGGCAGCGGCTACAAATCTTGCCAGAGAATTGCGGTTAGCAGAACGCTTGTCTGCGGTCATTGGTACAACCCAGTCTGTCATAACAATGCCTTCATAGCCATATTCACAGCGTAAGATGTCCTCGATTAAGCCGCGGTTTTCTGCGGTATGTACGCCATTTAAGAGGTTGTAGGAAGTCATCACGGCATGCGGCTGTGACTTCTTTACGCAGATACCAAAGCCCTTGGTATAGATCTCACGCATGGCACGCTCAGACACATGGCTGTTGTTGGCATAGCGGTTCAACTCCTTGTTATTGGCAGCATAATGCTTGATGGTCGTTCCGCATCCCGGATGCTTCTGCACGCCATTTGTGATCCCTGCCGCCATCAAACCGGAAACCAGCGGATCTTCTGAATAATACTCAAAGTTTCGTCCACAGCGGATAGATCTGTGGATGTTGAGTGCCGGAGCCAGCCACAGATGTACGCCGAACATTTCCATTTCATAGCCCACGATATCGCCATATTTTTCTGCCAGATCTGTATTGAAAGACTGGGCAATGGCTGTACCGATCGGGATGGCTGTGCAATACTGGGTCTTTACTTCCGTTCCAGCCTTCGGTCCCTTATTTCCGCCCATGATCAGTTTTGAGAAAAAGAGCATCGGCTTTGGCATGTAGTCCATAAAACTTTCCGGAATACCTGCCTGCCCTACTGCATGCAAGCCCTTCTCATCGCGATAGTATTCTCTCGCCAGACGAAGGCCCGCAGGACCGTCTGCCATAACAAGGGATGGGAAATCTTTGACATGAGTCGTTGTCTCACCTGCTGCACCGCAGACCTGTGATCCGGCGCTGCCGATGATGGATACCAGTCCACCCTTGTTTGGATCATGTCCGCCGATGTTCATCAGGGCTGCCTCATCGATAGACAGCGCCTCCACTTCCGGCAAGATCTCATATTTTGGCTGGTAATCTACCTGCTCTGTCGTAAAATCATCTGCGCTTAAAGTGATGACACAGATATCTGCCGGAATATTTTCTGTCTGGCCAGCCTCTGCACGCAGGTCTGTAAATCCCGGATCTCCCAAGACATTCTTTGCCACCAGAGTCGTAACGTCTTCTTGCAGACGAAGCAGAGCGACCGGAGCCGTATCCTGGCTGCTTACGCCCATGCGCACGATATAGTTGCCGGCTTCCAGAATATAAGAAGCAGATGTCTCATCATAGGAAGCAAAATCAGAAAGGGCAAAGGTAATGGCTACTTCCTGGCTCTCTCCCGATGCCAGTTCCTTAGTCTTGGCAAATCCGCAGAGATCCTGATATGCCTTATCCAGTTTTACGCTTGGAGCCGATACATAGACCTGCACCACCTGCTTACCTGCCCGCTGACCTGTATTGGTCACCTGTGCGCGCACCGTGATCTTTTCGCCGTCTGCGCTGACACCGGACAGTTTGTGTGCAAATTCTGTATAGGACAAGCCATAACCAAATGGAAAGAGTGCCTTTTTGTGGAAGGAATCAAAATAGCGGTAGCCAACATAGATGCCTTCCTGATATCTGGTATCATTGATGTCCTCAAAGTCATCCATCGGCGAATACTGATCCCATGCCGCCCAGGTCGTTGCCAGTTTACCGGATGGATTCTGTCTGCCAAGCAGGATGTCTACCAGGGCTGTTCCGGTATCTACGCCAAGTTGTGAAAGGACTAAGATATTCTTGACCTCCGTCACATCGGACAGATCGACTACGCCACCGACATTGAGTACCAGCATGAATTTATCATACTTTTCATTGAGGGCTAAGATATCTCTCTTTTCCGTAGCGGATAATTTGATCTCTCCCTCTTCTACCGGACGGTCATTTCCCTCACCGGAAATACGGGACAATACATAGATTGCCACGTCGCCCTGCCCCTCCAAAGGGATCTGGTAATTTGGTTCCGGCATGGATTTTCCCATGGCATAGACCATGACATTCTGATGGTTCGCCTTGGCTTCTGCCTTCATACGCTTGATAAAATCCGTCTTTGCCTCTGCGCGCTTGGCATCATAAGCGTCCAGCCACGCCTTGGTCGTGATCTCAAAGCCTGCCTGCTCTAAGCCCTCTTCGATATTCACAGAATAGTGTGAATTGACTTCGCCGGATCCGGTTCCACCCTTAACTGTCAGGCGCACACCACTACCAAAGGCTGCGATCTTGCCTGCCGCCTCCAGTGGAAATTTACCATCTTTTTTCAAGAGTACGGTACACTCGGCAAGTGAGCCTTTAACCGCCTCTGTATGTTTCTTTTCATATTCCATCAATTCCATAAAAAAGTCCTCCCTGTTTGTCTGAGCACATACTGACTTGTGCAATTTATACTCATTATAAACAAGAAGGACTCTCCTCACTATTAAATTTTTGGTTTTTTTATCAAATATTTAGGCAATTATGCAAGTGCCTTACGATATTTTTCTACCATTTCGGTATATTCTGCATCGCTTAAAGTCTTGACCTGTGGATTCATGGCAAAAACGCCGCCCCACTCATATTCATTTTCATACTTTGGAACCAGATGAAAATGTAAATGGTGTCCGGTATCTCCGTAAGCACCATAGTTGACCTTATTCGGATGGAAGATCTCATGCATGGCATTTGCCACCTTTGCAATATCCTCCATGTAAGCCGCTCTTTCTTCCGGGCTCAGTTCGATCAACTCGCTCACATGCTTCTTGTGTGCCACGATCACTCTGCCCGGATGGCTCTGCTCCTTAAATAAATATACCTTGGAAGTCGGCAGTTCGCAAATCTTGATACCAAAAGCATCGACCAGTTCTCCCTCTACGCAGTATGCACAATTTTGATCTATCATGTCCTGATTCTCCTCTCGTTTTCCTTTGTGACTGTCTTTATTATACGCAGACCCAGGGCAAATAGCAATGCATGACTTTAGGCTTTGATTCTCTTAGGCTGTCCCTTTTGTCGGAGCAGTCCAATGACAAAGAGGACGATTGCCAGCCCAAGGGTGATCGCAAGGATCCAGCCTCTGAGATCCAGCGGTGTCTCTCCCGCCTTTGTCATCACAGAAACCGATACCCAGCCAAGAGCATTTCCAATGGTTCCCCAGATTCCAATCAACAATGATAAAACTGCTGTCTTCATCCAGCCATTCCCCGGCAAATAACGATAATCGCAAAAGATTGCCCAGCCGAGAGCAACAAAAAATGTACCCGGCAGGAAAAGATCCTGCGTATAAATTGGATTATCGATAGCAAACATAACCATCATCAGATAAAACCAAATCGTATCCCATGCCACCGTCAGAAGTGCTTTCTGGTTCACCAGCGTCTCCGGCAAATCTAACTGTTTTACCACAAATGGCGCAAAAACCAAAGAAAGGCCAAACATCGTTGAGCAGGCAATCTCGCCAAACGTAATCCAGTTGCCATGGTCAAAAAACATTTCCACAATAAAAATCAAAAGAATCAATGCAGCTGTCGATGCCACAATGGTCTTTGCCAGCTTCTTTCCTCGCGATAACAGTGGAACTACTGTAAAACCTGCCACTAATAGCATAGATGCCATAATTGCCGCATCCGTCTTTAAATCAGAATAGCCCGGAAGTGTCATGAGAAGCGCAATGACAATTGGTAACAATAAGAGTCCTGCAATAACTACTGCTGTCTTATATGCCAACGTACGCTCCCTTTTTGCATGGTGTTCCAGCACTTCTTTTGTCTCATCTGCAAGTGCCATATCCATTTCCGTCTCATCCATTTCCTGCAACAGTGTTTTACACGTACGGCATTCCTGCAGATGGTTTTCCACCATCTTGCGACTTGCACCACTACACACACCATCATGATAGAGTGGCAAAATATCCTGTACTACCTCACACGGTAATTTCTGTTCTATATTACTCATTCTCTTCTAACCTCTCTTTTATTTTTATTCTTGCACGGTGATACGTCACACGCGCCCAACTATCTGTTTTTCGAAATATCGAAGCAATTTCCGCAAATGACAATTCTCCAAAAACACGAAGTTCAAACACTTCTTTATATGGTTCTTCCATATCATGCAAAATCCGATGAATAGACAACGAAGTTTCACGTACGACAAAATCCTCCGTCACATCCGAAGCACACACTGCCTCCTGCTCTGGTTCCACAGCATCTGCAATTCTGCCATTTTTACGGAAGTAATCATAACACTGATTTTTCGCAATCGCGCACAACCAGGTGTATGGGCTGGATGACCCTTCGTATTCACTTTTTGTAGTCATTGCTTTCACAAAGGTATTTTGCGTGATTTCTTCTGCTGCAGCAGGATTTTTTACGATATTCATCACGTACGAATATACCTTCATAAAATACGTTCGATATAGCTTCTCGGTATCCAGTCTTTCTCACCTTCCTTTCCTTTTTTCGTAGGTTAGACGATGTTTTCCCTATTTTGTTACAAAAAAATTTAGGAAATTTTTCCACTTTTTCAAAATCCATTGAATTTCCGCTATTATTATACTATAATGAAGCAGATTTAGAAATGAATAGTACCCATAAAAGCAATGATGAAGAGAGTAATGCAATCAGGTTCTCACAGAGAGAGGAACATATGCTGGAAGTTCCTTAGAAACGGATTACATGAAGACCACTTCGAAGTTGTACGTAGAAGGATGATTCCGAAGCGTTACCGGATAGCCCCGTTACAGGCTGCAAGAGTAAAAATTAAGGTGGAACCGTGTGCAAGCACCCTTAGATGATGTATCAGTCTATGGGTGCTTTTTTCATACTAAAAATGAAAAGGAGAATGAAAATGGTAAATTTCAAAGAAGACGAGCGTCTGAATACGCTGAACCACTCATGTGCCCATGTGATGGCACAGGCAATCAAGCATCTTTACCCACAGGCTAAATTCTGGGTTGGACCAGTTGTCGCAGAAGGTTTCTATTATGATATTGACCTTGGCGATGACGTTATCCGTGATGAAGACATCGAAGCAATCACAAAGGAAATGAAGAAAGTCATCAAATCCGGCAAAAAGATCATCCGCCGCGAAGTTTCCAAGGAAGAAGCCTTGGAAATGTTTAAGGATGACCCTTACAAGTTAGACCTGATCGAGGATCTTGAGGATGGCAATATCACGGTTTACGATCAGGGCGATTTTACTGATCTCTGCCGTGGACCTCACGTAGACAATGTAAAACTTTGCAAATATTTCAAATTAATCCGCCACTCCGGTGCTTATTGGAAGGGCGACAGCAAGAACAAGATGCTCCAGCGTATCTACGGCGTATGTTTCCCAACACCGGAAGAACTGGATGCACATTTGCAATTATTAGAGGAAGCCAAAGAAAGAGACCACAGAAAGATCGGCAAGGACATGAACCTCTTTATGGTAGATGACCTGGTTGGTCGTGGTCTTCCAATGTTCCTGCCAAAGGGATACACCATCTGGCAGGAATTAGAAAACTATATCAAGCATAAAGAGAGAAAACTCGGTTATCTCCATGTTATGACTCCATGTGTCGGCACGGTCAATCTTTACAAGACATCCGGTCACTGGGATCATTACAAGGAAAACATGTTCCCACCAATGGAAATGGAAGGGGAATCCTTTGTACTTCGCCCTATGAACTGCCCACATCATATGATGATCTACGCAAACAGAAGACATTCTTACAAAGACCTGCCAATCCGTATCGGTGAGATTGCACACGACTTCCGTTATGAGTCTAGCGGAACCTTAAAGGGTATCGAGCGTGGCAGACATTTCTGTCAGAATGATGCCCACCTCTTCGTGACACCGGAACAGATCAAGGAAGAATTTACCAGCGTTGTAAATCTGATCTTTGATACCTATAAGGATTTTGGAATTACCAATTATCGTTGTGTACTTTCCCTTCGTGATCCGGCGAATAAAGAAAAGTATCATGATGATGATGAAATGTGGAATACAGCAGAAGATGCACTGCGTGATGTATTAAACAGTATCGGCATCGAATACACCGAGGAGATCGGCGAGGCTGCTTTCTATGGTCCGAAACTTGACGTAAACGTACAGCCGGCGATCGGTAATGAGATCACACTCTCTACCTGTCAGTTGGACTTCTGTCTGCCAGCCAAGTTCAACCTCTATTATATTGACAGCAACGGCGAAAAGCAGACACCGGTCGTATTGCACCGTGCCATCCTTGGATCTTTGGATCGCTTTATGGCCTATATCCTGGAAGAGACCAAGGGAAATCTTCCTACCTGGCTTGCTCCTGTTCAGGTTCGCGTTATGCCGGTCAAGACAGATGACGACGGTCTGAATGCTTATGCGCAGGAAATCGTAGATGCCCTGGAAGATGCAAATGTCCGCGTAGAACTTGACGACCGTGCCGAAAAACTCGGCTACCGTATGCGTGAAGGACAAGTTCAAAAAGTACCTTATCTGCTGGTTGTCGGATTTAATGAAAAGGATGACCGTACCGTTTCCTTCCGTCTGCATGGCGAAAAAGAAACAACAGTCCTTCCTTTGGATGACTTTGTAGAAAAGATCAAGACAGAGATCTCTGAGAAATCCAGAGAGCACATCCATGTGAACTAATCATTAAAACCCCACAGATTCCTGTGGGGTTTTTTAAGTGTATATGTCAGATTTTGATTATACGCAAGTATTATAACTCTATCTTTAATGATTATACGCCCATTCTATAAAGTCATATGTTCATGCTGCATACGTGGCAAATAATATATGGTTTCTTCCTATTACATCTTTCCTCCATATACAGGGAAGCCGCTGGCTGCACCGTAGTTTTCAATCTTCTTGAAGTTCTTAAGCACTTCCATATCCTCGTACGCCCTCCTACCTAACATTCCCTACATGTAAATCCACTGCTTGTGTTACCACTTCTAATTTTTATTTTAACTTTTGGTATTCTTCATCTGATACCGGCTGGCACCACTCATTGGAAGTTTCCTCTCCCGGCACTTCAATAGCGAGATGTGAAAACCAGCTGTCTGGTGCGGCTCCATGCCAATGCTTTACTTCTGCTGGAATATTGATACAGTCTCCCGGCTTCATCTCGATGGCTTCTTTACCTTCTTCCTGATAGTAACCACGTCCGGCAACGCAGACCAGAATCTGTCCACCGCCCTTTTTTGCATGATGAATATGCCAGTTGTTGCGGCAGCCCGGTTCAAATGTCACATTGAAAATGCCAACCTGGCTGGTAGAAACCGGTGCCAAGAAACTGCGTCCGCTAAAATACTGGGCAAACCCGTCATTTGGTGCACCGATTGGGAAAACCATTTCTTTTGCGTGCGCGCGCATTGCCTCATCCTCATATGGAAGGTCGCCCTCATTTACGCTCCATACATCTTTTGCTAGGTTAAAGACTGCCCAGCCCTTCGGCCAGCCTGCATAAAAAGCAACATGTGTGATGATAGCCGCAATCTCCTTTTGCGTCACACCATGTGCCTTGGCATTTTCCAGATGAAACTTCAAAGAAGAATCTGTGATACCGGATGCCATAAGGGCTACCACGGTAATGATACTCCTAGTCTTTACATCAATATCTTCATTGTTCCAATTCTCTCCAAAGAGAACATCATCATTATAATGTGCAAATTCCGGTGCAAACTCACCGAGTGCATTTCTTCCTGCTGTCTGCGTGATCTTTGCCATAATCTTATCCTCTCCTTTTTATAATGTCTTTACCCAGTCTTCGATTTCCTGTTTGTCGGCTCTGTTTAAGAGTTTACCCTCGACAATCTCTGCCCCCGGTGCTGACGGCTGCAATTCCTGTACGGTATTGCCAAATCCACTGCCACCGGAAGTTGCAAACAGAATAATCTTTTTGCCGGTAAGATCATATTTTTCCAAAAATGTATTGATGATCGTCGGTGCCACATACCACCAGATCGGAAAGCCCAAAAGGATCTCGTCATAGGCTGACATATCCAGATTTTCCTCTGCGATCTCCGGTCGAATCTTCTTGTCGTTCATCTCGACACTGCTGCGTGATTTCTTGTTCATCCAGTCCAGATCTGCCCGGGTGTAAGGAACTTTGGGTTCGATTTCATACAGATCGGCTTTTGCTGCTTCTGCCAGCATTTCTGCCACTTTTTTTGTCGTACTGCTCGCGCTAAAATATGCCACTAATCTTTTTGCCATAAGATACACCTCCAAAAATAAAATGAATGCGTAAAAAGCCTCTTTCGCTAACTTACGCATTCATTATATAATCCCAGGTTCTATTATGTCTAATACTTATATAGCATGTCGTATTATGCCTTATAGGCATTCAACTCTTTTATAAAACATTCTACCGCAGGAGAGCATGGAATGTTTCTTCTCCATGCAATGACTGTACTGGTTTCTATGGCCGGAGATAACCTTTTTTGCACCAAAAGATCTTCTCGCCAATAACGCACCGCACCTTCAATGGAAATGGGATAGCCAATACCTTCCAGTGCCAACACACCGGCATTGGTACCCAGATTGCTGGTTGCTACGATATGCAGTTTTTGAAAGTCCTTGCCAAACCAGTTCGCCAACTCACTCTGTACATTGGTTCGTTCCGGCAGGATCAAGGGTAGGTGTTTTAAATCTGCTTTTGTGATCTCATCTTTTTTTGCAAGCGGATCATCTGCTTTCATTGCCACTACCCAATGATCGCTCCCCGGCAGGCGGATATAATCCAGATTCTCTGTACTGACAGGTTCTAAGAACAAGCCAATGTCCACGATCCCCTTACTCATCATTTCCAGAATTGTATCTGCCGTTCCCGTATGTATGGCAAACTGTACCAAAGGATACTTTTTGCAATAAGACCGACATATTTTTGCCAGCGTTTCCACTGCCATAAACTCGCCACAGCCAATCATGATCTTTCCGGCGATCGGTTCCTGATTTCCGCGTAGTTCATCCACGATCTTTTCTTCCATATCTACGATTTCCAGCGCACGCCTTTTTAACAGGAGTCCCTCGTCCGTCAGCGTAATATGATGTCCGCTACGATCGAATAATGTCACGCCCAATTCTTTTTCCAAGCCTGCCAATTGGCGCGATAAGGTCGGTTGTGTAATGTGCAGGACTTCTGCTGCCTTGGTAAAACTCTGTTCTTTTGCTACCGTAAGAAAATATCGGAGTACCCGGATTTCCATAAACTATCCTCCTGCGTTATATGTCTGTATGCGACCACATTTATGCCCGCTATTATAGCACAAATCATTTCTGATATCCTCTACTTTGCTAAGATGTCCTTCTTTTTTCGGTTCAGATGCAGATAAAAGAGCACATTTAATATGATACCGACGGTCGTTGATACCGGTGCCGCCAGTCCGATCTTCGTCAAACTGGCATTTGGCTGGATGCTCATGATATAGGCAAATGGCAAACGAACCAGAAGTGTCTGCACCAAACCCTGTACCATAACCCAGAGTGTCTGGTTATTGCCGTTGAAATAGCCGATCATGGAGAAAAGCACTGCCGTTACAATTGTCTCCGGTGCAAAGCCCTTGAGGTAGGCAAAACCATTGGCGATCACTGCCGGATCTGTGGTAAAGATACCTGCCAGCAGATCTCCTTTTAACATGACGAGTAAAAAGACCACGCAACCAAAGGATAGTCCTATACCAATGCCCGTAAACATGGCTTTCTTGGCACGTTTCTGATTGCCGGCTCCCACATTTTGTGAGACAAAGGATGCCATGGACTGCATAAGAGAACTCGGGATCAACATAGCAAAGTTGACGATCTTGCATGCCACGCCATAACCTGAGGATGCCTCAAGTCCTAATCTGTTGACAAAGGCACAGAGGGCAAGAAAAGAAAGTTGGGTCAAAAACTCCTGTAAGGCGAGTGGTAGTCCGATAGAAAGGAATTTTCTACATTGGCTGTTAAAACCAAAGTCGGATCTTTTTATGGTAAACGGCAGTTTCTTTTTCAAAAGTATCAAGATTGCGCACACAACGCTGACTGCCTGCGCCATAACCGTTGCCAGTGCTGCGCCTGCTGCATCCATATGAAAGCCTGCCACAAAAACCAGATCTCCTACGATGTTTACGATACATGCGACAAAAACAAATAGAAGCGGCGACTTGCTGTCGCCCAGTCCACGAAAGATTGCAGCCAAAAGATTGTATGCCACAATAAAAAAGATACCGCAGCCACATATACGCACATAAGATTTCGTAAGTGTTAGCGCCTCCTTTGGAGCCTGCATCAAGATGGAAATCGGATTTGCAAACACAACCAAAAGTACAAAAAGTACCACCGATAGCACGGCAAACACTGCGAGTGCACCGCCCATTACCGAGCCGATGACTTCTTCTCTTTTTTCTCCCAGATACCTTGCGATCAAGACAGTAACACCCATAGCAAGCTGTGTCACAACGAAGGTGACAAGATTTAAGACCTGACTGCCGGTCGATACCGCAGAAAGTCCTTCGGTCGAACCAAACCGACCAACCACCAGCAGGTCAACTGCACCATAAGCCGCCTGTAAGACCAAGGCTCCCAAAACCGGCAACATGAACCAAAATAACTTTTTTAAAATGCTCCCTTGTGTAAAATCGGCTCTATCGTTCATTGATTGAAATACTCCTCTCTGACATAATTTGATACATTTTCTCGATGGTTTGCATCATAACCTCTGCCTCATCATCTGAAATAACATCAAAAAATGGTTGTATCTTCCTGAAATACTCCCTATCGTATTTTTTCAGCAATTCCTTGCCTGTTTCGGTTAGCAAAAGATAGATGATCCTGCCATCACTTTCGGAACACTGCTTGTACAGATAGCCCCTGTTTTCCATCTCCTTGACAGTGCGTGTCACACCCGGACGGGGGAGGGACAAAGCCTCGCTGATGTCAGAAACCTTGACGCGGATTCCCTTTTTTTCCAGCATGGTGATCGTATCCAGATAATGAATATAGGAAGGACTGACGCCCTCCGGCAGCGGTGGAAGGAGTTCTCGCACCCGCTTTGCCTGATAACAGGCATCAAACATTGCCTTGATTGTTTTTATGTCCATTTTATTTTCACACCTCCATGTAGTTACCTTTGATAATTACTTCTGATAATTATATTGATATTCTTATTTTTTGTCAATATCATAGTATTTGCTCCTAATGATTATGAAATATTCATGAAGCGAATTTACTTCTTTTTATATTAGTGTTATAAGTAGTAAAGATGTATTACTAGGCAAAGATAAAGGAGTTTTCCATGAAAAATAAAAGACTGGTCGCAGAAAGCCTGATGATTCTCTGCTATATTTTTGTCCTCTATCACCTAAGTGCCCTATGCCGCTACGGTGGCGTCAAAAGGCACTTGCTCTGGATGTTGCTGGGATTGCTGGTATTTTGCGCTACCTTAATCTACCTGCTCATAACAGATACGCCAAAAATCAAAAACAAAACAGCTTTCCTCGTGAAATTGATGTCCCTGATCGGTGCAACCGTTCTTTTTACATCCAACATTATCTACTCTGCTATTCCTTATAATGGAAAATTAGCCTGGAAAATTCAGGATTTGATACATTCACGCGAAGTTACATTGACACATAATAATGTTTTTGACACTGGTATAGAAGGCATTCTGGATGATTTGACTGCCGCATTAAACCTTCCGGAAAAACTCTATATTGCAGAACAATTTACTGTAGATTTTGACGGTACAGGAAAAATAAGTGCAATCGAAGGTTTCTTATATGGAAAAGATGAGAACGATCAGACACGCACCTATTTAATCAGTTACAATGCCAAAAAAAGCAAAAAAATTTATGTTAATATGGATGGGTATGCATCGGCAGATTTTGATACAGACTCCTTACTGTCTCCTATGATTGATGTGCTTGCACTGGCCAACTGGAAAGAACAGGTGGCAGAGTGGGAACAAACTTATGATTGCTCCACCTACCAATTACTATATTTAGGAAATCGTTCTTTTGAAATAAAAGATGGTCTCGTTGCGGTTTCCGGAGATAGTTCCGAAATCCAAAAGCTAAATGCTGGTGGGTCTGTAAAAGGATATGAAGTATCCTTACACATGCCAGAGCTTGATACGGTTACACCAATACGTTATATCGCCAACCCCCAATACACTTCTTTGCAGGAACAAAAAGAACAGGAGCAAACGGATGCTTCTACTAAAAACTCCTCAGAAATCGGCAAATGTGATACCGACGAAGATGGTATACAATATTTTTATCTCACAGAACAAATTGGGTGGAAATTTAAGATTTTAGATGCTGCCGCAGGAAGCCGTTTTTATGGCTTACAAAAAACAACAGACGGCGGTAACACGTGGGAAATGATTAATGAAGATCCTTTTATCGGAAATATTGGTGTCAGCGAAGGTCTCGTATTTTACGATGAGAATAATGGCATCATTGGTCTGACATGTGCAGGGCAGAATTGGTCCAACCTTTATCGAACAACAGATGGTGGGAATACTTTTGCAAAAATAGAATTTCCAGGTGCCGCAACCGGCGAATTCTACTTTGATATGCCAAGAAAAGATAAAGACCAGTTAGTCGTTTTAGCAAGATCCGAAGCTGGTGATACCACCGGTATAAAATATGTTTCTACTGATGGTGGCGCAACATGGAACAAGGCTGGAGACTTTTAGTCTCCAGCGCTTTTCTTATGCTTTATATTGCTTTCTTTTCCTTCTTTTTCAGATGGTTGAGCCATGCCTGCGGAAGTCCCATCGCAAGGATGATACCGATAACAATCGCCCCTGCCGTCTCAACTGTCTCAGTTCCTTTGATCGAAAACATTTCCATATTACCGCTGATTAGATAAAAGGCTGCATAGTAAATCCCGGCTCCCGGCACCAGCGGGAATATCCCTGACAACAGATATACCGTTGCCGGATGCTTGCGAAGTACCGCGAAAAAGCGTGAAAGCAAGGTCAAGGCCAGTGTTGCCACAATCGTTGCCAACATCAGATGCCAGCCCTGCTGTGAATGCAGATATTCATAGACAAACCAGCCCACACCACCTGTCAACCCACATAAACCCCATTCTGATTTAGGTGCTTGAAACAGAACAGCAAAGGCTAACGTCGCAATCATAGCAATGATAAAATGCAAAAAAATCGTCCCAATCATGACATAGCACCTCCCAAACTCTGAAAAATATAGATTGTCAGGCCAACGCCAACCGAAATAAAGAGTGCAGTCAAAAGCGCGTCCAAGAGATGGATCACACCTGACAGATAATCACTATTATAGAAATCACGGATGGAGGTCGTAAAGGCAATGCCCGGTACCAGTGGCATGATACAGCCAATCACTATCTTGTCCTGCGAAACCGGAAGTCCCATACACATAGGAAACAGGCTCAGAGCTGTTACAAACATACTACAGATCAGCAGATTGGCAAAGCGCCCAACATGGTGTTTTTCAAACCATAACATCAAAAGTTGTAATAAAAGACCAATGCCAAATGCAATGGATCCATCCAAAAAATTCGCTCCGAACAAAATGGCAAAACCACCGGATCCGATACCGGTACATAGGACACGAATCCAGAGTGGATCCTTCTTGTGATGTATGATGGCATCCATACGAACCCAAGCCTCAGATATCGTACATTTCTTATCACAAATGTCTCTGGCTAACTGGTTGAGTTTTGATATCTTGAGCAGATTTACACTGCCTAAGGGCACATGCCGAATCATGCTACAGGCATCTTCCTTTCCCTCATTGGCACTGGCAAAAATACCATTAGATAGCACATATACATCATAATCCTCTAACTGATAAGCCGCCATGATCTTCATAACGGTATCTTCTACGCGGTAGATCTCACCACCATTTTGAAGCATGGCATCACCGATTTCCACTGCCAGCGTTAATATGTCTCTGGTTTCATTCATGCTGTAAGTTCCTCACTTTGGTTATTTGTATCACTTGCGCACCAGCCCACTTTCATCAAACAAATGATATTTTCTATTTTTATTTGCCCCTTCAGCCACAACATCTTTCATATTTACTAAAATAATTCTACTTCATCTACTTTATCATAAGTCTTGTACAAATAGTTCTCTAAATCTGTTTTTCTTCGCTGATAATGCTTATCCTCATAATCAAGAAAATCCATATTTATTCATGCACCTGTTTTTTGTAATCACACTTATGACCTCTAGCCATCTATCTGCATGGTTGTCGAGACACGGGTGTATAAATATACTTTGATTTTCTCTTTCTTCAATTTACATATCACCTCCAGGAAGTGTCGAAACTGCCGACAGATTGATACTGGCTAATGTATCCATCTGCCTGATTGCCAAATTTCTAAGCAATATAAGTCTTTCTGATTGAGGTTTCCCTTGCTCAATTAAAATAGCATTATAACTTTCCATATTTGCCAATACCAATAACTGATTTAAATTTGCATCATCACGCACATTCCCTTTTTTACCCGGATTATTATTTTTCCATTGCTTTGCGGTCTGACCCAATAAAGCAACATTTAAAAGATCTGCTTCACTGGCATATGTATAAGCAATCTGTTCTGGTGTCAGCTCTGGTGGAATCAAATTCTCCTTCACCGCATCCGTGTGAATACGGTAGTTCACCTTTGATAAAGCCCTGTTCAAGATCCTCCACCATATCTGCCTGCTTTTGACACTATTCCAATAGCATTGGTCTTTTCAATCCATTTGGTTGGCGTCATAACAAACCTGTTTAATCCTGCCTCACTTCTAACCGCCTCGAATTGCACACGGTTAAAATCTGGATTATGAAGTTCTTCCCAAACAGCCAAAAACTCAACTGTATTTCTGTTTCGCATCCAGTTCTGAATGACAAATGCGACAATCATTTCCATTCGGGTAATTACCTTTAATGAAGGTTCTGTTTTCTTTAACTTCATGTG
>ERZ839947.237-NODE-237-length-81738-cov-12.944676_pt1 | contig 81738 bp, 74 predicted proteins | sample MGYA00519908_ERZ839947 | MGnify/ENA primary metagenome ERZ839947 (study PRJEB31850, sample SAMEA3708857) | human gut metagenome | biome: human gut; feature: human-associated habitat; material: faeces | place: China | collected 2014 ... | reverse complement strand
CGCACAGACCTCCCTAGGTACCACACGTTTCTTCCTCTCCATCCATCTGCCTCATCTATCATGCATGATTCCGTGTAGTTATTGGGCTTTGATTTGATATGCAACCTTACCCTCATGCATAACCTCGTATGAAATTTCTGTCCGTCAGACCAGAGATTTGCCCGTGAGTTAGTATTTTTCTCACATCCAGCTTCCTTCAGATTCCACCTCACGATGGACGCCCTTGCCTTCGGCTATATCCTTCCCACTACCGGGTGGATTCGGGACTTTAACCCGTTAGAAACGTGCGCCGCTAGGCGCACATTTCACAAAAGCGGCTGTCGCATCAGCAAATATTTTTTGCTGGTCGACAGCCACTTTTTGTACTCAAAATATTCTATTACACGTTCTTCTTTTCTTTTTTGGCTTTGGCCGCTCTTAAGATATCTGCAAGATTATCACCATTAAGCACATCCGGATAATCATCCTGAAACTCCAGCAAAATATCCTTATTCTGTTTTTCATCATCACGAATTTTCTCATATAATGCCGAAAGATCCGAGTTCTGGTAAACTGCCTCTATGAAGTTTCTTGATAATTCCGGTAAATTTTCATACCCTTCATACAGTTCTCCAGCAGCTCGTTTGATACTTTCTAAACTAATTTCTTTTTCAGCATTCTTTTGCTCAATAAGGATTCCTACAACATCTGACAAATCATTTTTATATTGTCTGCCCGCCATCAGTTTCATGACAACTAAATATTCTGCTGATACCGTACGGATTTTCAGAACATTCGAAAATGTCTTATAATACTTGGAATACTGAATCAGTTTTGGGGTGTAAGATGTCGTTTTCATAAAGTCTGTATTCAGCCATCCGTTTGGAAGCCCCATCCGATCTCCAACATGGTTGATGGCATCTTTCATCGATGATAATGCCTGTATAATGGCATCCATATCATATGTCATCTCCCGAAAACCATAATTAATAAGTACCGATGCGCCGCCAATCAAAATGATCTCAGCAGGTATTTTTGAACCATTCATTTTCCGAAATTCTTTTGATAATTCCTTTAAATATCCATCCAGATTATCTTTAGTAAAAGGAATATCAGACAAGATTTCTTACCTCGCTTTCCACAATATTGAACCGCATAAATTCTGGAATTGCTTTTTCCCTTGCCTCTTCCTTAACCTTATCGCTGTGCATAACAGCCGCCTGAATCAAGACACTTGAAGGATATATAACCTGTGCAAGCTTATGCCTTCTTATATCATTATAGTTCGTACACATCGGCAGATCATTCAGCTTAGAAAGATAGTCAATCATTCCCAGCAGATACATCGATTCTGGATACCACATTTTCCGATACAAATTCCGAATCACATCATTTTCCAGTATGTCAATAATAAAATCAATATCTCCCATATCTTTTACATGATGACAGATATTACTTTTAAAAGTTTCGAATGAACTGCGATATTCCGAATTCTGCACCACAGACCGCCTATCCGCTTCCAAAAGTGCATCAACCGTCACATTCAGAGCCTTCGCCAGCTTATACAACGTCCCAGCTGCGCATCTTTCCATCGCTGTTTTCCCACTGCAAATATCAGAAATCGTCGCCTGCGGAACACCACTTTCTCTGCTTAGCTTATACCGGCTCATTTTAGCGTTATCAAGAAGATCGTCAATAATCATGTATCGTCAACTCCTTTCTTCCTACATTATATCGGCACGCCGAAGTATTGTCAATTATCTATTGCTATACGCCAAATTCTCTCCGGAATATTTCCCGAAACACAGACGCAACTTCCATCTGATACAACCTGGTCTCAGAAAATTTCACATGATTTTTTCTCGCCTTTTCTTTCTTTTCTTTAAAATACTGTTTCTGCTGTGTAATCTCTGCCGCATCTGGCTCAAAGCGGAATCCAATTTGAAATCCATTCTGATCCCTTAATTTTCCCTGCTGGATTTTCAAATACAATTCTGATTTCTCTTCAACGAATTGAAATACACAGTCAAAATACCGCAGTTTTGGATTTACCTGATACCAGCGTTCTGCCACACCTGGAATCTCACATGCGCAGACCAGATATTCTACCTCATCCGCCAATTGATGCAGTTTTTCACAATACTCTTTGTTATTCCAGAAACAATTATCAATCTCTTTGCGAAGTTCCCAGATTTTTCTTTCAAAAAATTCTTCTCCGTCTTCTTCCGTTCCCGGTTTATAATTATAATACTGCGATTCCGCAATCCAGTACACAAACTCATTCATCATCGCATAAATACGATTCAAGTCTCTTGTACCGTAAATATTCTGTACTTCTATCCCCATTTTCAGAAGATTTTCTCTCTCTATTTTAATTAGAAATGCATAGGCATCTCCGCATAACGCCTCCCCAAGGATTTTTATTGTTTCCAGTGTGATGGATGGATCTTTATATCCATCACGTACCAGACCTCTGCAGTAATCCATCACACGTCCGATTGTCTTTCTGCTTGGGATTTTCTCTTTTTCGCCTCGATCCAGCATTTCTATTCTTATTTGCATTTTCTTTGCCGCAAAATTATATTTTGCCGCCTCTTCTATGTATTTCTGCGTATTCAGCCAATAGAAATCTGTGCCTTCTTTAAATGTTTTGCAAAGCTGTTTGATGATTTTATCTTCTCTTGAAAGCTCCATTCTCATTTCCTCCAGATTTTCATTTATGGTTTTTGTCGGCTCTTTGCTGAATACTATGATAGATGTTGAACGCATTTTTCCCCGAAAAATGCGCTGCGAACTTACCGTCCACAACGCTTCTTTTTTTAGGGCTCTATCCTCGCATAGAGGATTCTCAGATAGAGCCCTTTATCCTATCTTTTTATGTCCTGTAATATTTAAAATTTCTTTTCTCTGATGTAACTTTCCATACCTCTAAGGCTTGTCTCTGCATCAGGCACAAAATTTGAATCAAATGCAGCTGTTTTTATAATACCGCAGATATCAAACTCGACATTCTTAAGTGTATAATACTGCTTTTTGAACAGTCCAACTCTGAATTTCTTTAACACATCCGTCTGTGTTACTCCATTTATATCTTTGTAAAAGATTTCAGCAACGGATTCTTTATAGATCGTTCCTGTCGAAATATCAACATTTCCACTGTATACCAGCAGCTGGGTATCTGTAAATGCGTACACCGTAGCCTGAATCAAAAGACATCTGACCGCTCCATCCAGGCTGATGCGATACGCCTTAATGGGATCCTTCGTATAAATTTTTGCTATTTGATTTATATGTTTAAAATTCGTAGTAAGTCCAACACCCAGTTCGTCCGGGCTTGCACCCTCACCTGCAATGTGAATCGGCGCAACCTCGCCTATCTGTTCGCTGTCAACATTAAATTTGTCAAAAGCGCGCTCTCTCAACATTTCAATCGATCTCTGCGTTGCGGTATCCACATTACTCTTTCCGGCTCCGGTGAACCTGATATAAATCGTGAGTCCAATCGATGCAAAAAATGCAATTACTGCGACCGTCCGCAGAAACGATAATCCCAGTGCACTAAAAATAACCGCAGCCAGTATCGATAACCACATCATGTCGCTGAATCCAAAGAAATATCTTCTTATCATGGTTTTCGAACTTCCGAAACTAATCCCGGACCCTGCGTTTCCGCCCTCTCCAAACGATGCATTCCCAGCATTATTTTCTGGTTCTGCTGCACCTTCCGGATAGCCTGCTGATCCATCCCCAATTTTCGTTCCGCATCCTGTGCAAAACTTGTCTCCATCTTTCAATTCCTTACCACATTTTGGACAATTCATATATTGTCTCTCCCTTCTTTTTGTATTGACACCACATTTCTTCCTTTGTGCCTTGCTTTGCTATTTAAAATCAGCATAATGCTGATTCAAATACGTTTAAATCATTTCTCTCTGATTTCCAAATATGCAGCGTACAGCCTTTTTAAAACATCAATGGTTTCATCTGAAACTGTACTCTCCGGCATTATCACTTCTTCCACATTTTTTATTTTATACTCGCCGACAAAAGACCATGTAATTTTGTCCGTGTAAACATTCATTGACCATTTTGTATCATTTTTATTTTTGGGAATTCCGATCACAAGTTTCGTATCATAGTTTTTCAGATCCATTTCAAAATAATATGCTTTTTCTCCCAAAAGTTCATCTTCTGGATTAATTTCTTTCAGCACCGTCAACGTATAATCTTCCGTCTTACCGTAAATCACCTGATTCATCAGCTCATTGGAAACACCCTCGTCATTCAGCGAAATGATATTCTGATTCAGCACCTCTTCAATCTGAGCATACGAAATCTTTACATCACTGGAAATGGATTTTATAAAACCGCCGATCAAAGGACTGCTGTCTACAACTTTATCAATTGCCGCATTCATCAGAGGAGTCACATCAAACACAATATCGCCTTGCTTATCCGCATATATCTTAAGATAGGTTACATCCTTATAGATAATGTCGCCGTCAATTACGTCTTTGCCCTTTTTCCCCTGTATCGTTCCCTGAAAGGAATCTCCCAGGAGTTTCAGATTCATTCCTTCCACTTTTCCCTCAACGGTATACTCATACTGCTTGTTCAGCAGCTGATCTGCCGTCTGCTTCAATCGAAGATACGGTGCAAAATGCAGATACAAGATCACGCCAACGGCTGCAGATAGTATAGCTGCTCCGCAGATAATGCCAATCAGGATCCTTTTCTTTTTTTTCATAATGACCACCCCGCTTAGGAAAGCATTGCATTCCTTTTCTTTACATTTTTCAAAATCTCCTGAACAATTCCGGGAATTTCCTGTGTCTGATCCTCATCCAGCTTATTTTCCAGCGTATCCGTCAGTCCAATGATTTTTATTTCATAATTCATCGCCGTATCATTTGATTTTAGAGGACAGCTTCTGACCGCATCATACGCTTTTTCAATCTCTTTTTTTAATGCTGCATCCTCTGTCTGCTGTCTGCACATCTGAAGTTTTTTTGAAACTTCTCTCACAAACTGTCTTTCTGCATCTGTTCTTTCGAGATTTCTTTCCACTTCATAATTTACTCTGAGACTGACAAACAGCTGCTGCAGATATACCACCGCAAAAGTCAGATTAAGAATTACGGTAAGCGGCACACTTTCTATTTTTCCTATTATGACTGCTGCGTTAAATATAATTGTCACGCCTGAGTAAATCCATGAAAATACGTAATTTGTGATCAAATTTTCTGGTATTCTCTTATAATTTTTACAGTAAAGTGGTGCTATGTAGGAAACCAGGATTGCCAGCCACACAAATCCATACGCGATCCATCCTGCTGTGGAACCGTTTGTTCCTTTCAGGAAGAAGATCAGGTTATATACAATGATATAACCGATGTATACAACCGTTCTCATCATTTGTTTTGCATTCATAAAGCGCCCTCCACATTATTTTATATATCTTCCGGCAACAAATTTCTTTTTCGCATATGGATTTCCTTTTGCTGCACTGCTGCGATAGTATTCTTCTGCAATTTTATGGTTTTTTCTGACCCCGGTGCCTTTTGCATACATCTCTCCTAGCTGAAACTCTGCAAGCGAAATTGTCCAGCTGTCCTTACAGCACGCAACACATTTTGTGAACCAGAAGACTGCATCCTGCGGTCTTTTTAAAATGTCTTTCTCACCTTCAAATAACTTTGCAACATCATGATACATCAATTCCCAGCCCTCTTTTTCAGCCAAAGTTGCATACCATTGAAAAGCCCGTTCCTCATTGCCCGCTTTCATCTCTGAAGCCGCAATCTTCCGTATATCCTGTTCTGATGATGCATATTCCGATGCCTCATGCCCACAGCTTTCTTCTGTTTCCACTTTTATCGGAATGTCTGCTGTATCGATCGATGCCACAGACATTCCAAGCTCTTCATCCAGGAATGCAGCATCCTTCTGATTACTGCCTGTATCCACACGGAGGCTTCCCCCAGATTCAAGTACCCGCTCGGTTTTGAAGTTTTCTGTTTCTGGTGTCTGCAATGCTCTCTCTGTCCGAAATGCTTCTGTCTCCCTTTCCGCAAACGCACGCACTGTACTAAACTCTTCTGTTTCAGATGTTCTAAGTGCTTTGGCCGTTCCAAAATCACTGATTTCAGGCTGACGCATTGCTCTTTCCGTTCCGAAATCACTGGTCTCCGACTGGCTCATTGCTCTCTGGGTTCGGAATTCCTGCATTTCCGGCATTTTAAGCGCCTGCTCCGTTATCAGCTCCTCTGCTCCCGGGCCCTGCAGCGCCCGATCTGTTGCATAATTTTTTATCTCCTGCATCAGAGGCTCTGTCTCATACTTCTCGTTTCCAGTCTGACAAAAACTTTTTATCTTTTTTTGATCCTTAACCTTTTTATATAAATTCCATAAATCAAATTTCATTCTGCCTGCATCTGGATATCTGTCATCGGCAGAAAACGCACATGCCTTCAGCATAATTCTGTTTAATTCCTGGTGAATTCCCTCTACTGGCTCTATTGGATTGCCGATCAGTCTCATTTTCACCGCTAAGTTCGTATTCTTCAGCCTGTCATAAAACGGAAGTTTCTGGTCATTTGCCAGATAATACATGGTAAGCCCGAGACTGTAAATATCAACACGGTGATCATACCCTTGCTCTCCCAGCAGATTTGCAAACTGTTCCGGCGCTGCAAACTGCGGAGTTCCCTGGCTGGTATGCGCCAAATCACCTTTTTCGACAATTCTTGAAATGCCGAAATCAGCAAGCAGATACTGATCATCATCACAAAAAATATTTCCCGGCTTGATATCCCTATGTATAATCCCGTTTTTTTCACAGACTTCCAGGGCACTGCATATATCAATCCCCATTTTAATAATATCTAACTGCGATAAGCCTTTCGTCTTTGCAATGAAATTAAGATCCTGATAAGCAAACATACGAATAGCAAGAACAAGTGCAACATAATCCGCATCAAAAATTTCCAGGAACTTAAAGTCCTGATAACCAACAATGTTTTTACACATTTTTAAGCTGTACATTAATTTTACTTCTTCTTCCGCTTTTCGCCGCAACTCATCGCGTTCTATTTCGTAATTCCGACGGCTGATCTCATTCATCCTGTCGAGACTGATGTTTTCTTCCAACAGGATAACAATTTTCAGGACGTCATTCTCTGTAAATCCGAAATTTTCTCTGGCAATTTGATATGCAGCTGTTTTTCCCCCGGAACCCTCACCTATTTTATTTCCTATTTTCCATCCCGGAAACTTTTTCTCAAGCTCTGATATTATGCTGTCGACCCGCATTTTTATCTCTCCTTAAGCAATCTTGTTATCTGTAATTTGCAGTATAAGGACCGTGATATTATCTTTACCGCCAAACTCCATTGCCTTTTTAAACAATCGATGTGCGGTTTCCTCCACACTCTCATTTCCTGCCAGGCATTTCAGAATCATTTCAGAAGTACACATGTCATAGAGTCCATCACTGCATAATAAAATTCTGTCATTTTCCTTCCACTCGATCCATCCGCTTTCAAAAGGCACCTCTTCGCTCTCGTATTCCATCCCTATAAATTCTGTAAGCTGATGATTTTCTCTTTCTGGAATTTCTTCTGCGGAATGATATATTCCAACATCCAGCTTAAGCTGTGCCAGCGTATGATCTTTCGACAGAACATACAGCTTTCTGTCACGCATAACATAAACACGACTGTCACCACGATGAAAGATTCGGAATCTATTGCCGTCCGTAACCAAAACAGTTCCCGTAGTACCACATGTGTTATGGTTTTTTCTTTCTTCCACTACCGCCTGATTTGCCATCACAAAAATTTTTTCTATGACACGGCTGATTTCCTCCCTGTCAAGATCATCCAGACTCATCGTATTTTCCTGAAACACACGTGATACTATGTTTGATGCAATCTCACCGCCAGCCTCACCACCCATGCCGTCAAACACACCTGCACAGATCCACAGGCCTGCTTCCTGCGTAAAATGTGCTTCACTTTCATCAAGACTCTCCGCATTGAAGCATCGTCCTAAAAGATAATTGTCTTCATTATTTTCCCGCACTCTGCCTCTGTTACTGATCACATGTCCAATAATTTTTTTCATATTACTCCCTGGTATCCTTCGATACTCTGTGCAGCAAAATATTTCCAATGAATAAAAATGCTGCTATAAATCCAAATAAGATAGCCCATACCATAAGCAGATGCTCTGACGTAGCCTCAAAACGCTTTTCAAAGTCGTGTGGTACGTTTGGAACTGTCATTTGAATTTTTAACTGAAGATTATTCAGATCCGCAATACTTCCAAGCGCTTCCATTCCCCACTTGCTGATCATAATATACGAAATATAGTCGGCTGCTCCCTCCATCGTAAACAGGATTCCCGAAAAAATTAATTGTACAATTAAGATGTATGGAGCCAGCACATTTGCCGCTTCTTCTTTTTTTACCAGACACGAAATCATGATTCCCATGGTATCTGCCGCATACATAAGCAGCAAAATACTGACATAAAATTCCAGAACAGGATAATTTGTAATAAGTCCTTTTTCCGGCAGATCATTCCCATACGCAATCGCTACCCTGACATAGCTTAAAGACAAAATGGCACTCTGCACTGCGCATAAGAAAAACTGCACCAATGCGCGTGATCCTGTGTAACATCTGAGTCTTGAACCCGCTATGTAGTATCGCTTTACATTTTTCCGGTCTTTTACTACCGTCTGGATAGAATTAAACAATCCACCCCAAATTGCCGCGCTTACGATTACAAAACTGCCGGATTTCGTCCCATCGTAATGCACAAACATGTTCTCACCGGCAATCCATACAACAATAATTGCCGCAAGTACCGGGAACATCAGTGAAATCAGTAAATCCTTCTTTCTTCCCATCAGGATCTGCATATATTCCGTCGTAAAAATCCGTAATTCTTTCCATGCACTGATTCGTCTTGGTGCCTTTTCTATCTTGTTTTTCATTCGTAATCCCCCTTAAAAATATATTTTTCCGGATCACTTGCCATAATCGCATAAACTTCTTTGATTTCTGCCCCAAAATATTTCCGCGCTTCATTCGGGGTTCCTGAAAACGCCAGTCTTCCCACATTATCAACCTTATTCAATATGATGATTTTATCGAACAAATCAATTTCCGACACATCATGAATGATTGTTAAGATACTCTTACCATCGTTATGTGCAAGATTTCTTAATGTTTCAAAAAGCTTTCTCTTATTTCCCGGATCAAGTCCTGCATCCGGTTCGTCCAGGCAAAGAAGCTGTCTGTCTGCCACAAGTTCAATCCCGATATTTACTCGTCTTCGCTCGCCGCCGCTGCATTTTGCAATCTGATTGCTTCTGACATTTTCAATTCCAAGCTGTTTCAGCGTCTTATTTACTCTTTCTGCTATCTCGGCCTTAGATGTATCGCGAGGCAGTTTGATTCCCGCTGCATTGGTAAGTTCCTGCTCTACTGTGATCTCTTCATGAAAGGCATCGCCTTGCTGTACACTTCCGATCAGATATTTCATCCGTGAAAAGTTCTTTATTAAATCGACGCCTTTATATTCAACACTTCCTTCCATTCCAGAAGTCTCATACCCATTCATGCAATTCATAACCGTTGATTTTCCGGCTCCTGCACCGCCGATCAGTGCAACAAGTGTACCTTCCTGAATTTCGAGTTTTATATCTCGGATCAGTTCTTTTTTTCCAAACCCTCTGTTGTTTTTTACCTTACGGCTTTTTATATTTGCGCGAAGCACAACCGGATGCGTACTTAAATCGTCTTCTCGTTCTTCAATACCGTCCTCTTCTGCTTTCTCTCCAATTGGAATCACATTCCTATTTTTTGGAACAGGTACATTATAAATAATCTTATTTTCACATAAAAACATCGTACAATCGCATATTGCGATCATATCTTTTTCCTTTAATTTCACTTCTCCATGAATCTCTTCTCCGTTGAGCCATGTGCCAGCCATCGAATCACAATCCATGACAAAATACTCACTACTGCGTTTCAGTATTACCATGTGTTTTCCTGATGCATAGGGCAGCGGAATCACAACATCACATTCCGTATTTCTTCCAAAAGAAGTTTCGTTCTTTCGGAGCATTGCTGTTTTCCACTGATTTCCTATTCCCTCAGTTGTAAATAAAAAAAGCACACCTCTTTCTTCCGGATGATTCAGGCTATCGGAATCAATACGCAGAATATCTCCATTTGTGAGCTTTACTGCATCAAATTCACCCTTATCATTTCTTTTTATTTTTTCCCCATTATAGTACGTTCCATTTAGGCTTCCTTCTTCGATGTAATACCACGCACCATCAACACTTTGGATTCGTCCGTGCTTTCTGCTTACAATCTTTGACTCCAGTTCGATATCACTTTCACTTTCTGGATTTTTTCTTCCTATTTTCCAAACCTGTTTCCCCTCTAATGGAAAACTCCTTACGGTTCCAGCTTCCAAGACCACAAGACTGGCTGAACTGCTGACTGAAAGATATGGCATTGTTTCCATCCTACATTACCTCGCCTCATTATATTCTACTTAATACTTCTGCCTTCTTTGCATTATAATCATCTTCTGTAATCAGTCCTGCATCAAAAAGCTGTTTTAACTTTCCAAGGACTGCTATTGGATCCTCCTGTGAAGACGTCTGCTGTGTGCTTCCTGGTGCTTTTTGAAAAATCTGACTTGCCATATTGCCTACAGCTCCACTCATTCCCATCGCCATGCCAAGACCAGCTCCCATTGAAGTTACATTGCCTGCCCCTTCATTTTGTGCAAAGCTCTGCATAATAGAGGCACTCTTCATCTTATCCCAGTTGTCTCCCAGGGCATTCATATATGCATTTTCTCCGATTCCCTGTTTTGCTCTCTTCACACTTGCAATCTGAGCCTCATCTATATCATCATATTTGGTGGTATCCACTTCCATTGCCACAACAGAAAAATTTACACAGGATAAGCCATATTGCAGAAACATCTCATTGATCTGCGGTCCAATTTGTTTTGAAATATCACTCAGATATGCTTCTATTCCAATAAACTCATCCTGATATTCCAATAAAAACCTGTTCACACATGATTTTATTTTTGTCAGCATTTCATCTTTAAAATACCTGGTAAGACTTGTCTGATCTCGAAATCTAATATTATTTCCAACCATTTTTTCCAGAAGCAATACCGGATTTTCAATTCTGACTTTATAAGAACCCCTCGCTCTGACGGATGTTCTGATACCGTAAACCTTATCTCTTACCTGAATTGGATCTGAAGTCCCCCATTTCAGTTCCTCGCTGTCAGCTTTCCGAAAGAAGTAAACGACACAATTGAAGGTACTGATTCCACCCGCCAGGGAATTTTTCAATCTGCTGATAAATGGGTAATTATTGGTCGTAAGTTCATAGGTTCCCTCCTCAAACGTCTGAACAATATTGCCGCCATCCACAAAGATTGCCGTTTCGCCAGGCATAACGATCAGTTTCGAATGCGTGTTGAAATCTTCCTCCGGCTGTCTCCAGATCAGAAAGCTGTTATTCCCTGTATTTTTAATCACATCGATAAAGTGCTTTTTTTCTCCGTAATACGCAGCCTCATTTGGATTTTTCTTAAACAGTGCCATTGATTTTTCTCCTTTTCAAACAGCTCGTGATCAAATTGCTAATTCCTGCGACATCGCTACGCCAAGTATGTCAAACAGTTGCTCCGCATCCATTCTGCTCAATCCGCACTGTATTGCATGATTGAGGCATTCCGTATAATCCGGAGTTGTTCGAAAAGATTTTCTCTTATAATAGTCATACTTGATATATGCCCAGAAGTAGTAATATACACCTTTGTCTTCGATTGATATTGCATCATTGATGTATGTTTCAATCTGATTGATCACGGTACGTGTTGTTAAAAATGCCTTTTTCCCTTCCAGCAGACACACCGCAGCGTAGAAATAATTCTCTGAGTCGTCAAAATTGTCTTCCATTGCCTTTTGCAGATATTTTCCTGCCATTTTATATTGCTTCAGCTTAAGGTAACACATGGCAATTGATTGATTGATTGCATCGTTTTCACCATTACTGTCAATTTCTCTTTTGTATGACCCAACGTATCGATTGAGTTCCGGCATTGACATGGATGCAACACTGTTAAAATTCCTGATCATGACAGGCTTTCCACAGTATTCGCAAAACTCATCCTTCGTTGAAACAGCAGCGCCGCATCCCGGGCACTTTATCTGTACAAATTCCACTCCCATTTTCTCCTCCGTAAATCTTTTTCTTTTCAGATTCTATCATGACCTTGCTTCCTGTTTTTCACTCCAAGTTACAGGCCGGCCTCTGTTACTCATCTATTTCCGGTAATTCGTCCAGAAAGAAATCCATACTTTCAAAATTTAAGGAAAGAAGAATTTTCTTTACATACAGACACAGATCATCCGTTCCATCGCAGTGTATTTTATCCTCAAGCTCCGCATTTTCCAGTGCATAAATAATCGCATTTTCAAATGGTGCTTTCGCACACAGATGCTCCATCTGGGCTAATTCGAGCATATGGTTAATCTGGGCAACATCCATATTCAGATGTATTCCCAAAGAAATCATCTTGTTTCTCTGAGGGTACCATTTTTTCTGTGATATTTCCGAGACACACTGTCTGAGGGAAGAACTCCACTGCTGGGAATTTGCCAGTAAAAAAACACTGTCATCTCCATCAGGCAATAAGTTTTTCTGTATAAATTCCTCTATGTAGCTGTACAGCTTATCATATTTCTGCTTATAAGCCTGACTATGATCTACAACAAAAGAAAGCATTTCCTGTAAGGATTGTAAATTTGTAATATTCATTTCCAATGCAGATGTTGTATACACTTTCATATCTGGCTTATCTACAGTCGCAGAAAACTCGTCCTTCAGCATTTTAACAATAGTCTCACATGACTGGTAGGTATGTTCCACGCGTTCAGAAGATAGTACGAAAATATAAACTGAGTCCTCGAGGCATTTGGGATACAGCTTATGAACGCAGCCATATCTCTGAAGAAAATAATTCATCTGCTCCAAGTCATAATTTGCTGCAAATCCAATCTTAATATAAGTTTCCCGGCTTTTCGGTACAGAACCGCGCAGCCATTTCTGCACTGCCTGTCTGCTTACCCCGCATAGTTCAGCCAGCTTCTTTGCCGACAGATTATTTTCTTCCATTATACTGCGGATCATACTCATCCAGTTCTGTTTTTGATCTGCAAGACTTTCCAGAATACTCTTATATTCTTCTATACTTTCACTTCTGGCCACAAAATCATATAACGCACCTGTTGAATAATCTTCGTTCTCTTTTTCTATCATTTTCTTGTTTTTCTTTTATGTTTTTAAATGTTGCCGGTATTTTTCTCATACCGGCAACATTTAAAAACAATACTATTTCGGTTTTTCATCAGATCCACAGTTACTCTGTTTTTCGATGATCCATTAATTATTTCTCGCATCACGTTCCTGCTGGAGTGCCTGAACATTTCTCTTCTCCACTTCATTAAAGACACTGTCTGAAAAGTCTTCTGGTTTTACCGTCTTTTTGTACCAGTCATACTGCTCATAATGGGCGCGTAGCTGATCATCCTTGAATATGTATCCATGTCTTGCATATATTTCATTAACGGCATATCGCAGATCTTCATCTGACAGTTTTTTAATGTCTTCAGACGCAAGTTCAACTTCTGAACTGTCAGGAAAAATCATCCCATTTTCTGACCCGGAATCTTCTTTCTTGCTGTCTTCCTGTTTCTTTTCCTGCTCTGTTGTTTTTGTTTCCGTCGTATCTGCAAGTTTTTCATCTACATTGTCTTCATGTTTATAGGATTCCAGATTTGCTGTCACTGCTGCTTTATATAACTCATCCAGGGTTTCATATCCATCATAGTACCATCTGGTACCGCCCCACCAGCCGTCTGCTTCATCCAATTCTATATTCACTGTGCTGTTTGGTGTTCCATGATTTGTTACGTCAACAGAGGTAACTCCATCTGAATTTATAACTAAATCGTAATAGCAGATATACCAGTAGATATCACTTTCTTTGGTATACGTTTTATTATCTTTCGAATAGGTATCCTCCACCTGCGCTTTATAGACAAGGTAAAAAATGTTTTTGCTTCCCCAGTAATCATCTGTGTCCTTATTGACGAGCAGATAATTTCCCAGATAGGTAAGGCTCTTCAATTTCTCGCTTTCTCCCCAGTTCTGGGCTACATCTGCATGATAAACATCTTCCGCCTGCGCCTGCATCTCTTTTAAGCTTTCATCTGATACCTCTGAAATTTCCTGTACATAGCTATCAAGTCCGCTGACTGTGTATGTTTTTGTCAGTGACTCCGGTACCATTCCATAATTATTAATGCAATAGTCTGTCGCGTCATCGCCATGCATGTTATACGCCGTTACGGTTACGGTATCTCCGTTTGACAGACCGTCACTCTTATCTAATTGATAGTCTAAATCCTGCGCCGCACTTTCGGATGGACTTCCCTCCAGGCTTGCAGAACCACTCGGTGCAACTCCTTCAAATGTCACCTGCATTCCTTCAAATGGATCAAATGTCTTTGCCTCTTTCAGATTTTCTGCTTTTACCTCTATGTCTTCGTATTTCAATTTATATCCATAAACGGTACGGGCTTCTTCATCGTTGCAATTCCACTTGTAGGTAACAACATCTCCATTGCTGAGATCTGTTTCTTTGTCTAAAGTTCCATTGACACATTGATTCAAAAACGTTCCAGTTGATACATCCAGATAATTGTCAAGATGTTTTTTCTTCATGATTTTTTTTAATTTTTTCCCATAATCCTTGTCGAACTTTTCGTAATCAAATGTTACCGTTGCCTGCCCTACCGTATTGTATCCATCAATAGAAACTGTTGTATACTTATTCAAATTAATAGACGGCTTAATCACTGCTGACAAAATAGCAATCACAACGCAAAGTCCCAACACTGCACCTGCACAGATCGCAATCACTTTATTTCTTTTCTTCAGTTTTGCTTCCTCTTCTGGTGTTCTTGGAATCTTTGTTATCTCCTGATATATTCGGTTCTCTTTCGGTTTCATTTTCACATGAGGTGCCTCTGTTCCCACACATTTTCCGCACTCAGGACAAAAGCTGCTGTCATCTGAAAGCAGACATCCACAATTAGCACATCTTTTAACCTTTTTCTCTTTCTTTTTTTGTCCGGCAGTTTGCTTTTCCCCACATTCCGGGCAGAATAAGCTGTCATCCGGCATTTCTCTTCCGCACTTTGAACAACGCATTTTTCTCTCTCCTCATCTTTTTATTCTTGAAAAAACTGATCCACTCCGTTTGCGATCCCCTGTACAATCTTCCATTGATATTCTTCCGTTTCCATCGCCAGATCCTCGGTGGAATTTGTCATATAGCCCATTTCCACAATGGTAACCGGAACGGTACACCAGTTGATCCCGCTCATGGTATCGGTTTCCAGTACATGCTGCTTTTGACATCCAGTAGCCTCACATAAGGAATCCAAAATTGTTTCCGATAATCTTCTGCACACATCTGCCAGTTCTCCATTATATGGATTCGAACTTGTCTGGCACATAGTCAATGCTCCATTCACCGAAGCGTCTTCCGAGCCATTTGCATGTATTCTTATAAAAGCATCTGCATTTGCCTCATTTGCAATCTGCGCCCTCTCGCTGTTGCTGATATCGACATCATTTGTCGTACGTACCATAATCACCTGATATCCGCGAGCTTTTAATTCTTCTTCTAGTTTTAACGATACGCTGAGTGTCAGTTCATATTCTGGAACTCCACTGGCTGTTCCCATCGTTCCTGATGCAACTTTTGCTTTTGTCTCCGAAGCTCCTGGGCCAACCGGCTCCTGGTCGCTGTTTCCATGTGCCTGATGACCTGCATCAATTACAATCAGATGACCGTTTTCCATCATCTCAATATTCTCTGTCTTTTCCGTCGTATCCTCAGCTGTAAGAAATTCACTTCGTATATAACCACTTTGACCACTGTATAAAATTTTTGACCACTCACCTCTGCTTTCCATTACCTCGACTTCTTCCTGCGCATCCAACACCGCTATCACTTCCGCCTCATTGTCCGGCTCATTTCTGAGTTCTGCCTGCTCTGTAATATACATGATCACTGTTTCTGAGTTTCCGGTTGATTCTGTCTCATCAGCGTCGCCCTCCGTTTTCTTTTGTTCTTCCATTACTGTTGGCGAAATGTCAGGTGTTTCTTCCGCCTTCACTTCGAACCCTGTTTCTGTTTCCTGCGATACTGCAGCTTCCGATTCTAATAGTGAAAAATTATTCATCTGCGCTTCTGAATCAGCATTTTTCCCACACGCCAACATCAAAAACATAATGCTTATTAACATCGTCGGAATTCTGATCTTTTTCACAACTTTCCCTCCTCATCTTCTATATCGTTTGTGAATTTCGACAATTTTATTATAACTGATCCTTTTGTTTTTATCCACTATAAACAGCAAATATTACTGCATTATTTTTATATTTTTTCACAATTTTCTTATTTTTCCTTTATTTTCTCTTTTTCTTATAGTGTAATACATTCTTCTCTCGTTCGCAATACATTTTGTCTTGCATTTTGCAATGTATATTTAAATTGTTCTGTGCAATACAATAGAATCGATTGGATCATTCAATCCCTTTAAATCCAGAGCGCAGTCAGAAAAATGTACGAAAAAAAAGCTGTCCCCAAACAGCTTTTTCTGATTTTCTATATCTGAAAATTTCTTTTTATTGTCGAACCTTTTTTGATACATCTTTATGATGATTTATGCTGCCTGTGTTTCCACATTATGTCCAAACGCCATATTCCAACTGGTGTTCCCAAGCAGCAGAATGGAGTTTTTATGACATTTCAATTAAAAGGCAACCGAAAGGAAACGGAAAATAAAACCATCCGCTTTCCTATACACCTGATCGAGCAGATCGAGCAGGCAATTTCTGATTCTGACCAAGACATTACCTTTTCCAGTTTGTGATTCAGGCGTGTGAGTATGCACTGGCTCATATGGATGTCCCGTCAGAAAAAAACACTGAACTTTTATCTGTTTAAAGCAGATCTCTTCCCGGTTCGACGTACATTTTCTGGCTGTTCTCTGCCTTTTTATCTTATCACGTCTCTTATTTTTTTCTGGACAAGATTTTGTCCTGTTTAGAACAGATGCAGAGCAAACTGGCACTGCCGGCGCTTGATGCGCTGGCGGAAGAGTATTTTTAATTATTTCCCGAAAAAGACGGAAGAAAATTCATTTTCGAATTCTCCTCCGTCTTCTTTTTATAGCTCCTGACCTTGTTCCCAGTTCAGAATTTCTTCCAGTGATCTCGGCTCATAATTCATCCATGGCTTCATGCATCCCACATTGTATGCCTGCGGTTTGCTTTCATAAATATGTCTGCTGCATTCCTCTTCCGCCATCTTATCCAGACATCCCTGATAATAGTCGTCTTCCAGGCTGTTATGCGTATGCCCGTACAGCAGGATCGTACCATGCCCCATATTTTTCCATCTGAAAATCGGATAATGAAACAGCACCAGGCGATACTCCTTTCCGCCTGCTGTATCCTCAATTTCCTTGTAATCGCAGATCTCCTCATACAGCTGCAGATACCGCTCATCATGAAAATAGTCATGATTTCCTCTTACCAGAACTTTCTTCCCCTTCATTCCTGCAACCAGTTCAATCGCTTTTTCCCATACATGGCAGCATCACCAAGGATATAAACCTTATCACTGTCGCTCACTTTCCGATTCCATTTTGCAAGAATCGTCTCATGCATCTCCTCCAGACCTTCGAAGGGACGCTCGTCAAAGCGGATACAGTTTTTATGTAATAAGTGTAAATCGCTAATATAATAATTCATTGCTTATTCCCCCTCCAAAATTCTTTGATATAACTGTCTTCCTTCTTCTCCTGCAAGCCGTTTACAGATTTCCACCCGTTCGGCGATGACAGGAAGCTGGATATGTGCTTTCGCATCCGCCACCTGCAGCAGCATCAGATTTTGAAACACCGCAAAGCAGACCATTTTTGTATGGCGTCTGACATGCTTCAATTTCACACTGACATGATCATCATGATATTTCACATAATACAGCAGCTCCTGCACATCAAAAACCGGAATCACCTCCCTCTGCCGATCCAGCTCCGGGATCACAATATCACGCACAATTTCCATACTTTTCTCCGGATGGCCGTAATAATGCATATTCAGATCATCCTCACGCTTCCCCCGACACTGCGATTCCGGCTTCCCAATATCATGCAGCAGTGCCGCCAGATAGACCATATCGTTTTTCATCTTTCGCGGAAGATTGCAGACCACATGAAGAGAATGCATCCACAGATCATACTGATGCGCACTGTTCTTCTGATCATACCCAAACATCGTTCTCACCGCCGGTATCAACTCTGCAATCTCTTCTCGCCTCTCATCAAGTTCTTCCGGGCTCCCAGCTGTTTTCAAAACACAAAACAATTCATCTAATCTCATCCTTTCCTCCACTTCCCATTTTTATATTTAGAACCTACTCTATCACATCTCCCTCAAAATTTCATTCTATTTCCAGTTAAATTTTTTCTCCCCCAGCGCAGGGAACCGCCCGCGTCCCCCTCCGCTCATCCCACCGTCAGGCGCAGAGGCCTCCCGCCGTCCGTCTCAATCGAGTAGGAGGCGGTGATTAGCCGCCGTCCTCTCACACCACCGTGCGTACCGTTCGGTGCACGGCGGTTTCAATAGTTGACGTGCATAGACTGATAGGCTGTGGCTAAGTCATAGTAGCCCCAGTTTATCAGTCTTTCTTTTGTTAGAGCTCTGTTTAATACACCACTTCCCGCCATTCTCCAATAGAATTTTCGACTGTAGGCTCCTTCACAGGCTACCCATTCCGGCATTCCAAGACCTATCAGCTTCCGTTTTCGGATCTTCGGCAGTTTCCACTGTTTTCAGATACACATCCGTATCCTTCTATACACCCATCCATTCAGGTCTTCGATGTTCCTTTTCATGTCTGCCATGCTGTAGTAGTTCAGCCATCCCCGCATGTATTCTTTTATGCATTCCATGGTTTTCACTATACTTCCGCACTTGCTCCGGTAAGTGAGCCTACGCAGCTTTTCCTTGACTTTCTTCCATGACTTTCCATGGACACGGACATAGATTCCTTTTCCGTTTTTCCCAAAGCAGAAGCCAAGGTACTTAAAATTTCGTATCGCAAACACGCTGACCGTACGGCTTTTCTTTCGATTCACTTTAAGTTTCAATGTCTCTTCCAGATATTCCGTACTGCTTTCCAGCAATCTCTCAGATGCCCGTTCACTCTTCGCTAACAGTACGATATCGTCTGCATAGCGGATGCACTCCTCTTCTGCTGAACTCCTGGTCAAACTCATTAAGATAGACGTTCGCTAACAGTGGGGAAAGATTTCCACCTTATGACGAGATAAACGTTATGACGAGTTAACGCTGATTATCTGCGTAAATACGGGATTTCTTTAAATTTATCTCGACATAATACAAGCAAAAATGCTACACTTTGTTATTCTGTACTCATAAAAAAAGAAAGGAGTCAGAAACTCATGAATCTTGAAATGATTACAGAAGGACTAAAACAACTGTTGCAGGAAAACAACTATTCTTCTGCAACTATCCGCTTTTATGAAGGTGAATGGAATAAAATCCAGTGCTTTCTTACGGAAGAATACGGAAATACCGAATACGATATGGAACAGGGACTTAAATATCTCGAAAAACAATACGGCTTCATTACGAAATATAATAATGAAACGCTTTCCCAACAGAGAGTCCAAGGATGCGCTCTGCGAGCTGCTTTAAATCAACTTCCGTCAGGCGTTCCTGTAAAAGATGGAAGGAATTGTACGGATACGGCTGCAGGAGGGCGCGGTCTCTCTCATCCATTCCGTAATAGCGGAAAATGTAATTGGCAAGCCAATGATCGTGGTTGACGCGGATCACAGTACATTTTTTCCCCAGCTTCAATACCTGAAAATACACGCCCGCCGGGTCTGGATGATCCATGCAGCGGTCAAACAAATCACCAAGCAGGTACAGGTGATCGTCCTCTTTGAGATCCATTTTTTCCAGCAATTTCATGAACCGCCAGCTGTCGTTATGTATATCAGTAATAATATAATGCATCCAAAATCTCCTTTTCTTTCGCAGCTTTCGTGTCTGTTCCTGCAATCATCAAAACTTCCGTAATCCGCTCATTTTTTCCAAAACGGCTTTCCTGCCTGTGTTTTGGCATGTCCTGTTTCAAAAATTTTCCCGCTTGTTCTGCTGGTTCCGGATCCCGGTCTTCTGATACTGGCATCATGGAACGTCTGAAATTTTTCAACCGTTGTTGTCCGAACTGTAAAACTCTTCCCCCGTTTCCAGACAGATTGCCGCCAGCCTCCCTTCCGGGAAGCATGCGCCGCAGTCGATGGCGATGTGATGATATTTTTTATAAATATACCCGGGATTATCATTTTCCGGAATCGTCTGCGTCGGTGTATGTCCTGTTACCAGATACGTATCCGCAACGTATTCCTTCTGATAATCTGGTCTGGTCCATACAAGATCGTGCAGGGAATATTCCTCGATCCTCTTTTCCGGTGTGAATCCACCCAGCCCTCCATGCACCAGCAGATACTGTTTTTCTCCCACTGTAAGCTCCTCATACAGACTGAAATCCTCCAGAAAATTCAGTACTTCCTCCCGCATCTCGGGATCCAGCGCCCGAAATTCCCGGATCGTAGCATCACCGCCGTTATACTTCCAGAGAACAAGATTGTCCAACAGTTCCGCATCCACTTCCTCAATGGCAAGATCTGTGATTTCCTGACAGAGAAACCGCAGACATTCCAGCGCCATCACCTCATGGTTCCCCACGATACAGAACGCATTCGGCATTTCCATCAGTTTCAATACCACCTTAATCGGATGCTCACCCCGGTCTAAAACATCACCCAGAACATAAAGCGTATCTGTATCTTTCAACTCAATTTCTTCCAGCAGCTCCATAAATCTCTCATACTCACCGTGAATATCAGAAATAACGTAAGTAGCCATAAACAGAACCCTCCATTTTTCATCCATCCGAATCTGCATACGTTCTCCATTACCAGCTTATCTTACCATACTTCCTGTTTTTTACCGGACAAACTCTTGTCCCTCCTCTTTTTTCAGACACGCTCGAATACATCTTCTATTGAGATTTTATTCATGCGAAATCCCCTTTTCTTGATACTATACCATATCTATTCTTTTCTTCATTGAACTACAAGTTTAATCCTCTTTTTCTTGCTGTTTTCTCGCATTCTATCAGCATTACGCGCTGTTTATACAACGCCTTTTATTCTCTATATGCAAAAAAGGAACGTTCTATCCAAATCGTTCCTTTTTGTTTGTAGATTATTTTATTTTTCAAATTTCTCAATCACGCATGTATGCGTCTTCGTTTTCTTATCATAATTAACCCCCACCAGCAGTAAATTCCCCTTATATTCTTTCAACGCCTCCACATATTCCCGGTCTTTTACCTGTTCCAGCGCTCCCCTAGCACTTTTATCCCATTTCAGTTCTACAATAACCGCCGGCTTGTCCGCATACATTTTTCTCGGTATAAAACAAAGATCTGCAAATCCCTTTCCCGTCGGAAATTCCCGGATCACTGTATAATATTCTCTCGCAAAGTAAAACGCCAGACTGACGGTACAGCTCAAGGAATTTTCATCATTATATTCTAACGCCGAAATCTCCTGATGTACTCTTTCCACCCCCAGCGCAACTGCAGTTTCATCCATATTCCAGAGCGCTTCCAGCAGTTTTCGCGAATCCTCCACTGACCGTATCACTTCTTTCCAGTCCATTGTACTGATGGCATTGATATATTCCTGCGAAACTTCCTTATTCGGAATAGACACCGTCTTATCCGTCCAGTGATAACTCAGATATCCAAGATGCACCAGCAGCGTCAGCACATCATCCTTTCCCTGAAATGTCGTCATATCATTGGAAAATGTGCCTATATTAATCCGAATCCGCTCTCCCGCCAGCATTCTCACAATATCATCCTTCAGTCCTTCAAAATTCATACGAATATAAGCTTTCAGCGCTTCATACGTTTCTGTCTGATTCCAGTAATTATCGAAAATCCCGCTCAGCATGGCATCCACGACCGATTTCGGGCTGTACATCGCATACGTTTTCAATTCATTTCCGCACATCGCCGTCAACTCATATCCATCGTACCAGGCTTGCGTTTCTTCAAAGCTTCTTCCGTATTTCTCGCAAAGCGCCTGCACTTCCTCCTCCGTGAATCCGAAAAACTCCGCCATCTCCCGCGGATTCGTCATGGAATATTCCGAAAACATATTGAGTGCTGAGTGAGAACCATATTTTTTAATCGGCAGAATTCCCGTCATATAGGCAAGCGCCACATATTCCTTATCTTTCAGCCACGCCCGGAGAAAATCCAGATACTTCTTCTGCGCATCCTTATCACTCTGATATTCCCGGAACAAACAATCCCACTCATCAATCAAAATCACAAATGAATGTCCCGTCATACCATAGATATCCTTCATCACCTGAACCAGATTCTTCTCATCCCGCAGCCGAACCTCACCAAACGCTTCCTTCAAATCAAAAATCAGATAGCTGCGCAGCATCTGCAGCATCTCTTCCACGCTCTCCGTCTCACTCAAAAATTCCTGCATATTAAGCTTGATCACATCATACTGATTCCGATGTGCAGAATAAGAAGCACAATCCGCAATTTTCAGCTCCCGAAACAGCGGATCCGAATCCATCCCTCGCTGATAATACGCTGCCAGCATATCCGCCGCCATCGACTTACCAAACCTTCTCGGACGGCTCACGCAGACAAACCTCTGCATCGTCCCGACACATCGATTTGTCACTTCAAGCAATCTGCTCTTATCCACAAAAATCTGAGAATTCAACGCAATCTTAAACAACCCATCCCCCGGATTCAAATACGTCCCCATGAGCCCTTCCTCCTGTCTTCTTAACTTTAACCCTTTTCTTCTTTCTATTATACCCACGCCCCTGAGTCAGCGCAAGCGCTATTCCTCTCTCAGTGCAGGGAACCGCCCACGTGTTCCGGTGCCGAGTGTACAGTAATGCCCGCGTCCCCCCTTCGTCATCCCACCGTCAGGCGCAAAAAATCTCCCGCCGCACAGAGCACAAGTCTCCTATTTACTTAACACCCCGTCGACAGCCACTTTCCATCCGGCATACTTCTTCTCCCGGATTTCATCGTCCATCTTCGGTTCATACACACTTCGTTTCATATTTCCCGCGAGTTTTTCCAGATCGTAGATCCCGGCTGAAATACCGGCCATATAAGCCGCTCCGATGCCGGAAAGCTCCTCCGCGTCCGGAATATTTACGCGTTTATTCGTAATATCGCTCTGGAACTGCATCAGATATCCGTTTCGTGTCGGGCCGCCGTCTACACGGAGTTCCTCGATCCGCATGCCGGTATCCTGCTCCATCGCACGGACAAGGTCGGTGATCTGGTAGGCAATGCAATCGAGTGCCGCTTTTACCACCTCAGCTTTTCCTGTGGTGCGGGTAATTCCGCTGATCGATGCCGTTGCTTTCTCATCCCAGTACGGCGCACCAAGCCCGGTAAATGCCGGAACCAGATACGTGCGGTCTGCCGGATTTGCCTCCCTTGCCAGTCCTTCCGTCTCTTTTGCCGAAGAAATCAGCTTCAGGTCATCCTTCAGCCAGGTAATCACCGCTCCTGTGTAGTTCAGGTTGCCTTCCAGCACATAGTCCACCTTGCCGCCTCTTCCCCACGCAAGCGAAGTCACAACGCCGTGGCTGCTCTGAATCGGCTTGTCTCCAATGTTCATCATCAGCGAAGAACCCGTTCCGTACGTCGCCTTGATCATGCCCGGTTTTAAACAGCCCTGTCCGAACAGAGCCGCATGAGAGTCGCCTAATACACCACAGATCGGAACCGGCTCGGAAAACAATCCTTCCATCGTCGTGGTCCCATACACCGCATCGGAATCGCACACCCTGGCCAGCGCACAGACCGGAATCCCGAACATCTCACAGATCTTCTCATCCCATGCCAGTGTTTTCAAATTAAACAACTGCGTTCTCGACGCATTTGAAAAATCTGTTTTAAATGCATGATCCCCCGTCAGCTTGTAAACCAGCCAGCTGTCAATCGTACCCAGGCAGAGTTTCCCGTCTGCAGCACGTTTCTGTCTTTCTTCTCCGCCGTTTCGAAGCAGCCACGCCATCTTTGCAGCAGGAAAATAAGCCGAAAGCTGCAGACCCGTCGCCTCGCGGATCTCCTCTGCGTGCCCCTGCTCCGCAATCTCCTGCGCAATGCCGCTTGCGCGGCCGCACTGCCATACAATTGCCTCTTCCAGCGGTTCCCCGGTCGCCTTGTCCCAGATCGCCGTCGTCTCACGCTGATTGCTGATGCCGATTCCGGCGATTTCTTCCGGTGCAACACCGGACTCTGCCACCAGCGTTTTTACCGTCTGTACTGTATTCCGGTAAATCTCATTCAGATCATGGGACACCCATCCCTTTTCATTGACGATCTGCCGGTGCGGCAGGTCGGTACGGCGGAGTAAATGTCCCTCCCCATCAAAGAGCAGCGCTTTCGTTCCCTGCGTGCTCTGGTCAATTCCGATGATATACCTTTTCTCCATTTTTCCAGCTCCGTTCCTAAAATTTTATAAATATCCAGATCCCCATCTCGAATAACGCTGAATACACCCTGTTTTTCAACACACCATGCGTCATTTTCTATTGTCGCAGCATTCACCCTGCCCCTATAGGCAAGATCTTTGGCGATTACCACACATTCCAAAATCTTCCGCAGAACGATTTATTCCTAATTATATAGAAAAAGTTCCTGCGCTCCCGGATTTTCTTCCGCCCGGGCACGCAGGAACATGGCATACGCAGACCTGCGGCAGTTTACAGTTCCCTGCGGGCTATCACATTCACCTCTGATTCCATTTCTGGTTAATCCAGTAATTCTTTCGCTTTTTTTGCAATGCCCTCGGCATTCAGTCCATAATAGTCAAAGACTTCTTTAGAAGTTCCCGTGATCACCGGTGCATCCGGCAGAGACATGTTGACTACCTTACGCGGGCACTCTGCGCCGACCACCTGGCTTACCATCGAACCAAGGCCGCCAAATGGAGCGTGCTCTTCGATCGAAATGACAACTTTTGCCTTCTTTGCAGCCTCTACCAGGCCCTCTTTGTCCAGCGGTTTCACACAGTACATATCGAGCAGTCCTGCGCTGATTCCCTCTTCTTTCAGCATAGCAGCTGCATCGAACGCCGGGCGGACCATCTCACCGCAGGCTACCAGTAAAACATCGGTGCCTTCCGAGAGAACCGTTGCCTTATCCATCTCAAACGGAGTATTTTCTTCGCTGTAAATATCCGCAACGGCATTTCTTCCCACCCGGATATAAGCCGGTTTTTCATCGGTAAGAAGCGCCTCAACCAGTTTTGCTGTCTGGAAGCGGTCGCTTGGCAGATAAACGCGCATGTTCGGAATAGCTGCCATTGCTGCGATGTCCTGTGCAGAATGATGGCTCATGCCGAGTGCGCCGTAGCTCACACCGCCGCTGATGCCGATCAGCTTTACATTGGTGTTGGAGTATGCACAGTCAATTTTCGCCTGCTCATAGCTTCTTGTAGAAAGGAAGCACGCCGGAGATGCCGCAAATGCTTTCTTGCCGCATTTTGCAAGACCGGCAGAAACGCTGACCAGATCCTGCTCCGCAATACCCATCTCCACAAACTGCTCCGGATACGCATTTGCAAACGGTGTCAGGGAAGCACTTCCCCTGGAATCGCTGCAGAGCACTACGATATCTTTATCCGTTTCGGCATGTTTCATTAAAACCTCGCAAATGGCCTGTCTGTTTGGAATCTTATTCATGACAGTGCCTCCTTTCTCTCATCCAGATCCTTCATGATCTGTTCTACTTCCTCCGGTGTCGGCACTTTATGATGCCACTCCGCCTTATTTTCCATCACGGAAGAACCACAGCCCTTCGTTGTATTTGCAATAATAACCGTCGGTTTTCCCTTACAGTGTTTCGCCAGCTCAAACGCATGAACGAGCGCGTCCATATCGTTGCCCGGTACGGAAAGAACATTCCATCCGAACGCTGCCCATCTCTCCTCCTGGCTGTCCTGTTTCATGACATCCTCGGTATTTCCGGAGATCTGCAGACGGTTGCGGTCTACGATCGCACAGAGGTTGTCCAGCTTGTAGTTTCCTGCGGACATTGCGCCCTCCCAGACAGAGCCTTCTGCCAGCTCGCCGTCACCCATAACGGTGTAAACACGATAATCTTTTTTATCCATTTTTCCTGCAAGCGCCATTCCCACGCAGACCGGAAGTCCGTGGCCGAGAGAACCGGAATTCATCTCGATGCCCGGCAGTTTATTGTTCGGATGGCCGATGTACGGGCTGCCGAATTTGGAGAATTTTTCGATGACCTCTTCCATCGGGAAGAATCCCTTTGCTGCAAGTACTGCATAATATGCCTCAACGGAATGACCTTTACTCATTACAAAACGGTCGCGGTCCGGGTCGTCCATGTTCTTAGGGCTGATGTTCATCTCTTTAAAATACAGTGCTACAAGCACATCAATGACACTCATGTCACCGCCGATGTGGCCGCCCTTGCCGGAAACTACCATTTCCACTACTTTCTTCCGCAGATCATACGCCAGACAACTCAATTCCTTGTATTCACTCATGATTTTCATTCTCCTCTTAAATATGCTTTGACATCTTCCTCGATCGGATCATATAAATCCGGGGCAATACCGATGTATTTGCATGCTTCATACAGAACCGGCACAACGTTCTCGTGGATACCGACACAGTGGTGGATGTACGGTCCCTCCACGATTTTTGCCTCCAGGCGTTTCAGGTTCTGTACCTCAACCCATACGTAGGTTCCCTTCGTGTAGGGTCCCTCGACACCTTTTGCATTTCCAAGCAGCAGAGAGTATTCTCCGTTGTCTCCGTCGAAACGTGCCAGTGTCATTTCGCCTAATTTTGCCTGTGCCTCTACAGCGCCCGGATGGCTGAATGCCAGAGGATAACCGATCGTCGGTTTTTCCTGTGCAACAGAAATCGGCCACGGTCCGCAGTGCTGCAGCAGCTCGCCGTTCTCGTTGTCCGGGTGGCGTACGGTCCAGTCAGCAAAGAAGCTTCTCTTATCGTTTCTGCCGGCAGCCTCTACCAACAGAGCGGTGATGGCGCCATGGATATCGGTCTCACAGACGACCGGAATTCCCTCTTCGTTCAGCAGAGAGTTTGCCGCACACGGCATGATGCCGATCTCACCCTGCAGTGCGTTCCAGCACTGGATCGCGATGGCATTGCAGGAATATTTTGCAGCCAGATTCTTCATCGCAACCTTCAGAGCTGCTACATTTTCCAGCTCTTCCGGTTTGATCTTTACACACATATTGGTATTACAGTATGCAACGACTTTTTCTACCTCGCTGCCCTCTGCTTTTACTTTTTTCATCTCCGCAGTCAGTTCCGGAAGCGGAATCGGGGAAAGCTGAATGTTGAATTTTTCCAGCAGCTCGCCCTCGTTGCACATGGTAGACCAGAAGTCGAACGGACGCGGTCCGATCTGAAGGATTCTGGTGTGGCGGAAGGTATCTACCACATTACATACAGCAAGGAAATCCTTGATGCCGCGCTCAAATTCCGGATCGGTCAGACGGCAGTTCGTCATATAGGTGAACGGAACACCAAAACGGCGCAGCACTTTTCCGGTTGCAAACAGGCCGCACTGGCTGTCGCGGAGACGCACACCGTTCTCATCCGGTCTCTCATCGCGCGGTCCCCAGAGAAGTACCGGAAGCCCCATTTCCTTTGCCAGTCTTGCACAGACATATTCCGTTCCGAAGTTTCCGTGCGGGAAGAAAATTCCCTTTACGTTTTCACGGCGGAATTTCTCCTGGATTTTCTCACGGTCCGCCTCATCGTAAAACAGACCCTCCTCATTGATGTCTGTGATATCGACAAATTCAACGCCGAGCTCTTTTAAACGCTCTCTCGTCAGGTTGGCGTATTTTACGGCATCCGGGGCACTGAAAATGCTTCTTCTCGTAGGTGCAAATCCGATCTTAATTGATTTCATATTCATTTCCTCCACTTAATTTTCTTTAAACTCTGCTAAATTATGCCTTGAATTTCCCTGTTCTTTACGGCTCTTATATTACTAAATTCTTTTGAACTTGTCAACATCTATTCAGCTTTATTAAATCTTTTTTAGTAATTTATACAAAAAAGAATGGCTGTTTTTATGCATTTCTTCATATTTCATTTTTTTACAGTTCAGAAGTTGACTTCTTTTTTAATTCATATTAAAATCAATGCATAAGTTTAATATTTTTCAGATAAATACTGAAATAAATTTCAACATCCCGCATGCACAAAACAAACGAAAGCACCATGCGGGCTGATTTTATCGAACAGGAGCTGAACTCTTATGAATATTTCTGCGAAAGAACTGGCAAAGCTGATCAACGTATCGCCTGCCACGGTTTCTATGGTTTTCAATAACAAACCCGGCATCAGCGATGCCACAAGAGAGCTGGTTTTAAAAACCGCAGCCGAGTATGGCTATGCGCCGAAAAAAACTGAAGCCTCCGGCGCTTCCTCCCGCATTATTCAGCTGGTCAATTATAAAAAGCACGGAAAGGTCGCTGCCGACACGCCGTTTTTCTCCCAGCTGACCGAAGGAATCTCCACCGAATGCACCCGCCAGGGCTGTGCGCTTCATATCTCCTATTTTTATGAGACCATGGATATTGACAGCCAGCTCGATGCACTCCGCGCTGTGGACTGTGAGGGCATTCTTCTTCTTGCAACCGAAATGGCTCCGTCCGATTTCCGCAAGTTCCGCGATTTTTCTGTTCCGATCGTTGTCGTGGACTGCTATTACGATGAGCTCGATTACGACTGCGTTCTGATCAACAACATTCAGGGGGCGTTCAACGCCACGAATTATCTGATTCAGTGCGGACACAAAAACGTGGGCTACTTTCACTCGAGCCTCGACATCAGCAACTTCTCCGAACGCGCCGACGGCTACTACAAAGCGCTCCGTGCAAACGGCATCAGCACCTCGCATCCATATGTTCACCTGGTTTCCCCGACCTCGGACGAAGGCTACCGCGACATGCTGCGCCTTCTCGAATCGAAAGCTCCGATCGCGGATGCCTACTTTGCCGATAATGACATCATCGCGGCGGCCGCCATGCGTGCACTGCGTGAAAACGGCTACCGCATCCCGGAGGATGTCTCCATCATCGGCTTTGATGACGTTCCGATGTGCGATATGATGGTTCCGCCGCTTTCCACCATGAAGGTCAGAAAACGCGAGCTTGGTGCCACTGCCGTCCAGCGCCTGCTTGACCGCGTGGCCGATCCGAAACGCGAATGTCTGAAAATGTGCATGGCAACCAAGCTGGTGAAGCGCCAGAGTGTTTCCAGACGTTAAAGCTTTTTGGATGAGGCTGTCGTCCAGCGCGTGTCTGAAAAATCATTTCCGCAAACCGGAACTCGCAGCTTGCGAAAAGCCATTTTCAGACACGCTCTGTACGGCAGCCTCACCTTTTTTATTTTGAAAGGAGTTTTTTTCATGCAATCTGCAAATGACCTGAAACAGCTTTTATTCAATATCAATCGCAAAAGCTATCCCGCCTATAAATCCACCCGCGGTGCCTATCAGTTTCCGCGCTACACACTCTCCATCGACCACGTCCAGGGCGATCCGTTCGCCGCTCCGTCGCGGGTCAGCGTTCATATCAGCGGCAAAACCGCTGCGTTTCCGGCTTTTCTCTACGACACATACGAAAAGCGCGTCGCCCTCCAGGATTACCTGCTGCGCCAGTTTGCACGCGCCATCGCACCGTATTCGTTCCGCGCAAAGGGCTCCGGCAAAAGTGGTCTGCTGGGGATAAGCCGCTGCGGGCAGGAAATTCTTGAGCGTACTGCCTGTGTTCTGAATCCTTCCGACGGCAGTCTTATCATCAACATGGAAATCGGCTTTCCGGCCAACGGCCGCACCATCGCCTCGCAGGAGCTGATCCGCATTCTTTTCGACTTTCTGCCCGGCTGCGTAGAAAAATCGCTGTTCTACCGTGCTCTGGATCCGAAAGCATGCGCCAATGTCGCCCGGCTCTGTGAGGACCAGCAGGCGATCCGCGCCGCATTAAAAGAAAAAGGACTCACTGCCTTCATCGCCGACGGCTCCATTCTCCCGCGCGAGACCGGTGTTTCCGATCTGCCGATGAAGCACGCCGTTCCGTTTACCTCACCGGAATCCCTGCGCGTTACCCTCGATCTTCCAAACCGCGGACCTGTTTCCGGCATGGGAATTCCACTCGGTGTCACACTGATCGTAGGCGGAGGCTTCCACGGAAAATCCACCCTGCTGCAGGCGCTTGAGCGCGGCGTATACAACCACATCGCCGGGGACGGCCGTGAATATGTCATCACCGATGCAAGCGCCGGAAAGCTCCGCTCCGAGGACTCCAGAAGCATCAGCAACGTCGATATCTCCCTCTTCATCCACGATCTTCCCGGAAAGAGCGACACCACCTCATTTTCGACTGCAGATGCCAGCGGAAGCACCTCGCAGGCTGCCAACGTGATCGAGGGCATCGAATCCGGTACGAGCCTCTTTCTGATCGATGAGGACACGTCCGCCACCAACTTTATGGTGCGCGATGAGCTGATGCAGCGCGTCGTTGCCGACAGCGAGGAACCGATCACACCGTTTATCAGCCGCGTGCGGGATCTGTATGAGAAGCTCGGCATCTCGTCGATTCTCGTTGCCGGAAGCTCCGGTTCTTACTTCCACGTGGCAGACACTGTCATTCAGATGAAAGAATACGTTCCTTATGACATTACGGATCGCGCGAAAACCACAGCCGCGGAATTTCCGCCGTTTACTGCCTCCGTGCGCCCTTTTTCCGTTCCAGCCTTCCATCGCTGCCCGCAGCCGGGTAAAGGCCTGACGGGAAGTGACCGCACGAAAGTCAAGGTCATGGGCCGGGAATCCATCCTCATCAACAAATCTCTGACGGATCTGCGCGCCGTGGAACAACTCACGGACAGTGAACAGCTGAACGGGCTGGCTGCGCTTCTTTTAGAAGCAGCGGAGCACAAGATGGACCGTAAGAAAACACTGGTGCAGGTAGTGGATCTGCTGGAAAAACAGATGGATGAAAAAGGCCTTGCTTCTCTTCTCGCTCCTGGAAGACCCAGCGACCTGGCACGGCCGAGACGGCAGGAAATCTTTGCATGCCTGAACCGGTGCAGGGAACTGCGGTTCTGAGAAAATTTGTAACAATTCAGAGCCATAAAAAATGGAAGAAAAGAATACGAATCATGTGCGCATGAATGGGTATTCTTTTCTTCCATTTTTTATATCAAAAAGCCACATCGAGATGCAACACAACGGCATCAAGATGTGGCTCTGAATCGTTTCAATTTTTGCTATAACACGCTTACCGTAATGGTGTAATAATTGTCACTTTCTGCGAGTGAAATCCGTTTCACCGGAGGATTTTCATCCGTCAAGCTTATCAGTGACAGATAATTCGAACCAAACATTGTATCGCTCTGTGTTCCTGTCGATACGACACGCTTTACACTCTGAAAATTAGTGTACGCCGCGAAGCTTCCGCCCACGACAAGGATCAGCACTCCCAGAACAAAAATCGCTCCGTCAGGACTGCCATACCGGATCCGTTTTCCTGTTTTTTTCTTCATTTTAATCTCCACTCTTTTGTGCCATCTATGTTCTCTATTTTACCCATCGCGTCTCAAAAATGCAAGCATTCCTTGTATTCTGCAACAATTTGTTACCACGCTCGTTACTGCTCGGAAGTTTAACAGTTAAATATAAATTCAATAAAAAAGGGGATGTCGATTAATACCACATTTCGACATCCCCAGCAGTAATTAAAAGGATCCCAGCAAAATTCCCAATATTTCTCTCATGTTCCCGCCCTCATCTGTTCTTTCTCCGTTGCGTAAGAGAGTCCCACGCCGTTTAAAATAGTTTACGGCATTGGGACTCTTCTTTCCTCTTTATTTGCAGGATTTTATTCCCCACAGATCCGCACAATCGCCTCCGCAAAGATCACAACGCATTCTTTCAGGCATTCGATTTCCACGAACTCGTCTGCTCCGTGCATACGGTTGTCGACTTCAAGGTCTGCGCATCCAAACGCAACGCCGTTTTTCAGATGATGCACATACGTTCCGCCGCCGATCGCAAATGGTTTGCCTGGTTTTCCAGTGACATCCGTGTAGCACTGCAGCAGGGTCTGGACAAACGGGCTGTCGGCCGGGACGTGGTGTGGCGGGAACATTCCGCTGCCTTCCATGGAGAAGCCGCCTTTTTTCATGTTCTGCCCGGCGATATCGTACAGGTTTTCTTTTGTCGCGCAGATCGGGGCGCGGCAGTCGTAGGAACCGGTCAAGGTTTTTCCGTCGTAGTTCATGAGGTCGAGGCTTAAGGTGAGCTCGCCGGACTCTTCATCTGACATGGCGACACCGAGGCCTGCGCCTTTGCCGTCGCCGTGCGGGTAAACTTTTGCAAGGAAACTGATGTCGTTTTTCAGTTCACTCTCTTCCATCGGAACGGATGCGAGAAGCTGCAGCAGTGCAGTCAGTGCGTTGTTACCCATTTCCGGGGTGGATGCGTGGGCGAAGGCACCGCAGGCGGTGATTTTTATATTGCCGTTTTCGGTGTCTTCCAGAACGAAGGAAACGCCGGTCTTCTGCTCAGTCTCGTCAGCGCAGGTTTTCAGGTCTTCTTTTGCCATGCCGGCAAGCTCTGCATATGCTTTGCCTGGTACAACGTTCAGTTTGGTGCCGGCCTGTAAGGATACGAGGCGCACGCCTGTCGTTCCGGCATCGGAGGTTTTTTCGAAGTGGCCGCGCATGCCGCCTTTTTCAATATTGATGACCGGGAATTCGGCATCCGGTGAGAAGGTGCATGGTGCTTCCACTTCTTTCTTATAATAATATTCGAGGTCAGAGCTTCCGCACTCCTCGTCGGAACCGAGGACAAGACGGACGTTTTTCTTTAATGGGTAACCGAGTTCTTTGACAGCGCGCATTGCGTAGATAGCTGCGATCGCCGGTCCTTTGTCGTCTGCGGTTCCGCGGCCGAACATTTTTCCTTCTTTGATGAGCGGGGTGAATGGATCGGTCTCCTGCCAGCCTTCGCCTGCCGGTACGACATCGAGATGGGCGAGAATATCAAGGCCCTTTTCTTCCTGATTAAAGTCAGCTGCAATCGCGTAGTTGTCGTAGTTGGTTACGGCAAAGCCGTATTTTTCCAGAATTTCGATTCCCTGCGCCAGTGCTTCTGCCGCCGGTGCGCCGAATGGTTTGCCTGGCTCTGCCTCCTGTTTTTCGCTTGGAATCCGGATCAGGCTTTTCAGATCCTCGATCATTTCGGATTCGTGGTTTTCAATATATGTTCTTAATTCTTCTTTCCGCATCGTAACTTCTCCTTTTCTCTTCTCTGGCACCGTCGCAGTGCCGTTCTTTTCCTATCATAACGCAGAAAGAGCAGAAAATCCACATTTTCTGCTCTTTTGCCAAATAATCATTTGTTTTTGTCCAAATTGACTGTAATTTCATAATAATCGCACGGATGCGCCGTAAGCCCCGTCACGCCCTCGCCGGATACCATCGACATTTTGAGGTGTGATGCGAAGAAAAACATGTGGTCATCCAGCAGCGTCTGCGTCATCTCGATGGCCAGTTCGGTTCGTTTTTCGGTATCAAACTCGCCGCTTAACTGCTGCTCCAGCATCTCGAGTGTCTCACTGTAATAACCGCCGCGGTTCTTGGAGGAATCCTGCAGGCAGTGCGTTGTAAAGAAATACTCGGGATCGCCCGTCGGTGCGCTGACAAATGCGCTGACATAAACATCCCAGTTTCCTTTTTTCAGCAGTTCCAGATGATTTGCCGTGCACTGGATCTGTACTTCGATTCCGATTTTCTTCAGCGATGCCTGTGCACTCTCCGCGAGAAGCGGCAGTTCCTGGCGGCTCGGATACGTGAGCCAGCAGATGGTCAGGCGTTTTCCGTCTTTTTCCACGTAGCCGTCGCCGTCCTCATCGGTCCAGCCTGCTTCAGCCAGCAGTTCTCTGGAATACTCAAGATCATAGGACTCCTCCTGCACTTTGCTGTCGCCGAATGCAAAGTAAGAGGGGAACGGGCCTTCCGCCACGCTTCCGTTTCCTTCCATCAGCGTATTCACAAAGCCCTCCCGGTCGATCGCTCCGATGACTGCCTCGCGCACGCGGTCGTCCTGCAGCACCCTGGATGATCCGTTGAACTGTCCGAAGAAGGTACGCGACGTATCCGCCGAAGAAATCGTGTATGGTTCATCACGGAACAGGATCAGATTGGAATACGGCAGGCCGTACGCCGCGTCGAGCTCGCCTGACTGTAACGCCATCGTCATCGTATCGCCGTCGCGGATTGTTTTGACTTCGATCCGGTCGAGCTTTGGCGTTCCGTTCCAGTAATTGTCATTTTTCATGAGTGTCAGTCCCTGATCCGTCTCCACCTGTACTGCGCGGTACGGGCCGGTTCCGGCGACATTGCCGTCATCCGTCACACCTGCCTGCATATCAATGATGCATCCATATGGGTCAGACAGATAATTCAGAAGCGCCGGGACAGGCTGTTCGGTGTGAATCGTTACGATCAGGCCGTCTGCCTCGATGCTCTCAATTTTCAGATCCCCGCGTGCACGGTCATGTACTGCGATCAGATCCTCGAGACATTCTTTGACCGCCTCCGCGTCGAGAGTGCGCCCACTCGTAAAGGAGATGCCTTCATGCAGTGTAATCCGCCATGTTGTATCGTCCACAAGCTCATAGCTTTCTGCCAGCCATGGCTCGATCTCCATAGAATCGGAATAATGAAACAGCGTCTCACCGATCCCATAGCGGATACACGCCCAGCCGGAATAGCCGTTGTGCGGGTTGACATCGGACTCGTCGTTTTCGGCGTTGAATGTCGTGTCGCCGTATACGAAAACTTTTTCATCTGTACCATCTGCCGCTGTGCTCTGACAACCGGAAAACAGTACCACCGCCAGAATGCCGCACAAAACATATGCAATTTTTTTCCTTCTGCCGTTCTTTCTCTGCATTCTGTACTTCTCCTGTTTTCGCAAATGGCACCACCATTTCCGCTGTCTGATTTTCTGTTTCAACAGTTTTCTCACAGACTATACTCCATCAACAGTTTCGTGTATTCCTCTTTCGGGTACTCCAATACCTCCCGCGTCTCCCCCTGCTCCACGATTTTTCCCTGCCGCATGACAATCACACGGCTGCAGAGTTCCCGCACCAGCGCAAGGTCGTGGCCGATCCACAGCATCGCAAGTCCTTCTTCCCGCTGCAGTTTTTTCAGCAGTTGAACGATCTGCGCCTGTACCGCCGCATCGAGCGCACTCGTTGCCTCGTCGCAGATCAGAAGAGACGGCTGCACAGCAAGAGCCCGCGCAATTGCGGCTCTCTGGCACTCTCCGCCGCTCGTCTCGCGGGGATAGCGCATCGCCGTTTCCGAACTAAGTTCCACTTTTTTCAGCAGCTCCGGCAGATGAAGACACGCCTCTTTCCGGCTCATTCCCTGATTCCGAAAAGCTTCCAGAATCCCGGTTTCGAGCGTCTGCATTGGATCGAAGGAATCCTGCGGGGTCTGGAAGACCATCTGTATTTTCCGGTAAACTTCGCGCTGCCGCCTGCCTTTTCTTCCGAGGATTTCCTCGCCTTCCAACAGAACGCTGCCTGCATCCGCCTGGACCAATCCGGTGATCAGACGGGCCGTCGTGCTTTTTCCGCATCCGCTCTCCCCGATCAGGCCAAGACATTCCCCCGCATCCAGTGTGAAGCTGATGCCGTCCACGGCGGCAAATTCCGTTTCCCGGCCGGTTCCAGCAAAGTTTTTGCTTAAGTTGTTTACTTCCAGCATGTTATGATTATGCATCGTTCTTCCCTCTTCCCGGCACAGCCGCAAGGAGATTTTTTGTATATTCGTCCTTTGGGTGATCGAAAACCGTCCTTGTCTCCCCCTGCTCCACGATGTTTCCATCCTTCAAAACAACAACCCGGTCTGCCATCTGCTCGAGAACCGCAAGATTGTGCGTCACCAGCACCATCCCCGTCTGCTCTTTCTGCTGCAACGCCTGAAGCTCCCGCAGCACCTGCGCCTGCGAAACCACATCGAGTGCACTCGTCGGCTCGTCCGCCAGAAGAAGCGACGGATGCAGCAGCATTGCGAGCGCAATCCCGACGCGCTGGTTCATGCCGCCGGAGAGCGACGATGGATAGCTGTTCCAGATCGTCTCGCCATCCGAAAGCCCCATATCCGCAAATCGCCGGAGCGTCATATCTTTGATTTCTCTGCGGCTTTTTCTGCCAGACATTCCCCCAGAAATCGGGGTGATGAATCCGCAGCGTTTCTCATGGGCGCGCACGCTTTCACAGATCTGTGCTCCGATTTTCCGGGTCGGACAGAGTGATGCCCCTGTATTCTGGAAAATCATACCAATTTCTGAACCGCACAGACTCCGCAGCTTCTTTTCGGACATGCCCGTCAGCTCCTCTCCGCGAAATGTGATCTGCCCGCCGGTGATGGAGCCATTCTTTCCCATCAGCCGCAGGATCGCTCGCAGCAAGGTACTTTTTCCACTGCCCGACTCCCCGGCGATGCCGACGGTTTCTCCTTTTTCGACGGAAAAACAGATGTTATTTAAAATTTGCTCCCCCTCATAACAGACAGAAAGGCCGCTGATTTCCAGCAGTTTTTCGCTCATGTTTTTGCTCCCTTTGTTTCCATTTTCGTTTGCCCCTTATCCCTGATCCACCGTTTTCCGTACCGCCTCACCAAGCAGATTGCAGACAAGAACGGTCAGAAAAATCGCCAGTCCCGGCGCCAGAATGACCCAGGGCGCGGTCTGCAGCATACTTCTTCCGTTGCTCATCATCGCTCCCCACTCCGCCGACGGCGCTTCCGCACCAAGGCCGAGGAAGGACAGACCCGCGATTTCCAGCATCATCGTTCCGATATCAAGCACCGCTGTGACAATCGTCTGCCCCGCAAGATTCGGCAGAATATGGCGTCCGATCATCTTCCATGTTCCGTTTCCTGTAAGGCGCGCCGCCGCGATGAACGGCATGTGTTTCAATGCCAGCACACGGTTCCGTGCAAGCCGTGCATATTTCGGCCAGGAAACAAGGATCAGCGACACAACGGCTCCCGTCATGCCGCTCTGCAGAACGCCGGAAAATGCGATTGCAAATACCATACCCGGAAAGGCCAGAAAAATATCGGAGATCTGCATCAGAACCGTATCCGTTTTACCTTCCAGCCAGCCGCTGAAAATTCCGGCGAGTGTTCCGATCAGAGCGCTTGCCGCAACGACAAGAAGTGCTGAAAAAATGCTGACCCGCGCGCCGGAGAGAATCCTTGAAAACAGATCTCTTCCATAGCGGTCCGTCCCCATCCAGTGCGCCGCGGACGGCGGAAGAAGGGACAGTTCCAGATTCTGCTCATACGGATCGTACGGTGCCAGATGGGCCGCACACGCGGCAAACAGCAGCAGCGCACCGGCGAGGATGCCATAAAAAAGGATCTTTCTTTTCTGTTCTTTTTTCATCGCATTCCCTCCAGCTTCGCCCGCGGGTCCAGTGCACCCATCAGCAGATCAGCAATGAGATGCAGCAGCAGATAGATCGCCGCCATCCACACCAGATATGCCTGAATCACGGGAATATCGTGCATGGAAACGGCATCCACGGCCATTTTTCCGACACCATTCCACATGAAAATCGTCTCAACGATGGCGGTTCCTCCAAGCAGCGAACCGGCGGATAAGAATAGCAGCGTGACCATCCGAAGCAGCACGGATTTTAATACATTTCCAAACAGAATCCGGTTTTCACTTAACCCACGTGCCCGTGCACCCGCCACGTACTCCTGCTCCAGCTCTGCAAGCACGGCAGAACGCACCTGACGGGTGTATTTTGCCGTCATCGAAACCGCAAGCGTCGCCGCCGGAAGCACACAGCTTTTCCATCCCTTTCCCATACTGAGAACCGGAAAAAGATTCCATTTCAGCGAAAAGAAATACAAGAGAAGAAGTGCAGTGAAAAACCCCGGAAACGAATTACCTGCAAAGCAGAACAGGCTGATACTGCGGTCCGCCCATGTATTCTGATATTTTGCACTTAAGATACCGAGCGGAAACGAAAGACAGACCGTCATGGCAAGCGCCAGCGCCGCAAGTGCAATCGTTGCGGGCAGTTTTTCGCAGAAGCTTACAAGCACCGGTTTGCCGGAAACGTACGACTCCCCGAAGTCACCGCGCAGGGCGTTTTTCAGCCATTGCAGGTACTGGACAGCTTTCGGCTCATTCAGTCCCAGCTCCTCCCGCATCGCTTCTTTTTCCGCCTCCGACATCACGCCGCCGCTGCTGCTCTCTTTTAAATCCACCGCATCGACCGAGGAAAGTCCCGTCAGCAGAAAAGCGAGAATCGTCACGCCGAGGAATACCGGAATCAGGCAAAGCAGTCGTTTTAACAGATATTTTTTCACAAATACTCCTTTACTGCTTCACGGCACAAATCGAAAACATCGGTGCCGGGTTATAGAACTCGTCTTTTTCCAGATAAATGCGTTTTCCAAGGCTCGTATCAATGCGGATTTCTCCCGCTGTGTTTTCGCACAGCACCGCCACATCGTACGCCGGCCGGTTTTTGCGGCTGATCGGGAGCTGTGATTTGATCCGTTCGCACTCTTCTAGCATCTCGTTTCCAACCTTGAAATGGGCATGCGCCTCCGGAAGTCCCTTCGTATCGGCAACATCTTCTTTTCCGTAATTGGCATCGAAGTTCAGCAGCACACCGCCCGTTTTCAGCACACGCATCCACTCGCCGTAAGCATGCTCCGCATTCGGCAGCGTCCACGTCAGGTTTCGGGAAATGACAACATCGAACGTTTCATCCGCAAACATCGGATTTTCCGCGTCCATGACCTGGAAGCAGCAGTCGGCATTCTCTTCTTCGGCAAGCTGGATTGCATTCTCAATCATCTCCGGTGTCAGGTCGATGCCGAATACCTCGTGGCCCTCTTTTGCCAGCAGGATCGAGAAAAATCCGGCTCCGCAGCCCACATCAAGGATCTTTAACCGTCTTCCCGCCAGGATCTGTTTTTCAATCTCTTTCATCCAGCGCTTCGCAATCGGGTTTGCAAGTTCGGAGCGTCTCTGCTCTAAAAAGCTCTCGCTCCGTTTCTCCCAGTAATGGACAATCTGCTCTTTGCGGTCGTCGTACTCCGGCTCGCGCACAATTCTTCCGTAAGCAACGACAGGTCCCCCTTCTGTTACCTGCAGACTGCCCGTCTGGTACAGCACCACACCGGTGTACTCGGCACGGCACGTCTCACGGAGTTTTCCATTATAATCACGGATCGTTCCGAGCAGTGCGCCCTCTGCAACCATATCGCCCGGTTTTGCCGCCGGATACCAGAGGCCGTCTTCGGAAGCCGCCTGATAGCAGACATCCGTCACCTCCATCGGCACGTAGTTCCGCACATCGCGGCGGATCTGATACATGTCAAGGCTGCTTAAGATATTGCGCACATCACGCTTGTCGGAATTGACCTCCTCGGAAGTCCAGGCTCCCATGCCGCCGCGCTCTAAGAGGATGCTCGCGATGCCCTTGGACGCCGCGTAGTTGTACGCTCCGCCTGATGACACCATGGAACGCACCATGTACGGAACATCCACCTGCTCCGCCATTTTCCGCGAAACTTCTGTCACCTCCTGCGCCGCTTTTCCGGCGTAATAGACATACGGCGTCAATGCTTCGAAATCATCGCCGCTGTGGAGATCAATATAATAATCCACCTTCGGATAAACTTCTTTCGTAATGGCCCACGCCAGCCGCTCCATCTCGGTTCCGTTTGGATTGCCCGGAAATACACGGTTCAGGTTTTTGCCATCGGAAAGTCCGAGACTGCCCGCACGGTTTTCAAAAGCAGGACGGTTTAAGACCTTTAAAATCACGATCGTTCCAACCGTTTTTTCCGGCTGAAGCTCCGCTCCCAGTTCCACACACGCCTGAATGCCGACGTATTCCCCGGAATGAACGCCGCCGGTGATCAGCATTGTTTTTCCCGGAAGTTTTCCACAGATAATCGTTCCCGGAAGCACGATATCCCCATTCGCAAAGGAGATATCCCCCTGATATTTTTCGCCGCGGCGGACGGTCACATCACCAAGCTGGAAGGGCTGCTCTGCGCTTTTTTCCGCGCGCACCAGAAACATCGGTGTCGATGCATAGTTCAGTCTCTCTTCCTCGCTCCAGACGCGCTTCCAGATTTCGGAATCGGTCTGGATGGAACAGACGCCGAGGGATTCGAGCACCTTCGTATCCCACGCCGGCCGTTCCATCGCAGAGAGCGGCACCTGGCGCGCAATGTTTTCCATGCGGTCAATGTCCGTGCACAGATAATGGTCGTCGAGCTGCTGCTCTTCCACTTTCTTCCGGTCTGCCTCGTACGCTTCTTTTTTCTCCTCGTCATAGAGATAACCGTACCAGTTCGCATCAAAATTGAGCAACACGCCGCCCGGTTTCAGGACACGCATCCACTCTTGGTATGCCTGCTCCGGCTTTTCCAGATTCCAGGTCAGATTTCTGGAAATGACAACATCAAAGGTCTCATCCGCAAACTCCAGATTCTGTGCATCCATCCGCTGCAGCGTCACGCGCTCCAGACCGTATTTCGTATATTTTCCCAGATTCTCTTTCGCCTTTTCCAGCATCTCCTCCGTGTAGTCAACAGCCGCCACCGTATAACCTGCCTCCGACAAAATCATCGGGAAGAATCCCGGGCCGGTTCCGATATCGAGAATCTTCATCTCTTCTTTCTTTTTCTCTGGAAACTGCTCCTCTAATACATGCAGCCACGCTTCTCTCTGGCTTCCCGCCAGTTCTTTTTCATTGACCTCAGAATACCCCTCCGCACGGGTTCCCCAGTAGGAGGCAATTTCCTGTAATAATTCCTGTTCCATATCTTCCGCTTCTTTCTTCTTTTTCTTAATTTTCCCGGCGCGGTCGTTCTCCAACCGCTCAAATATCCCTTTACTCTACCAAAAATCGGCCTTTTTCACAAGCCCCCACGGGGGATATTCTTAACGCCGGCGCAGGGTATTCAGGTGATCGGCGGCGCGGATCTGATTATCTGCGGACGTCAGACAACCGACGGCGATACCGCGCAGGTCGGCCCTTTGATTGCGAAACATCTGACGATCCCGCATGCCGCCTGGGTCGCAGAGGTTACCGATGTCACGGATCATTCCATCACCGTCCGTCAGGATCTTGTGAGTGTTTCCCAGGTTTCCGAACTCCCTTATTCGTGCCTGATTACCATCGAGTTTCTCGAGCGCGAGCTGATCGACATTTTGTTTCCGGATATTTTTAAAGGAGAACCGTCATTCACTCGGTTCTCCTTTATATTGCCAGAATACCATCAGCTTTCTTGTCGCCGTATCCTCGCTGTATGTATATTTTACGGACCCGAGTCCGTAATAGCTGCAAAGATAGCCGGAAGCCTTATCGAGAAGCTCCGGTCGGGCTTCCATGACCTGTGCCATCAGATCATCGGTGGCAAATTTAAATTCGGAATACTCTTTCGTCTCTTCAATATCCGTCTCCATTTCCCACAGAATCTGTTTTGCATCAAATGTATCCATGTACCGGCCGATCTGGCGGTAATACTCGAGGTCATCTGCATTGCACGCCGGGAGCGGCAGATTCGCATCCGCCTGATGCGTGTCCGAAAATTCCGCATCGGAAACGCAGAGAAAATCGTAGTAGATCAGGTCGTCCGGCAGATTGTACTCGCCGCTCTCGCCCTCTGCGAATACCGGATCGCCCCAGGTTACATCGACGTTGTAATAATTGTCTCCGCACTTTACGATATTCCAGCCGTGCGCCTCGCCGGTGTCTGTCGTTCCCGTCACATAAATGACCGGGATGTCCAGGCGGTTCATCAGATACTGGAACGTTCTGGCATAGCCTGCGCAGACCGTCTGTCCGTTCACAAGTCCGCTGTAGAGTGTCTGATTCTCCGGCGCATCTTTCACATAATCAATCTGCCGGATACATTTTTCAAAGACAGCCTTGATCTTCCCATAGTCATCCATCGAACGGTCGATATCACTTAAGAAATCGTTTCCCGCCCCTTTGATCTGGGTCTGGCGGCCTGTGATCTCCTCCGCAGGAATCGTGTATTCCGGAACTACCTCGCAGTAGTTCTTCGGCTCGCCGTATCCCGTGACATGTGATGCTCCGTTGATCCAGCAGTACTCCGGGTAATCCATATAGACCCATCCGTAAACCTCCGCCGTCACATCGGGATCGCCGCCTTTTGTGATGATGGTTTCCTGGTGTTCCGCGATTCCCTGCACCAGTTCGCGGTAAATCATCTGTCTGTTTTCATCGAGCTGGCTGTAATAATACCGCTTCGCCAGCTCCTCCTCATCTGTATTTTCCGCCTGAAACTGTGTTGCGCCATTCTCTGACAGACCATTGTTTTCGTCTGCCGTCTGTGAAGCAGTGCTGCTGTCCGCTCCGCTTCCGTTCTGCGCGGGATCGCTCTCATCAAATTCTCCGAATACCAGATAAGCCGCCAGCAGGGCAAGCATAAGCGGAAGCAGCGCCCGCAGCGGTCTCTTCCGTCTTCGTCTGTGTCTTCTCTTTGCCATTCTTCTTTTCTCCCAGATACGTTAAAACGCCGTCACACAGTGCATCCGCCACCTTTTTCTGGTACTCCTTTGTGTTCAGGAGCGCTTCCTCCTCCGGATTTGAGAGGAATCCGCACTCGCAGATCACCAGCACTGCGTCTGTCTTCTTCAGCATGTAATACGTTTTGTTTCCCTTGGCTTTCCTGTGATTCGCCGGATCGAGCCCCGCGACCAGTGCAGCCTGCATGCAGAGCGCCAGTTTTTCGCCTTCTTTTGAATCCGTATAATAAAACACCTGCGCCCCTTTGACCGCCGCATCCGGGTAGCTGTTCTGGTGAATGCTGATCACACAGTCCGGCTTTTTTTTATGAATCAGCTGCACGCGCCGCTGCAGATCCTGCACTTTCGCATTCACGGCTCCCGGATCGGAGAGATCATCCTCCCCTTCCCGCGTCATCACCACAAGGATTCCCTGCTTTTCCAGCTTCTTTTTCAGCAGACGGGCAATCGCAAGGTTGATGTCCTTTTCTTTGACACCGTTTGCCCCGATTTTGCCGGGATCGTCGCCGCCGTGGCCGCTGTCCAGCACCACTACTTTTGTGGCTGCCTTCTGTGCTGCCACCAGCCGTGCGCCCTCGCGGGACAGAACATACGCCGCCGAAAGCAGAATCACCGCCATCAGCCATTCCAGTTTTTTCCCTTTTTCCAAATGAAAAGCCCCCTGCTGCAAATTTCCTTTCTTGGTCATTTTATGCAGCAGCGGGGCAGGTTACAACTCTTATTGCTTCCGGTTACTCTTCCTCATCTTCTTCATCATGCGCGCGATTCGGGATTTCATCCTCTTCTTCGTCGTTGTCATCATCGAGATAATCCGGCTCATTTTCGAAATCGATGACTGCGGAATTTTCGACGATTTCGTCTTCTTCCTCTGCTTCTTCTGCGGTATCTTCACTGCCTGGCTCTGCGGCTGTTTCTTTTGCCTCTCCGGGAAAGATACTTTTTACCGGATCTTTCATGAAGGTTTCCACTTCCGACGCAGAACGTTTCATCTCCTCACGCATTTTTTCGATGCCGGCAAAGGTCTCCTCAAAAATTCTGCGGTTCTTCTCGAGTACACTTGTCATGGTTTCCATCTCGGCGTAAATCTTCTGGTATCTGGTGTTGGCTTTCTGCAGTTCCGCGTCCATATGGCTCTGGATTTCTTCTGCTTCGGCCTGCAGTTTTTCTTCATAAACAGCAGCCAGTTCCTCGCCCTTCTGACGTGCGCTCTCTACCATGTATTCGCACTGTTCCTTCGTCTCGCGGCGCTGCTTTGCACAGGATTCCTTTGTCTCCTCCCTCTGTTTCCGGCAGGACTCGTTTGTCTCCTCTTTCTTTTTGCAGCACGCCTCATCCGTTTCCTCCGTTTTCTCGCGGCAGGACTCGTCCGTTTCTTCGTTTTTCCGGCGGCAGGCTTCCTCGGTCTCTTCTTTTAGCTTTCTGCAGCTCTCCTCCGTTTCCTCCGTCAGCTTTCTGCACGCTGCATCGGTCTCTTCCGTTTTCTCGCGGCAGGCATCTTCTGTTTCCTGTGTCAGTTTTTTCGCTTTCACCTGTGCCTCAAACACAAGGCCGCTGATGCTGTCATAATTGTCGATATAGCTCTGGTATTTCTCATGAATATTTTTTTCGAGCTCCTCGATTTTATCCTCACGCTCGCGGATCTTGCGGTTCAGCTTCTCGATTTCCTGCTCTTTTTCCTCGATCTTCGCTTCCAGTTTCTTCTGAGCGGCATACGCCTGATCTTTCAGGTTCTGCACTTTCGTCATGACATCGTCCTTATCGAAACCGCCCATCAGCGTTGTTTTAAATAATTCTTCGTGATTGTTTTCTGACATGTATACTCCTCCTTCGTGCCCGGGCTTTTATCATTCCCCTTATCCTTCCCGGACTCCTCGTCAACTGTTTGTTTCAATATATTCTGAAATCAGACTCCAGACGTCTGCGCACTCGAATCCGAGCTTCCACTCTGCCACTCCGGCGAGATCAGCGCTTTGGATCACTTTCAGTTTTTCCTCCATGGACTGCTCATCCTCCATCCAGATCGTGTATCTGGCATCGGAAGTTTCTACCGTTGCCACATTCTGGCCAAGGGATGCATCCCAGGTTTCTGTCATCTGATTCTCTTTGGCATAGTTTTTGGCGCCATCCATGCCCAGCACCTCGCTGGTAATGGCGCTCTGTCCGAACTTTTCCGTCCAGACACGGGTATAAAACGGGATTCCGCAGATCACCTGATCGGCAGGCATCACCCGCGTCATCTCCTCCACGGCCTGCTGTACGAACGGGAGGGATGAAACAGAGCCTGCCTCCTCGCTTCCCGCGAAATGCTCGTCATAGGCCATGACAATCATATAGTCCACAAATCTTGCCTGCTCGCCGCGCTGATAATACATCGTGTAAGCCTGCGGTACCGGCGTATCGACCGACACCACAAGATTCTGTGCATGCGCCGCGCTCGTCAGTTCCCGCAGAAACTGCAGGTAATGCGGGATTCCGGCCTCTTTCAGATTCTCGAAATCCACGTTGATGCCGTCCATGCCGCACGATGCTGCCTCGGCGAGCAGCTGCTCAATGATTCTACTGCGCACGGATGCGTAGGCAAGATCGGTTGTTTCGTCAAATGCTTCATTAAAGTTATCAATCAATCCCCAGACTTCCCGTCCCGCTTCATGCGCCAGTTTCACGTAATCGGCGCTCGCAAGGCTGGAAATCGTACCGGTTTCGTCTGTCACGGAAAACCAGGTCGGTGAAATCACGTTCACGCCGGTCATTTCTGCTGTCATCTCTGCCATCGCGTCGTTCGACTCGGTCGATGTGCTCTGATGCCAGACCAGATTGATTTTGTGATCCCGTGTAATTCTTTCATAGGAATCTTTCTTTGCCGTCCGCGCTTCGATGGCCTCCGGCTCGGAGATATCCTCTGTCTGGATGTAGCCGGTATAGCCGTCCGCCGTCATGACTTTGCACCAGTTGTCCAGATTTTCCAGATACAGCAGGGTGTCACCCTTCTGTACATCCGCAAGAATCAGACTCTTGATGCCGCCTTTCTGGCGCACCTGCGCGGTGTCTGACTGTACCGTCGCCTGTTCCACGCCGTCCCATTCATTCCGGATTACAACACGGTTGGGATCGCTGTAATATGCATAGTCGAGATCTGTGTATTCTTTTACGACATCCAGCGAAATGTAAACCGTTCCGTCGCTCTCCTGCTGTACGGCAGGCTGTCCGCCCGGTGTTTTGGCAACGGCCGCATCGCCCGGAAGCAGTGTCTGCACGCCGCCGCTCGTTGTAAGCAGGATTCCTTTTGTTTCTTCATCCCAGTAGAAGCAGCTGTTCAGCTGGGATTCTACATATGTGTACGCCGCATACGGCTCTCCTCCGATAAGGACGGCCTGCTCTTCCAGAAGTTCTCCGTTCTGGATCAGCGCAACGCTGTTTTCGTCTGTCAGGTTAAAATATTCGTTCCCGGCCATGTATTCGGTTCCGGGTTTATATCGGTTTATCAAAAATGAAACAACGCCTGCTGCACCGACTAGCACGATCAGAATCAGTACGACCAGTACCGGCGCTGCTTTTTTCTTCTGTTGCTCCTTCATGTGTTCTTTTCCCCTTTTCTTCGCTCTGAAGATCTCCCCACTTGCGCCCATTATAACAAAAAAAATACCCAATAGCAACCGTTATGCGCAAGGGAACCGCATGCGAGTCAGAAAGTATCGTTACAGTTCACTGGTTCCCAGCGAACTGTAACATTCGCAGCCCTCATTTAAAGTTTTGCTTCGCAAAAGGAGGGCTGCTCACACCTGAATCATGTTCTTACGCAGCGAAACAGCAGGTGTTTCACTGCTGATTGAACAGTAACGAACGTATCGTTGCTTTTTGCTATTGGGTATTTTTCAGAAAATCTGTTTAAAAAGTTTTGTCGATTGTTTGTTTCATGGCTTATTTGCAGTTGTGACGTACAAAAAAGAAAGCCCCATAGATCCGTATGAAATACTTTTGTTTTTAGTTTCAATGATCATGTTTCAAGGGGACGCCTTCTTATCCGATCCGTTTTTTCTGTGCCTGCTTCCGGCCGGAGTATGCACCCTCCGGGCAGAAGCAAAGGTTTCCCCAACTCCTATTATACTTCAAACCGGGGGAATTACAAATAAAGTTTGTCCCTTCATTTCTGAAAAAATTATGCGAAATGTAAAAAAAATCTTAAGTTCTTTACTTCTTTCCGTGATGTGTTATACTATATCGTAAGCAGCCCTATTTATATAAGTAAAGAGTAATTAAGGACGTGAGAGTTATGAAAATAGAAAAAATCAATGATAACAAGATCCGCTGCACACTGACCAGCGCCGATCTTGCCGAAAGAAATTTAAAGCTCAGCGAACTGGCTTACGGCACGGAAAAGGCCCGCAGCCTGTTTCAGGATATGATGCTTGAAGCCAACCAGCAGTTCGGCTTCAATGTGGATAATGCCCCGCTCATGGTCGAGGCCGTTCCGGTGGCTCCGGACAGCATTGTCCTCATTATCACCAGAGTCGAGGATCCACAGGAGCTCGACACCCGCTTCGCCAAATTTGCTCCATCCGGCGACGATACGGACGGACCGGAACCGGTACAGTATTCCGGCGCGGACGACATCATCGACCTGTTCCACAAGCTCTGCGATGTGAAGAACAAGGCACAGGAAATCGCAAAGAAAGCGGCACAGAAGGAAAACGAAAAAGAGCCTGCAGCATCCGAGGAAAAGAATGTGGATCTGGTACGCACCTTCCACTTCTCAACCCTCGACGATGTCATCAGCTCCGCAAAAGCGCTGAACCAGTATTTTACCGGCAGCAATTCCCTCTATAAGAACACGGCAGATGCCAACTATCAGCTCGTTCTGCACCAGTCCGGCTGCAAACCGGAGGAATTCAACAAGGTCTGCAACATTCTTTCCGAGTACGGCAGACAGGAATCCTTCTCCCTGGCCGCTGAAGCATTTCTGCTGGAACATGGAAATGCAATGGTAAAAGAGAATGCTCTGCAGGAGCTGGCTTCTCTGTAAGTTTTGAAACGTATGCATAAAAAAAGGAAGTCTGTGAAAGACTTCCTTTTTTGTACGTTCCGTACAAATTACTCTTCTGTGATAGCCTCGGTTGGACATACGCTTGCGCATGTTCCGCACTCAACGCATACATCCGGGTTGATTTCGTAATGGGAATCTCCCTCAGCGATAGCCTCTACTGGACATTCTCCAGCGCAGGTTCCGCAGCTTACACATTCGTCTGTGATTACATATGCCATGATCTTATCCTCCTTGTAGATTTTTTGGCCCTTTCGGTACTATCCACATTGTAAACGATTGCCCCCTGAAATACAAGTACAAAATTATAAACATTCTATAATCTTATGAATTTGTTCTTGCATTCCCCCCGGGGGTACGCTATAATCAAAATAGCCGTCAAAATCGGAACGACGGGTATATACACATTTAAAGGAGGAACTTTAAGATGGCAAAGATCTCGAAAGACATGACAATCGGCGAGTTAATCGCAATGGATACAAATATCATCGGAATCCTGATGGGAGCCGGCATGCACTGCATCGGCTGCCCTTCTGCACAGGGTGAGTCCCTGGAAGAAGCAGCTATGGTTCACGGCCTGGACGCTCAGGTTCTGGAAGACCAGATCAACGATTATCTGGCTGCAAAATAAGCCGGATTTCCGCGTGGATCCAAAAAGAACGCCTCTCACAGGCGTTCTTTTTTTCTGTCCAATTTACCCTTTGGTTCGATGGCTCCGTTTTGCTTTCGTCCGTTTTCCTTTCTGCTCCAGCGTCGCCGCTGCTTCTCTCCGGCTCTGCTGGTGGCGGCGGATCGCCTCGTCCACGCGGCGGCTCCGTTCCTCCTGACGCCTCTTCTGTATCATCTGGTCAAGCAGACGGCCGAGCACGCGGTAAAATTCCGTCTGACGCTCCTCCTCTTCCTGCCGCATCACGGTGTCCGCCAGCTGTTCTGCTTCCCGCTCGGGCAGAAGATCGACAACCACCTCCGGCACTTCGTCCGCTTTTCCCGGTATTGCCGGATCCGGCTTCTCCTTTGCCGTCTCTGCCGCTTCCGCCGGAAACGCTTTGATCTCCGCCGTTGCCTGCACCAGCTTCGGCATCAGCTCGCGGATCGCTTTCAGATGAAGCCCCTTTTTCTTCAGTTCCCGGATTCCCAGAAAAATCTGAATGTCCTGCGCAGTATAGCAGCGGTGTCCCAGCGAATTGCGGTGGATTTCCATGCCGAGCTCGTCCTCCCAGTACCGGAGCACATGCGCTTTCTCCCCGGTCAGCTTCTCCGCCTCCGTGACCAGATACGTTCTATTTTCCATACGGCAGCCACTCCCTTCTTCCCTTTATTATAGGATCTGTTATCCCCTGCCGCAAGAAAATCTCATCGTAATATTCCGACAATTTCATACAATTATACACAAAGAACGTGCCGCAGGACTATCCCACGACACGTTCTGACACATAAAATATTTTCTTTTATCTCTCTGCATTCGCAAATTTCGTATAATCCGGCAGCCAGACCAGATTGACAGTTCCGATCGGGCCGTTTCGCTGTTTGGCGATGATGATTTCCGCGATTCCCTTATTCTCGGAATCCTTATTATAGTAATCATCTCGATAGATAAACATAACAACGTCGGCATCCTGCTCGATCGCTCCCGACTCACGCAGGTCGGAAAGCATCGGACGGTGGTCGGTACGCTGCTCAACAGCCCGGGAAAGCTGGGACAGTGCAACAACCGGCACATTCAGCTCTCTCGCGAGTGCTTTTAAGGAACGGCTGATATCCGAAATCTCCTGCTGACGCGATTCCGAGGAGCTCTTTCCGCTTCCCGACATCAGCTGCAGGTAGTCAATGATGATGATATCAAGACCGTGCTCCAGCTTGTATTTGCGGCATTTCGACCGCATCTCTCCGATCGAGATACCAGGTGTATCGTCAATCATCAGTCGGGATTCACCGATCATGCCGGCGCTCTCGATCAGCTTGCTCCATTCGTCGTCTTTCAGGTTTCCGGTTCTCAGATGCTGGGAATCTACTTTCGACTCCATCGAGAGCAGACGGTTCATCAGCTGCTCCCGCGACATCTCGAGACTGAAAATCGCAACGGCTTTGTCTTTCTTAAACGCCATATACTGCGCAATGTTGAGGACAAACGCCGTTTTACCCATAGACGGACGTGCCGCAATCAGGATAAAGTCAGAGTTCTGCAGACCCGATGTCTTGTAGTCCAGATCCGTGAATCCGGTCGGAATACCCGTGACATTTCCCTTCGTCTTCGATGCACGCTCGATGTTCTCCAGCGTATTGATGACGACCTGGCGGATCGGCATGAAGTCTCCGGAATTCCGCTGGCCCAATAACTGGAACATCTTCTTTTCCGTCTCCTCCATGATGACTTCCACCGGCTCTTTGTTCAGATAGCAGTCATTCTCTATCTCTTCTGTCAGCTTAATGAGACGGCGCAGCACCGCTTTCTCGCTGACGATGTTCGCATAATGGCGCACATTCGCCGAAGTCGGCACCGCATTTAAAAGATCGCGGACAAACTCCATCGAACTGATCTCCGGCGGAACATCCTTTTCACGCAGGCGGTTCTGCAGGGTGACCAGATCGACCGGTTTTCCCTCATTGAACAGCTCCACCATGGCATCAAAAATGACGCCGTACTGGTGCTGGTAAAAATCGTCGCTCGTCAGGATTTCCGATGCCGCCATGATGGCTTCGCGCCCCATCAGCATGGAACCGATGACCGACTGCTCCGCCTCGATGCTGTGCGGAAGGATTCGTTTAATCAGTGCTTCTTCCATAGAATTATGCTTCTTTTACGATAACTTTCAGCTTTGCAGTTACTTTGGTATGCAGGCGGATCGGCACTTCTGTCGTTCCAAGAACCTTGATCGGGTTCGGAAGCTGCATTTTCTTTTTGTCGATGTCGTATCCGAGCTGCTCTTTTGCTGCCTCAGCGATCTCTTTTGCCGATACGCTTCCGAATACTTTTCCGCCCTCGCCGACTTTGATTGCTACGGTAACCTGTTTGTCCTCAATCTCTTTCGCGAAAGCCTGTGCCTCAGCGAGCTGCTCTGCTGCCACTTTGTCCTCGTGTGCTTTCTGGAGTTTCAGCTCATTCAGGTTTTTTGCGGTTGCCTCGATGCCGAGTTTTTTCGGCAGAAGCATGTTTCTTGCATATCCGTCACTTACGTTTACAGTCTGTCCTTTTTTACCAAGTGCTTTTACGTCTTCCAGTAAGATAACTTTCATATCAGATTTCTCCTCCATCCTGCATTTCTGTTAAGGTTGATTTCAGAAGGTTTCTCGCCTCCTCCATGTTGACGGTCTCGAGCTGGCATCCCGCCATATTCAGATGACCGCCGCCGCCCATCCGCTCCATGATGATCTGTACATTGACCTCATCGATCGCGCGGGCGCTGATATAGATCACGCCTTTGTACTCGGTCAGTACAAAGGACGCCTTGACACCGACAATGTTCAGCAGCTCGTTCGCCGCTTGTGCTCCGACCACCGTCGGGCTGTCCACATAGTCGCTCGGGCATTCGGAAATCGCGAACTGGCCGCGGAACAGCTCCGCATTGCGGATCGTCTCTCCTCTTGCCTTGTAATCGTTCATATCCTCACGGAACAGCTTGCGCACACGCGTCACATCCGCACCGCAGCGGCGCAGGAACGCTGCCGCCTCGAACGTGCGGACACCTGTTTTCTGCATAAAGTTGTCGGTATCGATCATGATGCCGGCATAGATGCTGTCCGCCTCCACGTTCCGGATGCGGATTCCCTCGGTAAAATACTGGAGAATCTCGGCAACCATCTCGCTCGCGGATGATGCATACGGCTCAATATAGGAAAGCACCGAGTTGCGGATCGTATCGCTTCCCTGCCGGTGATGATCCAGCACGACGATCATTTTCGCCATGTACAGCAGATCCTCACACTGTGTGATGCTCGGCTTGTTCGTATCGACCACAACGAGCAGCGTGTTGTCGTCCATGATCTCTTTCGCCTCATGGTTGTTGACAAACATGTCCGCCTCATAATCCTGGTTGTCGCTGAACGTATTCATCAGCGGAATGATCGAGCTGGTCGGGTTGTCGATGACGATGTACGCTTTTTTATTCAGCGTTTTCGCCGCACGGTAGATACCGATGGCCGCACCGAACGAATCGGCATCCGGCAGTCGGTGTCCCATGACAACGACCTTCTCTTTCGTGTTCATAAACTCTTTCAGCGCGTGCGCCTTGACGCGGGCTTTGACTCTCGTATTCTTTTCCACAGCCTGCGTTTTTCCGCCGAAATACTGAATCTTCGAACCGTCCTTTAAAACGACCTGATCGCCGCCCCGGCCAAGAGCCAGGTCGATCGCGATTTTCGCATACTCGGAGTTTTTCGCAAACGATCCAGCATCTGCTCCGATACCCATACTGATTGTGACCGCCATCTCGTTTCCGATGTTGATGGTCTTGACGTCCTCGAGGATATCGAACTTTTTCTCTTTCAGTTCATTTAACGAACTCCGGCGCATGACCACGATGTATTTGTCGTTCTCATACCGCTTCACCAGTCCATCGAGATCGTTGAAATATTTGTTGATCTTTCGCTCGACCAGTGCGGTCAGAAGGGAACGGCGGACCTCCTCGACGCTCTCCAGCGCCTCGTCGTAGTTGTCCAGATACAGAAGACCGGTGACCATCGTTTCGTCCTCGAATTTCCGCATATACTCGCGGAGCTCCGTCTCATCGAACAGATACAGTGCCTGAATAAAATAGCCTTTGATATCTGTGTTGATCATCTCCGAATTCTGGATCAGCTCGTCGATGCAGACGCTTTTTACATGGGCACGGAAATTCTTTTCGCCGTAAGCCACGTTGATGTCGGTCTCCTCCTCATTTTTCGGCAGCCGCTCGACCGTCAGCTCCGGAAAAATGGTGGCGATACATTTATGATACTGTGTATCCTTCCCTGTGATTTTTGTAAACTCTTTGTTGACCCAGAGAAGTTTTCCCTGCGAATCCATAACGGCATAGGGCAGCGCCAGTTCCTGGATCAGATGCTTCTGAACCTGGCCGTATTCGGTCGCAAAGGTAATCAGCTCGTTGATCACCTGCGGACGCTGTCTGTAATAGAGAACTGCGGCTGCGATCACATAGACTGCAAAAAACAGCGTGAACCACATTCCTGCCATCACATCCACAAAATACATGCCGATATTCATCACAAGCATCAGGATGGACAAAATCAGCGGCCATCGAAGATAGCTCCGCAATTGGCCGCTCAACTTCATTTTGCTTTTCATTTCCTAACACCTTTCCAACGTTGCGTGTTGTATTTCGCTCCTGTCCTTCCGATTATACCACTTTGACCTGTACTTTGGCAACAAGATACTTCTGGATACAAAAAAGGTACCCGCCCTTTTCGGGCAGATACCTCCATTTATTTACCGATTCAAAATGAACGTTCGGACAGTGCTTAGCGCAAGTCAGAATCAATCATCTACGTACGGCATAATAGCCATATGTCTTGCTCTCTTAACGGCTACTGTTACTGCTCTCTGATGTTTTGCGCAGGTTCCAGTTACACGTCTCGGCAGGATTTTACCACGCTCGGATACATATTTTTTCAGTTTAGCTGCATCCTTGTAGCTGATCTCTTCTCCACCACAGAAAACACAAACTTTTCTTCTTCTGCGGGCCGGTCTTCTGGAAGCTGGTCTTTCACTATTATTATAAGCCATGATCAATCTCTCCTTTTCTATCAATTAAATGGCAATTCTTCGTCAATGCCATCGGGAATATTCATAAAACCATCGGCGCTGCCCAGGTCAGATGTATTCGCGGACGGAGCCGGATTGTTATGCTGCGGTGCGGAGTATCCTCCGTTGTTTCCACCTGCATTTTTGCTCTCTGCAAACTCCTGCTCTTCTACAACTACGTCTGTCGTGTAGACCTTCTGGCCTTCACGGTTGGTGTAGCTTCCGGTCTGAATGCGGCCGGTGATGGCGATCTTCGTTCCCTGACGCAGGTATTTCTCTGCAAATTCTGCCTGGCGGCCGAAAGCAACGCATCCGATAAAGTCTGCGGTTGCGGAATCGCCGTCTCTGCGGAATCTGCGGTCAACAGCCAGTGTATAACGGGCTACCGCTGTGGAGTTCTCTCCAGCAGAGTATCTGACATCGGGATCTCTGGTCAATCTTCCCATCAATATAACTTTATTCATTCGCTTACCTCTTAAGCTTCCTTTTTAACGACTAAGTATCTCAGTACGTTATCCATAATACGCATATGGCTCTCGATCTCTGCCGGAGCTGTTGCGTCTGCTTCAAACTGAATAAAGTAGTAATATGCTTCACGCATATGCTGAATTTCGTATGCAAGGCGTTTTTTGCCCCACTCTTCTACTTCGCCAACTGTTCCGCCGTAACGGGTTACATAACCTTTGGCTTTCTCAACTACAGCTGCGCGTTCCTCTTCTTCAAGTTTTGCATTCACAACCAGTGCTAATTCGTACTTGTTCATGCTTTACCTCCTTTTGGACTTTTTGGCACCCCATTTTCATTATGGGGAGCAAGGAATTATTTTTATACGTCACAATTTGTTATTTTAACATAAAAAAGGGCTTATAGCAAGCCCTTTTTCGCGTGTTTTCTTGTTTTTTTCACGATATTACGCATCTTTTTTTCGTAATCCGCGGGTGTTTTTCTCGACCAGCTTGCGTGCTACCATGATCTGGTGGCCGCAGCCGGTGCATTTGAGACGGAAATCTGCGCCGACACGCAGGATTTCCCACTCGCTGCTGCCGCACGGATGCGGCTTTTTCAGTTTTACAATATCGCCTACTTCGTAATGTTCTGCCATGTTTCTTCCGCCTTATATTTTCTAATTAAAATCTATCTTACTTTGATGCTGCCGAGCACCTGCCCGATCGGCTGCTGGATCAGAAGATCCGCGTTTTTATCCATCGGCGTTGCGCCCTTGTTGATGAGAACCAGCGCATCGCCCTCAAAATACTGGAGAAGGCCTGCCGCCGGATAAACCGCAAGTGACGTTCCGCCGACAATCAGAAGATCTGCCGCCGCAATCGAGCGGATCGCACCGTCGAGCACTTTCTCATTCAGACTCTCCTCGTAGAGTACGACATCCGGTTTGATCATGCCTCCGCATTTTTCACATCTTGGAACGCCGCTGCTCCTTCTCACCAGCTCTGTATCGCAGAATGCCCCGCATTTCATACAGTAATTGCGGTGTGTGCTTCCATGCAGTTCATACACTACTTTACTTCCCGCCGCCTGATGCAGTCCGTCAATGTTCTGCGTCACAATCGCTTTTAATTTTCCCGCCGCTTCGAGCTCTGCAAGTTTCTTATGCGCCGCGTTCGGTTCTGCGCCGACCGGAAGCATTTTGTCGCGGTAAAAAGCATAAAACTTTTCCGGGTACCGCAGGAAATAGCTGTGGCTTAAAATTGTCTCCGGCGGAACGTCATACTTCTGATGATAAAGGCCATCCACGCTCCGGAAATCCGGAATCCCGCTCTCCGTGGACACGCCCGCGCCGCCGAAGAATACGATATTTTCATGCGTATCAATCAATCTCTGCAGTTCTTCGATTTTTCTTTCCTCTTCCATCTGTCATTCCTCCTCCTGACCAATCATTACCGGTTCCGCCGCACGCCCAGAACGACGAACCGTCCAGTCGTATCGCTCGCCGCACAGGTGGACAGCACAATAATATGGCTGTTTTCATCCATCTCCGGCTGCTCCACCGGGATCTCTGACCGCGCCGCCATGGTATTCAGATACTGTACAAACGCTTCACCCCCGCCGGAATACAGCGTGTAGACATCACTGTCTGCCTCCGTATAAAAAGCAGAAAAAATCTGGTACACATCGTTTGATTCCGGCGTCAGCATCCAGAAATAGACGCTGTCCCTATATTTTTCCTGCTCCTTCATCTGTTTCAATTTTCCGAACATGGAGAGATTCTTCATATTATGACCGTAAACGATTGTGTTTCCATCACTGAAATCATCCTGATTCTGGTAATCGAGGAAAATGGAACCCGCAAAGTTGCTCGTTCCCTCATACGTCGTATGAAGATACGCAACATTGTCCGGCCCCTGTACGACCGGGTAACTGATGTCGAGAGCTTCGATATAAAGCCATCCCTTCACATCCGGGTTAATCGCTTTTAAGGATTCAAAATCGACGGCAAGCGGCGGTTCTGTCGGATACGACAGTGGTTCCGGCTCCGGTTCGGAAGGCTCCGCCGGTTCGGATTCCGCCTGTGGCTCCTCTGTTTTCGTCGTTGCCGGTGTCTCTGGTGTTTTTGTAATTTCCGTCGTATACTGCTGCAGATCCCGGTATTCATCCGTGCCGGTCTTGTAATCCAGGTAAATGCCGATCAGCTTGTACCCGGAAAAGCAGAAAACAGCAAGTGCCGCTAAAAATACCAGAGTCCAAAGCGGATTGCCGCGTTTTTTCTGTTTCTTTTTCTGTTTTCCCATGCGTCTCCTTTATCACTTTTTTACTGTCTGAGCTGTTTTCTCGAAGCGCTCTGAATTTGTCTCAATTATAAGCGTGCCCCTTTCTTTTGTCAACTTATGCCCCCGGAAAAGGATTGCACCCGCCCCCATCTTATGATAGACTAAAAGTCGACTGACAAGTCACTTGTGAATACAGTAACACACCACATACATGAGGAGGAATTCCATATGCGAACAATCAAAAAAGTCGCCTCGCACATCTTCATTGATGGCTTCGGCGGCATGACGCAGGGTCTTTTTGCAACCCTGATTATTGGTACGATGATTCAGCAGATCGGTCTTCTGATCGGCGGTTCGACCGGAAATGTGATCTATCTGCTTGGAAAAGCTGCCGCAGCCCTGACAAGTGCCGGTATCGGTGTCGGCGTGGCAGTGAAATATGGGGAAAGCCCGCTTGTCACGGTTTCTGCAGCCGTCGCCGCCATGGTCGGCGGTTATGCCGGCAAGATCACCGGCGGCACATTCTTTGTGGACGGAAATGCCGTTCTGGCAGGACCTGGCGAACCGCTCGGCGCTTTCATCGCAGCTTTCGCAGGCATCACCTGCGGCCATCTGGTTTCCGGCAAGACCAAGGTTGATATCATCGTGACACCGGTCATCACCATCGGAGCCGGTTCCGTTGTCGGACTGCTCGTCGGACCGCCGATCTCCCAGATGATGACAGGCCTTGGAAGCATCATCAACTGGGCAACGGAACAGCGGCCGTTCATCATGGGCATCGTTGTTTCGGTCGTCATGGGTATGGTTCTGACACTGCCGATCAGCTCCGCTGCACTCGGCATCATTCTGAATCTTTCCGGTCTTGCCGCCGGTGCCGCAACGATCGGCTGCTGCTGCAACATGGTCGGATTCGCGGTTGCAAGTTATCGGGAAAACAAATTCGGCGGCCTTGTCGCACAGGGTCTTGGAACCTCGATGCTCCAGGTGCCGAACATCATGCGTCATCCACTGATCTGGCTGCCCGTCATCTTCTCGAGTGCGATTTTAGGACCCGTCTCCACAATCCTCGCCAATATGCAGAATAATGCAACGGGAAGCGGCATGGGTTCCGCAGGTCTTGTCGGACAGATCACAACGTATCAGACGATGATCGCTTACGATGATCCGAAGCTCGTCATCATCAAAATCATTCTGCTCCACTTCGTGCTTCCGGCTGTGATCACCTTGTTCTTCTCAGAGGTATTCCGCAAGGCAAACCTGATCAAATCCGGCGATATGGCTTTGAATCTGTAATCTGTATTTTTAAAAGGGAATGGAACTGCGCATCCGGCAGCTCCATTCCCTTTTTTATCCACATTTCTCTTCTGATTTTTTCTGTTTTTACACCGTTTCTTCTGCGTTTTCCGCATTTTCCACTGCCGCGGCCGATTCAGCTTCCGCTGCCGCTTCTTCTGTCTCCGTTTCTTCCCCCGGCCGCACGCGGTGTGCCTCTACCATTGGCTCAATGGTCTGTGCCATCAGCAGATGGATCATGTCAAGGCTCCGCTCGCGGAACCGCGACGGCAGAAGCGGTGCGATCGCCACATCCGTCACGAGGGATTCAAGGCCCTCGATAATCAGATCCTTGCCCGGCGTCTCATTCCACTCCAGTCTGATCCGCTCGAAATCACGCTGGAAAATGATTTTGACCCTCCGTCTTGCGGCCTCTTCCAGAAATGCAAACTCAAGCTTCAGCACCAGTTCGCCGTCTTCATTCTCCGCAAACTGTCCCGTCGTTCCGAGCAGATACGATTCCTCGTTTTCCACCCATTCTACAACTTTGGACCCCGTAAGACCGATCTCAATGCGCTGTGTTTTTTCTCCCTCGGTCAGCGCTACAAAGAAACGGCCTTTTTCATAGAAGAAACCGATGCGGCGGATGCCGTCGGAAAAGTTGTTGTGGAAGACCTGCAGCGTCAGCGGAAACATGCCGACATGCGTGTCTTCCATTTTATATTCTTTTCCGTGCAGAAGCTGCGCCATGTCGATCTGACGCGGTGTTCCGCTGTTCCGCGGCCCCGGTGTTCTCCGCTTCCAGCCGCCGCGCAGGATTCTTCCCGGTGTCTCTTTCGCGCCCTCCAGATCACGGCAGGTCTGCACCAGCTTCTGATATGCCATCGGGCTTTCCGCCTCGCCGGATTTCAGCTCTGCACCAAATTCCGCGCCGAAATACTTCCGCACAATGTCGAGCATCTCACACGTCTGGAACAGCTCGTTGCTGCCCGCATTCGTCACAATCACCACGCCGGTATCCGGATAACCGAGCACGTTCTGCCCCAGCATGCCATTGAACGCAAAGCTGCCCGGCCGCTCCTCCATCCAGACCTGGTAACCATAGCCATATTTTCCCATCTTTTCCGGCGGTGTCGCATGAACGGAGGTGGACGCTGCGACCCATTCCGCCGGGACGATCTGTTTTCCTTCGAATTTTCCGCCGTTCACGTACATCACCCCGAGCTTGGCCGCGTCCTCCGGGCACAGGAAGAGGCCCCAGCCGCCTTTCGTAATCCCTGCCGGGCAGCTCTCCCAGAAAACTTTCCGGATGCCGAGAGGCTCAAACAGACGCGGCCGCAGGTAATCTACCATTTTCATGCCGGTGCGCTCCTGTATGATTGCAGACAGCAGATACGTGTTCATACTGTTGTACTCAAACGCTTCGCCCGGCGTTCCCTTGACCGGCGCATTTAAGAAGCTGTCCACCCAGTCGTTGCCGGAAACAACGCCCATCTCGTTGAACTGTACGCCGCTCTTCATCGTCAGAAGATGCTTCACGGTCAGATTCGGGCGCAGGATCTTCTGCAGCAGACCGTTTCGTTTTTCAAAAATATCATAGACGTTCTCGTCCAGGGAAAGTTTTCCTTCACTGATCAGAAAACCAGCCGCCATGCCAGTGATGCTCTTACACATAGAATACGTCGCATGCCAGATGCCGCTGCGGTATGGGGCGAAATTGCATTCGCAGATGACATGTCCGTTCCGCAGGACCAGCAGATGATGCATGTCCGTATGGCGCGCAGCGGCGAGCTCACGAAGCATCTGCGTCAGCTTTTCCGATGAGATGCTCTCGCTCTCCGGCACCACGCGCGGAAAATACGTTTCCGGAGATGCAAAATCCCCGAACGCTTCCTTCTGCGGCGCAAAGTCCGTCTTTCCCATATGTCCTGTCGTCCCACTCATAAATCCCCAGATCATTTCCATTGCGGTTAACTGTTCTTTCGCTGCCATGTACGATGCCTCCTGTCTCATGCGGTTGGATTTCCCTGTTTTTCCAGTTTTCCTCATTATATCCAGATTCCTTGAAAATCGCAATGCTTCTTCTGATAAAAAAGAACCGACATAGAAATCTGTATTTCAATTTCTGCCGGTTCTTTTCCGTGTGTGATTTTTTTATTTTACTTTAGCTTACTCATTCCAGAGTTTCATACGCTCCTGATAATTCTGCGTGATAACTTTTTCTACATCTTCCAGTCCTGCGTCATTCATTTCGGAAATCATCTTGTCGTACTCTTCCATTGCCGCATCGTGGCTGTCTGCATTCACAATCTTCGGATATTCCTGATCGTAGATATCCTGGATTTTCTGCCATTTCAAGCCATCCGGAGTGCTTCCTGCCGGGGTAAGGCCTGCAAATTCTGCGGTATCCCATCTGTCGTTCTCACCAAAGTGATTCATAGCCACCTGCCGGGTCTCTTTTACTTTATACTGTGATACATCGTATGGAGTTCCGTCTGTACCATTTCCGTTCTTTACAAACCAGGTCCATTTGCGGACGCCGGTATCCAGTTTTGTTTTGTCAAAATCCGTCTGGAATCCTTCAATCAGATCATCGTTCGGAACGTGTTTTCCATCTTCCATATTCCAGTTGGTTCCCTCAATACCCCACATCAGAAGATACTGTCCTTCTTCGCTTGCAAGGTAGTTGATCATCTTCATGGCTGCTTCCGGATTTTTACAATTCTTGGTGATCGCGATTGCATCCCAGCCAAGTGTACTTCTTCCGGAGTAAGTAGTTTCATCTGCACTGATTCCGTTTCCAAGGATTTTATAGGAATAGAATTTTGCATCTTCTCCTACAGAAGAAGCAAGTGCTGTATTTGCTGCATCGGTATCCCAGTAGGAAGCAAAGGTACTGAATACGTTGCCTGCAGACAGTTTCTGCGTCCACTGATTTTTCTTGTTGACAACCCACTCTTTGTCCAGAAGGCCTTCGGTATACAGTTCATTGGCAAAGGACATCATCTCTTTGAAGTTTGGTGCTTTGGCAACATGTTCCAGATTGTCCCCATCCTGATAATATGTTTTCAGACCATACATTCCTTTTAATGTTCCATCGTAGTTTTTGGATTCTGCATCAAAGGTAATGGCAATACTCTCTTTTCCGTCAATGGTCGGATGAAGTTCTTTGAATTTCTTACAAATGTCAATATACTCTTCCTGTGTAAATGGCTCATCGCTGTCTGCGCGGTCTTTTCCAACGATTTCGCACAGATAATCATAGCGCATCAGAACACCGGCTACCGGATCCGGATCTTCTCCGTACCAGTTATTCAGATAGTAATTTTTTCCATCGGTATAACGACTCTTGTTTAAGGTTTCCCCGTACATCTCTTTTACATCCGGGCCGTACTCATCGATCAGATCATTCAACGGAAGCAGTGCGCCTGCCTCAATGTAACGGTTTACAATATCATTTCCACGATCCATCAGGACGATATCCGGGTAATTCTGACCGGTCAGCATCAGGTTCAATTTTTCCAGCGGATCTCCGGTTGGATTTTCTACCTGAATTTTGACACCTGTTTTTTCCTCAATTGCTTTTGCAACTGGATCATCAAAGGTATTGCTTCCGGAGTTTTTGTCAAAGATAGAAATCGTAACTCCGTCTGTTGATACCTCGCCCGATGCAGATGATGCACTGCCGGATGCAGTACTTGATGATGTACTGCCATTTGATCCGCATCCTGCAAGCATTCCCGCTGCCATCAGGACACTCATCGCCATTGCGATACACAACGCCAAAGTAAGAAACATTTTCATATCCAACCGCCAGACTCACTTCCCGTACTTTATTTTTCTTATTCTTTAACAGTTCCGCCGCCCTCTGCAGACGCATTTCCGTATTGTATTCCAAAATCGTTTTTCCTGTTGCCTCTTTAAACAGGCTCCTCAGATAATTCGGAGACAAACCGACCTCCGCGGCCAGCTTCTCGATATCTGCGCTTTCCGAGCAGTGCTCCTGAAGATATGTTTTTACCTGATAAACGGCATAGTAATTTGGATTTTGATTCTGTTCTTCAAAAAATGCCAACATCCGTTCCAGATACTGCTTCATCTTTTCCCGCATCTGATAACTGTTGTTTGCTTCAAAAATTTCATTTTCTCTCAAAATTTTTTCTGCTTCCATCCAGTTTTCCAGCAGTTCATCGCTCAAAACAAGACGGTTCCATAGATACATATAGAGATTATAAACTTCTCCCGCAAATGTTTTCGGCGCAAGCCCCTTTAGCTGTTGAAAATAATCTTTCATGGTCTGCAGCGTTTCCTGCTTTTTCCCGCTGCTGACCAGACGACAGATTTCTTCTCTCCGCTCCTTCTGTTCCCGGAAATGATATGCTTTTTCCTCTTCCGTTTCTTTTTCATCTGCACAGAAAAGTTCCGGTGGATCCATATGAAATGCCAGAACACAACAGTTCCGAAGTTTTTCCGCCTTTTCGTACAGGCAGTCAGCTGTCCATGCTCCACTGCACCATCCAACGGCTCTCGGTGCGTCTTCTTTCAAATCATTCCAGATCTGAAATGCCGTATCTTTCACCGACAGATACCCCGCCAGCAGCAGAATGCTGATCCGTTCCGTTTTGCTGATGTAACGGATGCCCTTGTATTTTTCCTGAATTTGGCTACAGATGTTTTCTTCCGTTTTTCCATAAACCGCTATGATTCCAAACCTGCACTCTTCCAGTTCTTCTCCAAATACACCACGGAAATTTTTCCGTAAAAGCTCTGTTTCCTGTTTTTCCCGCAAAGCCATTTCCAGCAACTGCTTCGCCGCCGTTTTCCGCGACCAGTCTGCTATCTCACTTTTCTCCAATTCACTTCTCACTTTTTTCAGACATGCTTCTACTTCTTCAATCGTAAATGGCTTTAAAAGGTAATCCACGGCATTCACCTGAAAAGCGGAATGGATATAGGAAAAATCATCATATCCTGTCAGAAAAACAATTTTGCATGGATACCCCCGGCGTACGATCGTCTCTGCCAGTTCAATTCCACTCATTCCTGGCATCTGAATATCCGTAATCACAATATCTGCCATATTTTCTTCCAGGCACTCCAGTGCCCTTCTGCCATTGCGCGCGGTAAATACTCTGGAAATCCCGTTCTTTTTCCAGTCAATATAATCCCGCAATGTCTCCAGTTCAATTTCTTCATCTTCTACAAGAAGAACGCGATACATTTTCTCCCTCCTGTTTCCAGTTGCTCCTGCAGTTTTCTTCTCCTGCTGCTTTTCATTTCTGTCTTTTTACTGCAGAAGTTCAATCATATACGCCTCATACGGCTGTAACTTCCACACTTCTTTTGTGAGACTTTCTGTATCATTATGAATCAGAACCGTTCCTTTTGTCAAATCATATCGGGCTTTCATCTCTGCCGCGGTATCCCGGAAATTGCAGAGCACAATCAGCTTTTTCTCTCCCAGATTTCTCTCATAAGCAAAAATATCCGGATTTTCTTCCTCAATCAGACGGAAATCCCCATAAACAAGAGTGTCATTTTTCCTACGCAGCGCAATTAGTTTTTGATAGAAATAGAAGAGGGAATCCGGATTTTTTCTGCTGTTTTCCACATTGATCTCCTCGTAATTCTGATTTTCCGCCATCCACGGTGTTCCCGCTGTAAATCCGGCGTGTTTTTCCGCATTCCACTGCATTGGCGTCCGCGCATGGTCCCGGCTGTTCCGTGCAAGATAGGTACGAATTTTTTCTTCCTCCCAGCCTTCTTTTTTACGGTCTTCGGCAAAATTTACAGACTCGATATCCTGATAGTCATCGATCCGAAGCCCTGACACATTTGTCATACCGATTTCTTCCCCCTGGTAAATATAAGGAGTTCCTTTCATCCCATGGAGAAGGACAGCCAACATTTTTGCTGATTTTTCCCGATACGGTTCCCTGTCATTTCCAAAGCGCGATATGACACGCGGAAAATCATGGTTTCCCCAGAACAGACTGTTCCATCCTTTTTCTTCCAGTCCCGTCTGCCATTTTTCAAAGAGCTGCTTCAGTTGCGGCAGCGTATACGGTTTCGGATCCCAGTTTCCACTTCGGATGCCGTCGATTCCCATCAGTTCAAACTGAAAAATCATACTGAGCTCCTGGCTTTCCGGATCAGAATACTGCTGTGCCATTTCTACCGTAGCACCTCCGGTTTCCCCCACTGTCAGGATCTGTTCTGATTTTCCATACGTATTCTGATTCATTTCCATTAAGTATGTATGAATCTGCTCTGAATGAGTATCATTTCCTCCATGTCCATCTTTTACAATATTGTCAATTGCATCCAGCCGGAAACCACGGATCCCTTTATCCATCCAGAACTGGATCATCCGGTACAGCTCTTTCCGAAGCGACGGATTTTTCCAGTTCAGATCCGGCTGCATTACACTGAAACTGTGATAATAATATTCCTGAACCTCCGGCACCCATTCCCAGGTGCTTCCTCCAAAGAATGCTCCGCCGCCTTCTGGCGGCTGCTCCTTCGTTCCTTCCTTCCAGATGTAAAAATCATGGTATTTACTGTTTCGATCCTTTCTGGCTTCCAGGAACCATGGGTGCAGATGGGAACTATGATTTAAAACAAGATCCATCATGACCACAATTTCCCGCTTTTCACAGGCTGCGATCAGTTCTTCCAGCTCTTCCATTGTGCCCGCTTCTTCCATTACTTTATAATAGTCACTGACATCATATCCATTGTCGTAATTAGGAGAATCGTTAAAAGGCGAAAGCCAGATGGCTCCAACACCAAGCTCCTGCAGATAGTCCAGCTTCTGCAGAATCCCTCCAAAATCGCCGATGCCGTCTCCGTTGCTGTCACAGAAGCTTCTGGTGTAAATCTGATATACGGTTAAGCTATGCCACCACTCTCTTTTCATTTTCTGTCCTCTCTTTCTTTTTTCCTATAAGAGCAGTATAATGATATTATCTTATATTTTCTAACCTGATTTTCGTATTTAATGAAAGGATTTTGACTTTTATGAAAAAAGAACGTTCAAAAGAGCTCTTTTCTCCTGAATCTTGTTCCCCTGTTCTTTCTGGCGGAATCCGGGATTTTACCGTGCATGGAACCGAACCTGTTCCGCTCCATATCTATCATCAGGATTATGCGCATGGCGGGCTCTCTGTTCCTTTTCACTGGCATAAAGAATTAGAATGGATCTGGGTTGAAAAAGGTACTCTCACTCTGACACTGAAAACTGAAACCCGGACAATTTCCGAAGGTACTTTTCTTTTCATCAACAGTCACGAACTGCATCAGCTCTGCAGCATTGGAACTACCCCTTCGATTCACCATGCCCTTGTATTTCTTCCAGAAATTCTCTCATGTGCCTATCTGGATTCCTGTGAAGCAGACTGGATTCGTCCGCTGCTCTCTCATCTTTGCCACATTGTCAAGTGATGAATTCAAGAAAACGGCAGCCGCAAAGAAAAATCTTTGTGGCTGCCGTTCTAATTGGCGGCTTGAAGCAAAAAAATCCCCGGTTGTACCAGGGAAATAAAAACTTTAGTATAGCCTAAAAGAGAAAGCTAGCGCCTTGAGGCGCGGCCAAGTAGAGTGGGCTTAAAGCCTGCGTCCCGAGCCACCCGTTTTACGGGTGGCAGCGACTCCTTGTCTGTTTATCTTATACTTGTCAATTTATATTATCCAATAATGTGAATTATAATATGACAGTACGGATGCATATTATAGAAACATAACTTTGAAAGAATCAAGCATAACCTGTGGAGTGACTCTTCAACGGATAAACTATTTTCACTTCATACAGTTCCGACATATGGAATAAGGAACACCAATCGCCCTCAATACAACTTTCTTTCTATTAGTTAAAAATGCACATAATCAAAAAAGAAAATCGACTTATTTTAGACAAATTCATTGACAAGTTCTGCTTTAGGTGATAAAATAAAAGTGAAAAGTCGAAATTTATATTGTTGGGAGGTAAGACCGATGATTTGTTTTAAGGTTAAGTTGCCTAACTTAATAATGGAGCATTTTTACCGGCGCTGCCAGCTTTGGAGGCTTAGAATTAAAATTGTTTCTATTTGCGCATAAGTTAGACATGATTATTTGTCTACTTATGCGCTTTTTTATTTGAATTTTCAGTATTAGCAGAAAGGAAGTGTTATACATAGATAACATATGGCTTATCCTTTTGCTTCTATTAAGTTTTTTTATGATTTTTAAGCCGGAACTTTTATGGAAAATTGAACACTTCTTTTCTGTAAAAGGCGGTGAACCTACAGATTTATATCTTGGTTTGATGCGGGTTGCTGGAGTATTCTTTTTTATTGCATCCATCATTTGCATTATTGTTTTGGTTTTATAAGAGAAGGGGGGCTTTTAATGAAAAAGCTAACACGTAAGATTGTTGCACTTACTCTTTCCTTGGTTATGTGCATAAGTTTTTCTAACACTACTTTTGCTTATGCCGACAACGAGAATATCAGTTCTTCTGCTGAAGCAAGCAAAGTGAATTGGTGGAAGATTGGCTGGATTATCCTTTCAGATTATGTGGAAAAGCTTATCGATCTCGATGGACAGAGTGAAAAGGATAGTAGTTGGGCCTATCTTGTTTCACCTAGCATAGAATATAACACGGGTGATATGGGGCCTGAGGTTTATTTTCGTCCAGAAGTAGATAACAGCGTTGGTTCTATCCGTATGCATGGACATAGGATTATCTTTGTCGATATTTTTACACAGATTGCACTCATCTTGTCAGATGCCTCTGGTGATACGGTAAGTCAAGCAACTACTGGTACAAATCAGTATATGTTTTATACAAAGAAAGCAGGAGACAGTTCTGGTACATGGAAAGCACAGTTTGTTTCAACTGAGACATACAAATGGCAGTTGTATTATGCCCATTATTACAATGCCAATGCTCGTTCAAGTGTTCCTATGACGGAAGATGGATTTTACTTTGGGGATAATAACAGAGTTTATCAATTCTCTGTTGCAGAATCTTACAGACTTAATTCTCTTCCTCCAGAGGTTGTTGATATGACACAACTTAATGCTCAATTTATTAATCCTGCTGATGGAAAAACTGTAGATTATCTCAAAGACTTTAATGCTGGAGATCAAGTTCATTTCTCTGATATAATTATTGACATTAGTTATGATGCGACTGAGGATGCGACTACATTTTATTTTACCGAGGATACTTATGAGGAAAACATAGGATGGAAATTTGCAGGAAATCTTCTTGACCAATATTCCGCTGGTGATGTTCTGAATCTAACTTTTGATGTGTTGAATGTCGGAAACTATCAGGGCATTACTTTTGAAAGCCTCGACTACTTTGAAGCAGCTTACGCGCATAATAACGGTGCCGCTTATCCCAATATTCAAGATTACCAATAATTTGATTTTGACATAAGGACTTATAGAAGAGGGCGTGTTGCGGATAATTTTCTGCAACGCGCCCTTTTTAGTATGCTTTAGCAAAATAAAGTTATCCCTTTTACTCTGGCCAAAGGAATAACTTTATTGCCTGATAGCATTAAAAGAAAATTGTTGTATCACTTTTGATATAAATTAAAAGTATTTAGCGTCTAAATTCTACCTTGACATTTCCCCAACAAAATTGTAAATAATCTTAACCTCCTGTGTCCTCTGACCATCAATCTTCTTGATTTCTCCAATCAGAATCCGGCTAATGAGCCGGTTCAGCACCGCCTCGTCCAGTTCCTCGATGGCGGCATAGCGCCGGATTTCCTTGATAAAAGTGCGGACTTCGCTTTCTTGCGCATCGGCACGACCTTGCATCATTGCCAGGTCATGCAGGCGTTTCTGGTTGGATTCCTGCTCCTGTTCCAGCGCCGCCGTCAGCTTCACAAACCGCTGCTCGGTCAGGATGCCTTTGGCCTTATCGGTGTACAGGCTCAGGAACATCCCGTCAATTTCCTGATTTCGGGCTTCCAGCCGCAGGCGTTCCTTTTCTGTCTGGGAGGCGTCCACCAGATACCGGTGCTCCATCCGGCGGCTGAGCCGCTGGTAGAACGCATCGGCATCCTTCATAGCCTGCGCCGCCAGTTCCTGAATGTCTTTCAGCACCAGATTGTATAAATCCCTGGCCTCGATCTTGTGGCTGGAACAGACCTTGCAGCCCATGCGGTTGTAGGTCTGGCAGATATAGTACGCCTTGTCAATCGGCTCCCGCATTTCGCCGGTGAAGCGGTTCTTCCCGGTTCGGCCCACTTTCTCATACCGCACCTGCATGGACTTCCCGCAGGTGGCGCAGTAGACCAGACCGTGGAACAGATTATAAAAGGGGCAGGAATTCCCCTGAATGGTCGGCCTGCGGTCAATGAGTTCCTGCACCTGTTCCCATTCCTCCGGCGTCACAATGGCCTCATGGCAGCCCTCGATCACTTCCCACTGGTCACGGGGAATAATGTCATAGGTGTTGGAGCGGATGCCTTTCTGATGCGTCCGAAAGACCAAATGTGCGCCCTTATAGAATGGATTTCTCAGGATGTGACTGATTCTGGCTCCGCCCCAGAAATAATAGTTGGCGTCAAACTCCGTGTTGGCTTTGACATGGGTGATTGGGATTTTTTCTTCCATCAGACGTTTGGAAATCCTCATGCAGCCCAGCCCGTCAAGGGCATAGTCATAGATTTTGCGGATGATTGGCGCTGTCTCAGGGTCAATGATGAGATGCCCCTTGTCCTCCGGGTCACGCATCAGGCCGAAGGGCGGCGTCCCTCCGCAGAACTTCCCCTGCCGGGAGCGGGTGGTGATGCCTGCCAGCACCTTTTTAGAAATATCCCGGCTGTACATATCGTTCAGGATATTCTTAAAGGGCGTAATGTCCATCTCCTGACGGGTCAGGCTGTCCACGCCGTCCGTGATGGCGATATAGCGTACATTGTGTTTGGGGAAAAAGATTTCGATATAGCTGCCAGCTTCAATATAGTTCCTACCAAGCCTGGATAGGTCTTTGGTGATGACGCAGCCGATCTTCCCCGCCTCAATGTCAGCGATCATGCGCTGGAAGGCAGGGCGGTTGAAATTGCGGCCCGTATAGCCGTCATCCACATAATATTCATACTGGAACATTCCATGCTTTTCAGCAAAGTCCCGAAGCATGATTTTCTGGTTGCTGATGCTCATACTCTCGTTGTCGCCGCCGTCATCCAGAGAGATGCGGCAGTAGAGAGCGGTGATTTTCTCATAGACTTGTTTTTTCCTGCTCATAGCGTTCTCCTTCTATGAACAGGGACACGATACCATTATAGTACCATGTCCCTGCCCCTGAATCAACCGTTTTTACGCAGCGTTTTCGGCCATTTCCCGCTGTTCCAGCCATTCCTCGAAGTGTTCGCAGGTCTGGCGCTCGATCAGCTGCTCAAAGGCTTCCCGCATGGACTTCTCCCCGGAGAACTCCCGCACCACCACAAAACGGACTTTATTTTTCTGCTGTTTGCTTTTTTCCATAGGCTACCTCCATAGAGTAGCAGGCCAGACGGCAGCACTGGCAACGAAGTCCGGCAACGAACCTCTGAAAACCTGTAAACTACCGTCTGACCTGCAAATCTTACTTTATCAATTTTCTTGAAAAATCTCGTTGTTTTCGTTGCCGGAGATAGAGATAGATATTAGAAAATACCTTATTTACAGGCTTTTTCCGTATCCAGACCGGAGAATCCCCGGCAACAAACCCGGCAACCAAGTGGCAACCATCCCGGCAACAGACCGCTAATTTTATGCGATCCACTCCTTCGGCAGTTCCAGCTGGCAGCATTCTTCCTCGGTCAGCTCCACAAATCCATCTTCGTTGCCGGGCAGTTCGTTGCCGGAAACGTCCCGTTCCCAGCCCCTCTGCCTGCCATATCCGGTGAACATCCGGGGATTGGAGAATGGTTTCCAGCCCGTCACCACCGTGTTCATGATCTCGTTGATATTGTGCAGCTGCCACCGCTTCGGCTCATCGTAGGTGTGGCCCAGCGCCTCCTTGAACAGCTGTTTGGAGCAGACCATGCTGCCGGTGTAGTGTTCCAGAAAGCCCTGTATCTGTCCGGCCTCGGTGTCCTCCGGCATGAAATCCTTCTGCACCTCCACCAGCTGGCGCTGGATGGACTTGCTGAACTTCATAGAGTAGTGGCCGCTGCGGTAAATCGTCATGGCCTCCGCCCAGACCTGTAAAAGATAGGCTCTGGAGGCGTCCTCGTCCTCCAAAATGTGAACCTCTGCATTCTCCGGGTAAATCATGATCGGCAAAAAGCGCCGATTTCCGGCCCGGTCAAGGGGCAGGAAGTCCAGTGTGTTGGACGAACCGCCGAACACACACTGCCGCAGCCGGTCTTTGGGCTGGGCCTCGTAGGGCGTCCGGTAGGTTTCCTTCTGGCGGCTGATAAAGGAGCGGATTTCTTCAATGCTTTTGGCGCTGCTGGTAGCCAGCATCTCCGACATTTCGATAATCCAGTGTCCTTGCAGCTTCAGATACACCCTGTCATCGTCCAGTTTTTTCAGGTCGTCACTGAACCACTCGTCCCGGATCGCCAGCAAGCGGAAGAAGCTGGACTTGCCAGCCCCCTGACCGCCCACCAGACAGAGCATTTCCTCATATTTGGAGCCGGGGCGGAATACCCGCCGGATAGCCCCCAGCAAAAAGTGTTTCAGCATTTCCTCCACATAGTCGCTCTCGTCCGCACCTAAGAAATGATGGAGACAGGAGCGGATGCGGGGCGTCCCGTCCCAGACAAGGCCGTTTAGCACGTCCTGTATGGGATGGTAGCAGTTCTCATTCGCCACGATGGAGAGCGCCGCCGTCATCTTTTTCTCACTGGTCAGGCCATAGGTCTGCTCAAAATAGAGAAGCAGATATTTCACGTCCGTATCCGTCAGGGCACTGGTATTCCTGCGCCAGCCTAAATCCTGTACAATGTCCACCCGGTCAGTCAAAAGGTTCAGGCGGATCGCCCCACGCAGGAGAGGGTCATGGCAGAACACCGTCCGGCAGTTGCCGATGGTGTTGGCGGGCTGGCCCTTCTCGGTGACGGACAGGCTTTCCCGCACCTCATCAACGCTCCGCTCCGGCGCTAAGGCTTCGGCTGCGCTCATGGCGGCCTGCCGGGTGGCTAGCGGTAAACTCTGATATTCGCTGCTCAATCTTCCTCACCTCTTTTCCATACTCAGCGACCACGGAAGCACGTTCCTCCATGCTGCCGGACAAGAGAATATCCAGCAGATATTCCGTGTACGGTTTCTTTTGCAGGGCCTCCACGAACAGCGGATTCCACGCTTCATCCGGCGTCTGCGGGGCGTATTCCTTCTCCCAGCGTTCCAGCAGATGCAGGTAATTGCACAGCACCCGGAAACATTTCTGCTCCGCCTGCCGGTAACGCAGTTCCTCGCTGATTTTTCGCTTGACCGGCCTCCTGCGGGGCGGGTCATGGCCTTTGGCGTCATAGTGGACAGAGAAATCCTCCGCCAGCTTCAGCGCCGCCTCCTTACTGCTCAGACTAAACAGACGGGCGGTAAAATCAATCACATCCCCATCTGCCTGACAGCCAAAGCAGTGGAACCGATGGTCAATCTTCATACTGGGATGTTTGTCATCATGGAAGGGACAGCAGGCCATGCCATTCCTGCCAACCTGCACCCCGTAATATTCCGCAGCCTGCCTTGTGGTGACAGACTCCTTCACCGCTTCAAATATATTCGATTTTCTCACCTCCAGGCAGAGAAAAAAGCACCCGTTTCCGCAGAAAATCAGGTGCCTCATAACTCCATATCGTGTTTCTTTTTCGGAGCAATCCGCCCCTCACGTTCCCAGCGTTCCCGGTTATCTCGGTCAGCGTTCAGCCTGCCTTTCGCCAGCTTCTCCCGGATGGATTCTCTGGCCTTCTCCTTAATCTGCTCCTTACCGGCCTTCTTGACCTCCGGCTGCATGAGAGTTTTCTGGATTTTTGCCAGGGCGTTCTGCATGACCCGTTTGATTTTGGTAATCACTCCATCCAGACGGGCGGCAGCGTAGTCACGCTCCTTCTTCGGGGCCTTCCGCTCCGGCGAAAGCACCCACTTTTTCGTTTCCTCGATCAGACGAATATCTTCTTTGTGTGTCTCCTGCCGGACGGTATCGGTCACCACCTCCACCGCCTTGTCATAGGCCGCATCGGAAACATCATCTAACAGCGTCTCCACGTCCTCGATTTTGAGCGTCAGTTCTTCCAGCTTCTGCTCCTGCGCCGCAAGCTGCTCCTTCTGCTTCATCAGGATATAATCCTGTTTTTCCAGATAGTCCCGCCCGCCGTAGGACGGCTCCTGATCCAGATGCAGCCCATGCCGTCTGGCGATGTCAAACAGGATCGTCCGGCAGACCGCATCAAAGGTCTGCTTGCGGTTGTTGTTCCGGCCTTTGGGCTTCTCCGGGTTGGGGAGAGGGATGCCAAGTTCTTCCAGCGCCTTTTCCTGCTGGGGGCACAGTTCCCCATAGCGGTTCTCACAGTCAAAGACGTGCCGCTCATGGATGTGGGGCGTCCCCTCGTCCAGATGGAGCGCCCAGTCCAGGATGTGGATATGGGAACCGAAGCGGCGCTCAAATTCCTGATAAAACTCATTGACGATGGAAAAGAGCGTATCCGGCGAGACGGATTCTCCCATCGTGCCGATCTGGTAGATACTTTCCTCCGGGCAGGTCTTGTTGTTTTTCAGCAAGTCCTCCACAGTGCGGTTGCGCTCGGTGTGCCGGGTTTTCTCATTCCGGGCGTTCTGAGCTTCCACATAGCCGCCGTAATGCTCGTAGTAATACATCCGCTCGATTTCCTCAAAGCTGAAATCCGGCTGCTCCGGGTTCTCCCGGAACTCATGGGTGGTAAAGCCCCGGTAGCAGTCCCAGTAGACATTTTGCCTTGCCCGTTCTGCGTCAATGTGTTCGCTGTTCTCCACATCGAACCGGCGGTCATTGTGGCGGGGATTATAGGTGCCATGCTTGCCGGAGCGTCCATTGTGTCGTGTCAGTTTCAAACAGATTTCCTCCTTCCTGCGAAGATGTTCTGGGGCCGGGGAAGGGGCGGCGAAGCCGCAAATCCTGCGAATTTTGCGTCAGGTAATACCCAATACAAGTTGACGCAGGCATCAACTTTCCCTGGGCAAGGCGTTTCACCCTTGACCCGATGGGGCGGCTGCCCTCAACCTGCCAAGGCACTTCGTCCTTGACCCGATAATGGCTGCCGCCCTTAACCTGCCAATGGGCGTTGCCCCTTGACCCCAGCAGTGCGCTGCCGCCCCTGCACCCCGCCACAAAGGGCTGGCCGCCCTCTGTACTTCCGCACCGGCGAAGCTGGCTTCCACCGCAGGAACGGTGTTTGCCAGTTTCACCGGCTCCGTATCCACACATTTGCGCCCATAGGCGGGGAGTGGATACGGAATACGCCTGCGGGGATTGCCGGTCAAAACATCGGGTGCAGACCCGTCATTTTTCCCGTAAACACCCCGATTTTAGGCGATTTTTTCTTCCGTTACCACCACCTGAAAGCCATGCTCCTTTGCGTACTCCCTTGCGGCGGCTTTCCGTTCTTCGCTGTACGGAGGCACCAGCCGGATCGACAGCCGGGACTTGTCCAGCACATAGGTCACGCTGCCCTCCGGCGTGCTGCGCTCCAACCGGCACAACAGTGGGTACTTCCGGCTGAAATCAGCCAGCCTGCGCTTCAAGCTGGCGTTGAAGGTGTAGACGCTGGCAAGGTTCTCCGCCTCGTTCCAGTTGATGATGGTTTCTTTCTCATACTTAGACAGCTTCTTCATACAGATCCTCCTCATAATCGGTGTAAGATTTCAGCACACGCAGGTTGCGCTTGAGACGGCGGTACTCGTCCATCTCCATGCGCAGATGGTGATAAAAATCCTCGTACCAGCTTTCGTTCATCTCCGTCTCCACCTTCCGGGCCAGCCCCAGCATCCGGCGTTTGGCCTCCGGGTCAACCGTCAGAGCCGTCAGCCATTTCAGCCGTGTCACCGTATTGTGGTGGCTGAGACAGCCGTAAGCGTAGAGAATCTTCTTTTCTTTCATACTCAGTGTCATAATGATTTCCTCCATTTCTTTGCTGCGGAGCCATGCGCCCCGCATGATAAACTTGTTTCCTGTCCGCCGGTCTGCCTGCAAGCCGCTCCTGCCCGGAATTTCTCCCGGCGTATCGGCCTCTTTGGTGTGCTCGATTTCTGTCCTGGCGTCACTTCCCCGGAGGCCATACCCCTTGCAGCCGGTCATTCGATTTTCAAGGTTCTGTGCCTGTCTGCAAGAACCAGTTTACCGAAAAAAGAGGCCCTTTCCCGTATATCCAAAACGTCGGAAAAACGCTCGAAATCCGCATATTTCCACGCTTATGGAATCGTGCTATAATGGGTGTAATCACTGAAAAAGATAACGAGAGAGGGGGCTTTGGATGTACGCAAAGCTGACAATCCCGGAGCGGCTCAAAGACCTGCGGGTGGTGGACAAGCACCTGACGCTGGAACAACTGGCGGAGCAGACCGGCCTGTCTAAATCCGCGCTGGGAAAATACGAAACCGATGACTACAAGGACATCAGCCCGTTTGCGATTGCAACGCTGGCGGACTTTTACGGCGTGTCCACCGACTATCTGATGGGGCTGACGGAAAATAAAAATCACCCAAACACAGAACTTCAATCTCTGCATCTGAGTGATGATATGGTGGAACTTTTGAGCAGCGGCAAAATCAACAACCGGCTTCTCTGCGAACTGGCTGCCCACCCGAATTTCCGGCGGCTGATGATAGATATGGAAATCTGCATCGACCAGATCGCCAATATGCGGGTGGAGCAGATGAATCTGGTGTTGGAGGCCACCCGGCAGACCGTCATGAGCAAGTATGCGCCCGGAGAAGATGACCTCTATATGCGGACGCTGGAACTGGGGCAGGTGCAGGAAAGCGATTTTTACAGCCATGTCATGCACGATGATCTGGACAGCATCGTCCGGGACATCCGGGAAGCACACCGCAAGGACAAGACCACCGCCGACCCGCAGCCCACGCTGGATGACGTCAAGGAAAAGTTTGAACAGGCGCTCGAACAGGGCAGCCAAGAGGAAGTGGTAATCCACGAATTTTGCGACAGAATGCAGATACCCTTCGAGAAGATTTCCTCAGAGGACTTCTCTGCATTTTTGCGGATACTGAGCCTGTCCAAAATGCTCAAAAATCCCAACAACATGAGAGGAAAGGCCAAGCCGCAGCCGTACTATGCGCCCAAGCGGAAGAAACGCAGATAACAGGAAAGCCGCCCAATCTGTACCGTTGGACGGCTTTCGACCCGTTTGTGGGCGGAATAAAATATGTGGTTATACATCCGTTAGCTGACCGTTTTCATCAGCTTTTTCATAAACTTCCAGAGACGGATGCCATCTTTGAGGCCCAGCCGGTAAAAGAAGCACTCGCTTTCTGCACCAGAATCGAAAATAGAATCACAGTAGTGTCTTACAGCGTCCTTCTGTTCCTCAGACAATGCGCTGATTGCTTTTTCATACTCGTTTTCCAAGCGAAGGCAGTCCTCTTTTTTCTCCGTGCCGGTTTCTGCCTCCCGCCACTTAGCAAACTGGCTCTGCATCCGCTCCTGAATCATCAAATCAACCAATTTTTCTATATCTGTACCCATAAGCGCCCCTCCTTATGCTGGGCGGATATAATTCCGGTATGTTTCCAGGACGGAATCTGACACACCGCTTTTATATACTTTGCGGATGTCGGAGATTTCCTCTTGCTTCAGCAGTTTCAGCCATTTCAGCAGCTCAGCCCTGCCGTTGGCAAAGTTACAATAACGCCCATCGGCGTATTCGATACGGTATCTCATAGACAGGCACCTCCTTAAACAAAAATCATCTCAGAGAGGATGATTTCCTCTGCTCGGCTGCGAATGCTGTTCATGCCCCCGACCCACGCAAGCTGGTCACGGGCTTTCAGTTCCTCGGTGACACCCTCCGCCTCCTGCATCTGCGAGACGATACACGCCAGCCGGTCAGCGGCCTGTTCGTTCAGGTCAGCAAGATATGTCCAGAGTTTTCCCGACAGAAGCAGGGCATTGTACTGGCCGGGCCGGTGTTCTTGCAGAAACGCTTTGTGCATCCGGCCCCACCGCCCAATGGGGCGGCTTTCCTCCGGTAGCTCCAGATCGGGGATGTAGTAGTCTCCCACCAGCGTGTAGCTGATTCCGTTTTGATGGATTTTCTTTGGTAAATGCTCCATGTTCGACCTCCTGTATTCAGTTATTTCAGAATCCAGTTGATCGTGTCCCTGTTCATGATAAATTCAAGGCAACTGAACTCTTCACGAACAAGTATGGCATATCAACTGCTTCTTCCGGCTTTTCCATTGGAAGAGCTTTCTGCTGCTGAAGCCTCCTCTCAGACACAGAAAACATTTGTACTGACATTATCTGAGCTTTTCCAGGAAATCCTGTATGCATACGATACCAAACCCATCGGCTGGTTTCTTCTGATCAAAAGTGACATGTATCGGATTCTTGCACTTCTGGCGCAATACCAGCTTTTTCTTCATCCGGAACCCCTCTGCACTCGTAAAAAAGAAAGATCTGATCAGTGTAAAAAACTCTTACGTTATATTCAGGATAACTATGATTCTAAAATCCGTCTTTCAGATCTTGCTGCTATACTCAATATGAATCCACAATATTTTTGTCGTTTCTTCAAAACGCACTTTCACACAACGCCTATTTCCTATATCAACCAGTACCGCGTAACCCAAGCCGCAGATCTTCTTACCGGCAGCTCGCTTTCTATCTTGGAAATTGCTCTGCATACCGGATTTGAAAGCCCCAGCTATTTTGCCAGCATTTTCCGCCGGACTTTTGGTATGTCACCGGAAGAATATCGAAAGGCCATGCCCTGACCCGGCAAATTTTTCTGTTTCCTTTTTATATCTACGCAAAGATAAATCACTTTCTTACACAGCGAAACTCAAATTTTTTCCTTCTGAATGCACGGCAACACAAATCTCAAAAATTTTTGATTTTTTTTCAAAAAACACTTGCCAAACTCGTTTTCTTATGATAATATACTACTTGTCGCTGAGCAAAAATCACGGCAGACAAAACAAAAACTTCGGCTCCGTGGTCAAGCGGTTAAGACATCGCCCTTTCACGGCGGTAACACGGGTTCGATTCCCGTCGGAGTCATATGGCGTCGTAGCCAAGTGGTAAGGCAATGGTCTGCAACACCAGTATCCACCGGTTCAAATCCGGTCGACGCCTCTTCTTTCCCGGAAACAGATAGTTTCCGGGATTTTTCTTTTTCAAAATTATTTCAAAAAAGCTGCCGGTTCTGTTTGCTTCGGCAGCTTTTTTGAAAATATGATTTTTTTAATTTTCTTTTTCTTTCACATAGTCTTCGTACACATACGCCGTTTTTCCCTCATACGAAATCTTGTACCATCCGTTTTCTTTTCCGAGCATTTCCACTTCTTCCCCTGTCGTCAGAGCTCCGATGACCTGGCTTGTGCTGACGTTGGGTTCTGTACGTACATTGACCGGTGAGATACAGGTGACGGTTTTCTTACCCTTCTGCTTTTTCACGCCATCCGAATTATTTTCTGCTTCCAGAGCTCTTTTCTGCTCCTTGCAGGCCGTCTGAAATGTTTCTGTCAGCAGCTCATTGTCCGGGAACTGCAGAGACTCCAGTATTTCCGGCACGATTTGCTGTGTATCGTTGCTGCCGCTTCCTTTTTTCCATATGATCTGATACCCTTCATTCTCCGTTTTCACCCCGCAGAAAAATGCAATCGGAATCTGCTGGGAATTTTTTACCTGGAAACGATAAAAGGAACTCTCGTTATCTTTTCCTTCGTTAGCTGTTTTCACCATAAAATCACTGATGCTGTTTTCCCCTGTTATTTCATTCGGATAGAGCAAATTTTCAGCGCTCTCTTCGTCCTCCGGAAAATCCATAAGTATCACTTTTGCCATTCCTTCCCGATACGATATCTCAAGACTTTCCCCATCTTCCGATATGAAACTGCATTGGATTTTTTCATCTCTCATTACATTCCAGCCTTCTGGAAGTGTGATTATAATATTCTGGTATGTAGAAAGAAACTCTTTTTCACCATCTTCTGACTCATCCTGGACACTGGATGCTCTTTCGGAGACAGCCGATGGATTCTCCTTTTTCACCTGCTGATTTCCACATCCCATTACCACAATAGTTGTCATCAGAAGAACCGCTAAACAGTTTTTTCTGTTTCTCATGTACAATTTCCTTTCTTGACAGTTCCGTCTTTATTTTCTGTCAGAAAATTTCTTTTGCTTATTGTATCACAACTATTTTTGCACTGTAAAGAGTACGTTCCTTCCCTCCTGCCTTGATTTTCTTTATGCAAAAAAATCTCCAACCAGATTGAGGTTCCCTCCCCCTCAAATCCAGTTGAAGATTTTTCTTATCTTTTTTATTTTACTTCTGTAAATTCGACCCGGATACTCTCATACTCTCCCAGCACCTGATGCAGGGTCAGCCCCGCACGGTTCCAGGTACGGCCAAGGCGGACTTCCTGGTCCAGGCTGCAGCGGTACAGCTTATCCTCTGCAAGACCGCACACTTTCGTGTGAACCGGAAGCATATTTCCTTCTGCGTCAGTCTTTACGATCGTAAGCAGTGCGCGGCTCTGATCCTCTGCCACGAACTCCCATGCCATGAAATCCTGTTTTTTCAGTCCGGTCAGACGGTAATACAGGCCTTCGTGTGTGAGCTCGTAATATTCATGCATCGCAGCAACCTGCTCTTTTACCATCTCTTTTTCTTCCTCTGAAATCTTATTCAGATCCATCTCATATCCAAAGCTTCCTGCCAGCGCCACATCGCCTCTTGTCCGGAACGGTGTCACACGGCCGGTCTGATGGTTCGGGCATACAGAAACGTGGGAACCAACGGTACTGATCGGATAGAAGAACGAGCTTCCGTACTGGATAGACAGGCGGTTGATCGCATCGGTATTATCGCTGCACCAGATCTGCGGAGAGTAATACATCATACCGGCATCATATCTTCCGCCTCCTCCGCTGCAGCCCTCGAGCAGCAGATTCGGGCATGCGGCAAGGAATTTTTCCATCAAATCGTAAACACCGAGCACATAGCGGTGATACAGCTCTCCGTTTCGGCTCTGTGCTGCCACATGGCTGTAAACATCGCAGACACTGCGGTTCATATCCCATTTGACATAATCAATCTTTGCATCATGAACGATGGTTGTCAGACGCTCCAGCAGATACTCACGCACATCCTCACGCGTCATATCAAGTACAAGCTGATTTCTGCTGTGGTTCGGCACACGGCCAGGAATTGCAAATGCCCAGTCCGGATGTGCACGGTAAAGATCACTGTCCTCGGAAATCATCTCCGGCTCAAACCAGAGACCGAATTTCATGCCCATCTTGTGAATTTTTTCTGCAAGCTGCGCCATGGAGCCGTTCATCTTTTTCTCGTTGACGAACCAGTCACCGAGACCACTGTTATCATCCTCTCGTTTTCCAAACCAGCCATCGTCAAGCACCAGCATCTCAATGCCAAGCTTTTGCGCCTGTTCTGCAATTTTCAGGATTTTTTCTTCGTTGAAATTAAAATAGGTTGCTTCCCAGTTGTTGATCAGAATCGGTCGTTTGGCATGCTTGTATGCGCCACGGCAGATATGCTCGCGGATGATCTCATGATACTGCTGTGACAGTTTGGTAAGGCCGGTTCCGGAATAGCTTAAGATTGCCTGCGGGGTATCGAACGCCTCTCCTTTTTCCAGATGGAAGCAGAAATTGGTCGGATGAATACCCATCTGAAAACGGGTCTGATTTTTCTGATCCTTCTGTGCTGCCGCAACAAAGTTTCCGCTGTAAACGAGGCATGCGCCGATGCAGGAACCGTGTGTCTCACCCGCACCCTCCTCGCAGAGGATCACAGCCGGATTGTAATGATGGCTCGATGTACCGCGGGTGCTTCCGATCTCGACTTTTGCATGCTGCACCGGAATCCGCTCCGCCGTACGCTCCATCGCATGACGACCCGAGAAATAGATCATCTCATAATTTTCATACATCAGATCCATGCTGAATGACAGCATTTTTTCCAGCTCAATTGCCGTTTCTCCGTGATTTTCGAGTCTTGCCGCTCTCGTAATCACATTTTCCTTTTCAAATACACCGTAAAACAGCTTCAGCACAATGTCGGAAGCCTTCTCCGTCATTGTAATAACAAGAGTCTCACCTTTTTCTTCCTCTGTATCGTACAGCGCCGGCATTCCGGGAATAGCATAGGAATGATCCAGAATTTCGAACGAATCGAAACGAAAATCTGCTGCAAAGCTGCCGTCCGCGTGGCGGATCTCAATCATATCATCACGGAAATCACCGACACCACTTCCCGGAATTTCCTGCGGAAGTGCATCAAGAGAATATTTCCGGTTAGGGCCTGCCTCCTCCGGATTTCCTGCAAATCCCATATCTGTACAGAAAATCAGACCGGAAAGATTTTCCTCACCGATTTTTTCTCCATAGTAGAGATGCAGAAGCACATTTTTGTCATCTGCGAACATCTGGTAACTGCTGTCTTTTGTCTGGAGGGTAAATAACCGTCCATTTTCACTTACTTTGATTGCCATAGTTTTTTCTCCTTTATCTTATCGCATTTTTTCGGGCTGCTCACACCAAAATCACTTTCTTACATACCCGAACAGCAAGTGTTCCGGTGCTGCGTGAACCGCAACGGCTGCTACTCCGGGCCTTTGATCTTCTACAGCGGCTTGCAGTATCCTGCAAAACACGATATAATTTTACTGACATTTCGGAATCTCATCCTTTTGTGACATTCCGGCTTTTCTGATGATTCATTTTGTGAGGTATACTTATGGAAACTTCCTGGACACTTCCCGTCCCAAAGCATAAATTTTCGGATCTTTATCTCTGCTTCTGCGGCTACGAAGCCTGCCAGCCGTTCCACAGCTACGGCCCGGCTGTCCGCCCCAATTACGTGATCCACTATATTATTTCCGGGAAAGGCATTTTTACCATCGGAAACCGCACTTACCGCTTAACCGCCGGACAGGGCTTTTTCCTGATGCCAAATGTCCGCACCTACTATGAAGCCGATGCGGATGATCCCTGGACCTATCTCTGGATCGGTTTTGACGGCGAAAAAGCTGCCTCTTATGTACAGGAACTCGGTCTTTCCGAGGAGCACCCTGTCTACCAGTGCAACTTTTCCGGTGAACTGCAGTCCCTCCTGTTTCAGATGCAGAAGCACAATACCTATGACACCTCTGACCAGTATCTTCTGGAAGGCTGTCTATACCAGTTTTTCTCAATTCTTTCCCGCGAAATCACGCTTGCCGACCCTTTTGCACGGGAGAGTGGCAATCTTTACGTGGAAAAAGCCGTTGAGTTTATCCGAAATAATTATTCCAATGAAATCCTTGTCTCGGATATTGCCAGATATGTCTGCATCAACCGAAGTTACCTTTATACCCTGTTTCAAAAATATCTCCATACCTCACCGCAGGACTATCTTTCTTCCTGCCGGATCACGCGTGCGCTCGAGCTTTTATCGTATACGGATCTCTCCATCGAAACGGTCGCTTTTTCCTGTGGTTACCGGAATGCCGAAGTTTTTACCAAAGCCTTCCGCCAGAAGCAGGGCATGACGCCAAGCGCCTATCGGAAAAAGTTCCGCCTGGACACGACTCCGGACTCTGCACATGTTCCGTGATCTGTCTGATTTTATTATAACGAAATCTTTTTTCCATGAACAGGAAGAAATGTTATGGAAAACCGTCAAAATGTTAGATGGCATTTCTTAATGGCTACAGACAGCAAAAAAGCGATACAGCTATGATTTCTCATTTCTGTATCGCTTCTTCATCTTAGCTCCCCGAGTTGGGCTCGAACCAACAACCCTTCGGTTAACAGCCGAATGCTCTAC
>ERZ839947.236-NODE-236-length-82177-cov-10.123828_pt1 | contig 82177 bp, 91 predicted proteins | sample MGYA00519908_ERZ839947 | MGnify/ENA primary metagenome ERZ839947 (study PRJEB31850, sample SAMEA3708857) | human gut metagenome | biome: human gut; feature: human-associated habitat; material: faeces | place: China | collected 2014 ... | reverse complement strand
CCGCGAAGGCGGCCGTACCGTTGGCGCTGGTGTTGTTACCGAAATCGAAGAATAAGCGAGCCGCAGAGGCCTAGGATGTGGGACCGACACAGGACAGGTCGGCCCCACATTTTTGTGTTGACATCTGCATCCTTGTATGATAGTCTATATAGGCAACTTTGAGGGATTTTGAATGTAAGTGAGGTGTTAAAACATGGCTGCGAACAACAATCGTATTGGTATTACCCTGGCCTGCACCGAGTGCAAACAGCGCAACTACCAGACCACGAAGAATAAGAAGAACGATACGGACCGTATCGAAATCAAGAAGTACTGCAAATTCTGCAAAAAGCACACTTTGCATAAAGAAACGAAATAAGGTGGAGCAATTATGGCATCGACTCAACTCACTCCCGATGTAAAAAGCTCCGGCGGAGCTCTGGGGTTCTTCCGGGATGTGAAGAACGAAATGAAAAAGGTGGCTTGGCCCAATCGGCGGGAACTGGGTGGATATACGGCAACGGTGATTGTTGCTGCCATCACGTCGTCCCTCTTAATTTGGGCAATTGATGCTGTCTTCTCCGTACTGTTCCGTTTAGTGATGGGAGTGCAATAAGCATGGAAGGTCAAAGACACTGGTATGTCATTCATACCTATTCCGGGTATGAAAACAAAGTGAAACTGAATTTGGAAAGCAAGGTCCATTCCTTAGGGATGGAAGACATGATTTTCCAGGTTCTTGTCCCCATGCAGGACGAACTAGAAAGCAAAGACGACCAGCAGAAGGTTGTGAGCCGCAAGGTATTCCCCGGCTACGTCCTGATTGAAATGATTGTTGACGACCGCACGTGGTACGCTGTCCGCAATACACCGGGTGTGACCGGTTTTGTCGGCACGGGCACCAAACCCATTCCCTTATCCCCACGCGAAGTAGCGCGTATTCTCGGGAAACAGTCCACTGGGAAGAAGGAAGCTTCCGCGGAAGCACCGATTCGCATGAAATGCCCCGTTGAATTAGATCAGACCGTTCGCATTAAGGCCCCTGGTTTTAATGATATGGTAGGAACGGTGGCGGAGATCAGCGACGAACAGCAGAAGGTCAAAGTCATGATCGAAATGTTCGGCCGCGTCACTCCGGTTGAAGTCAACTTCTCTCAAGTAGAAGCAATAGAATAAGATAGGAGGTGGAATTGATATGCCAAAGAAAGTCATTAAGATGGTAAAATTGCAGGTTCCTGCTGGTAAGGCAACTCCGGCACCTCCTGTAGGCCCGGCACTTGGTCAGGCTGGTATCAACATCATGGCCTTCGTCAAGGACTTTAACGCCCGCACCGAAAAACAGGCTGGTCTCATCATCCCTGTTGAAATTACGGTATTCGAAGACCGTTCCTTTACCTTCATCACGAAGACTCCTCCCGCTGCTGTCCTTCTGAAAAAGGCCGCTGGTATCGATAAAGCTTCCGGCGAACCGAACAAGAACAAAGTAGCGACGATCAAACGTGACAAAGTCAAGGAAATCGCTGAAACCAAAATGAAGGACCTGAACGCCGCAGACGTTGAAGCTGCTATGCGCATGGTCGAAGGCACTGCCCGCAGCATGGGTATTGTCGTAGAAGACTGATAGTCAGTCTCAATCAGTGGGAGGCGAAAGCCGCTCGCACCACTAGGAGGAAAAAGTACAATGACTAAAGCAGGTAAGAAGTATACCGATGCCGCAAAGCTGATTGAAGCTGGCAAGGCATATACTCCGAAAGAAGCTGTTGAACTGGTTAAAAAGACTTCTGTCACCAAATTTGACAGCACTGTTGAATGCTCCGTTCGCCTCGGTGTCGATCCGAAGTATGCTGACCAACAGGTCCGCGGTGCTTTGGTTCTGCCCCATGGTACTGGTAAATCCAAGACTGTTCTTGTTTTTGCCCGCGGTGCAAAAGCTCAGGAAGCTCAGGATGCAGGTGCTGACTTTGTTGGCGCTGAAGAGCTCGCTGATAAGATCAAAGGCGGCTGGTTCGACTTTGACGTCTGCGTAGCAACGCCTGACATGATGGGTGTGGTTGGCCGCCTTGGTAAACTCCTCGGTCCTAAAGGCCTCATGCCGAACCCGAAAGTCGGAACGGTTACCATGGATGTAACCCGTGCCGTAAATGAAATCAAAGCTGGTAAGATTGAGTACCGTACCGACAAAGCCGGTAACGTACAGACCTCTATCGGCAAGGTTTCCTTTGATGCTGATAAACTGCTGGATAACTATATTACCCTGATCTCCACGCTGATCAAAGTAAAACCCTCCGGCGCAAAAGGCCAGTATATCAAGAGTGTTACCCTGTCCACCACCATGGGCCCTGGCGTACACATCGATGTGCTGAAAGCCGACAGCAACAAGTAATCAATTCGAAAATGACCATCGGACCGCAGACAGTAGGTGCGTAAGCCTAACGTTGCAAAACGCCTGCCTAGGTCGGAGTGTTTGGATAAATACGACCTCCGGCGGCCTGCCGAGAGGTCTTTTCATTGATTCATATATTTTAATGCAAGGAGGTGTTTCTTGATGCATAGCATTCGTCCTGAAAAGGCTGCAAAAGTAGCCGAACTCAAGGACCTGATGACTGGCTCCAAAGGTATTATCCTCGTTGACTACTGCGGCTTGACCGTAGCAGAAGACACAGATTTGAGAAGAAAGATGCGTGAAGCTGGTGTAACGTACATGGTTGCGAAAAACACCTTCGTCCGTATCGCTGCTAAAGAAGCAGGAATCGAAGGGCTTGACAGCTTCCTCGAACACAACACGGCACTGGCATTTTCTGCTGAAGATCCGGTTGCCCCTGCTAAGCTCCTTTCTGAATTCGCAAAGGACCACAAAGCCCTTGAAATCAAAGCCGGTATCCTTGATGGTGCCGTCATCGGTCTTGACGAAGTCAAAGCCCTGGCAGATCTGCCGAGCCGCGAAGTCCTGCTTGCCAAACTCGTTGGCAGCATGCAGGCCCCGATTTCTGGACTCGTCAACGTCCTTCACGGTACGCTGCGTAACTTTGTTTACGTTGTCGACGCCGTTCGTCAAAAGAAAGAACAGGAATCTGCCTAATGATTGGCTGGATTCTGTGACCTAAACAAATTCTATTTAAAATTTTGGAGGAATTTAAAATGACTAAAGAAGAAATCATGCAAGCCATTGAGAGCATGACTGTGCTCGAACTCGCTGACCTCGTTAAGGCTATGGAAGAAAAATTCGGCGTTAGCGCTGCTGCTCCTGTAGCTGTTGCTGCTGCTCCTGCTGCTGGCGGTGCTGCTGCTGCTGAAAAGAGCGAATTCGATGTTGTCCTGACTGACTGCGGTGCCAGCAAGATCAACGTGATCAAGGTTGTTCGTGAACTGACCGGCCTGGGCCTGAAAGAAGCCAAAGCTGCTGTTGATTCCGCTCCTAACACTCTGAAGGAAGGCGTTTCCAAGGCTGATGCTGAAGCTATGAAAGCTAAGCTGGAAGAAGCTGGCGCTAAGGTTGATCTGAAATAATCTTGGCTGATTGAAAAAGACTGCAGAGGGTTTTCCTCTGCAGTCTTTTTTTGTACTTTGTGAATTGAGAGGGAGGGGACCTTTTTCCTGATTCAGGAAGGCTCCATAAAGCTTGGGGGGCTTTCTTTATCCAGCCTCTTTGATCATGGTAACTAGACGCCTACAAGGCGCCTTTTTAAGCGAAGAGGAAATCATGCTTGCCTCAAGTGCTGTCCTTAACCTAAGCACTGGCAAAGGGCCTCTTTGTGGGGGCCTCTTTATGATAAGGCCGGACCGGTTTTAAGCTCCCATAGGCAGAACCCCCTTGGGAAGGACCGTTACCTGGTTCTTTCCAAGGGGGCTTTCTCATACACTGAAATCACGCAGGTCCTTATCGAGGGCATCGAAAAGGGCATCTGCATCGTGGTCCCGCAGGGCCTTCAAGATATCCTTGTGGTGTTTGCAGTCATCACTGACGTGGAGGACACCGGAATCCATTCCCCAGCGGAACTGGGCATAGGCGCGGCTCATGCGGCTCATGCAGGCAGACAGCTGTTCATCGGCATAGGCGTTGCGGCCCAGACGAAGCAGGGCCTTGTGGAAATCCATATTGCATTCCCAATGTTTGCGGGGCGGTAAATCGTCACGCAGGCACAGTTCATTGAGGGGTTCCAGTGCGGCGATTTGGGGTTCCGTGAGGCTTTTGATGACGCGGGATACGATCCCGTGTTCCAAGTAGAGACGAAATTCAAGCATTTCATTGATATCGTCCATCGTCAGGCGCGTGACTTCGTAGCCATAGCGAGGCATGTTGCGAAGGACGCGCTCGTTACATAGGGTCATCAGGGCTTCCCGGACGGGCGATTTGCTGCATTCGTATTTTTCGATGAGACTTTTTTCATTGAGGATGTCCCCTGGTTGGTATTCCCCTGAAAAAATTCCCTCTAAAATGGCATTTCTGACTTTTTCCTTAAGTGACGGTTCTTTCATGGCTGAACCTTCCTTCCCTGACATAATACCTATATCTTAATCTAATTTGGATAATTTGACAATGATTTATTTCATATTATAACACTATAAATTAAATCCTCCCGGAGTTTCGATCATGATTTTTCAAAAAAGACTTCCCAATTAATCATAACAGTGATAATATTAGTAATATAATAATTCGATTACTCTGATGATTCTTGGGAGGAAAATCAATCATGACATTGACACAGGAAGAAATGAACAATTATACGGCTATTCTGCACGAAGAATTGATCCCCGCTATGGGCTGCACGGAACCCATTGCAATTGCCTATGCCGCGGCTAAGGCAAAAAGCCTCTTTAACGGCGATTTGGAGCGTTTTACCGTGAACTGCTCAGGGAATATCATCAAGAATGTAAAAGGCGTCACTGTGCCCAATTCTGGAGGCCAGAAAGGGATTCCTGCCGCGGCGGCCCTTGGTATCGTGGGCGGCGACAGTGATAAGGCCCTTGAAGTCATCGCCGGTGTGACGGATGAGGACCGGGAAGCCTGCCGTAAGCTGGTCGAAAGGGAAATCTGCGAAGTGACGCTGGCTGAAGGTGTAGCCAATCTTTATATTGATGTGGCCTTGTATGGCAAGGATCATATGGCGGAAGTGATTATCGATGGAACCCACACGAACATCGTGAAGATGGTCCAGGACGGAACCGTCCTTTTGGACCGGACGGAAGGGGCCCAAAGCGCTGGAAGGAGGGGCAAAGGGGACCGGACCAAGATGACTTTCCAAGGGCTCATTGAGTATGCCCGAACCGTGGACCTTGATTCCGTGAAGGCGCTTCTTGAAATGCAGATGTCCTACAATACGGCAATCAGTGACGAAGGCCTGACAGGCGCTTGGGGCGCCGAGGTGGGACGGACCCTCCTTGAAACATATGGAAGCGACCTCAAGTTCCGCGCGGTTGCTCGGGCGGCTGCCGGCAGTGATGCCCGCATGAGCGGCTGTCCGAAACCTGTTGTGATCAATTCCGGTTCGGGGAACCAAGGCATTACGGTTTCCCTGCCCGTCATCACCTATGCCGAGGCCTGGAAGAAGAGTCATGACGAGACGCTCCGTGCCCTTATTGTCAGCAACCTGGTCTCTATTTATATCAAGCACTATATTGGGCCTCTTTCCGCCTTCTGCGGCGCGGTGAGTGCTTCTACCGGGGCCGGTGCGGCCATTACTTTTATGGCCACGGATGGAGACGCCCGGAAAATGGCCATGACTGTCACCAATACCCTGGCCAATGTGGGCGGTATCCTTTGCGACGGGGCCAAACCCAGCTGCGCTGCCAAGATTGCATCGTCCCTCCAGGCAGCGCTTATGGCTCATGCCATGAGCATGAAGGATCGGGTCTTTAAAGGCGGGGAAGGGATTGTGGAAAAGGATATCGAGGATACCATTCGCAATATTGGGTACATCGGCAAAGTTGGCATGAAGGGGACAGATACGGACATCCTTAATGTCATGATCGGTCAGATCGATCCCAAGGATTACGTTTGCTGACCTTGTTTATGGGGAAGGCTTCTTTAGGGAAGCCTTCTTCTTTTTTTTAAAACACCTTGCATTTTACTAGGAAATAGGCTATACCAAGGAGTAAGAGCGGGGCGATTTGTCCCCTAAAGGAGGGCTTTCTATGGAAATCAAGGAACGAGTAAGGGCCATGGAAGACGAGCTCGTGAAGCTGCGCCGCTATTTTCATGCCCACCCTGAACCGTCTTGGAAAGAATTTGATACGCAAAAAAAGATCATGGCTTATTTGAATGAATTGGGCATTGCCTATGTCCCATCGACCACGTCCGGGCTCATTGCTACCCTTAAAGGTCCTTATTCGTCAGACCATATCATTGGCATCCGCGCTGATATCGATGCCCTTCCCATCAAGGAAGAAACCGGGGCCCCTTATGCGTCGGAAAAGGACGGGACCATGCATGCCTGCGGCCATGATGCGCATATTGCAATCCTTTTGGGCACGGCTAAGGTCCTTGCCGCCATGAAGGACGAACTGACCGTGACGGTGCGTTTTTTGTTCCAGCCGGCGGAAGAAGACATTGCCAACAGCGGTGCTGCGTACATGAAGGATGAGCCTCTTGTAAAGGAATGTGAACGGCTCATTGCCCTCCACATTTGGAGCAAGATCCCTGTTGGTACGGCATCCCTGCGTTATGGACCGGTCATGAGCGCGGCGGATACCTTTGATGTGTATATCGATGGAAAGGGCGGTCACGGCGCCCTGCCGCATCAGACCATTGATCCCATTGTGGCTGGGTCTCAGTTTGTGAATGCACTTCAGACCGTAGTCAGCCGCGAAGTCAACCCTTTGGAACCGGCCGTCCTATCGGTGACCACTTTTCAGGCGGGGACGACGAGCAATGTCATTCCTGCATCGGCTCATCTGTCAGGGACAGCCCGTACCTTCAGCCCCACGCTGCGCGAGGCCTATCCCGGCATTCTTGAGCGGGTGGCTCGCGGCGTAGGGGAAACCTCACGGGCCAAGATCCGTACAGAATACCATTTTGGCCCGCCGCCTGCGATCAACGATGCAGCCTGCGTGGATACAGGACGCAGAGCCTGCGGGACAGTCTTTGGCAAGGATCATCTTGTTGACTGGGAGCTGCAGATGGGCGGCGAGGACTTTGCCAAATATAAAAATCCCAAAGCCCTGCTCCTTTTGGGCGGCGGTTTTGCTGACGCGTCACGGCGCTATCCGCAGCATAGTCCTCACTATGATATCGATGAAAAGGCCCTTTTATTGGGTGTCGAATATTTTGCCGAATATGTACGGGAATGGGAAAAGGAACTTTCAAAGTAACGTTACAAAAATTGCACAGCATAGGAGAAATGGGCAGGAATTGTTGCCTTTTTTCTCCTATGTTTTTTATTTCATCCTAAAAATAAAAACGTTGAAAGCATTTCATAGGGGATGAAAAAATGTTCATGGGAAAAGTCTTGTCCGAATCATGACCTTTTCAGTATAATATAAAAAGTTTTAGAGAAAATTTTACATCTTATTATTATTCTCAATCGAGGGGGTACATTATGGACTTCAACTTTGTCGCATTTTTCTTCAATCCCTTGGTCCTCTTATTTTTTACCATGACCTTGGGAAACCTTTTTGGCGAACTGAAGATTGGAAAATTCAAGTTCGGCATTACAGGCACCTTGTTTGTTGGACTTGTCATTGGTTATTTCCTGACCCAATATGCAGCGGGCATTCCTAAAGGAAGCCGCTATTTTGCCTCTGCCATGGCCGTCATGCAGGGAAAGGTCATTCCCGGTCCGCTTATGAATCTGGCACTTCTTGTCTTTATTGTGGGGACGGGACTTCTTGCCGCCAGTGATATGAAGTATGCCTTGACAAAATTTGGTAAGCAGTTTATTATCCTCGCCATCTTCATTCCTTTTGTCGGAGCCGTTGCTTCCTATGGGTCAAGTCAGCTCCTGCAGGATATGAGCCCTTTCCAGATGACGGGGACCTATACGGGCGCCCTCACAAGCTCCACTGGTCTTGCCGCGGCTACAGAATCGTCTGACAGCGAGGCCAGGCGGCTGGGCATGGAATTTAACAGCCAGCCGGAATCGGCCAGGAAAAAGATCATTGCCATCATCAACAGCGCCCGCGTCCGCGATGCCAAGCTTCGTCATGAATCAGCACCGGCTCCGCTGACGCTGGAAGGGACCCAGTCCCTTTCCCAAGAAGATATTGAAGTCTTTGTCACGGAGGCAAAGGCCGGCGTTGGTGTGGGACACTCCATCGGATATCCTTTTGGGGTCCTCTTCCTGATCCTTGCCATCAACCTGATTCCAAAGATCTTTGGTCTTGATGTCGAAGACGAAAAGAAACGGTACTTTGCCCAAAAGGCTCTTGATATCAAGAATGACGCGAGCCTTGTGACGGAAAAACATCAGGAAGTCGCCATGGACTTCATCGGCTTTTCCCTTGCCGCCTTCCTGGGGTATGTGGTCGGTTCCATCCGCATCTATATGGGACCTTTGGGCTGGTTCTCCCTCGGTGCAACTGGCGGAGCCATCCTTGTTGCCTTGGCCTTGGGCGCCCTGGGACAGCTTGGTCCCATCCATTTCCGTATGAACAGCACTGTCCTTGGTAAGATGCGGACGTATTTCCTGTCCGTCTTTCTTGCTGGAACGGGCCTCAACTATGGGTTCCGTGTTGTTGATGCCGTGACGGGTGATGGGTATATGGTGGCCATCATTTCAGCTCTGGTTGCCATCATCTCCATTCTTGCAGGCTTCCTGTTGGGCCATTATGTTTTCCATATCAACTGGACACTGCTTTCCGGTGCCATTACGGGCGGCATGACGAGTGCTCCGGGCCTCGGCGCTGCTGTCGATGCCCTGGAGTGTGATGAACCGGCTGTTTCCTACGGGGCCACACAGCCTCTTGCCACCTTCATCATGGTCATCTTCTCCATCATCATCCATAAGCTTCCGCTGTAAAAAAGCAAATGTAACGCCCTTCACCCAAAGCGCCATGCACCTTTGGTGAGGGGCGTTTTAGCTTTCCTGGGGGCAGCGCTTTGCGGTTTCTTACTCTGGAGATGACCTTATCTTATAAGATACGCGGCGCTGACCATATGGCTGATGCCAGATGCTGGTTGTTTTCCTATGGGTCTTTTGGTATCACAGCCGCCCATCAAAAAAGCCCCTGCTATTGCAGCAGGGGCTTTCTGACCATTCTTTATTCTTTTTTAAATGCTTCTTCGTCAAAGGTTCCCATGATCTTATCCACGACAATGGCGTTTGTCATGGAACCGGATACGTTCAGCATGGTGCGGCCCATATCGATGATCGGGTCAATGGCAAGGACGGGAGAGATGGCAGAGAAGTAGGCTCCAAGACCAGTCCCACTGAGGGAGACAGAAGCGGCCATGGTCGCAGTCCCGGGAACACCGGCAATGCCGATGGACCCCAAGGCAATAACCACTACGCTCATGACAAATAGGGTCAGGTCAAAAGGAATGCCTGATACATTGGCGATGTAGACCACCACGAGGCCGGGGAAGACACCGGCACAGCCCTGCATCCCTGCCGTTGTCCCAAAGCTTGCCACCGTGTTGGCCGTTGTTGTTGAAACGCCAAGGCGATTGGTGAGGGTTTCGACCGTAAGGGGCAGGACGCCCATGGAAGAACGGGAGGTAAAGGCAAGGACAAGGGGACTTTTGGATTTCCTGAAATAGGTGAGAGGATTTACGCCAAAAACGGTGAGCAGGAGCGCTTGTGCAGCAAACATAATGGCAAGGCCCACATACAGCAGGATAATGAAAAGGCCCATATCCATGACAGCCTTAAGGCCTCTTGTAGCAAGGGTATTTGCCAGCAGGGCAACTACGCCATAGGGCATGAGGCCGATGATAAAATCACAGGTCCATCCCATGATGAGGTGGAGCTCGTCAAAGAGCTTTGTAAAGGCGTCCAAGCTGTTGGTGCCTGTTTTCTTGATGAGCTGGGCAATGCCGCCGATGACAGCGCCAAAAATGACGACGGCAATGACATTCGTATCGGCCATAGCCTTGACCGGGTTCATCGGGATCAGGGCCCGGAACGTATCGACGACGGGTTTTACGTCACGCATTTTGCTGGCGCCTTCCACAGCGCTTGAGCCGGCACCGAGACCAAAGAGGCCGCCCAGGGATAGGCCAACGATGGCGGCCAGGGCGACCATACCGAGGTTTGTGGCAAGCATGGCGCCAACGAGTTTCTTGAGGTTTGTTCCTTCATTCATATGAAGGATGACGTGGATGATGGAAGTAAGGACCAAGGGGACAACAAGCATGCGGATGAGGTCGATGAACCCGCCGCCGACAAGGGAATACCATTTGGTGGCCTCCTTGATAAAGACCACTTTTGTCGGAGCGTCCGGAAATCCGGCGAGGACCTGGATAAAAATCCCTAGGAGGGCACCCGATACGGTACCGATGGTCACGAGTTTCCCAAAGGAGGTGCCTTTTTTCTCCAAATGATGGATCATGGCAAGAATCAAAAGAAAAAGGAGGAGAAGAAAAACGGTGGTGGGGTGACTGATCATGAGAAATTCCTTGAAAAAGTGAAGTTCCATAATGTACATCCTTTCTGCATAAAATATACTGCGTAAGTATGAATTAATTTGAGAGTATACCCACAGACAGTGAGTTTGTCAATAATAATTCGTTAAAAGGGATCCTTAGAAAGAGTGCAGAAGGAAAGGTGCGTAAAAATCAAGGAAGGAACGGGCTCTCTTGGAGAATTAAAAATTAAAAAAAGGGGGTTGCAAAGGAAGCAGACTCATGCTATACTATGCACAGTTAGTGAAGACTAACCAGCAGTTCAACACAGTTCTTTTGACCCTCTTTTCTTTCATGTGTAATGGTTAGTTTTAGCTAATTACAACTTATTTTTCGCTTTCTTCCCTCTTCGTTTTCACTCCCCTGGAACGAAGGGGGAAAGGGGCGGATTGGGAGGTACGTATGGAACGTCTTTTGGAGATGGAACTTGTTCGGCAGTGTGCGCCGACCTTGGCAGGACTCAAAGCGGCCAGTCTCTTCCGTTTTGTTTTCCCACCTTTGGTCAGCCCCTTTGCCTTGATCAGCCGGATTGCCATACGGCTGGCGAAAAGGAACCTTTTCCTCGAAATGCTGAGTTTTGACATGGTAAAGCGCAGCGGCCTTCTGTTCGTATATCGTCCCTGTCACCTTGACCGCATCATGAAGGAGGATGGGGTACCGGAATTTTTCAGCTCCCTGGGCTATACCGGTTCCCACTGGCAGGATCACCTAGCCGAGATTTCCTTACGACTCGCAAAGCGGGCTTCCTTCCCCCATGAAATTGGAGTTCTCCTTGATTATCCCCTTGATGATGTGAAGGCGTACATGGCTTCTCCCAAGGAAAAAGGCCTCTGCTCGGGCTGTTGGAAAGCTTACACCAACCCCGCCCGGGCACGGCACTTTTTTGAAAAATGCCAGAATTGTACCCGTGTTTATTGTGAATGTTTTGCTCAAGGCCGTTCGCTGGAACAGCTTCTTGTGGCATAAGTTTTCTGTGGGGCCATTTTTGAACCCTTATTTTAAATTTGCGAAAGGACGATTGACATGAAAAAAACAGCTGTAATCTATTGGAGCGGAACGGGCAATACGGAAGCGATGGCCAATGCCGTCGCTGAAGGACTGAAAGAAGCGGGTGCTGATGTTTCCGTCATGACTGCCGCAGAAGCTGCAAGCCTTGATCCCAGTGCCTATGATGGCCTTGCTTTTGGCTGTCCCGCCATGGGAAGCGAAGTTCTTGAAGAAAGTGAGTTCCAGCCGATGTGGGATGATGTCAAAGGAAAACTGTCCGGTAAATCCATCGTTCTTTTTGGCTCTTATGGGTGGGGCAGCGGTGAATGGATGGACTACTGGAAAGATGATGCTGTCGCAAGCGGAGCCACGCTTGCTGCCAATCCGTTGATCCTTAATGGCGCCCCCGATGATGATGGCCTGACGCAGTGTAAGGAGCTTGGGAAAGCCCTGGCATGAGCCTTTCCTTAAGCTTGTCATAGATAGATCTCCCCTGTACAGCCTTTTTAAGGCACCCTAAGATCTGGAACGTACCTCTCTTCGTTCCAGGTCTTTTTTTTGCTGCCAAAAACTTGTCATTCTTCTAATAGACTAAAAATCATATCAATAATAATATTACACAATATGACAAATATGTGATATAATCCATCTATTCTTGTATCAACGTATCGCTAAAAGTTTTTTCAAGAAAAGATTGCTGACCCGTTGACAAATACATAGCTTAATAGTATGATATGAACATATTGTGAAAGGCAAGGAACGGAACAAGTACCATAAGAAATGGCCGCTAGAGAGACCTGCACACCGGTGCAAGCAGGTTCGGATCCAGTTTTTGTGGGAATGCCTCCGCGAGCTGGATGGCTGAAATAAACAGTAAGCTGTCACGGGGTCCGCCCCGTTACCAAGGATGTGAGACTGGGACTTTTCCCAGTGAATGAGAGTGGAACCACGAACCGTCGTCTCTTAGGAGGCGGGGGTTTTCTTTTTTGGGGAAAAGAGGGAAGTTGCCGTGTTCATGCAAAAGAAAAAAGCGGCGGAACGCTGGGGCGGTTTTGTCTGTCCCCACACACTCATCATCATCAGGAAGGAGATAGGAACCCATGATTGAATTCAAGCATCTTAGCAAACGCTTTCCCTCAGCATCAGGCATGATTGATGCCCTTCAGGATGTGAACCTTTCCATTGCCGATGGAGATATCTTTGGTGTCATTGGCTTCAGCGGCGCCGGAAAATCGACGCTCCTGCGCATGGTGAACCGCTTAGAGGACCCTACAGAGGGAGAAGTCCTCATCAATGGCGTCAATATCTTGGCCCAAAGCCATGATGCACTGCGGCGCATGAGAAAGAAGATCGGCATGGTTTTCCAGCAGTTCAATTTGCTGGAGAGCCGAACCGTCTATGAAAATGTGGCTTTGCCCCTGATTCTCAACAAGACTGACGCGGTGCAGATGGAGCGGACCGTAACGACATTGCTCCAGTTTGTAGGTCTTTCTGATAAGAAGGATGCCTATCCCAGTCAGCTTTCAGGCGGGCAGAAGCAGCGTGTAGGGATTGCCCGCGCGTTATCGACCAACCCTTCCATCCTTTTGTGCGACGAAGCCACAAGTGCCTTGGATCCCGTGGCTACGGAGCAGATCCTGCAGCTGTTGAAGCGAATCAATAAGGAATTGGGCATTACGATCCTTATCGTCACCCACGAGATCGACGTCATCCAAAAGATCTGCAATCGGGTGGCTGTTATGGAATTGGGGCGCGTCGTGGAACAGGGATCTGTTCTGGATGTTTTCAGCGATCCCCAGAAAGAGATCACGAAACGCTTTGTAAAGACGGTCATCCCCAATGAAGTGCCGCGGTCCGTCCTTGAAAAACTAAAGGCTGAAACGAGGCCTTACCTTCTTCTCAGGGTCCGTTTCCTAGGGGACGAAGCTGCGGAAAATCTGTTTTATCATCTCAATCATGACCTAGGCGTTGAAACCAATATCCTTTTTGCCAATGTCTGTGAACTGCAGGGGGAGGCATTGGGACTGTTCATCCTTGAAATCATTGACGAACAGGATGGCGTTCAAAAAGCCAAGGCCTACTTTGATGAACATGGTCTTAGTTGGAAGGAGGTTGATGCGTAATGCCGGAACTTGGTGTTTCCCATGCGCAGCTGATCCTAGCGGCCAAACAGACTGCCTACATGGTCTTTGTGTCGCTTGCGGCCGGCACAGTCATTGCTATGATCATGGCTTTTGCCCTGGTGCTTACAAGAAGGGACAGCATCCTGCCGAACCGTTTCATCTATGGGCTCCTTAATACGATCATCAACACGGTCCGTTCCGTTCCGTTCATCATCCTCATGGTCTTTATCATGCCCCTGACCAAGATGGTTGTTGGAACGAGGATTGGGACAACCGCTGCTTTGGTGCCGCTTGTCATCTTCATTGCCCCTTATCTCACGCGTCTTTTTGAAAACTCCCTGCTTGATGTCGATCGAGGCATCATTGAAGCCGCTCAGGCGATGGGAGCCTCCTATTTTGAAATTATTTGGTATTTTCTCCTGCCGGAAGCGAAAGGGTCCCTCATCCTTTCCATTACGACGGGGACCATTGGCCTTTTAGGGGCCACGGCCATGGCCGGTGCCATTGGTGCCGGCGGCGTCGGGGATCTGGCCCTGACGTATGGCTATGAACGGATGAATACACCGCTCATGTTTCTAACGGTAGTCATCCTCATTATCTTTGTGCAGATCATCCAAACCGTGGGCAACCATTTTGCCTTTAAATCAAGAAATCATGAATAGGGAGGAATCATCATGAATCTTACGAAGTGGAAAAAAACGCTGGGCGCAGCCCTTGCCGTCCTTGTCTTTGCCGGTCTTGCCGCAGGCTGCGGCAGCGATAAGAAACAAGCCGCGGATAAGAAGGAACTGACCTTCAGTAAATCCCAGGGACCGTACAGCGACCTTTTTGAAAAAGGGGTCAAGCCCATCTTGGAGAAAAAGGGCTATAAGATTACGGGCAAGGATATGAGTGACCTGCTCCAGGCGGATATCGCCCTCAATGAAGGGGAAGTGGACTTTAATGTCGAGCAGCATACGGCTTATATGGAAAACTTCAATAAGAAGCAAGGCGGTCATCTTGTTGCCCTGACCCCGATCCCGACGGTGCCAGCTGGAATCTACGCAGGCAGTAAGACGAGTCTTGACCAGGTTGCAGATGGGGATACCATTGCGGTTCCTAATGACGCTTCCAATACGGCCCGGGCCTATGCCCTGCTCCAGAAGGCCGGCTGGATCAAATTGGATCCAAAAAAGGACCTTGCGACGGTCACCCAGCAGGATATTGTGGAAAATCCCCATCACCTGAAATTTACGGAAATGAAGTCCCTCAATATTCCGTCCGTCCGGACTGACTTTGCCTATATTGTCATTACCGGGTCCATCGTCTATAACGCCAAGATCGATCCCAGTACGGCCCTTTTGAAGGAGACCATCCTGCCGCACCTCCTGCTCCAGCTCGTTGTGAGCGATAAGAACAAGGACGCCCAGTGGGCCAAGGACGTTGCTGCCGCCTATAAGTCCCCGGAATTTGCTGAATATATGAAGAAGAACAATACGGGACTGTGGTTTGACCCGAACAATGAAAAGAAATAAGGAATCGATGAAGGAGGCTGTTGCGCAGGCAATGGCCTCTTTTTTAGGGAAAGGAGCCTTCCTATGAACAAAAACCTATGCCGCGCCCAACAGGCCTTTAAGGACCTTGTCACTCTGCGCCGTGACTTTCATGCCCATCCGGAGCTATCTTGGAAAGAAACGCGGACGCAGCAAAAAATCCTCGAATATCTGGATAAATGGGGGATTCCTGCCGTCGCTTCAACGGGGACCGGGGTGATTGCCACGCTGGAAGGCGCAAGGAACAAGGACGTCATCCTTGGCATCCGGGCTGATATAGATGCCCTGCCCTTGACGGAAGCTGCCCATCCGTCTTATGTGTCACAAAATCAAGGATGCATGCACGCCTGCGGTCATGATACGCATATTGCCATGCTCCTTGTGACGGCTCGTCTCCTTGCGGAAAAAAAAGATGACCTTCCGCTGACCGTGCGTTTCCTCTTTCAGCCAGCCGAGGAATTTATTGCCGATAGCGGCGCCCTCCACATGAAAGAGGACCCTCTTGTAAAAGTGATTACGCGCATGATTGCTGTCCACATCCAAGGCATGCTGCCCTATGGGATGGCCAATCTTCAGGAAGGCCCCATCATGGCAGCGTCCGATACCTTCGATATATTCATCAAGGGCAGGGGCGGTCATGGGGCCCATCCGGAAGAAGCCATCGATCCCATAGCGGCTGGCGTTGCCTACTATAATGCCGTCCAGACCTTGGTGAGCCGGGAAACCAAGGCCCTTGATGCTGCCGTCATTGGCATTACTTCCTTTCAGAGCGGCGAAACGAGCAATGTCATCCCCGAAACGGCCCATCTTATGGGAACCTGCCGTACTTTCAGTCCGATTCTGCGGGAACGTTTCCCTAAGCAGCTGGAACGGCTCGCCCGCGGTATCGGGGAGGCGACACGTACGACCATTGAAGCTTGTTATCATTATGGAACGCCGGTCATGGTGAATGATCCGTCTGTTACGCGGACAGGCCTTGCGGCAGCGGCCGCTATCTTTGGTCGGGACAAGGTCATTACGGAAGAGCCCCGGATGGGCGGTGAGGATTTTGCCAAATATGATGCGCCTAAGGCAATGCTTTGCCTAGGCGGTGGGTTTGAGGATGAAAAGAAGCGCAAAGCCCAGCACAATCCCCAGTTTGATATTGATGAACGGGCCCTGCCCCTAGGTGTGGCTTATTTTCTGGAGTATGTGGATGAATATGGCAGGGAGCTTGAGGGGGCTCTCATCTAGTAGGAGGCGGCCGCCTTTCGTGATATAATGAAAAAAAACCAGAGGTGGAACCATGGAAGACCTGAAACTGAAAAATAAGATCGATGCTTATATTGATGCCCATCAAGCGGATTATGTCAGTCTTCTTTTTGCGATTGCGTCCCTGCCATCTCCGACGGGGAACGAAGCGAAAAAAGCAGCCTTTATCCTCAAGACATTGCAGGACATGGGGGCTGAAGCTGCCCATCTCGATGCAGTGGGCAATGTAGTCTATCCCTATCAGCTGAACAAAGGCGAGGAAAAATCCATTCTCTACACAGCCCATATGGATACGGTTTTTGAAGGCGTGGATGAGATTGTGCCCGAAATCGACGGTCATATCATGAAGGCCCCTTCCATCGGCGATAATAGTTCCAATGTGGCAGCCCTTCTTTTTCTCATCAGGATGTTCCATGAGCTCAAGCTGCGCGTTCCGGCCATCTTTTGTTTCAATGTTGGGGAGGAAGGCCTGGGCAATCTTCGGGGTGCCCATCAGTTGATGGAAAATTGGCAGGAGAAAATCCGCGCGTTCATTGCTGTTGATGGAGACAGTGAACGCTTTGTGAATGAAGCCGTCGGCTCCCATCGCTATGCCGTCCATGTTGTGACGCCCGGCGGCCACAGCTTTGCCAATTTTGGTGAGAAGAATGCGATTGCGGCGGCAAGTGCCATCATTGAGGAGTTTTATGGTCTCAGCGTTCCCCACACACCGAAGACGACGTATAACGTGGGCACCATCCAAGGAGGGCGCACGGTCAATGCCATTGCAGCGGATGTGGAATTTACCGTCGATATGCGTTCCGTTTCCATGACGGAACTCCAAAAGCTGGACGCAGCCTTTATGGACATCCTGAAGCGTCATGAGGCAACCGACGTCACCCTTGAAACCTTGCTCCTGGGCAAGCGCCCCTGTGGTGACGGCCCCCTGCAGGATGAAATCTACGAACGGATCATGCGCATCCGCCGCCGGGAAGGAAAAATGACGAAATGGGCGGCAAGTTCGACCGATGCCAACATTGCCCTTTCCCGAGGACTGCCGGCTATGGCCTTTGGTGTGGGCCACGAAAAAGGCGTCCATACCTTGGATGAAGAACTGGATCTTACGAGCCTTGCACCGGGACTCAAACAGCTTGCAGCCTTCATTCTTAATATCTAATTTGTAACGAATGATACATGGAGTAACAGGATGTGCATCGATTTCCCTTCTTTTCAAATTTTTTGTTGACAAGAAGGGAAACAGGTCGTATGATTGCACCATCAATTGAATAACCCTATCAGAAACCAGTGATGTGGAGATAACGTCAGAAGATGTGCGCAAAGAGAGTCCGGGACGGTGGAATCCGGATCGTGGCAGTCTGGCAAATGGACCACTGAGGGTGCGTAGAAATCTTCGGAGAGTATGGCGCAACGTGCCAGCCGCGTTAAGGCTGAGGAATGTGTTGGCATTCTGCAATGAGGTGCGCGGCTTTTGCTGTGCAGCAAGGTGGTACCGCAGGTCTTTCGCCTGTCCTTGTAAGAGGACAGGTGTTTTTATTTTATCAGGACCTTTTGGGCGGGTATCTGGCGTTTGTCAACCAGATACCCGCTGTTTTTTATGTGAAGGAGGAAATGATCGTGAAAGAGACAAGTTTGACTGAGGCAAGATGCCTTGCTAAAAGTGGGGGCGCCGTCCCCATCGTCCGGCAGCTTTTGGCGGACATGGTGACGCCCCTGGGGCTCATGAGTCTTATCCGGAAGGACCATGACCGCTATTTTCTCCTTGAAAGCCTGGAGGGCATCGATGCTCGGGGCCGCTACTCCTTTATCGGCTATGACCCGCTTCTGCGCCTGTCGGCCAAGGATTTTGCCGTTACTGTGGAAACCCGTAAGGACACTCAAAAAAGCGGCAAGGCGCCCCTTGATCTCATCCGGAACTATCTGAAGGAATATCAAAATCCGAAGGTCCCTGGCCTGCCGCCTTTTACCGGAGGCTTTGTGGGGTACTTTTCCTACGATTTCATTCAGTACTGTGAACCGAGCCTGCGCTTTGACCCGAAAAAGGCCACGGATTTTCCCGATTTTGACCTCATGTTCTTTGATAAGGTCATCGTCTTTGATGCCTTTAAACAGACACTCTTTCTCATTGCAAACGCCAAGGCTGACGCAATCGACGAGACGTACAGGAAGGCCATAAGGGACCTTGATGCTATGGAAACCCTCGTGAAGACCCCTGTCCAAGCGCCTCAGGAAGAACCGGCCCACTTGGGACCCATTACTTCCAACCAGACGCGGGAAACGTACAATGAAAACATCGCCCGCATCAAGCATTTCATCCGTGAAGGCGATATTTTTCAAGCCGTTTATTCCCAGTGCTTTTCTGCTTCCTATGATAAGGACCTCTTTTCCTTTCACCGCGTCCTCAGACGAACCAATCCCTCCCAGTACATGATGCTCATGAAACTGGGGGATACGGAAATTGCCGGCTCTTCACCGGAAACGCTCATCCGTCTTGAAGGACGCACCATTACGAGCATGCCCATTGCAGGGACGCGGCGCCGGGGAAGGACGGAGGAAGAGGATAAAAGGTTGGAAGAGGACCTGACACAAGATACCAAGGAACTGGCCGAACATAATATGCTTGTTGATCTTGCCCGCAATGATGTAGGGAAAGTGAGTGAGTTTGGCAGCGTCAAGGTTCATGACCTGCACCATGTTAAACGCTTCTCCCATGTCATGCATCTGACAAGCCGCGTGACAGGGCAGCTCAAAAAAGGCCTTGACGCCATTGACACGCTCTGTGCGGCCCTTCCGGCAGGGACCTTATCCGGGGCCCCGAAAATCCGGGCCTGTGAGATCTTGGACGGCCTTGAACCGCAGCGCCGCGGTCCTTATGGAGGCGGTATCGGCTACCTTGATTTATCGGGGAATATGGATATCTGCATCACCATCCGGACAGCCGTCAAACGGGGAGATACTGTTTATTTCCAATCGGGCGGCGGTATCGTGGCAGATTCCGTAACGGAAAATGAATTCCAGGAAACCCTCAACAAATCAGGCGCCGTAAAAGACGCACTTATGAAAACAGCGGAGGCAGAGTGATGATTCTCATTATAGATAACTACGATAGTTTCACGTACAACCTCTACCAAGCAGTAGGAACCCTGACCCCTTCCGTTCAGGTTGTACGGAATGATTCCCTGACCGTTTCCGAGGCAGCTGCCCTTCACCCCCAGGCCATCATCCTTTCCCCTGGACCGGGCAAACCGAAAGATGCTGGCATAACGGAAGCCGTCCTGCGGGAACTGAAGGGACAGGTCCCTATCCTAGGGGTCTGCCTGGGTCATCAGGCCATGGGAGAAGTCTTTGGCGGGACCGTAACCCTGGCTCCGCATCTTGTCCACGGAAAGGCGGACGACATCAGCCTTGACCGCTCCTGTCCGCTGTTTAAGAATCTTCCGCCCGTCATCAAGGGGGCCCGTTATCATTCCCTAATTGTGGAAAAGGAGAGTCTTCCACCGGAACTCCTAGTCACGGCGGAGACTCACGCTGGAGAAATCATGGGGCTGCGTCATAGGGACTATGAAATCTACGGGCTTCAGTTTCATCCCGAATCCATCATGACGCCCTTGGGCGCCGTAATCATCGAAAATTTTCTGCGCCATGTCGGTGCACTTTCCTAAGGAGGTCAGATCATGATTAAAGAAGCCATCATCAAATTAGTGGGAAAAGGGGACTTAACTTACAAAGAGGCTCATACTGTCATGCTGGAAATCATGGGCGGAAAGACGACGCCTACACAGAACGCTGCGTTTTTGGCAGCCCTTTCTACAAAGAGTACGAAAGCAGAGACCATTGATGAAATTTCCGGCTGTGCTGAAGCCATGAGAAGCCTGGCAACGCCGGTCCCCCATCCGGGAATGGAAGTCCTCGAGATTGTTGGAACCGGTGGGGACGGGGCCCATTCTTTCAACATTTCAACGACGTCAGCCATGGTTCTTGCCGCAGGTGGCGTGAAGGTGGCAAAACACGGCAATCGGGCCGCTTCTTCGCTGTGCGGCACAGCCGACTGCCTTGAGGCCTTGGGTGTCAAGATTGACATGACGCCGGAAAAGGCTCTTTCCATGCTGCAAAAGACGAACTTCTGCTTCCTCTTTGCCCAAAAATATCATAGTGCCATGAAATATGTAGGCCCCATCCGTAAGGAACTGGGTTTCCGCACGGTCTTCAATATCCTGGGTCCCCTTACGAACCCGGCAAAGCCGGAAATGTTCCTTCTTGGTGTTTATGATGAATACCTTGTCGAACCGATTGCCAAGGTCCTTGCAAATCTTGGCGTAAGACGGGGCATCATCGCTTATGGTAGGGAAAAGCTGGATGAAATATCCCCAAATGGCCCGACCGTCATCTGTGAAATCAGGGATGGCTATTATCGCTCCTCCCTCATTCGCCCCGAGGATTTTGGCCTTATGCCTGGCACGAAGGAAGACCTCCTTGGCGGGACACCAGAAGAAAATGCCCGGATTACGCGCGATATCCTTAGCGGCAGGATCGGGGGCACGAAACGTAGTGCCGTACTCCTCAATGCCGGCGCAGCCTTCTTTGTGGCCCAAAAAGCGGAATCCATCAAGGAAGGAACTACCCTTGCAGCCTCTCTGATCGATAGCGGAAAGGCCCTTGCGGCCCTTGAAAACATCATCAAGGAAAGTCAGCAGTAAAGGAGGTCGCCATGATTCTTGATACCCTTGCTGACGCTGCCCGGGAGCGGACGAGGGCGCGTCAAAAGGAAATCAGCTTTGCCAAGATGCGCCATTTGGCAGAATCCCTTCCTCAAAACCGGGCGGGATGCTTTCAAAAGGTATTGCAGGAACCGGGTCTTCACATCATCGCGGAAGTAAAAAAAGCATCACCGTCAAAAGGGCTGATTGCACCTTTGTTTCCCTATGAAACAATTGCCGAGACCTATGAAAAAAGCGGTGCGTCCGCCATCTCTGTCCTGACGGAACCGACGCGGTTCTTGGGAAAGGATGCTTATCTTGAAGCCATCCGGCGCCGCGTCAAGGTACCTGTTTTGCGCAAGGATTTTACCATCGATCCCTACATGGTGTATGAGGCGCGCTGCCTTGGCGCAGATGCCGTCCTTCTGATTGCGGCCCTTTTATCGGATGCGGAGCTGTCCGAGTACCGTCAGATGGCGGAGAGCCTCGGTATGGATGCCCTTGTCGAAGCTCATGACGAAAGGGAAGTGGAGCGGGCCCTTAAGAGCGGAGCTGCCATTCTGGGCGTCAATAACCGGAATCTCAAGGATTTTACTGTCGATATAGGAAACAGTCTCCGCCTGCGGCCCCTTGTCCCGCCGGGAATCCCTTTCATTGCGGAAAGCGGGATCCATGATGGAGCGGCTGTCAAACGCCTTGCAGAGCATGGTGTCAGCGGTGTCCTCATTGGGGAACTCCTCATGAGGAGTCCTTCCATTGAGGCCAAGATGAAGGAACTTATGGAGGCGGCAATATGACCGTCATCAAGATTTGCGGTCTGCGCCGCCTTGAAGATGCCGCCATCTTGAACCGGGAAAACGCCGACGCGGCTGGATTTGTCTTTTATCCCCCAAGCCGCCGCTTTGTAAGGCCGGAGCTTGCTGGGAAAATCAAAAAGGCCCTGCGTCCATCGATAAGGACTGTCGGCGTCTTTGTCAAGGAAAAGCCTGAAAGGATAGCCGCTCTTCATGAAGCAGGCATCATCGATATGGCCCAGCTTCACGGGGATGAATCCCCTGATGATCTTGCCATGGTCCGCAGTTTGACCGATATGCCCCTTATCAAGGCCATCCGTGTGAGAAGCCGGGAGAGCCTCCAAAACCTTGACCAATATGATTGTGACTATTTTCTCCTTGATGCCTTTACAAATGACTACGGGGGAAAAGGCAAACGTTTTGATCTATCTCTCCTTGCAGGGATAAAAATTCCCAAACCTTTTTTTCTTGCCGGCGGCCTTACGGCAGCAAACGTGGCTATCCTCATGACAAGTGTCCACCCTTACGGAGTGGATGTCAGCAGTGCAGTAGAAACGGATGGCATCAAGGATGCCCAAAAAATCCATGCTTTTATTAAAGCAGTCAGAAGAAAGGATGAAGAAGATGAGTAATGGAAGATATGGAGCCCACGGCGGGCAGTATGTACCGGAAACCCTGATGAATGCGGTCCTGGAACTCCAGAAAGCGTACGAAACCTATAAGAAAGATCCCCAGTTTATCAAGGAGCTGCAGCAGCTCTATCATGACTACGCCAATCGGCCGAGTCTCCTTTACTATGCGGAACGGATGACCCAGGACCTTGGCGGTGCCAAGATCTATCTCAAACGGGAAGACCTGAACCATACAGGGGCCCACAAGATCAATAATGCCTTGGGCCAGTGCCTCCTTGCAAAGAAAATGGGCAAAAAGCGCATCATTGCAGAAACGGGTGCCGGTCAGCACGGCGTGGCAACCGCTACGGTAGCTGCTTTATTGGGCCTTGAATGTGTGGTCTACATGGGAAAGCTGGATACGGAGCGTCAGGCCCTCAACGTGTATCGCATGAAACTGCTTGGTGCCGATGTCGTTCCCGTTGAAACAGGGACAAAGAGCCTCAAGGACGCCGTCAACGAAGCCCTGCGTGAGTGGAGTGCTCGCTGCGAAGACACAGCTTACTGCATTGGCTCTGTTATGGGGCCCCATCCCTATCCCATGATGGTCCGCGATTTCCAAAAAGTCATTGGTGAGGAAGTGCGCCAGCAGATGCTGGAAAAAGAGGGGCGCCTGCCCGACGTGGCCATGGCCTGCGTAGGCGGCGGCAGCAATGCCATGGGGCTTTTCTATGACTTCATCCCCGATCCGTCGGTCCAGCTCATCGGGGTGGAGGCGGCTGGACGCGGCATCGATACGGCTGAAACGGCAGCGACCATTTCCTGCGGCCGTCCAGGTATCTTCCATGGCATGGAATCCTATTTCCTGCAGGATGATGACGGCCAGATTGCACCGGTTTATTCCATTTCCGCTGGTCTTGATTATCCGGGCATTGGACCGGAACACGCCCATCTTTACGATACAGGGCGCGCCCAGTATGTTGCTATTACAGACGATGAAGCGGTTGCTGCCTTTGAATACCTGTCCCGCACGGAGGGCGTTATCCCAGCTATTGAAAGTGCCCATGCCGTGGCCTACGCCATGAAATTGGCGCCGACCCTTCCTAAGGACAAAATCATCGTCATTTGCTTATCGGGCCGCGGAGATAAGGACGTTGCGGCCATTGCCAGATATAAGGGGGTCGATCTTCATGACTAGATTAACCGATGCATTCAAGAATAAAAAAGCCTTCATTCCTTTTGTGACCGCCGGTGATCCGGACCTATCCACGACGGAAGCCCTCATTTATGCCATGGAAGAAGCAGGGGCCAGTGTCATTGAACTGGGAATCCCTTTCAGTGATCCCGTTGCGGAAGGGCCTGTGATCCAAGAAGCGGATAACCGTGCTCTTGCCGCGGGCTTCCGCATTGATGCCCTTTTCGACCTGCTTGAAAAGGTGCGGGAAAAAACCGAGATTCCCCTGGTATTTTTGACCTATGCCAATCCGATCTTTACCTACGGACGGGAGGCTTTCTTTACGCGCTGTGCCAAGTCAGGCATTGACGGCGTCATTGTACCGGACGTCCCCTTTGAGGAAAGGCAGACCCTGCTGCCCTTTGCCCAGGAAAAAGGAATTGCGCTCATTTCCCTGATTGCGCCAAGTTCCCATGAGCGAGTCCAGATGCTTGCCCGTGAAGCAGAAGGCTATATCTATCTTGTTTCCAGTATGGGCGTGACAGGCGTCCGGGAGAAGATTACGACGGACCTAAAGGAAATTGTCGAAAAGATCCGGGAAGTATCCAATCAGCCTGTTGCCGTTGGCTTTGGGATTGCCCGTCCCGAACAGGCGGCGCAAATGGCGGCCATCAGTGATGGGGCCATCGTGGGAAGTGCCATCGTAAAACTTGCAGCAAAGTATGGTAAAAAGTCTGTAGGACCTATCCGCGATTATGTCCGTTCCATGGTGGAAGCGGTCAAGGCGTGAGCCGCTAGGAAGGAGGGATGCGCCTTCCTTCTTTTTGGATTCTAGATAAAATAAGAAAATAGAAAAAAATCTGAAAATAGTATTGCACATTGTATACAAAGATGCTATAATGCACTCGTAAGTTAAATTTACCCCTCATTTGGCCCTTGTTTTTCAAGGGCTATTTTTTTGCGCTCTTGAGGGAAATCAAGGAAAAATGGCTGGTCATCCTTCCGGCAAAGAAGCGACGTGGGTGAAGAAAAAGGCTTTTCTTTGAATTGAATATATTGTGAAAAAATATTGACCTAAAAATAATGAAAAAGTATAATAGCGGTACAATGTAATTTATCTTGTCTGTAAAAAGCAGACAAATGTACTTTATGGAGAGAAATTCCACGTGGCCTTGTGCCTGGAATGGCTGCCCCTTCCCAGACCCTTTCCCGCGTTTTTTATAATCATGGCTGTTTTTTTGTCATCATGTTTGCTGTTTGGAAAGGAGAAGGACCCCTTATGGAAGATCAATCATTCCATCCTTACATACCCGCTGACCGCGTTGCTCCGGAAATGACGGCCGTTTCCGTCTTATTGGGAGCTGTGCTTGCCATTGTCTTTGGCGCCGCCAATGCTTATTTGGGACTCCGTGTAGGCATGACCATCTCAGCTTCGATCCCGGCTGCTGTGCTCAGTATGGGCCTCACTCGGTTCATCCTGAAACGGGATTCCATTTTGGAAAACAATATGGTTCAAACCATTGGCTCAGCTGGTGAATCGGTTGCAGCCGGTGCCATTTTTACTTTGCCTGCTCTTTTCATGTGGGCGCAGGAAGGCCTCGTTGACGCGCCTTCCATGCTTGAAATCGGCCTGATTGCTTTATTTGGCGGTGTCCTTGGAATCTTGTTCATGATTCCCTTGCGCCGCGCCCTGATTGTCAAGGAACATGGCGTCCTTGCCTATCCGGAAGGTCAGGCCTGTGCAGAAGTCCTCATTGCTGGGGAAGAAGGCGGCGCCAAGGCATCCACCGTTTTTGCCGGTCTTGGGATTGCAGCCCTCTATAAGTTCCTTGCCGATGGTCTCAAGTGGTTTCCCAGCGAGGTCCATACGGAAGTCCCCGGATATAAGGGGGCTGGGTTTGGTCTTGATATCCTGCCGGCCTTAGCTGGTGTGGGGTATATTTGCGGCTTCAAGGTTTCCTCCTATATGTTTGCTGGCGGCGTGCTGGCCTGGTTTGTCATTATGCCGATGATCGCCGTATTTGGCGGCAGCGCTGTGCTTTTTCCTGCCAAGGTGACAGTGACGGAACTATTTACCAAGGGCGGTTCCTTTGCCCTGTGGAGCACCTATATCCGTTATATTGGGGCCGGCGCGGTCTTAACGGGCGGCCTCATTGGACTTTTGGAATCGCTGCCCCTCATTATCCGGACCTTCCACGATGCATTAGGTGACTTTGGACAGAACGGGGTATCGAGCAAAGATGCTTGGGATTGATACAATATTGGGAACGGTGTGCATAGTGGAAAAGTCCATATATAGCGGGGGCTTGGCAAACGTCGGCAGAAGGCCGGCATTTTTTATGCTCTGAAATGCAGGTAGAATCAGAAGGTATCGTATAAGTTCTTAGCAACACTGTGGATATGCCATTAACGATAGCAATGGCATCGTTAATGGTATAGAAAGATAATTTGTCGTGCCATCTGATTTGTTTTCTATTGTTTGGTAGTATTGCTATGGATAAGATAAAAAATGTAGTACAATATTATTATCAATGAAAAGTGTGTTATCGTCTGGATGAGGTGATAATTCATGCGGGTTTACAATTATGCATCTTTTGCTAAGGTGTTTTCGAAGGGCATCATCAAGCCTAATATGACTAAAATTGCTAAGATTTTATTTGAGCCAGTCATTAGTCTTGGAGACTGTGTCAATAGACATGGGGAACCATATACTATCGATAATAAGTCGGCAAGCCTTTGGTATAAACAAGAAGCAGACATTCCAGGCAATTTGAAAAAAGCAGCGAATGATGGCCGTGTATATAAGGGAATAGGGAAATATTTTACTGATGAAGTTTTGGACAAAGTCCTTAGTGGGGTTAAGGCCGATGATATGGTGGCTGAGTTGCTAAATCTCATCAAGGAATCAGATTTGTCTGAAATGGAAAAAGGTGATTTAAATAAACTGTATGAGGATGGTGATTTGGGAGGATTTTTAGGTAGAGCGTTCTTGTATGCCATATTGCCAAACAATATGAAAAAGGATGCATCTTATGAGGACTATTCGAAAACAGCCCAGGCAACAGCCGCAGATATTAACCATGAAATAGAAGCTTTCAGGCAGTTTGTTGGGCAATTCAAAAAGCCTGCTCCGCTGTCTCCACCTTTGACTATTGCAACAGAAGAAATGAAATATGTAACAGAGCTATTCCGCGTTTATCAGGAAAAAACAGGAGTGGAATGTAATTGTGTAAAGGATCTCGATTCATGCCCTAATATGAAAAAGAATTTTAACAGACAAAGAAAAGATTACTATTTAGCAGAAACTATTAGGAGGGGACTTCGAGATACCGTAGCACCACAGGAGGAGGAAAACTTTGAGGCAGTAAAAGAAGAAATGTATGAAGGTGTCGTAACGACGGAAGAAAAAGATTATGCTTGTGGCTATGACAGAATGAACGCTGTAATGGAGCATGCGACATTGGTTGAGCTTTCTTCTAATTTACAAACAGTGACTCTGAATTGGATCGGACCAGGGGAAAAGAAAGGAATTTGTCATATGTTGGTCAATGATGAGAAACTCAGTTGGATAGAGGGTGATTAAGCTGCAAAAGGATATTTTCAATACATTCAGTATCTGTAACCAGGGTGAAACAGCAAGAAAAAATAAAGAAGTATTCAATACGGTTTTCGAAATGGAATTAAGAATAATGCTACTGATGAGTTCCGTACCAGAACTGTTTTTTTCGAGTACTCGTATATTGGCATTTGACTTCATCAATTGTTATGCAAAGGTTTTTGGTATAGCTCTTGAGAATCTGCATGGCAATAATGATTTTATGTATGCTGAAATGGCAGGAAGACGTTCGTTGATTACAGAAGCAATCAAGAAGTTAGTACGGCATGGAATATTGAAAGTCAAAAATAATCAGGGATATCAGTATAAAATCACAGACTATGGATTGGAGATATCAAACGGCTTTCATAGTACATATGCAGAGGAATACCGCAGGGTATCAAGGCTTTCCGCGAAAAAATATAGTTGCAAAAATGATGAGGAACTGCTTCAAGAAATTCAGTATCGTCCTATTGCAAACTAAAGGGGTAAATGTTTATGTTTTACATAAAGTGGATTAAGATTACTGCAAATCAAAAAGAATCAAGAATAGACTTTGCTCCGGGTCTGAATATAATTTATGGTCCATCCAATACCGGGAAAAGTATGGTGTTGGATTGTATAGATTATATGATGGGAGCCGGTACTCATCGATTCGATGTCAATTTAAAAGTGGAGAAGATTCAAATAGGAATAGATGTTAATGGGGAAGGCATTTCTATCAGCCGGGATGTTAACACTCAATCTTTCGAAGTAATTAGTCATGTAGACGGTATAGAAACATCTACTTACAAACTAAAGGGCGGGAAAAAGAATCCACCTATTAATGATGTCTGGATGAAGCTTTTTGACATTCCTCTTGATACTAAGATTCTTAAAACGCAGGAAGGAAAACCGCAGGCTTTGACGGTTAGAACGTTTTATCATACTTTCATCATAGATGAGGACCGAATTCATGATAAAGCCAGTGTTCTTAAAGGAAAGCACGGATTAGGAGGAAAGGTAGGAACCCCGACTTTAACAGCATTATTGTACCTAGGAACAGGTAATAACTATCTTCCCAATTTGGCTTTTATTGATCCCAAAATAAAGAATGCAAAAGATGAAGGGGTGCTGAAAATTGTCAATAGAGGTATGGGCTTTTTAGAAAGGCAAAAGTCATCTTTTGATGATGCATTACCTTTACTTCAACCCGTTGAATTGCAGAACAAAATCAATCAAACGATCGATGAAATCGGAGCTGCTAAAGGCATCCTTAAAGAAGCCCTGAACTTATGCCGTGAAATTGGAGAGGAAATCAATAAAGTAATGCGGCAGATTTCGGAAGATGAGGTTTTGATGAATCGGAATCAACTCCTTTTATCACAATATAAGGCGGATATTAAGCGCCTGACCTTTATTGCGGAAGGGAATATGGTTTCGCAAAAAATCAAAACAATAGAAAGGTGCCCTTTCTGCAATGGAGAACTTCCTCATGAACATGAAGATGATTGTATAGGTTCTGCGATAGCAGAAGAGCAAAAAATTGAAATGCAGGTCAGGGATTTGCAATCAGTCCAGGAATCTATACAGGAAGAATATGCTGCTTTGTCAAAGAAAAGAGATATGCTTATTAATCAGAGAAATGAGCAGGAAGAAAAAATACGAGGAGAACTTGAACCTAAAATCCAGCAGTTGAAAAAACAACTTGATGATTTTAAAATTTCATTGAGATTTGCTGAAATGAATACCATGATTGACCAATTTTCAACATTTCTTAAGCAAGAACGTGATGCTATTGAGAATGAAGAAACTGCTGAAATTCATTTGAATGTAAAAGAGAAATTCAAGGAGGTCTTTAAAGAACTCCTTGATACGGAAGTAGACGAACTTTTAAAATACTGTAATTATCAGAACTATTTGGATTCGTATTTTGATATCGATAGCTATGATATTGTCGTTAATGGTCATGAAAAAAAGAGCCAAGGAAAGGGATTCCGAGCTTTTTTGAACACGATACTAGCTGTTGCAATGGAAAATTGTCTGGAAAAGATGGGGCATTATCATCCTACGCTTTTCGTTATAGATTCCCCGATTCTTTCATTAAAAGAAAAAGATTCAAAGAGAGATTCGTATGTTACGGAGCCCATGAAAGAGCATTTATTTAGATATTTTTTGACAAGGGCGGATTCTCCACAAACGATTGTTATTGAAAATGAAATTCCATCTATCGATTATGAAGGTGCAAACCTTATTCACTTTACAAAAAACAAGGGGATAGGGAGATATGGCTTGATTGACGGATATCAAGAATAAACTATTTGTAATAGGCTTCTCACTAAGGTGAGAAGCCTATTTTTTTTTGCCTTTTTTCAGCAAACCATTTTATTCCATTTTATGCCACTTCATGTCAATTACACGATTTTGATTTTGGCATAGACTATAGGCAGGCAAGGGAGAGAGCCCCTGGCCACAAATAAATCGTAGTCCGAATAGCGCTATAAGGGCGGCGGTTGCATAAAGCAGAAAGTACAGCCGATGATTGTACTTTGCTGATCATGCATCCACCGTGTTTTTCTATGCCTATTTGGGCTGTCAGAAAACTGGCGCTGATGCTGTATCAGTGCCAGCTTTTTGTCTCCGCCGTTCTTCTCGGACGGAATGGAGACAAAAATGTACAAAAAACAGACAAGCAATGAGAAACGTTTTTACATTCCTCTGGAACTCACGCCAGAAACCGTCATCACCGAGGCGTACAAGGACTGTGAAGTCCGCTGGTCAAAAATCGGCTGCCGTAAGGTACGTACTGTCCTGATTCCGGCAACTGAAGAACAGTATCGTGAATACATGCGTCCGCTCTGGCGGGAAGATAAGCGCCAGCAGCGGCATGGTGCCGATGAAGTATCGGCGGACAAAGTGCGGGATGACTACGAGGTGGAGGTGCCTGATGACTTCAACCTAGAGGAAGAAGTCGTGAAGGAAGAGTTGCTGGCAGCACTGCGCCATGAACTGGCAGCTCTGCAGGATATCGACCGGACCATCCTGCTGATGATTGCCGATGGTTCTAGCGAAGCGGCGACCGGGAAGGCCGTCGGCTTGAGCCAGAAAGCGGTGAACAAGCGCAAACACAAGCTGTATGCACTCCTGAAGGAACATCTCAAAGACTTCCGTTAAGAAGAAAAAAGACCCGGTCACAAAAAATGTGGCCGGATTTTTTCGGAATCGGTACTTAACGATAACGCGGTTGTCCTATTACTGGTGAAGGGCGAACGAAGAAGCTCTTCAGGAAGGAGGCAGACAGATGATTCACACACAGACACCTGAAAAACTGGCACAGCGGCAAAAGCTGGACCGGGAACTGGCGGCGGTGCTGATGGCCATCAGCGTCACGACCCGCAGTATTGCCAGGAACATCCATCTCTTATCAATGCAAAGACATGTGAAAGGAGTCAATCCGTATGACAAACGATGAACTGCAGAAACTGGCAGCGGCCCTGACCGATTGCGGCAAGGCGCTGCTGAAGATTTCCGAGGCCATGGCGGTGAAAGAAGATAATCCGCCAGATTCAGAAGCAAAATCAAAAAAAGCGGAAAAGCCGCTGGCACTGGAAGATGTCCGCAAAGTCGCTGCCGACAAGGCCCGCAAGGGATTCACGGAAGAAGTCCGCAGCCTTATTCAGAAGTACGGGGCGGACAAGCTCTCCGGCATTGATGCGGCGCAGTACGAAGCCTTCCTGAAGGAACTGGAGGTGATTGGACATGCCGGATAAACACGCGGTGCTGTCCGCATCTTCCTGCTACCGCTGGCTGGCCTGCCCACCATCTGCAAAGGAATGTGCCAAGCTGCCGGATACCTCCAGTGAATTCGCCCGGCAGGGGACGGATGCCCATACGCTCTGTGAATTCAAGGTGAAGACGGCCTTGGGCCAGAAACTGGAAGACCCGACGAAGGGACTCACGTTCTTTGATGAGGAGATGGCGGAATGCACTGATGAATACGCGCAGTTTGTCATGGAATGCCTGGCCACAGCCAAAGCATCCTGCAAGGACCCGCTGATCATGATCGAACAGCGGCTGGACTTTTCCCAGTGGGTGCCAGGCGGGTTTGGAACAGGCGACTGCCTCATCGTAGCCGACGATACCCTGACAGTTATCGATTACAAGCATGGCTTGGGAGTCCTGGTGGATTCCGAGAAGAATCCGCAGATGATGTGCTATGCCCTCGGTGCGCTGAACCTGTTTGATGGCATCTATGATATCCGCCAGGTGTCCATGACGATCTTCCAGCCCCGCCGGGACAACGTCAGCACCTGCACCATGAGCAAGGAAGAACTGCTCCAGTGGGCCGAAACGGTGCTGAAGCCTGCGGCAGAACTGGCGGCGAAAGGTGAGGGCGAATATAAAGCCGGTGACCACTGCCGCTTTTGCAAGATCAAGGCAACCTGCCGCAAGCGGGCCGAGTACAATCTGGAACTGGCCCGGTATGATTTTGCCGTCCCGTCCACGCTGCAGGATGAAGAAATCGAAGCCGTCCTGGAGAGGGCCGATGAACTGGTGAACTGGGCCGGGGATGTCAAGGAATACGCATTGCAGCAAGCCCTTTCCGGCAAGCAGTGGGACGGATGGAAACTGGTCGAAGGCCGGTCGAACCGCCGCTACGTAAGTGAAGAAGCAGTCGCCGCCAAAGTGGAAGAAGCGGGCTTCGACCCATATGAAAAGAAGCTGCTCGGCATCACGGCAATGACAAAACAGCTCGGCAAGAAGCGGTTCGAAGAACTGCTGTCAAATTTAGTCGAAAAGCCGCAGGGAAAACCGGTCCTGGTACCGGAATCGGACAAGCGTCCGGCGATGCATACGGCGGCTGATGATTTTTACGCTGCAAATTAAGGAGGAAACTACTATGTCTAACAACTACGTCAATCCGTGCAAGGTAATCACCGGAGTCAATACGCGCTGGTCTTACGCCAACGTCTGGGAACCGAAGTCCATCAACGGCGGTACGCCGAAATACAGCGTCAGCCTGATCATCCCTAAGTCGGATACAAAGACCGTAGAAAAAATCCGCGCTGCCATCAAGGCTGCTTACGAAGAAGGCGAAAGCAAGCTCAAGGGCAATGGCCGCACTGTACCGGCTCTCGAAGCCATCAAAACGCCGCTCCGTGACGGCGACCTGGAACGCCCGGGCGATGATGCCTATAAAGACAGCTTCTTCGTCAATGCCAACTCGGCGACCAAGCCGGGCATCGTTGATGCTGACTGCCAGCATATCCTGGAACGCTCTGAAGTCTACTCCGGCGTCTATGGCCGTGCGTCCATCAACTTCTATGCCTTCAACAGCAATGGCAACAAGGGCATCGCCTGCGGCCTGAACAACCTGCAGAAAATCCGTGATGGTGAACCCCTTGGCGGCAAGCCGCGTGCAGAAGATGACTTCGCTACGGCTGACGATGATGATTTCCTGGCATAAGGAGGCGTGATTATGGAAACTATGATGAGACTGATTCTGGATGGCCTGTACTGCCTGGTTGCACTGTGCGCCGGAGGATTCTTCGTGGCTATGATCTATACGGATATCAAAAAAGACCAGCGGGATGAAGAAATGGCTCGGCACCGGGATGAACGGGAAGAAGAGTACCACCGCAAGCAGATGGAATCCTTCCGGAAATAAGTAGTAGTGAATAGCGGCGGGGCCTTGTGCCTCGCCGTTTTTTCGAGGTGAAGCGTATGAAAACCATCAGTATCGATATTGAAACATTCAGCGATATCAATCTGGCAAAATGCGGCGTGTACAAATATGCCGAATCGCCAGCCTTTGAAATCCTTCTTTTTGGATATTCGGTGGACGGCGGCAAAGTGCAGGTCGTTGACCTGGCGCAGGGAGAGCGTATCCCTAACGCTATCCTGGATGCCCTGACCGATGAATCCGTTACCAAGTGGGCGTTCAATGCCAGCTTTGAACGGGTCTGCCTGTCGCGCTACCTGTGTGACCTGGGGATGAGCCTGACCCCGTTCCGTGACCATCATCCGCTTTCCCAGGACTGTGCCAGGTTCCTCAATCCGGCAGGATGGAAATGCTCCATGATCTGGTCGGCCTATATGGGCCTGCCCCTTTCCCTGGAAGGCGCAGGAGCCGTGCTGAAGCTGGACAGCCAGAAGATGAAGGAAGGCAAAGACCTGATCCGCTATTTCTGCGTTCCCTGCAAGGAAACCAAATCGAATGGCGGCAGGACAAGAAACCTTCCTCAGCATGCGCTGGACAAATGGACACTGTTCAAGTCCTACAACAAACGGGATGTGGAAGTGGAAATGGCCATCCAGGAGCGGCTGAAGAAGTATCCCGTCCCGGAACCGATATGGGATGAATATCATCTCGACCAGGAAATCAATGACCGGGGCATCGCCATCGACCGGACGCTGGCTGAAAATGCCATCGTCATCGATGCCCGCAGCCGGGACAGCCTGATGGCTATGCTGAAGGAAAAGACGGGCCTGGAGAACCCGAACTCCGTCATCCAGATGATCGGCTGGCTGGAACAGCATGGGATGAAGACGGATTCCTTGGGCAAGAAGCAGGTACAGAAACTGCTGAAGACGGCAGAAGAACCGCTTCGCAGTGTGCTGCTGCTCCGGCAGAAGCTGGCCAAATCATCGGTCCGAAAATACCAGGCCATGGGGATGACGGCTTGTGAGGATGGCCGGGCCAAAGGGATGTTTCAGTTCTATGGGGCCAACCGGACCGGGCGGTTTGCCGGCCGGCACATCCAGCTGCAGAATCTGCCCCAGAATCATCTGCCGGACCTCTCGGAAGCCAGGGAACTGGTACGCCAGGGAAATTATGAAGCCCTGGAACTCCTGTATGATTCCATCCCCGATGTCCTTTCCCAGCTCATTCGCACCGCCTTTGTACCACGGCAGGGGCTGAAGTTTGTGGTATCTGACTTTTCGGCCATTGAAGCCAGGGTGCTTTCGTGGCTGGCAGGAGAAACATGGCGTTCGGATGTCTTTGCCAGGAATGGTGACATTTACTGCGCCTCGGCCAGCTCCATGTTCGGCGTTCCCGTAGAAAAGCATGGCGTCAACGGGCATCTCCGGCAGAAAGGGAAAATCGCAGAACTGGCCCTTGGCTATGGCGGCTCCGTAGGAGCGCTGAAGGCCATGGGCGCCCTGGACATGGGACTTACGGAAAATGAGCTGTATCCTCTGGTGCAGTCCTGGCGGTCGGCCAATCCGCACATCGTCGATTTCTGGTGGCAGGTGGACGCCGCCGTGAAGACAGCCATCAAGGAACGTATCCCCATGCGGACTGGCTGCATCCGCTTTCTGTATCAGAGCGGCATGCTGTTCATACAGCTCCCCAGCGGACGGCGGCTTTCCTACGTAAAGCCCCGGATAGGCGAGAACCGCTTCGGTGGGGAATCCGTCACCTATGAAGGCATCGGCGCAACGAAGAAGTGGAAACGGCTCGAAAGCTATGGCCCGAAGTTCGTGGAGAACATCGTCCAGGGCATCAGCCGTGACATCCTCTGCTACGCTATGCAGACGCTGCGCTGCTGTGCCATTGTGGGCCATGTCCACGATGAACTGATCATCGAGTGCCCAAAAGACACCAGTGTAGCAGCTATCTGTGAGCAGATGGGGCGGACACCTCCCTGGGCAGAGGAGCTTTTGTTACGGGCTGATGGCTACGAATGTGATTTTTATAAAAAAGATTGATTTCCCGGTACTTAACATAGTGATTTCTGTCCTTTCACTATCAGAGGGAATTTCCTCGGATATTTATTTTAAGAAAGGCGGGATTCGCTATGAAGTTTTTGATTCCAGAAGATGAATTTGGCGTGTTTGCTGATCAGAGAGGTGTACCAAGGGTCGACAGCCTGTTTGTTGCAGCGACTTTTGAAAAACAGCATTATAACGTTCTGCGTGATATCGGACGAATCACTGCATCCAATTCTGGATTAAGCCCGGAATTCATTGCACTCAATTTTGAGGGCAATACATATCGTGATGCCAGGGGAAGAAAACTGCCACGTTACCTGCTGACCCGCGATGGGTTCACGATGCTGGTCATGGGCTACACAGGCTCGAAGGCGATGCACTTCAAGGAACTCTATATCCAGCGTTTCAACGAGATGGAGCAGTGCATCCGGTCGCTCCTGTCTGCCCGGCAGGAATTCCCGATGCTGACGGACATGATCTGCCGCCTGCATGAAAGTCCGAAGCCGTACCACTTCAGCAATGAATGTGACATGTTGAACCGCATCGTGCTGGGGATGTCTGCCAAGCAGTTCCGGCTGGCCAACGGCATCGAAAAAGGGCAGAGCATCCGGCCTTATCTGACTGCACAGCAGATTCATGCTCTGGATCGGCTGCAGCACCTGGATTACGGTCTGCTGTATTCCTGCCCGGATTTCCAGCAGCGCAAGCAGATGCTCATGACCTATTACAAAACGGAACTGGAGGGATGAATCATGTTTTACGTAAAAGAACCACTTAAAGATGGTGTCGATGTGACGGTCGAAATCAATGACGAAAACGTTTTCTGCCGCTGCCCGGTCTGTGGCAGGGAAGTACCTGTCAATCTGAAGGATGTCCTGTCAGACAGTGACGCTGACCTGGTGGGAACGGCAGTATTGTGCGATGAATGTGCGGAGGGGTGGATGGAACTGCATGGAAAACAATCCGAAACGTAATGCAGAGTATTATCCGGACCCGACAGCGTATCAGGCAATCAGGAACGTGGAACCCCAAAGGTTACCGTTCATGCCTGTTGTGTACGTGTGTTCGCCCTATGCCGGGGATGTAGAAGAAAATATCCGGAAAGCCTGTGCCTACTGCCGCTATACGGTAGACCAGGGATGTATCCCTCTGGCACCGCATCTGTATCTACCGCAGTTCCTCGATGAAGAATCGGAACGGGAACTGGCACTCTTTATGGATATCGCACTATTGTCCCGCTGCGTCGAACTCTGGGTCTTTGGCGATGTGATTTCGGCGGGAATGGAAAAAGAAATCCAGTACGCCCAAAGAAAAGGAAAAACAATTCGGTATATTAACGAGGTGAAATAAGATGGATTTTACACTTTATAGGTCAGACTTTGCTGGCGTGGAAGCGAATTGCCGCTATCCCAGGCAGCAGAAAATCAGCTGTGCCGAGGACCTGAAGGCGGCAGCCGCCTTCGATCATGTCTGCGTAGCCTTCAAAGATTGTTATCGGAAGCGGGAGAATTTTCTCTCCGCCGACGTCCTGGTCATGGATTGTGACAACACTCACTCGGAGAATCCTGCTGATTGGATTATCATGGAAAAGCTCCTGGCCATGCTGCCAAAAGTCTCGGTGGCCATCGTGCCGTCAAGGAATCACATGAAACCCAAGGACGGCAAGTGTGCCAGACCACGCTTCCATGCCTATTTCGGGATTCCGGATATCATGGATGAACAGCACTATGCAGAACTGAAACGGGCAATCCACCGTGCCTATCCCTTCTTTGATGAAGCGGCTCTCGATGCGGCCCGGTTCATCTATGGCTGCCCTGTCGAGAAAGTATTGTGGCAGGACGGGGAAACGACAATCGACCAGGTACTCAAAGTGGGAGATACCGAGTCACGCAGTATCCCGGCCGGACGCCGGAACAGCACCATGAGCCGTTTTGCCGGCCGCGTCATCAAACGTTACGGGGCGACGGAAAAGGCGTACCAGATTTTCCTCGACGAAGCGGAAAAGTGCGACCCGCCGCTTCCCGACACCGAGCTGAACACTATCTGGGGCAGTGCCGTACGGTTCGGCAAGCGCATCGCAAAGCAGGAAGGTTACGTCAGCCCGGATGAATACAACAACGATTTCGGCACCCGGGACTCCTTGCGGCCGGAGGATTATTCGGATATCGGCCAGGCCAAGGTCATCGCCAGAGAATACGGCGACGAGCTGCGCTACACCGACAGCACGGATTTCATCCGCTACGATGGCATCTGCTGGGAAGAATCGCGGCAGGCAGCGGTCGGTGCAGCGGAAGAATTCCTGGATTTGCAACTGGCTGATGCTAATGAACAGTCCGAGCAGGCACTCAAGGAATTAGCAGGGACAGGGATTTCGGAAGATATCATCCGTAAGGGCGGACGGAACCTGGAGAAGATGATCGAGGAAAAGCAAACCAAAGCCTACGCCGCCTACCTTGCCGCAGAAGCGTACCGGAAGTTTGTCCTGAAACGCCGCGATATGCGCTATATCCTGTCGGCCTTGCAGGCATTGAAACCCATGGTCCAGATGCCTATCCAGGCACTGGATGCAGATGAATTCCTGCTGAACACCCCGTCTTATACATATGATTTGCGGAAAGGGATGCGGGGACGGCAGGAACACCGAGCGACGGACTTCATCACGAAATGTACCTCTGTAGACCCGGGCATCGAAGGGAAAGCTATTTGGGAACAGGCCGTCCGGCAGTTCTTTACCGGCGATACGGCGCTCATCGACTACGCCCAGGAAATCAGCGGTCTCATGGCTATCGGCAAAGTCTATGTAGAAGCCCTGGTCATCGCGTACGGCGACGGCCGCAACGGCAAGTCGACCTACTGGAATTCCCTGGCCCGCGTCCTTGGCAGCTACTGCGGCGGCATCTCTGCCGATGCCCTGACGGCAGGCTGCAAGCGGAACGTCCGTCCGGAAATGGCGGAGCTGAAGGGGAAGCGCATGATCATTGCCGCCGAAATGGAAGAAGGCGTCCGGCTTTCTACGTCCATCCTGAAACAGCTCTGCTCAACGGATGAAGTGAGCGGCGAAAAGAAGTATAAGGATCCTTTTAAGTTCGTACCGACACACACGCTGGTTCTCTACACGAACCACCTGCCCAGGGTGGGTGCCAATGACGAAGGGACATGGCGGCGTCTTATCGTCATGCCCTTCAAGGCCCAGTTCGAAGGGAAGAGCGACATCAAGAACTACGCAGACTACCTGGTGGAGAAAGCCGGTCCTGCCATCCTGCAGTGGATTATCGAAGGGGCGGAGAGGGTCATTGCCAAGAACTATCACCTGGATACGCCTGATTGCGTCGCATCTGCCATCAATGAATACCGCGGGCAGAATGACTGGCTTCGGCATTTCCTGGATGACTGCTGTGAAGAAGATGTCTCTTTCAGCGAGAAGTCCGGGGAACTTTATACGGCCTATCGGCTGTACTGCCAGCAGATGAACGAGTATACCCGCAGTACGACGGATTTTTACGGAGCATTAGAGAAAACTGGGTTTGACAGGCGTAAGCGGAAAGCTGGGTATTTCATTTATGGGCTGAAGCTGAAAGTCACAGATTTCCTGTAAGAAAAAGGGAAGGGTGCAGGTCGGTGCAGGTCAATATATAAACCCCCTTTAGGGCTGAAAAATAGAAAAAATGTCTTTAAGGGAAGTTTATGAAACGACCTTCACCGACCTGCACCCCTATAAAAAAGAGGTGAGTAATATGCGAGAAAAAGTAATCGAACACCACCTGGTGATGGAAACGGAGAAGGCTGGCGGTAAGGCAGTGAAGCTTGTTTCGCCATCATTTGCAGGTATGCCGGACCGCTTGATTCTATTGGCTGATGGGAAGATGGGCTTTGTGGAAGTAAAGGCGCCGGGGCAGAAGCCAAGGCCGCTGCAGCTGAAGCGCCATGCCATGTTGCGACGGCTGGGCTACCAGGTATTCGTCCTGGATGCCATGGAGGATATTCCCGCAGTCCTGAAGGCTATCGCCCACATGCCTGATGGGAAAGGGGGCGGAGGTGCATGAAGTTCATGCCGCATGATTATCAGAAATACGCCATCGAATACATCAAGTCCCATCCCATTACAGCCCTGTTCCTAGACATGGGCCTTGGCAAGACGGTGACAACGCTGACGGCCATCCGTGACCTCATGTATGATGCCTTTGAAGTTAAGCGGGTGCTGGTGATAGCTCCGCTGCGGGTGGCGAGAGACACCTGGCCGGATGAACTCAGGAAGTGGGATCACCTGAAAGAGCTGACCTGCAGTGTGGTCGTGGGAACCGTGGCAGAACGGCGGCGGGCTTTGCAGCAGGATGCGGATATCTATATCGTGAACCGCGAGAACCTGGCCTGGCTCTATGAGAACAGCCGCCTGGATTTCGATATGGTCGTCCTGGACGAGCTGTCGAGTTTCAAGAACCACCAGTCGAAGCGGTTCCGTGCCATGAAGGCCATGCGGCCGAAGGTGAAACGCATCGTAGGGCTGACGGGGACACCAACCGGGAACGGCTTGATGGATCTCTGGGCCGAGTTCCGTATCCTGGATATGGGGGAGCGGCTGGGAAGATATATCAGCCAGTACCGTAACTTATACTTCAAGCCGGATAAGCGCAACGGCATGGTGGTGTATTCCTACAAGCCCCTGCCGGGAGCGGAAGAAGCCATCTATCACCAGATTTCCGACATCACCGTGTCCATGAAGGCAACAGATTATCTGGAGATGCCGGAACTGGTGAGCGTAGCGAAAGAGGTCTGCTTGAGTGAAACGGAAAAGAAACGGTACGATGAGCTGAAGAAGTCCCTGGTACTGGAGCTTCCAGGCGGCGAGGTCACCTCTGCTAATGCCGCATCGCTTACCCTGAAGCTTTCGCAGATGGCGAATGGCGCGATTTATACCGATGGTAAGGATGTGGCGGCCATCCATGACCAGAAGCTGGATGCCCTGGACGACCTGGTGGAAAGTGCCAACGGCAAGCCAGTCCTGGTGGCGTACTGGTTCAAGCACGATAAGGACCGCATCCGAGAGCGGATGGAAGCCAGGGAACTGAGAGGGCCGCAGGATTTCGCCGACTGGAACGCGGGAAAGATACCTGTGGCCCTCATCCATCCAGCTTCTGCCGGACACGGCCTGAACCTGCAGCAGGGCGGTTCCATCCTGATCTGGTTTGGCCTGACCTGGAGCCTGGAGCTGTACCAGCAGACCAACGCCCGGCTCTGGCGGCAGGGGCAGGCGGATAAGACTGTCATCATACAGCACATCGTAGCCAAGGACACGATTGATGAACGCATCCTGAACGTCTTGAAACACAAAGACGGAACCCAGGCCGCACTGATTGAAGCCGTAAAGGCTGACCTGGGCATGACGGAAACAGAAAATGGGGGTATACTATGAAACAGGAAACAGAAGGAGAAGAAAAGCGTATGGAAGCCAAGGCGTACCTGGAACAGGCACGGAACATCAACATACAGATAGACAGCAAGCTGGAGCAGGTATCGTCTTTGCGGCAGCTGGCTATCAAGGCGTCATCGACACTCAGCCCGGTGCCGCCAAGCGGGACACCCAATCCGCACCGTCTGGAAGAAACCATCGCCCGTATGATGGATATGGAACAGGAAGTGGATGAAGCTATCGACGTCCTGGTCGAACTCAAGGCAGACATCATGAAGGCTGTCAGCCGAGTGCCAGATGCCCGGGAACGGGTCGTCTTGGAACTCCGCTACTTGGCCTTTAAAGACTGGGCATCCATTGCCGATACTCTCGGACTTCATATCCGCCAGGTGTACCGGCTGCATGACGAAGCCCTGAAACACATCGAGATTTATGGCGAATGTCACTGAATGTCACTAAAGCAGCACTTGATGTCACAGGCTTCTGTAAGATATACTATAATCAGCAAGAAAAGAATGAAGGATCGAGGTTTGAATGCCATCGGTCCTTTTTTGATGCCGGAGATGATGTAAATGCCCAGAAGACCGAATACGCCTTGCAAATATCCGGGCTGCCCCAGGCTGGTGCCGTATGGAAGAAAATATTGTGAGGAACATGAACGGCAGTGCCAGGGCGACCGGGCCAGTGCAGAGACACGTGGTTACGGATGGGAGTGGCAGAAGGCTAGGAAGTTTTTCCTGAAACGTCATCCCTGGTGCATCCGCTGCAAAGCAAAAGGCCGTCTCGTCCCGGCAACGGTCGTTGACCATATCAAACCGCATCGCGGTGATGAGAAACTGTTCTGGGACGAAACGAACTGGCAGCCCCTTTGCAAGAGCTGTCATGACCATAAGACGATGACCGAAGACCGGAACATCGAGTACAAGTACTGAATCCGTCCGTAGGGCGGGGGGATGCAAATCTCTGTGACCCTTCCGTCCATGACCGCCGCCCCCTCAAACGTGAAAAAACGCGAAATTCGTAAGGGGGGATACCCGGCATCTAAAATCGAATCATCTGCTCCAGGCTATTTGGCCCGGGGCTTTTTTGTTGTGTGAAAGGAGCCTGTCATGAACGACTGCCAGCGCCGGCAGATAGAAGACATGCGGAAGCAGGGGATGGGCTACAAGGCCATCGCCAGAAAGACCAAGCTGTCACGGGACAGCGTACGGAATTATTGCAGGTGGCACCACCTTGCCGGTTACGGCAGAGCAGTAGCGGCCACCTTCAGAGAGGAGCGAGCGTGTGAAGACATCGGATATGGAATGGAAGATGCTGCCCATCGGCCAGCTGAAGCCTGCGGCATATAACCCCAGGAAGCAGTTGAAGCCTGGCGACAAGGAATACGAGAAAATCAAGAAGTCCATTCAGGAGTTTGGCTATGTGGAACCCATCATCGTCAATTACGACATGACGGTCATCGGCGGGCATCAGCGTCTGACCGTACTGAAGAATCTGGGCTACGAAGAAGTCCAGTGTGTCGTTGTCCATATCGAGGATGAGCATAAGGTCAAGGCGCTCAACATCGCCCTCAACAAGATCACAGGTGCCTGGAACGAACAGCTCCTGGCCGACCTCATCGTCGATTTGCAGAGCGTCGACTTCAACGTCGACCTGACGGGCTTTGAAGCACCGGAAGTCGAGCAGCTCTTCTCGAAAGTGTACAACAAGAAAATCAAGGAAGATGACTTTGATGTCGACGGTGAACTGGCAAAGCCGACCGTCGCCCGGGCGGGAGATATCTGGTTCCTGGGTGACCACCGCGTCATCTGTGGCGATGCGACGCTGCCGGAAACCTATGAACGGCTGATGGCGGGGAAGAAGGCCAACATGGTGCTGACGGATCCGCCGTATAACGTCGATGTGGAAGAAACAGCCGGCAAGATCAAGAACGATAACATGCCGGATGATAAGTTCTACCAGTTCCTTTTCGCGGCCTTCGTCAATATGGAACAGAACATGGAGCAGGATGCTTCCATCTATGTGTTCCACGCAGATACTCAGGGGCTGAACTTCCGCAAGGCATTCAAGGACGCGGGCTTCTACCTGTCTGGCTGCTGCATCTGGAAGAAGAACGCCCTGGTACTGGGCCGAAGCCCGTACCAATGGCAGCATGAACCGTGTCTTTTTGGCTGGAAGCTGAATGGCAGGCATCAATGGTATTCTGATCGCAAGCAGACGACCATCTGGGAATACGACCGGCCGAAAGCCAGCAAGGAACATCCGACTATGAAGCCTGTAGCTCTCATGGCCTATCCTATACAGAATTCCTCTATGAGCCACTGCATCATCCTGGACCCGTTCCTCGGTTCCGGTTCTACGCTCATGGCCTGCCAGCAGACGGGCCGCATCTGTTACGGCATCGAGTTGGACGAGAAGTTCGTCGACGTCATCGTCAGGCGCTACATCAGTGAATATGGGGACGCGGGTGTGTTTATCCTGCGCGGGGATGAGAAAATCCCGTATGCGGAGGTGGCAGATGATGGAACAGATTAAGCTGGGCAGCCTGTTCTCCGGGAGCGGTGGCTTTGAACTGGGCGCCATCCTGGCGGGCATCCGTCCTGTATGGAACTCGGAAATCGAGCCGTTCCCCATCCGCGTGACGACGAGACGGCTGCCATCTGTGAAGCATTACGGTGATGTGAGTGCTGTAAACGGCGCACAAATCGAGCCGGTAGACATCATTACCTTCGGCAGTCCCTGCCAGGATATGTCGATTGCCGGAAAAAGGGACGGCCTTGGCGGTTCGCAGTCCTCGCTGTTCTATCAGGCAGTGCGCATCGTGAAGGAAATGAGGGAAGCAACGAATGGACAATATCCAAGATATATCGTATGGGAGAATGTCCCTGGGGCTTTCTCCAGTAACAAGGGAGAGGACTTCCGGACGGTCCTTGAAGGAATCTGCCGCATCAAAGACTCTGCGGTTTCAGTGGCTGGCTGTGCCAGATGGCAGCCTGCGGGATGCATCCTGGGAAACGGGTACTCTGTGGCCTGGCGCGTCCTCGATGCCCAATACTGGGGCGTCCCCCAGCGAAGAAAGCGCATCTACCTTGTCGCAGATTTTGATGGACAAAGTGCCGGAAAGGTTCTATTTGAGTCCGAGGGCCTGTCAGGGTATTCTGCGCAAGGCTTCCGAGCATGGCAGGGTGCTGCCGGACGTCTTGCGCCTGGCCCTGGAACGGCAGGCACAATCTGCCTGAATGACCAGGGCGGCATCCGAATGGATGTGACGGAAGAGCGGACGAACACCTTGCGGGCAGAAGCCCATCATCCTCCGGTCATCGTCAATCTGCCGGGTCCGGTGTTTGAGAACCATGGAGCCGATGCCCGGTACAAGGGGCCGCTCTCTGTGAACCCATCACTCACGGCGCGGTACGGGACGGGCGGCAACAACCAGCCGCTGGTCCTGCAGGGCGGGGGCAACAGGGAAAAGAAAACCTATGATGTACGGCAGACCTCGGACGGCACCCGCAATATGCGGAACCATATCTATGAGAGCGATACCTGCCGGACCGTCGACCGTTCGGGAAATGTACCGGGGAGCAACCAGGGCGGCATCGCTGTGGTGGAGCTGACCTATAGTGCCAGCAAGAATTCCCACTTCACACGGGCGGCGAAGGAAATGGCCAGTTCCCTGGTAGCTACGGATTATAAAGATCCGCCGCTCATCAACAGCCATGCTCGTGTCCGCCGCCTGATGCCGGCAGAATGTGCAAGGCTCCAGGGATTCCCGGACTGGTGGTGCAGCCATCTGGAAACAGGGAACCCGTCTGAAGAAGACATCCGCTTCTGGAGCGATGTCTTTGAGACCCATCGGAAAGCCCTGGGGAAAAAGACAAAGCCCAAGACCCGGAACCAGATTATCAAATGGCTGAAGGAACCGTACCGGGATTCTGCGGAATACAAGATGTGGGGCAACGGTGTCGCCCTTCCCTGCGTGTATTTCGTCTTGGCCGGCATTGCCTGCTTCTTTGAGAAAAAGATGCAAAAATGATTTGCTATTATCGGCGTTCAGAGTGATATATGTACTAGCAAAACAAGGAGGTACATAGACCATGACAATCCAGACGAACCTGAACGACCGAAAGGAACTGGCCAGACAGCTGATCCCCTTCAACCATAACGAAAAGCTCCGCTATACGGGGACGCCGGCCTTTGCCTACGAAGGGCGGGGGTTCCGCATCCTTCGCAGCGGCGATATCGAATGCGATGATGAAAAGACAGAAGCCGCCATCACGGCTTTCCTGCAGGAAGCAGGCATCCTTCCGCAGCCGGAACCGGCAGAAGGAACGGAACCCGAAATGCCGCAAGAGCCGCTGGAGCAGGATGAAACGCCAGGATCGGACGCACTGCCGCATCCGGACAGGATGGAAATCAAGGTTCCCATTGATGGCATGGACGGTGCGCAGCTCCGCAACCTGGTCTTCATGCTCCACGCCCAGCAGTATCTGCTGAACCGGGCGGCAGGACATGAAAACATCCATGTGCCGGACAGGTTGGTGGAAGACTTGAAAGAAGAACCTGGTACCGACCAGACTTCCTTCTTTGCCATCTATCAGAACTATCGCAAGGAAGGGCGGGGCTTCTGGATTGCGGCAGATACGGTGACATTCTGCATTGCCGTAACCGGCAATGCCGTGAAGAACCGCGCCCTGATTGAACTGGCGGCCTTCATGGTCAGCGCAGCGAAAAAAGCGAAACGGGTTCAGGCTGACACACGGAAGCCTGAAAACGAGAAATACTACCTGCGGATGTGGCTCCTGCGCATCGGCATGGGGACCAAGGCCAGCCACGAATCGCGCATGGCCCTGCTGAAAGGCCTGAAGGGATGGAGTGCCTTCCGCACGGAAGAAGAAGCCAAGGCTCATGCCAGAAAGCAGAAAGAACGCCGGCATCAGAACCCATAAATTCTCAATTTAATTCATAATTATTCTCAAAATGACTTGCTATTGTGTGCCTTTAGAGTGATATATAGTGTACCAAAAGAACACACGCACACATAGAAAGGACAGAGAGAATTATGAAAACACTGCACTTTGGCATCGAAATGGAAATGACAGGGATTACGAGAAGCCGGGCCGCCAGCCTCATGGCCCGCTTCTTCGGGGCGGAAAGTCGGCACGAAGGCGGAGCCTACGATACCTACACCGCAAGGGATGAACAGGGACGGAAATGGAAAGCCATGAACGACTCCAGCCTGGTTCCACAGAAGAAGGTGAACGGAAACATTACAGATGCTTCCAGCTTCTACCGCACGGAAGTGGTCAGTCCCATTCTTTCCTACGAAGACATCCCGAAGCTGCAGGAACTGGTGCGGATGCTACGCAAGGCCGGGGCCTTTGCCAATAAGTCCTGCGGCATCCACATCCATGTCGGGGCCGAACGCTTCACGGCAAAGACCCTACGGAACCTGGTGAACATTATGGCGAGCAAGGAAGACATGATTTACCGCGCCCTCCAGATCAACCCCTCGCGGGAAAGCCGATACTGCCGGAAAACGAACACCACCTTCCTGAAGAACCTCAACCGGAAAAAGCCGGACACGATGGACGGCATCGCCGACCTCTGGTATCAGGAAGCCCCTTACGGACGGAACCATCATTACAACAGCACCCGCTACCACGGGCTGAACCTGCATGCCACCTTCACCAAAGGGACCGTCGAGTTCCGGCTTTTCAACGGGACACTCCACGCTGGGGAAATCAAGGCATACATTCAGTTCTGCCTGGCCGTCGCTCATCAGGCCCTGGCCCAGAAGAAAGCCTCGGCCCGGAAGACCGAAACGGACAATGAGAAATACGCTTTCCGGTGCTGGATGCTCCGGCTCGGACTCATCGGTGACGAGTTCAAGACCTGCCGGCTCCACTTCCTGAAACACCTCACGGGCAATTCCGCATGGCGCAATGCCGCCGCTTGAAGGGGATAGCCTTACGGGCAGCTTCGGCTGCCCTTGGGGTGGTAGAAGGGCAATCCCTTCAGAAAGGATGAGAGCGATGAAACAAAGAATCTACATTGCCTACGGCAGCAACATGAGTGAAGTACAGATGGCAAGACGGTGTCCTGACGCCGTTCTTTCAGGGACGGGCCGAATCCGGGGCTATGAACTCCTCTTCAAAGGTTCTCTGACAGGATGTTACGCCACCATCGAGAAGAAGGCGGATGCTTTCGTGCCGGTTGTTTTCTGGCGCATTTCTCCGGCGGATGAACGGCGGCTCGATGCCTATGAAGGCTTCCCGCGGTTCTATTATAAAAAAGAAGTGGATGTGGAAACAGATGATGGCATCATCAGCGGTCTTGTGTACATCATGCACGAAGACCGGCGGTTCGGTATTCCGGAGAACTGGTATTATCAGAACATGGAGCGGGATTACCGCAGGTTCGGTTTCGACCTGTCTATCCTGCGGGCCGGCCTGCGGCACAGCCGGGAACGGATGGAAGGAACGCGGCTCCGGCTTATCGCCATGGATGACAGGCAGGCTCCGCCCAAGGGAACTGAAGGCACCGTCCAGTTCGTCGATGATGCCGGGACCATCCATGTACAGTGGGATACGGGCAGCAGTCTCGGGCTGATACCCGGAGCTGATGAATGGGAAGTCATCGAATAAGATGCATAAATATCGGATAGGCAGTCAGCGTCGAACTGTTCGAAGACAATGGCCACGCCATCGAATGGGTCATGAAGAATTAAAAAAGAGAACCCGAGGGGACCGCAGATGCGGCCCTCTCTGGCGTACAGCCCGCAAGGGCTTTTTTTATTGGGAGGTGAGCGCCATTGGCTGTACGAGGAAGAAAACCGAAGCCGACGGCGCTCAAGGTGCTGGAAGGCAATCCCGGCCATCGTCCCCTCAACAAGAAAGAACCCCTGCCCAAAGGCAGGCTGCCGCGCTGTCCGGAATGGTTGGAGGATGATGCCAAGAAAGAATGGAAGCGTCTGGGGAAAGTCCTTGCTGAGATGGGGATGCTGACCAACATGGACATGATGGCGTTTGCTGGCTACTGCCAGGCCTACGCCCGGTGGAAAGGGGCCGAGGAGTTCATCACCCAGCATGGGGATATGGTACGGACGCCGAACGGCTACCTACAGCAGGTGCCGCAGGTGTCCATCGCGCAGACGAATCTCAAGATTATGCTGAAATTCTGCGAGCAGTTCGGCCTGACGCCGTCCGCCCGGAGCCGCATGGTCGGAGAGGAAAATGGGGCGGAAAAAGAAACGGATGAAATGGAATTGCTGTTAAGAGGGTGACAAATTTGGCATTTGTATATAAGCCGTCAGCGTTCATGCTGCCGACATCCCATTACGACAAGGACAAGGCCGACCGGGCAGTCGCCTTCATCGAGAATCTCTGTCATACCAAAGGAAAATGGGCCGGGAAACCATTCCTGCTCCTTCCCTGGCAGGAACAGATAGTCCGTGACCTGTTCGGCATCGTAAAGGAAGATGGGAACAGACAGTTTCTGACGGCCTATATCGAGATAGGCAAGAAAAATGGAAAACAAATTGCTATAAATACGCCTATCCCTACGCCGGACGGGTGGAAGACCATGGGCAGTCTTTCCGTTGGTGACTTCGTTTTCGATGAACAGGGTAAGCCATGCCATGTGGTGGCGAAAAGCCTGGTGGATGATACGGAACAGGCCTACGAGCTGATTTTCCGGGATGGCGGCCGGATTGTGGCGGGCGAACGGCATCTGTGGGATGTGGACTACATCTACGGCAAACCGAAACCGAGACTCTGGACAACAGGCGAGATTTACCGCCGCACACAAAGTTATCGAGAAAAATTTGATGATAACAGTTCCATCATACGGATTCCCGTGAATGCTGCTTTGGAACTTCCCAAGGTAGACCTTCCAGTGGATCCGTATTTATATGGCTACTGGCTGGGGAATGGCAACGCCACGAAGCCGGAAATTACTGTGCGTGACTGCGATGTGGATGACCTCATTTCCTTTATCCCGTATCACTTGCACAACCGATATCCGCAGACCTGCGGCGGGAGCGAGATTCTCGTCTATAAGGAACTGAAGAAAATTCTGGTCAAAAGTTTCAGGGATAAGGTCATCCGTCATGATTACCTGCGGGCATCGGAAAAGCAGCGGTGGGAACTGTTGCAGGGGTTGATGGATTCGGACGGATGCATAGGGACACGAAAAGCGCAGAGCGTGTACGTCAGTACCATAAAGCAGCTGGCTGAATCCGTCCGGGAATTGCTCTGGTCGCTGGGTATTAAGAACGCTATGACAACCTGTCCGTCCACCCGTTACGGAAAACCGACAGGGGAAACCTTGTACACCATACGGTTCACCACTTTCGATGACCAGCCGACATCAAAACTGCACAGGAAAATTTCACGGAGCCGGGAACGCGTCAAACAGACACGTTCCTGTTTTCATTATCTGGAAGAAATCCGGCCGCTTGACTACAAAGTCCCCATGCAGTGTATCCAGGTGGACAGCCCGTCCCATTGCTACCTTGCCGGACGGAATATGGTGAAGACGCACAACAGTGAACTGGCGGCAGCCGTAGCGCTTTATTTGCTTTATGCCGATAACGAACCGAGCGCGGAAGTCTATGGCGCGGCCTGTGACCGCAATCAGGCGTCCATCGTGTTCGATGTGGCAAAGCAGATGGTGGAGATGAGTCCGGCTCTTCTGCGCCGTTCCAAGATACGGTCGGCAGGCAAGCGGATCATTAACTACCGCAATGCTGGGTTCTATCAGGTGCTTTCAGCGGAGACTGGCACGAAACACGGATTGAATGTATCCGGCCTGATTTTTGATGAAATCCACGCCCAGCCGAACCGGAAACTCTACGATGTCCTGACCAAAGGCTCTGGTGACGCCCGTGAACAGCCGCTCTTTTTCATCATCACCACGGCCGGCAACGACAAAAACAGTATCTGCTATGAACTGCATACCAAGGCTCTCGACCTTATGCACGGCAGGAAGAAGGACTATACCTTTTATCCTGTTGTGTATGGCCTGGAAGAGGGTGAAGACTGGACGGACGAAGCTAACTGGTACAAGGCGAACCCGTCCCTTGGTTACACCATCAACATCGAGCGTGTCCGGGAAGCATATCGGAACGCCATCGAGAACCCGGCCGAGGAGAATGTGTTCAAGCAGCTGCGCCTGAATATCTGGACTTCGGCCAGTATCCGCTGGATTCCTGAGCAGGTCTACGACAAAGGTAATCTTCCCATTAACTTGGATTCCCTCAAAGGCCGGATGTGCTATGGCGGATTGGATTTGTCCAGTACCTCGGATATTACGGCCCTGGTTCTGGCTTTCCCGCCACGGACGGAAGATGAGAAATATATACTTCTGCCGTTCTTCTGGCTGCCGGAAGACACACTAGAACTACGTTGCCGGCGCGACCATGTGCTTTACGATATCTGGCAGAAACAGGGATTCATCCAGACAACGGAAGGAAACGTCATCCATTACGGCTTTATCGAGAAGTTCATCGAACGCCTGGGGGAAACGTACCACATCCGGGAAATCGCCTATGACCGCTGGAACGCCACCCAGATGGTGCAGAACCTGGAAGATATGGGCTTCACCATGGTGCCGTTCGGCCAGGGGTTCAAGGATATGTCGCCGCCGTCGAAGGAGCTGTTCAAGCTCCTGATGGAAGGGAACATCATCCATGGCGGCAATCCCGTCCTCAGATGGATGGCCGGCAACGTGGTCATGCGGCAGGACCCGGCGGGGAACATCAAGCCGGACAAAGAAAAATCCGTCGAAAAGATCGACGGAATCGTGGCGTCCATCATGGCACTGGACCGCTGCATCCGCAACGGGACTGGCAGCGGCAGCGTCTATGATGAACGGGGCGTTATTGCATTTTGATTAACGTAAATAATCTATGCAGATTTTAAGGATATAGGCTCCCCAGCTATTAGGATATACACGATTGGTATGACCGGATGAATTGGGCTTTTGCATTGTAGAGGTTTGATATCGCCATTCATCAGATAGCCTGTCAAAAGTCCAGAACACTACTTTTTGGACAGAACCATCTTTTACTTGTTTTACAGCACAAGTTATTTTTGAATAGTCGTTGTTCCATTGAATTGATTCACTGACAACATAGGCTTGGTAGTTACCATCCTGAGGAGCGGCAGTATATGCCCAGATGTCAGTGGCTTCGGCAGATTGTGGGAAAAGCCAAAGTGAAAAGCAAAAGATAAAAAATACGGCAAGATGAGATAGATATTTTTTCATTGGGCATCATTCCTTTCGTAATTTGAAAATATCATAAATTTGTCGATAGAGCAATAGGAGGTTTCCATGCACATCCCTTTTTTATCCAGCCTGTTCCGTACCCGGGACAAGCCTCAGAACTATTATATCGGCACGGATTTCCGTTATCTGTTCGGCCCCTCTGCCAGTGGCAAGACGGTGAACGAGTTCACGGCTATGCAGACGACGGCAGTGTATGCCTGCGTCCGCATCCTGGCGGAAACTCTGGCTGCCTTGCCGCTCCAGCTGTACCGTTACACGCCCGGCGGCAAGGAACGGGTCTATGACCATCCGCTGTACCATCTGCTCCATGATGAACCGAACCCGGAGATGACTTCGTTCATCTTCCGGGAAACGCTCATGAGCCACCTGCTCATCTGGGGCAATGCTTACGCCCAGATCATCCGCGACCGATTAGGGCGGGTACAGGGACTATACCCGCTCAGGCCGGACAAGATGACCGTCTGCCGGGATGACCGGGGAAAGATTTTTTATCTGTATACCAAGACGGGAGATGAGAATCCGAACATCAAGCCGTATGGTCAGGTGGCCCTGCAGAAGGAAGAAGTGCTGCATATCCCCGGCCTTGGGTTTGACGGCCTGGTCGGTTATTCGCCGATTGCCATGGCCCGCAATGCCGTGGGCATGACCATGGCCTGCGAGGAATACGGTGCCTCTTTCTTTGCGAACGGGGCCAGCCCCAGCGGGGTGCTGGAACATCCAGGCGTTCTGAAGGATCCGGCCAAAGTCCGGGATTCGTGGAATGCCGTCTACCGGGGGACGGGCAATGCCCACAAGGTGGCTGTGCTGGAAGAAGGCATGAAGTACCAGCAGATCGGCATCCCGCCGGAAGAAGCACAGTTCCTGGAAACACGGAAGTTCCAGCTCGATGAGATTGCCCGGCTCTACCGCATCCCGCCACACATGATTGGCGACCTGGAGAAAAGTTCCTTCAATAACATCGAGCAGCAGTCCATGGAATTCGTGAAATACACGTTAGACCCATGGGTCATCCGCTGGGAGCAGGCCATGCAGAAAGCCCTGTTCCTGCCGGAAGAGAAGAAGCAGTATTTCCTGAAGTTCAACGTGAACGGCCTCATGCGCGGCGACTACGAGAGCCGCATGACCGGGTACAGCATCGGCCGGCAGAACGGCTGGCTGTCCGCCAACGATATCCGGGAGATGGAAGACATGAATCCCGTCCCCGATGAGGAAGGCGGTAATCTGTACCTGGTGAACGGCAGCATGACCAAGCTCAAAGATGCCGGGGCCTTTGCCCGGAAGGGAGAAACGAATGAAACATAAATTTTGGAAGTGGGTGACCAATGCGGCCCCCGATGCCTTCGGCAGTGAACGGACGCTGTACCTGGACGGCCAGATCTCGGACGAGACCTGGTGGGGCGATGAGGTAACGCCGAAGGCGTTCAAGGAAGAACTGAATGCGGGCAGCGGCGATATCACCCTCTGGATCAACAGTCCGGGCGGTGACTGCTTTGCCGCTGCCCAGATTTATAACATGCTCATGGAATATCCGGGGAACGTCACCGTTAAGATTGACGGACTGGCTGCTTCGGCGGCCTCTGTCATCGCCATGGCCGGGACCAAGGTCTGCATGTCGCCAGTGGCCATGCTGATGATCCATAATCCGGCGACCCTGGCCTATGGTGACCAGTCAGAGATGGAAAAGACCATCGGCATGCTGAGCGAAGTCAAGGAAAGCATCATCAACGCCTACGAAATCAAGAGCGGCCTGGCCCGCACGAAGATTTCTCACATGATGGATGACGAAACCTGGCTCAATGCAAAGAAGGCGGTAGAACTTGGCTTTGCCGATGAAATCCTGTTCGACCAGAAGAAGGACAATGGAGAGCAGCCGGAAGCCATGATTTATACGCCAGTAACTGTTACCAATTCGTTGGTACAAAAACTGAAGCCCCATGAACCGATTCATAAAGTGCCAGCCGCATCCTTAGAAAAACGGCTGGCATTGCTCATTCATTAAGGAGGACAACAATGGATACGATTTTAGCACTGCGTGAGAAACGCAAGAACCTCTGGGATGCCGCCAAGAATTTTCTGGATACCGTCCGTGATGAAAATGGCATGGTCTCTGCAGAAGATGCGGCTCGCTACGACAAGATGGAAGCGGATGTAGTAAATCTCGGCAAAGAAATCGACCGCCTGGAACGCCAGCAGCAGCTCGACGCCCAGCTTGCCCAGCCCACTACTACACCGATTACTGAACTCCCTGGCGCAGGCCAGAATGGAGCAGAAAAGAAAGGCCGTGCGTCTGATGCCTATCGTAAGGCTTTCTGGGACAGCATCCGCCATAAGAACTTCATTGATGTACAGAACGCCCTGAGTGCAGGCACCGATGCTGATGGCGGCTATCTGGTACCGGACGAATTCGAACACCAGCTCATCGACAAGCTCCAGGAAGAGAATTTCTTCCGCAGCCTGGCTACGGTCATCCACACCAGCGGCGACCGCAAGATTCCCATCGTGACGGGTCATGGCGAAGCGTCCTGGATGGAAGAGAACGGTCTCTACCCGGACAGCCAGGATACCTTCGGCCAGCAGTCCATCGGGGCGTACAAGCTGGGGACGGCTATCCGTGTGTCGGAAGAACTGCTGAACGACAGCGCTTTTGACCTAGAAAGCTATATCGCCGGTGAATTTGCCCGCCGTATCGGTACGAAGGAAGAAGAAGCCTTCCTGGTAGGCGACGGAAAGAACAAGCCGACCGGCGTTTTCCCGTCTGCCGAAGTGGGGGTGACGGTCACGACGGCTTCTATTACCTTCGATGATGTCATCGACCTATATCATTCCCTGCGCATCCCGTACCGCCGCAAGGCTGTCTGGCTCCTGAATGATGCAACCATCAAGGCCCTGCGCAAGGTGAAGGACAACAACGGCAACTACATCTGGCAGCCGTCTGTCACGGCAGGCACACCGGATACCATCCTGAACCGTCCCTGCTACTGCACTTCCTTTGCACCGGAACTGGCCGCGGGCAACCGTCCCATGCTCTTCGGGGACTTCAGCTACTACTGGATTGCCGACCGGGAATACCGCTCCTTCAAGCGGCTCAACGAACTGTATGCCGCCAACGGCCAGATCGGCTTCCTTGCCAGCCAGCGCGTCGATGGCATGCTGATGCTCAAGGAAGCGGTCAAGGCCCTGGAGATGAAAGCGAAGGGATAAGCCATGATCGTGACGCTGGAAGAAGCCAGGGAATACCTGCGGATTGATGAAGATGACACGAGTAATGATGACGTCATCCAGTCTTCCCTGGAAACAGCCCAGGCCCTCTGCCTGGATATATCCCGCTGTGAGGAAGCCGATGCCGAAGAGAATCCCGTCGTGTTCCATGAAGCCATCCTCTATGCTGCGGCTTTTTTGTATGAACACCGTGAGGAAGCGGACTACGCAGGCCTTTTGAAACGTCTGCGCTGGCTGCTGTTCGGGGTCCGGCGGAGCTGTTTTTGAAAAAGGGGGGGATGCCCATGAAGACGGGGCTTTTGAACAAACGGATTGAGATTCTGGGAAAGCAGGCCGTGACGGATGAATATGGTTTCGATACCCAGGCCGACGTCGTAGTATATCGCTGTTGGGCATCCATTGAGCCTGCCCGGGGCAAAGTGTTCTATGAGATGGAACGCAAAGCGGACACGGAGTACAGCAAGATCACTATCCGCTGGCGTCCCCATATCACCCATGATATGAAGGTGAAGTATCAGGACCACTTCTACGACATCGACACCATCGTCGACCCGTACATGCGCCATGAAGCACTGGAACTGTACTGCACTGAAGAAGTGAGGGGGACGGGCAATGAGCGGAAGTGACTTTGAGGTCAAAGGATTGGATGACCTTTCAGAAAAACTGCTTTCTGCTATTGAAGAGTTTCCCGGTACTGCCGAGAAAGGCCTGATCACTATCGGCAACAAGCTCAAAAAGGAGTGCGTAAAAAACACGCCGGAAGGCAGCACGGGCAAGCTGAAGAAAGGCTGGAAGCATAAGGTGGAAGGGTGTAACGGCTCGGAGCTGACCTATGAACTGGTCAACAGGCATCCGGTCCATCACCTCTTGAATAACGGCCATGTCAAGAAAACGCCGGGCGGCAGGACCGTTGGCTATTATGAAGGCCAGCACTATACGGAGAAATCCGTCAAGCAGTTCGAAGCCAGCGACTTGCAGTCGGGGCTGGAGAGACTCACGAAGAAGCTCCTCAAGAAAGCAGGCGGCACATGATCCATGACCTCGATATCCTGCAGGCGGTGCAGCAGAAACTCAAAGAGCGGTTCCCGTATCCCGTCTACCTGCAGGAAGTCAAGGAAGGCTTTGCGCCGCCGGCCTTCTTCCTGAAGACGATGACGGTAGCGACGCCGCAGAAAGAAAATGAGGTCTACCGGGATACGGACCTCTACATTACGTATCTGCCGAAGAAGCAGGAAAAAAGCACGGCTATCTACGCCGTGCTTTTTGCTGCGGAAAATTTATTCCGGGACGGACTGAAAGTCGGCAACCGTTATCTCCCTGTCGTGTCTATGAGTGAGGAGCTGATGGGGACGGACAATGACGGCGGGCGTCTGACGCTGACCTTCCAGTACTATGACGCCCGGGAAAAAGAAGAAACGGCAGAAATCATGAAGGTACTGCATCAGCGGTATCAGGGAAAGGAGACGTAACCCATGAAAATGCCATCCATTAATATCGCGTTCAAAGAAAAAGGCATCAGTGCCGTCGAACGCAGCGAACGCGGTATTGTCCTTCTGATTCTGAAAGAAGAGACACTGCCGTCCCAGACGGAAGTGAACCTGTATACGGCAGATGACATCCCCAAAGAACTCTCGGACAGCAACCGTGAGCAGCTGGAACTGACCCTTCGCGGCTACGTGAACAGCCCGAAGAAAGTCATCGCCGAAATCATCAGCAAGGATGCAGAAGATTATACCGATGTCCTCAAGGCCATCGAGAACAAGCGCTTCGATTACCTGGTCATCCCGGATATCGAAGAAAACCACATCGACACCATCGCGACCTGGATCAAGGGGATGCGGACGAATAAGAACAAACGCATCAAGGCCGTCCTGCCGGACTGCACGGCGGATACGGAAGGAGTCATCAACTTCGTCAATCAAGTCATCCGTACGAAAACGAAGACCTACACGACGGCCCAGTACTGCGGGCGCATCGCGGGCATCATCGCAGGAACGCCGATGACCATTGCCTGTACGTATGCGCCGCTGCCGGAAGTCATCGGCTGTGACGTCTGGACGAAGGAAGAAATGGATACCATGACGGATGCCGGCAAGCTGTTCTTTTTCTTTGACGGGGAAAAGGTCAAGCTGGGCCGCGGAATCAACTCCCTGGTTACGACAGTCCAGGGCAAAGGGGTATCGTTCCAGAAAATCAAGCTCGTCGATTTGATGGACATGATGTATGACGATATCCGCACCACCGCCCAGGACCATTACCTTGGCAAGTACGCGAACAGCTATGCCAACCGATGCCTCCTGGTGACGGCTATCCAGGGCTATCTGGACCAGCTGGCCCAGGAGGGCCTGCTGGAACAGGGGCAGAACACGGCTTATATCGATGTGGAATCCACCAAGATCTGGCTGGCATCCAATGGCAAATATACGAAAGAGGAACTGGCAGACATGTCAGAAATGGACATCAAGCTGGCCAACATCGGCAGCAATGTCTTCATCGCCGTAGATGCTTCGCTCCTGGATGCCATGGAAGATGTCACGATTGCCGTCAATATCTGAGGAGGTGAGGTACAGTGAACAGCATGGAAGCCAAACGGGTGATGAACGGCAAGTATGCCGACCTCTATATCGACGGCGACCTCATGGCCGAAGCCACGGCTTTCAAGGCCGAGGTCACGCTGACCAAGGAAGAAGTGAAGATGCTCCGTCATGTCGGCAAGGGCTACAAGGTCACAGGCTATGACTGCAAAGGGCAGCTGAAGCTCCATAAAGTCTCGAGCTACATGATTAAGAAGATGAACGACAACATTAAGGCGGGCAAGCAGACCGTCGTGACCATCGTCTCCGTCCTTGACGATAAGGACGCCATCGGCAGCGAACGTATCGTCATCAAGGATGCGACCTTTGACAGCCTGATCCTGGCGGATTGGGAAGTGGACAAGATGGGCGAAGAAAGCTACAGCTTCACCTTCTCGGATTGGGACCTCTTGGATTTAGCATAAGGAGAACAAGCACATGAATATGGTAGACCGACTGCTGAAAGCAGATGGAGTGAACAAGCTGGCCGAACGGCCTGAAAAGAAAGTGAAGATGGAACGGCTCTCGAAGCTGTTCGGATTCGATTTTATCATCACGCTCCGGGCTATCGACCCGGAACGCTACGCCGATATCCAGAAGATGGCCGTGGACTTCACCAACGGCAGCGCCGATAACATCGACATTTATCAGATGCAGACCCAGACGCTCCTGGCGGGGATTGCCGACCCGGACCTCAAGAACAAGGATCTGCTGGAAAAATTCGGGGCCGTACTTCCTGGTGACATCATCCGCAAGCTCTTCCTGGCAGGTGAGATTGCTGATCTCACAGCGCAGATCACAGAACTTAACGGCTATACGACCCAGGAAAAGGCGGATAAAGCCGTAAAAAACTGATCCGGACCGATGGCGAAGTGCAGGCGATGTATCTCCTGTTCCGGGAGCATCACCTGCTGCCGTCAGCGGTCATGAAGCTGGGATACGGCGAACGGCAGGTGCTGTATGCTTTCATCCGCTATGAGATGGAAGAACGCGATAAAAAAGTATCTTCAGCATTATCGGATTAACTGCTGAAAATACGGCTATCTGCCATAAAGTCATAAGGCAGGCTCAAGCCACTTAGATATTTCATAGACGAAGTCGCTTTTTTTCTTGCATTGTGGGTGGCCGACACGTAGTACATGAAAGGTTTGATTGCCCAGAGTGGAAATGGCTTCCTGCCAGGACATTTTTCTTTTCCCAATGTCTTTAGAACCGTTGTAATGAATATTATAACGGTCAAAAACGTTAGGGATGTAATCGTCATAATACCAAGATGTATAAAAAATGATATGAGTAGGATGTATTACCTTTAATTCCTGCTGAAGGACTTTTAGGTTTAGGATACAGTTGGATTTTACAAAATCTGAGGTAGTATCCTTTCCTCCGGAATTGTTGCATTTGACAATATTGGTAAATGCGATGTGTTCTATAGAATCGTCACCGAATATTCTCTGAGTGATAGCACGAGTATAGCTCCAATATGGCCAGCTTTTGTTCCACAGAGATTCACGGGTATATTGAAAGGGATTGCGAAAGCCGTCTTCAATCGTGCCGGGATTGTTTCTGGCATTTTTACCGACAAATAGAATTCTCTTGGAAGTTTTATTAAAATCGGAACCTACGCACCAGCAGCCAATCGGTAAGGATAAATGTTCTTTCTTGTGACATTCTTCACAGATTTTGCAAGTACCAAGCTCCATATGGTGATATCGTTCAGCTAATCTTTTTTCTGTTTCATTGAAATAGCGTATTGGAATTCCTCCGTAACGATAGACTTCTTTTATCTTACTATATTTTTAATATCTGTAACAACATTGAGAGGTGAAACAGCATGGCCAATAATGTCATCGATGCCGCCATCCGGCTGCGGGATTTGTTCACGCCGACCGTGCGTAGCGTCAATGCCAGCCTGGGGACCATGAAGACCCAGATGGCGGCGGCGAAACAATCGGTCAGCGGACTGTCGGACAAGCTGACGGAGCATGAGCGCATCCAGAAACGGACGGCGAAGAGCATCGAGCAGACGGGAAGCAAGATTTCCGGCTTATCAGACAAGATGGCCCTGCTGTCAGCCCCCATCCTGGCAGCCGCAACGGCAGGCTTCAAGCTGCACAGCGACTTTGCCAACGGTATCGCCAAGATTTCGACTTTGGTCGACACGACGGTCGTTTCCATGCAGAAGGTCAGTGATGAGATTCGTGCTGTCAGCGATGAAACGGGCGCAGGTGTCGCTGATCTTTCGGAATCGGTCTACCAGGCCATTTCCGCTGGTGTCGATGCGGCCCATGCCGTGGGCTTTGTCAAAGACATGACAATTGCTGCGAAAGCCGGCTTCACCGACACGACGACTGCCGTTAACGGTGTGACCACGGTCCTCAATGCCTATGGAAAATCGGCAGAAGAAGCCACGGCGGTGACGGACCAGATGCTCCTGGCACAGAACTTCGGCAAGACATCCTTTGGCGAGATGGCCCAGTCCATGGGCAATGTCATCCCCATTGCGGCACAGCTCAATGTCAGTACCCAGGAACTGTTCGGTTCCATCGCCGTCCTGACCAAGAACGGTATCCGGACCAGCGAGGCCATTACGGGACTCAAGGCGGCTTACAGCAACATCCTGAAGCCGTCTGCCGAAGCGGCGAAACTGGCTCAGTCCCTTGGCCTTGAGTTCAATGCGGCTCATCTGCAGAGCGTGGGCTGGGTGAAGTTCCTGGACGAAGTGAAGCGGTCGACAGGCGGCGATGCCGAACAGATGGCCCAGCTCTTTGGCTCTGTCGAGGGCCTGAACAGCATCCTGGTCCTGACGGGCAAGGGAGCCGGGGACTTCGATAAGGTCATGGACCAGATGGCCCAGTCTGCCGGTATGACCCGGGAAGCTTATGAGAAGATGCTGACCCCGTCGGAGCAGATGCAGATTGCCATGAACCAGCTGAAGAATGCCGGCATGGATTTAGCAGTGTCGTTTACGCCGTACTTCAAGGCCATGTCGATGCGCGTCAAGGAACTGGCTGCCTGGTTTCGTGCGCTTACACCGGAACAGAAAACGCTGATCGGCCAGGTGGCTTTTGGCATCGTGACCTTCCAGCTCTTCGGTTCCACCCTGGGGCGGGTGCTGACGATAGGCGGACAGGCCTTCGGGACGTTCAGCTCCATCGCCGCGGGCATCAGCAAGGCCGGGAGTGTATCGAAGTATCTGGCTGCCCAGTTCAAGGGCCTTATCACGGTGGCAAGGGGTATCGCCATCGTTGCCAAAGGCATGGGCAGTACCTTCCTGACCGTGGGCAGGATGATGATTACGGTCATCCGGGCAGTCGGTGCAGCAGCGATGGCCAATCCTATCCTTCTTGTCATCGCTGCCGTCATTGCAGGGCTGTATCTCCTCTGGAGAAACTGGGATACGGTTTCACAGTATATCGAACAGGCCATCCAGGCGGTGTCGGATGCCGTAGATGCCGGAATGCAATGGATTGCTTCGGCCTGGGATGGGGCTATGAACGGCATCAACGAGACAGCTTCCAGCATCTGGGAGAGCATCAAGGATACCTTCCGGAGCGGCGTGAACTGGGTCATCGACCAGGTGAACGGACTCATTGCCAGCGTCAACGGCCTGTCCATCGACATCCCGTCTCTGACAGGCGGGGCGCCGACTCATGTGGGATTCAATATTGAACCCATCAGCCATTTTGCCGGAGGCGTCGAGAACTTTGGCGGCGGCTTTGCGGTCATCAACGAGGACCGCCGGGGCGAGCTGGTCCACCTGCCAAACGGCAGTACGGTGGTCCCGCATGACGAAAGCATCCGGCAGGCCATGAACGCAGGCAGCCACTCCATCACCATCCGCATCGATACGATGAACGTCCGCAGCGAGCAGGACATCGATGCCATAGCCGACAAGCTGGTGGAAAAGATCCGGCTGTACGGCATGAACCGCATGAAAGGAGCGACCATCTGATGAGTTCTTTCTTAGCATCCCTGTTGAACGCCATCGGCCAGGCTGCATCTTCCCTCACGATTTCTCTCTCTTCTGAATCGGCAGCGGTGGTCTTTCCCGTCCTGCCTTCGGAGCTGATGGTATCCGTCAATACGAATCATGGTACGGTGAACATCAATAACTTCGGCGACTACCTTATGATGGGAAAGACGGGACTCAAGACACTGACCCTTTCCGGCTTTTTTCCGGCCCAGGATTATCCCTTTGCCATGATGGGCCTTGCGCCTTATACATACATCGCCCAACTGGAAACGATGCGTACCGGTGACAGCGTCTGTCAACTGACGGTGTCGGATACGCTGCTTTCCATGCCCTGCCTGATTTCGTCCTTCAAGTTTGGTGAAAAGGACGGCAGCGGCGATGTCTATTACGAGCTGGGCTTGACAGAGTACCGCTACGTCACAGCACCGGAGACGGGAAAGACCGATGCTGCGACAGGGCTGAAGAAGCGGCCGGAGTCGTTCTGGTCGAAGATGAAGAAGAACATCACCTATTATCCCGGTGACAGTATCGGGAACGTCATCGGCCGGGCCGTGGGGAAATCGGTGACGCTCAACAATGAGCAGTTCTCGAAGTTCCAGATCTATCGCAGCATCGTCCGTAACGGCGGTCTTTTGCCCGGGGATATCATCCGCCTGACGACGATGAACCTCAAAAGGAATGATGAAAATGTTTCAGTTGCAAAGAATCAATAAGAAAACCAATACCGAGGATGCTCAGACGGAAGGCCAGAAAAAGCCCGAGAACGCAGACCTTACGGGCTGGCTGATTTGTGCAACTTGGTCCGGGGACGTCGAGCAGGCCGGACGCAGGCTGGAATTCGACCTGGCCTATACGACGCGGGATAAATCTTGGCAGAATCCGGAACTGGAACTGGGGGACGAGGTGCTGTTTATCCACATTGACGATAAGACGCAGCAGACTGTCCACCTGTTCCAGGGACGTATTTTTGGCCGCAGCCGGGAGAGCGGCTCTTCCGTGATGCATTTTACAGCCTTTGACAATATCGTCTATCTGGCCAAGTCCCGCATAACCAAGAAGTACACGAACGTCACAGTGGCCGACGCCATCCGCCAGACCATCAATGACTTTTCTATTCCGGCCGGGACTATTCCTGACCTGTCCGTCACCTGCAATTTCATTGCCGATGATATCTCGGCTACGGAGGCTATCAAGCAGGCATTATCCTATCAATCCGCACAAGATGGCAAGGGATACCATATCTACATGACCGAAGGGAAGCTCAACGTGGTCTGCATGAACGACCAGGTGGTGGAAGATTTCCTGATCAGCGATGTGACAAACCTGACCGGCGCTTCCGTGTCGGAGTCGGTCGAAGACATGGTTTCTAAGGTCATCGTCGTCGACAGTGCCGGGCAGACGAAAGGCGAACTGCCCAATCAGACGGATATCGACCGATTCGGTCTCATCCAGGCCATTTGCAAGGCCGACCCCAAGCAGGACGATGCCTCGCAGGCAAGGGCCATGCTGAAGACCGTCGCCCATGACATGTCCATTCGGGCCATCGGTCATATCCAGTGTATCGCCGGGTTTTCTGTCTCAGTCCAGGAAGAACAGCTCAAGGGCCAGTTCTTCATCAAGTCAGACAGCCATAAAATCGAAGGCAACAAGCACCTGATGGAGCTGCATCTGGTATTCAACAAACTGCTGGATGAGCAGAAACAGGAACTGGACAGTACATCGTACAATGCCAACCCGGATTATGTGCCGCCAGCGGAAACGGAATCGACATCTTCTGTTTCTACAGGTGGCGCTGTGGCTGGCAGCAGTGTGGTCGATGCGTGCATGGCCAATTTCGAGGGTACCGTTTCTCCCTATGGCTCAGAAGGCTGTGTCGACCGGGCGACCATCGCCGCGGCGGGCTATTCCCCTTTTGCAGCGCAGGAATATAACAATGGCGTGAAAGGCTGCGACCAGCTCCGGGCCGATGCCGAAGCGCAGGGTCTGGCTATCCCTTATGACCCGTCGCAGCTCGAAAAGGGCGACATCATCATGTACAACCGCTACAGCAAGCCGGATCCGAACTGGCATGTCGTCGTCTATGACGGGAGCGGCGGCTGCTGGGGCAACAGCTCCAATGTCTATGGCTGTTTTCATCACTACGAAGGCAGCATCGATATGGGAAGCGACTATTATCCGGCAACGATTATCAAGACCTCAAGGGGGTGAACGTGTGCAGAAAAATCCGTATATCAGCCTGCTGAATCTGATGGAGCAGGTCAGCCGCAGCAGCAACAGCCCGGACATTCAAATCGGGCAGATCCTGGCTTCGCCGCCAGATATCAAGGTCCGCTACAATGGCATCATTTTGACCAAAGAGGAGCTGTGGATTTCCCATTATCTCCTGGCAGGTTATGGCCGCACAGCTAAAGGGCATCTGGTATCGGCGACACAGAATCGTGCCGGCGGCAGCGGTGATGCGGCTTACCAGTCCCATAATCATGATATCGATAATGACTACACCGATTCCGTCATCTATACGGATACACTAAAGCCCGGTATGTACGTGGCCATCATGCCCATGCTCATCAACGACCGGATTCAGCAGTACATTATTTTGGATGAGATTGTGAGGATTGATGGCCATGGCTGATCCTTTTGTAGCAATGAACAGCATCCAGGCAGCGAACCGGAATGAGTCGCTGCCTCTTTTCGTAGAATACGGCTATGACTTTGATAAGCAGTGCTTCCGCTACGATGAAAAAGGCCAGAACCTGATGGTGACAGAAAATGAAGCCCTCAAGGTCTGGATTTATAAGGCAATCCTCACCGAGCGGTATCGCTACTTGGCCTATGATGACAGCTATGGCATTACCATCGAGCCGTATCAGGGGAGAGCGCCAAACAGCCAGTATACGGCAGACAGGATTTGCCAGAATATCCGTGAGGGATTGATGGTGAATCCGTACATTGCTCGCATTAACCATATCGAGGTGAAGAAGCGGGAACGGGATGATTTGGCCATTACGGTTGACGTCACTTCCATTTACAGTGACGAATCATTGACCGTGACGGCAGGAAGGAGCGAGGCATGAGCAATTTATTTGATGCACAGACCAAAGATGAGATTGAGAGCCGCATGGCCCAGACCCTGCACACCATTACGGAAAAAGAGCAAAGTACCATGGAAGGCACCTTTGCCCGCGACCTGATCGACGCCAATGCTGTGGAATTTGAGAGCAGCTATGCCGAGATGGCCATGTTGCGCGACGCGGCCTTTGCCGAAACGTCCTGGGGCGACTACCTGACGCTGCGGGCAGCGGAATTTGGCGTCGATCGCAAGAAAGCCGTCAAGGCCAAAGGAGAAGTTACGGTGACGGGGATGGCAGGAGCCTACATCATTCGCAGCAGTCTCTTCCAGACAAAAGACGGCCAGCGATTTTATACCCTGGAGTCGGCCACCATTCCTGCCGATGCCGCTGAGGTTACGATTCCCGTGGAAGCTGCCGATGCCGGGGCGAGTGGCAATGTGGCCGAAGGAACGATTACAGAAATCCCCTATTCCATCCCGAATATCTCGGCAGTCGTTAACCATAAGAAATGCACCGATGGGGCGGATGAAGAAACGGATGACGCACTCCTTGCCCGGCTCCTGTTCCGGGTGCGCCAGCCTATCACCTCGGGCAATGCCAATCATTATCGTGACTGGGCCATGTCTGTCGATGGCGTCGGGAACTGCAAAGTCATCCCGCTCTGGCAGGGCAATGGCACGGTGAAGGTCATCATCGTCACGGCAGAGAACGAATCAGCATCGGCGGAACTTATACAGGAAGTCTACGACTACATCGAAAGCCAGCGGCCTATTGGAGCGACTGTGACCGTCGTTTCACCGGCACCTTTAACCATTGATTTAACGGCAGATGTCTATGGCACAGCCAGCCCCGATGCCGTAAAGGCAGCCATGACAGCCTATCTCAAGCAGACGGGCTTCACGCTTTCTTATGTCAGCCTGGCCCAGATGGGGAAACTCCTCCTTTCCATCAGCGGCATTACGGATTATAAGGATTTGAAGCTTAATGGAAAAGCGGCCAACGTGGAACTGACGAACGAGCAGATCCCCGTGGCAGGGAAGGTGGTGCTGAACCTTGTCAGCCAATGACTGGATGCGGCAGAGCCGGATGGATATCCTGAAGTATTTGCCGCATTTCTTATCCAAAGACCCGATGTTCCACTGCGCGGCAGAAACCTGCAATGAGGAGCATGACCGTCTGCGCCTGGCTCTGCAGAACCTGGCGGACAACTTCTTCGTGAACACCGCCACCTGGGCGCTGCCGCTTTATGAATCGTTCCTGGGCATCAAGCCCGGTGATGGAGATAGTGACGAGTTCCGCAGGCAGCGGATCCTCTTCAAGCTGCAGCACGTGGATGTATCCACGAAGGATTTCATGAACTCTATCATCAATCTCTACAGTGCCGGCCATATCGAGGAAGTCAATGAGGAGTATTACTTCAAGGTGTACTGCATCATGAACGACAAAGATACCACGACCTTGCAGAAGCTCATCACGCAGCTCAACATCTACAAGCCGGCCCATCTGGGATACGCCATCTATCTGGGTTATTCCTGGAATGGCAGGATTCACTGGAACGGGGAAGCTACCTTCTCGACGGCGACCATCGTATCCAAGAAAGGAGTGATGACAAATGGATGATTACAGCAAAGAGAAATGGTCGGCTGATTTTCCGGACCGTGCAGGGCAGGAAGTCCGGCCCACAGAAGCTGTGGAGAATACGCTGGATTATGATGTGCTTTTCCCACAGTATCTTTCGGAAGACCCGGTCGTCTTCAATCAGCAGAACAAGACCGTGTCCCAGCTGGTCAGCAATGATGCCCGGCTCTATGAGCGGATTTCCGCTACGGCAGCTGACATCAATGCCCATCTGACCGATGCCAATGCCCACGCAACTGGCATCAGCGGCAATGCGGCCAGTGCGTCGAAGCTGCAGACAGGACGCAAGATTCACCGAACCCTCTTTGACGGCACGAAGGATATCACACTGCCAGATTTCAGCGGCTGTGGCGAAAAGACAGCAGGCCAGAGCGGCATGGTCCCGTCACCTTCAGCAGGGAAACTGAATACCGTCCTGCACAGCAACGGCAGCTGGGGCAAGGTCACCTATGCCGATATGGACGAGGAAGCCGTGGCCAAAATCCAGGCATGCCCGTTTCCCGTCAATGCCATCTATATTTCCGCAGATGGGAAGAATCCCGCCACGTACTGGCCGGGTACGACCTGGGTGGCTTTCGCCATGGGGCGGTGCCTGATTGGGGCCGGGGCAGCAGACAGCGGCACCATGTATAAGGCCGGGGACAAGCTGGGCGAGGAGAAGCACACCAATACCCTGGCGGAAATCCCTATTCATGGCCATACGGGGAAAACCGGCGATGCCGGGAACCATAACCATGACCGGGGCAGTATGAATATCACCGGCGCTTTCTGGGGCCGTGATGTGCAGAGCGGATACAACGGCAATGGGGCGTTCTTCATCAGCGGCCGCGGGAACTGGAATGATGAAGGCGGCAGCTATCATGACAACTACCCGTCTGTCATGTCCTTTGAAGCGGCCAGGTCCTGGTCTGGCAGGACTTCTACGAACGGCAGTCATGCCCATGGTTTTACGACGGAGAATGCTGGTGGTGGCCAGCCGCACAACAACATGCAGCCATCTATCGTCGTGTACATGTTCCAGCGGACAGGCTAGGAGGTGAGGAATATGGCTGAATGGTTACAGATGGCCGCGTCCCTGGTATCGATCCTGATGCTCTGCGGCGTCATCTTCAATTTCAGCGTCATCAAGCCGCTCAATGAATCGGTACGGGGTCTTCGGGACTGCATCGTTGAACTGCGCCGGCAGCTGACGGATACGGAAGCGAAGCGGCAGAAGATGGCCGAACGGCTGTCCCGGGTCGAAGAATCGGCAGAGCATGCCCATCACCGCCTGGATGTGATGGAGCAGCGCCAACATGAACAGGGGTGAGGGCGATGAGCTTTTTTGTACTAAAGAACCGGATTCATTTAACAAGAGGTGATTCGGCAGAAATCGACCTGACCATCCGGGACCGGGTGACGGGCAGTGTCTTTATCTTAGGTGACGGTGACCGCCTGATCTTTACGCTGAAACGCTTCATCACGGATAAAGAACCTGTCCTCACGAAATCCCTGGGACAGGGCATCCGGCAGGAACAGGAACGATATGTACTCCATTTCCGGCCGGAGGATACACAGTCGCTGGCCTGCGGCCGTTACGTTTATGAGATGAAGCTCATGCGGAAGAACGGTTATACCGATACCTTCATCCCGGCCAGAGACTTTTTCCTGGAAAGGAGCGTGATGGGGCATGGCACATGAACGGAATACCCTGGTCGGCATCCTTTCCATGCCGCAGGCACCCTCTGCTGCCTTTCAGGAAAAATGTATCATTCCAGAAGCTCAGGAACAGGTCATCATGGCAGACGGCGGGTATACCGCCCTTTCCAAAGTGACGGTGGCTGCCATTCCGTCGAATTATGGCAGAATCAGTTTCAACGGCTATGAGTTAAAAGTCGAGTAAAGGAGCAATCAACATGGCGAAGAACGTAAAAATCAATTCCGTTATCTATGCAGAAGTGCCGCAGGTTTCGATTCCTCTGGCAGAAGGGGAAGGTACCGCTGTCTTTTATGATACGTCTGGTGCTACTGCCTCTTCCGGCGATATTCTGAACGGCAAGTCGGCCTTCCTTGGAAATGGGGTTGTTACCGGGACAATGAGCAATAACGGTGCTGTCAGCGGCAGCATTGCAAAAGCCGATGGTGCGTACACCATTCCGGACGGCTTCCATAATGGCAGCGGCTCCGTGCGTATCAGCAAGGAGGAACAGGCCAAACTCGTCAGCGGCAACATCAAGTCCGGGGTGACTGTCCTTGGCATTAGCGGCAAGTCCAGTGTTGTCGATACCAGTGATGCCACTGCTGCTGCGGGGACGATTGTCAGCGGTAAGACGGCCTACGTCAACGGCACCAAGGTGACGGGCAGCCTGACGACCGTTTCCGTTTCCCAGGACAGCCTGACGAAAGTCCTGACGGTCGTGTAGGGAGGAGAAAATATGAAAGTAGATGTGAAGATTGCCGGTGCCAGTTACAGTGAAGTGCCGGCAGTCCTGATTCCTTTAAAAAGTGGCGGTAAGGCACGTTTCTGCGAAGTATCTGATACGACAGCAAAAGCGGCTGATGTAGCCAAAGGCAAGACTTTCTATGACGCAGATGGCAATTATACAGCAGGGACGAATACGGGAAGCGGCGGCACCAGCACTGTTACTGCCACACCCTATAAGGTGACCATCCAGCAAGTACCGCATCAGACCATCTCTGCTTCTTTTACACCGAAAGTAGCGGAAACGATAAATACCCTGGCAAGGTCTGGAAATGAAACACTGAATCTGGAATCTGAAGCTACGCTTAGCATTTCGTATGCTTTCAAGACGAAGATAACTCCCGACGCGGGGTGGGTTGGCGGCAAGGCGATTGTGTCAGGAAAGATGGAAGATGGCCTTATTTGCGGCGACGTTACCATTACGGCTTCTGAGGCAGTTCAAATCCCGACCGATGTCACGGTTCCGGAAGGGTATACCACCGTTTACTTAGGGCAAAACAAGCTCTATCAGGATCCGGGCCTGACGGTAGAGCTGGCTTCAAAAAGCCAGATCGAAGCCAACAGCAAAATTTACGTCATGGATGTTACCCGCAATTCGTATACACTTCTTAACCTGTTCTGCCCATCAAAAGGTAATAATGTAGGGACAGGTTTTGATGAAAAATATGTCGATTTGAGTGGTATCTCTAAAAGCCTCATCACAAGCCTGGGTTCGCTGTTCCTGGGCAACAGCAATCTGGAATCAGCGGATATGAGCGGTTTTGGGGACATTGATGCCATCTACAGTCTGTTTGCATACTGCACGAATCTCAAATGCGTCTACTTCGATACGTTAAGAAATGTCGGCAGTACGACCATCAATACGTACCATACCTTTTCTACTTGTACCGCATTGGAATATCTCATCCTGGATAATGAGAACGTTGATTTTGTTGTCGAGAGTGGAACAAATTATGAGCGTGGTATTCCGTCGCAGACGAAAGTCTTGGTTCCCAGGGTTGCACTGGAAGCCTATAAGGCAGACAGTCACTGGAGCTCTGTGGCCGACCGCATCCTGGCAATGGAAGACTTCGACATCGTCCGTAATGACGGCACTGTAAGTGTTACCCCGAAGGGAGCGTGAGCGTTTGTCCATCGATAAAATCAATATCCCCGATTGCTTGGTCATCATCGGGCTGGTCACAGCCCTGATCATGGCCATTTTTTATAACCTCAATGAGCTGGCCATGTCCATCGCATCCGGCTTGCTCGGCTATATCGGCGGTACGGTCAAGTCCGCTGTCCATCAGAAAGGAGAAGAAAAATAATGAAAGTATTCCTGAATCCCGGCCATGCGCCGAACGGAAATCCTGACCCCGGGGCCGTAAATGAAGAAACGGGGCTGCGTGAGTGTGATGTCGCCCTGGCGGTCGCTAAGTCCGCCGAAAGCTACCTGAACGCCGCGGGTGTCGCAACAGAGCTGCTCCAGTCCGACAGCCTGTACGATATTTGCGAAGCGGTGAATAACAGTGATGCCAACATCTTCGTTTCCATCCACTGTAACGCCGCAGAAGCGGAAGCGGCAAATGGCACTGAGACTTGGGCCTGCGCTGGCAGTTATCGCGGCAGCATGCTGGCCAACTGCATTCAGAGTCAGCTCGTTAATGCCCTGGACACGACGGACCGTGGTGTGAAGATTGCTACTCCTGGCGTCAACGGACTCTATGTCCTGACCAATACAGCGATGCCAGCTGTCCTCGTCGAACTGGCTTTTATCACCAATCCTGGTGATGAAGAAATCTTGGCAAACGCCCAGGACGCCATGGCCAGAGCCGTAGCTCGTGGCATTACTGATTATGAACAAACCCTTGAAGGAGGCAATTAATATGAACCGTGATGAAATCGAGAAAGCCGTAGCTGAAACCGTTGTATCCTTTGCCAGGGAAGAAGCGGAAGCCGCCATCAAAGCCATCGACCTTGATGACCTGCAACAGCTCGTCGAAGCGCAGATGAAGAACCTCACCGACCCATTGGAAACCGAAATCCAGACCACCACCAGCTGGTGGATAAAAATTCGCAACCGTCTCTACATCGTTTTGCTGCAACAGGCTGTCAAGGCTATTGTAGCAGATATCAAACAGAAGATTGCATGAGAAAAGCCGGTATAGAACAATGAATATATGTTCTATACCGGCTTTTTTAGTTTGCTATTATAAAAGAAATATGGTACAATTTAGATGTTTTTACCATGATTAAAACCATATGGAAAGTGTGGGGTAAATGGAAAAAAAGAATGTTGGAGGACGTCCTCGAGGAAGAAAGAAAATTTCTAAAATAGAAGTAGTCATTGAACCTGAAGTAAAAGCAACGTTCATGTCCATTCTAAACCGAGAAGGGAAAAAAGCTTCAATCGAAATTGGAAACTGGATTAGAAAATACATAGATGAACATAGCAAAACGAAATAGTTAGTTAACCTATTGGATTCGTTAATTTGTCAAGAAAGGGACTGTAAGATAAAAATGAAAAATTCTTTACCGAAAGTAAAGGCTTTAAGCTTATTTGCCGGCATTGGCGGTTTTGAAGTTGGAATGGCCTCTTGTGGGTTTGACTTTTTAAAAACATTGGAATGGGACGCTAAATGCTGTCAAACTTTACAGGCGAATAAAGCTATTCTTGGAATAGAAGAAGATGAAGTTTTGCCGATTGATATAACAAAGATGGACCCACAAGATTTTTATCAAGGAGATGTTGATTATATTGTCGGAGGACCACCTTGTCAAAGCTTTTCAGCAGCTGGCCGTAGAGCAGGAGGCGTTAAAGGGACAAAAGATGCACGAGGTGAGCTGTTCAATTATTATTGCAAATATGTTGACTATTTTAAACCTAAAGCGTTTGTTTTTGAAAATGTTAGGGGAATTTTGTCCGCTAACAAAGGAGAAGATTTTAAACTCATACTAAGTTCTTTTAAGGCTGTAGGGTACAATTTATTTTGGAGGGTATTAAATGCAGCAGATTTTGGTGTCCCTCAGTTAAGAGAACGTGTTTTCCTTGTAGGTATTAGAAACGACTTAAACATCAATTTCAAATTCCCATTACCAACATTTGGCCCAGATTCTCCCGATAAAAAGAAATATCGGACTGTGGGTGAAGTGATAGCTCCGTTACAAGATGACAATGAAGTTGTTCCTCCTTATGGTGGGAAGTATGGTCATTTATTACCGGATATTCCACCTGGAGAAAATTATAGTTTTTATACTGAAGAAATGGGACATCCGCATCCGTTATTCGCTTGGCGTTCTAAATTCTCTAACTTTCTGTATAAAATGGATCCAGATGACGTTTGCAAAACTATTATTGCATATCAAGGGCGATATGATGGCCCATTCCATTGGAAAAATAGAAAATGTACGCCTGATGAACTGAAGTTAATGCAAGGATTTCCTATGGATTTTAAAATTCCACAAAGTTATACGGAATCAGTCAAACAAATAGGAAATTCTGTTTGCCCACCAATTGCACATCAGATTGGCATGGCATTGCGGTATGAAATAGAGAAAATAGAGGAATGTAAAGTTCCACTGATTGAAGATGGTCAAAAATTATCATTTGACAAAAGAAAAGGCCTCAAAGCTAGAAAAACGCGAAAAAAGATTACTCACCACTATAGTGATTTAGTCCAGGGAAATCTCTTTGATACAGAAGCAAAATCTGAAGAAGTGAAATATCAAGACTTTACGAAACAACGAATTACCGCAGATGGTAAAATCAACTGGCGCTTCTATAAGGGGAATTTAACTATCACAATAAAAGAAAATAAAAAAGATAAACCTTTAAATGAAGCAAAGTTTCTCATTGACTTTTTTGGCAACGTTACTTCCCTCATAAAGAAAATTACAGTAAAAGCATATAGCAGTTCTGATGATTTTTCTATTTTAAAGTGTATGTGGGATGAAGTGCATCTAGCAGTTAAAGATATCACCTCGTTTGATTCTTTGATGCCTCTGTATGGGCATTTTACTGAACCGTATCCGAAGTTCAAACTGAAAATTACCCACGAATTGAATACACCAATCTTTCAATTCCAAGACTTGGCCATAAGCGATGACTTGGGTAAAAATTTGCCCTATGACAAATTATCAATGTTCAATCAGGACGCCGAACTTACGATAAAAAATTTGAGAGAGTATGGGTACGATGTTAGATCACATAATACTAATGTTACCATTCCAGAAGGCTTTTTTAAGATATGTTACCCTTTTACAATCCCAGATAATTTCAAACAAAATATAACATGGCATGAGTAAAAGTTTTTGGTTAGCTCATTGTTTTTGTTGAGCTAACCATTTTTTTATAGTTTCAGGTTTAATTGCAGGGGCAATAGCAATATATTTACTAGTTAAATTTGCAATAGTAGCATCTGTTGATAAGGATAAAGCCATTTTGTACAATCCATGTACAGAAATAAAATCGATTTTGGATGCGTAAATATTATCTACCATTTTTTCAGACGATACGATGTCATTTAAAATCGGTGTTGTTAAAGCGGACCTCTTTTCCAACACAAATAAGAATAACTGGAGGCTAGGAAAATTTTTAATTATGGAGCATGCTCGTGTAATATTGTTCCAGTCAATTTCCTGTGTTTTGTCTTTTACTTCAATTGCCACAACTGGTACATTATTATAGAGAACGCATAAATCACCAGGCTTTTTGGCGCGAGCATCTGCTGCTGTTTTGGCATCGGAAACCCCATCCAATGAAAAACCCTTTTGAGAATAAATAATGCTTAAGCAAGCAGCTGCTACACATTTTGTTAATTCCGGATCATGTATATCCGAAAGAAAATGCAAAGCACTCGTAGTATACTGTGCAGAGGACTCAAGAGCTTTTAAACTTCTAACCCGTTCATTTTGGATGCCTTTGGCAATTAATATGAAGTATCGGCAAAATTCAAGACATTGAGGCTGACTCAATTCATTGATTTGATTTAAAATTATAGCAAATAACTTTAAATCAAATACTGTTCGTTGAGCCTTATCGAAGTCTACATTCATTCGCTTAAAAGACCTCATCTTTTCAATGGCCCTACTTCCTTGCATACCTGAATTTGCTGAACAAAAACCCTGACATAAGTCGTATTTTGCTAACAATGGGACGACAATACCTTCATCTTCGCTTCGAATGCTATAACTTCCTGGAATTGGGTTGCTTTGTTCATCTCTAGCCCAAATTTTACAGCAATCTTCTTTAGGATTATTGTATTTATGCCAAGCAGCCGTTAAAAATAAACTGACAGGAGAAGTCCATCCATATTTACCCCATTCCCATTTATTTATATTGTTTAATAATTTAGTTGGAATGATATTTTTATTGCATTTATCTGTAGTAGCTATTAATTTATCAAGTTGTTCACGATTGTCCATATGTGGCCTCCGATTATTTGAATAGATGAAACTCTTTTTTCGTATAGCCCATATCCAAAGCCCGGTAAAGAAACCGGGCGGCAATAGAGGAGTAGGGTTTCCACTTTTTACTTTTCTTTTCTATAGATGCTTTCGACACATCTTCTGTTTTGTAAAGCCATTTGTAGCTTTGTAAAAAAGCAACGTCTTCGAATGGCAAGATGTCCTGTCTGTCCAGAACGAAAATCAAATACATTTTTGCAGTCCAAGTACCAATGCCATGAAGGCTGACTAATTCTTTGAGCGCAGCTTCATCTGTCATATCAGGAAACTTCGTAAAATCGAGTTCTCCTGTCAAGACAGCTGAAGCTGCGCCTTTTATGTAGTTAGCCTTGGCAGTAGAAGTACCAATTGCCTTGATTTCCTCAACGGAGAGCTTTGAGATAGCCTCCGGGGTTATCTGACCATCACACAATTCTTCAAATCGCCCGTAAATTTTGGCTCCAGCTTTTACCGACAGCATCTGTTCGATGATTTCATGGATCAGAAAAGGAAAGGGATTATCAGTGTGTGGTTCATAGGTAATCGGACCCACCATGCTGATGACTTTTGCAAGCCGTTTATCTTTTTTGCATAAATATTGGACAGAAGGACTGTCTTGATTCAAGGTGACGATAGCGGCCATAGGAACTCCTTGTACACACCGTCTGTAAATTTTCTAAGCCGCGGTGTGTTTATATCGAATTTCCTTAATTATAACACACTGCAACGAAGGCTACTATAGGTACAGCATAGCCGTACTTATTATTTAGTACATGTAATGAAAAATCGGATGCTCACACGGGCATCCGCAATTTTTTGCTTTTGAAGTACTTAACGATAGCCGTTCTGTCCTATTACTCCTGAAAGCTAAATTTTCAGGAGGTGTCCTTAATGACGGATGAACAGAAGCAAAAGATTATCGCCCTGCGCCGGGATGGGGCAGGGTACGGGCAGATTGCGGCAGCAGTTGGTATTTCCATCAATACGGTGAAATCGTTCTGTAGGCGGCACAGCTTGGTTACGAAAAAGGCGGCATCGGTCTGTGAACAGTGCGGCAGGCCGATTGAACAGAATCCTGGACGAAAGCGGAAACGGTTCTGCTCGGATTCCTGCCGGAACAAGTGGTGGAATACCCATCTGGAGCTGGTGAAGCGGATGGCAGTCTATACTTTCACCTGCCCGAACTGCGGCAAAAAGTTCAGTGTCTACGGCAACAGCCATCGGAAGTTCTGCTCCCATGCCTGTTATATCGAATACCGATTTGGGGGGTGGTCACCACGGATAAAAGGACGTTTCATAATGAAGCAACCTTCCAGGTGACGATGCATCTGGCAAGGAAGATGCTGGCGGAGAAACTCATCACCGAGAAGGAGTACTGGGCTTTCGAGCAGGAGATGCTCAACAAATATCAGCCGTTTTCAGGCGACTTATATACTTGCTAATTGTATCAAACAGAGTGATATATAGTGTCGAAAGGAGCTGATTTTATGCGGACTATCCGTAAAATCGAACAAAGCATACCAATAATCAAGAAGCGCAAGAAAGTCGCAGCCTATGCCCGTGTCTCCATGGAATCGGAGCGGATGCAGCATTCCCTTTCGGCGCAGGTCAGCTATTATAGCAACCTGATTCAGAAGAACCCGGACTGGGAATATGCCGGCGTCTATGCGGACTACGGCATCTCTGGGACGGGTATCAAGAAGCGGCAGGATTTCCAGCGCATGCTGGAGGATGCGGAAGCGGGCAAAATCGACATCATCCTCACCAAATCCATCCAGCGGTTTGCCCGGAATACGGTCGACCTTCTCCAGACAGTACGACGCCTGAAAGAGCAGGGCGTCGAGGTCTGGTTCGAGAAAGAAAATATCCATACCATGAGCGGGGATGGAGAACTGATGATGACCATCCTCGCATCCTTTGCCCAGGAAGAAAGCCGTTCCATCAGCGAAAATGTCAGATGGAGAGTAAAGAAACGATTCGAGAAGGGCATCCCCAATGGACATTTCCGGATTTATGGTTATCGCTGGAAGGGTGACCAGTTAGTTATCATCCCTTCGGAAGCAGCTATTGTCAAACGCATCTTCCAGAATTTCCTTGATGGAAAGTCCAGGCTGGAGACAGAGCGGGAATTTGCTGCGGAGGGAATCAAGACGCGGAACGGCTGCCAATGGCTGGATTCGAATATTAAAAAGATTCTTACCAACATTACCTACACAGGAAACTTGCTGTTACAAAAGGAGTACATTACAGACCCCATCACCAAGCATCGGAAGAAGAATCGTGGGGAGCTGATGATGTATTACGTCGAAAATACCCATGAAGCCATTATCGATAAAGCAACGTTCGACTACGTGCAGCAGGAAATAGCACGGCGGCGTGAGCTGGGTCCATTGGCCAATAAAGCGTTGAATACCTCCTGCTTCACGGGGAAAATCAAGTGCGGTATCTGCGGCAAAAGTTTCGTCCACAGTATTCGTCATGACAGAAGCAGGGCAGAAGTATGGGTGTGCCAGTCACATAAGGTGCGGAACTGCAAGTGCAGTATGAAAGGCGCTATTCCTGCCAAAGTGCTGCATGAAGAATGTGCTGCGGTCCTCGGCCTAAAAGAATTCGATGAACAAGTGTTTCTGGACAGGGTAGAAAAAATTCTGGTACCGGAACACCATACAATGATTTTCTATTTGAAAGATGGCCGGACAGTCACCCGGCACTGGGTATCGACGGCAAAGAAAGACTGCTGGACCGATGAGTACAAGGACCGTCAGCGGGATTGGATGAGAAACTATATGGCCAATGGAAAAGGTACCCGGTTCTCGCCTTTTACGACCCGGGTGCGCTGTGCCGTATGCGGCCACGCCTTCCGGCGATGCAAGCAAAGAAAGAAACACGGCATCACCGTACACTGGCGCTGTGGCCAGGGTGGCAAGTGCAGTTCTCTCAGCGTCCGCGAGGAAGACCTGATGAAGATTGCCGCTGATGCCATGGGGCTGGAAGCTTTTGATGGCGACCGTTTCCGGAAAGAAATCGACTTTATGGAAGCCGGGGCAAAAGACAGGATTACCATCCATTTCAAGGATGGCAGGATACAGATTGCGCCATGGATGAAACCGAAGAAGCAGGGAACCCGCCATACGGAAGCTTATAAGAAATACATGAGCCAGCTGGGGAAGAAACGATGGACTCCAGAGAGGAAGCAACGGATGAGTGAACAGATGAAAGCCCTACGAAAGGAGCGTGGTGGAAATTGGCAAAAACAGTAAGAGCGATACCAGCAACCATCAGCCGCTTCACAGCAGCTCCCATCAACAGCCGGAAGAAGCGGAAAGTGGCTGGCTATGCCCGTGTTTCCACGGATCATGATGACCAGATCAGCAGCTATGAAGCGCAGGTCGATTATTATACGAACTATATTAGGGGACGGGATGATTGGGAATTCGTCGGCATCTATACGGACGAAGGCATCTCGGCCACCAATACCCGTCACCGGGATGGATTCAAGCGGATGGTCAGAGATGCCATGGATGGGAAGATTGACCTCATCGTTACGAAATCGGTCAGCCGCTTCGCCAGAAACACCGTCGACAGCCTGACCACAGTGCGGAAGCTCAAGGACAAAGGCATCGAGATTTATTTCGAGAAGGAGAACATCTGGACGCTCGATGCCAAGGGCGAACTCCTTATCACCATCATGAGCAGCCTGGCACAGGAAGAAAGCCGGAGCATCTCGGAAAACGTCACCTGGGGTCATCGGAAGCGGTTCGCTGATGGCAAGGTGAGTGTTCCCTACAGGCATTTTCTGGGCTATGACAAAGGGCCGGATGGCAATCTGGTAGTCAATAAGGAACAGGCCAAAACGGTGAAGCTGATATATCGTCTTTTTCTGGACGGCTATACGTTCCACTCTATCGCAGGCGAGCTGACCTCTCAAGGGCTGAAGACACCGGCTGGCAAGAGCAAATGGTACCCCAAAACGGTGGAGAGCATCCTGACCAATGAGAAATATAAGGGCGATGCCTTGCTGCAGAAGCGGTTCACCGTCAATTTCCTGACGAAGGAAACCAAGGATAATGAGGGCGAAGTGCCGCAGTACTATGTGGAACACAACCACGAAGCCATCATCAGCCCTCAGGTATTCGACTGGGTGCAGGAAGAAATCAAGCGACGCCGGGAAGGGAAGAAACGCTATAGCGGGGTATCCATCTTTTCCAGCAAAATCAAATGTGGAGACTGCGGCGGCTGGTACGGCGCTAAGGTCTGGCATTCGAAAGATAAGTACCGCAGGACCATCTACCGCTGCAACGATAAATTCAGGAACCATTGTAAGACGCCACATCTGACGGAGAACGAAATCAAAGATGCCTTCGTCCAAGCCGTTAACCAGCTTATTGGCAACAAGGAAGAAATCCTCAGCAATATCGTCGTGTTGAAGCAACGGCTCACGGATACCGGTTCTCTGGAAAAAGAACGTGATGCGTTGGAATTGGACCTGAATATGCTGGCTGACCAGGTGCAGCAGCTCATTGCCGAGAACGCCCGGGTGGCGCAGAACCAGGAAGAATATAGCAGGAAGTACAATGAGCTGGTCAGCCGTTATGAAGAAACGAAGAAGAAGTATGATCAGGCTTGTGCTGCCATGAAACGGCGCATCGCCAGTAGCCGGCAGCTGGAGAGCTTCATCAAAGACCTTCAGGAGCAGGAACTCATCAAGACTTTTGACGAAAGGCTATGGTGCAGTCTGGTAGACTTCATCACCGTTTACAGCAAAGAAGACATTCGGGTAACCTTCAAAGACGGGACAGAAATCAAAGCATAAAGGAACTATCGGTCATAATCAGTAGATTTAACTTGATTATGGCCGATTTTTCGTGTTATTTTCTAGCCTATGATATAATAATTGGAAGAACAGCCGATAAATGGAGGACGCGGAAAATGGACTTATACGAAGAAGCAGTGGCAAAAAAATACATGACGTTGGTAGAGGCATTGAAATGTTTACCAGGGGTTATGCCCAACAAATCAAAAAAATTAATTGACGATGCCTTGGAAATAAGCTATGTACCTGGTTCTATGGAGATATCAGATTTCGGTTATCGTGTTGGTGAAACGAAATTATCACAAGAGGAATACGAATCTATTCATATAGAGGTGCTGTCTTTTTACGGAACTACGATAAGAATAAGCCCCCAAGGAGCTAAAGTCCTTATGAAACTGTATCGAAACGGAGATTTAGTCATGCATAAGGGAAAAAGTATAGCTGAATCAACAACGTTGCAGGCGTACATTGATAAAGAAAGTGCCTTTAAAAAAGAAGCTGACAGAATTAGACGGGAAGATGAACGAAAAAAATATCTTATTGAAAATCCTGATAAAATCAAAGAAGACGATTTTTCATATTCTTTGTTAGACAGTGTGTTTTATCGTAAATTCGGTGCATTTCGTGGATGTAAAACGATGATTCTGGATGGTATTGAAGTTAAAAAGTCTGTCTCTGTTTATCAGAGTAATTCGGGGAAAACACATGATTCAGAAGTAACATTTAGCTGGATTGACTCGAAAGGAGAACGTCAAAGATTATGTAAACCTAGCCTTTATAGTGAGAATAGAAGAAACGATGCTAACCGGAATTGGGGCCTACCGGAATAGCTTAAAAAGGTCATTAAACATAGGCAGGAAAAATTCTGTTGTAACAGCCTAGTCAAAGAATGTCTAATGATGAACTGAATGATATCTGTCTGGTAGCATAGCGATTTTGCAAAGAATAGGAATAATTAAAAGCCGTGAACTTATGAGTAAATATTATCATGAGTTCACGTTTTTTTATGTGCCGATTTAAATAATATTTTCTTTGCACACGGGGGTGTTCAAAATCCCCGCTATCGTTCCATTGTATCAATTACATGACCTGTTGAGACCCTGCGTACGGAACAGGACCTGTCCATGAAGACCTTGATTGGAGGAATTCTCTTCATCATTGCTGCCCTGTGGGCCCTTCCCATGATTCCGCTCAATGCTTTTGGGGCCCTGCTTGTTGCTATTTTTGGCTTTTTCTTTGCGACCGTCTCTTCCCGCATGGTCGGACTGATCGGATCATCCAACAATCCTGTTTCCGGAATGGCCATTGCTACCCTCCTGGTTTCCACCTTACTGCTCAAGAATACGGGCAATGACGGAGCCATGGGAATGGTCACGGCCATTTCCATCGGCGGCATCATCTGTGTCGTGGCTGCCATTGCCGGGGATATTTCCCAGGACCTTAAAACGGGGTTCCTTGTGGGTGCAACGCCTAAGAAGCAGCAGATTGGGGAAATCCTTGGGGTCATTTGTTCAGCCATTGCCATTGGCAGCATCATGTATCTGTTGAATTCTGCCTGGGGCTATGGTTCTGCTGAGCTGCCCGCCCCGCAGGCCATGCTCATGAAAATGGTGGTTGAAGGGGTCATGCTGGGGAACCTGCCTTGGAATCTCGTCCTTATCGGTGTATTCCTTTCCCTTGCCATGTGGATCCTTGGTATCCCTGTTCTGGCAGTGGCCATTGGAGTTTATCTTCCCATCCATCTGTCGGCTCCCATTATGGTGGGCGGGCTGCTGCGTCGGTATGTGGAATCCCGTAACTTTGCTGATGCCGCGGAAAGAACAAATTGTGTTCAGTCCGGCGTACTCTATAGTTCCGGTCTGATTGCCGGGGAAGGGCTTGTCGGTATTTTACTTGCCATCCTTGCCGTCATGGATTTGGACCTTGATATGTCCAAAACCATCAATCTGGGGAATGTGGGCGGCCTTGTCGTGTTTGCCCTGCTTGTAGCGACCATCTACGCGGCTTGCCAGAAGGGCCGGAAATCCCGTTCCTAACCCCATTTATATGGTGCCAGACTGCAGATAACGGAGATCCAGCCTTTGATTTTGGAGAAAGCATATGGAAAAGGAAAAAGAAAACTACTTGGACCGGATCCCTTGCCATGCCAGCGGGTATCGATGGACCCGGGATGAAATGGGCCTTGTTACGATTCATGTGGTGCATCGTGGTTTTTTTGCCCGCTTGGCACAGGATTTTTTCAACCGGCCTTCTGTCAGCCATATTGACCTTGATGCCTTTGGCAGTGCCCTTTGGCTAAGCATGGATGAAAAAAAGAATGTGGGGGACCTTGCCCAGATGATGGAAAGCCGCTTTGGGAAGCAGGTCCACCCCCTTTATGAACGCTTGATTGTTTTTTTGCAGATGCTGGTCCAGCAGCAATTTATTACCTGGAAAAAATGATTGGCTCTTGCTTTGCCTGCGCCCTAGGTCTAGGAAAAGACCTAGGGCGCTCTTTACAAGGCGGCTTTCTGCACTCAAATGGGAAATCTTGTTGTTTCGGAAAGGGATGCGGGCTTTTCTTCGTTTCCTTCCATCAGGCAGGAAAGCTGTTTTTGGATAGAAGCTAGGCATAGCGCTTTCCTGTTGCAGCCGTTATATGAAATGACTCCATGGCGTCTTAAAAACAGCCCTTCTATCTTCTGCCGGATAGGGGACTGGGACGACAGGGGGTCTTTCTTTTGTTATCGGCACACAGCGCCTGACTGCGATGGAAAAACATCAGGTAGATTCTGAATTGTAAATGATTTGACATTCCGCCCTTATATGACTATGATAGAAAACGCTCTTGAATTAATCATAATTTAAGGTAAAGTCTATTCAAAATAGGCGAAAAGAAGAAATGTAAAGGAGAATGAGGGTTTATGTCAAATGAGAATGTCAAGTCATTTCGCCCCTTTGGGCTCACCTGGCCCCTTTGTTTAGGGTTTATTGTCATCATTTTTGCTGGGGTATGGACTGGAGCCTTGACAACTGACCTTGCCGGCGGTTTTGCCTTGACGCTTGCCATGGGTATCGTCTTTAATGAAATCGGGGAACGGATCCCCTTCTGGAATTCTTACGTAGGAGGCGGGCTTGTCCTGTCTTTTCTGGCATCGGCCTATTTATTTACCAATCATCTGATTCCGGAACAATATGCGAAATCCGTTTCCTACTTGATGAATGAATCGGATTTTCTGAGCTTTTTTATCGTCTTTTTGATCTGCGGTTCCATTTTGGGACTGGAAAAGAAACTGCTCATCAAATCTTTTGCCGGGTATCTTCCCGCCATCTTCGGCGGTCTTATCGGCGCCGCTTGTTTGGGCATTGTAGGAGGCTTTTTCTTTGGCATCTCTCCTTCCATGATTGTTCTTAACTACGTGCTTCCCATCATGGGCGGCGGCAATGGCGCAGGGGCTGTACCGCTTTCCCAGATCTATGAAAGCGTGACAGGCCATAAGGCTTCTGATTATTATGCCTTTGCCATTACGGTCCTCACCATTGCCAATATCTTTGCCATCCTTTCAGCGGCCGTATTGGATCAAATCGGCCGCAAACATCCTTCCTGGACGGGTGACGGGTCAACCTTGATTCGGAAGGGCCTTGATATCGAAGCGGAAAAAAATGATGCCGTACCTTCCATCAAGGAAATCGGCGGGGCTTTCTTTATGGCCATCAGCCTGTATGCAGCTGGCACCCTCCTTGGTAAATCCCTTTTGCCAACGGTCTTTGGGGTGGCCATCCATCCTTTTGCTTGGATGATTGTCGTTGTGACAATCCTGGCCATGCTTGGCTGGGTTCCCCAAGAGACCAAGGCCGCTGCAAAACGCCTGCAGTCTTTCATGAGCTCCTGCCTTGTCCTTACCATCATGGTCGGCGTTGGGGCGGATACGGACCTCAACCAATTGATGGCGACCATTACGCTGAGTAACGTCGTCATTTCTTTCCTTATCGTTGTTGGCGCCATTTTGGGTTCTGCCATCGTCGGGCAGTGGGTTGGTTTCTACCCGATTGATTCGGCCATCACGGCTGGCCTTTGCATGGCAAACCGCGGCGGATCAGGAGACCTTGCCGTATTGGGGGCCTCCCACCGGATGGGACTGATTGCTTATTCCCAGCTTTCTTCCCGTCTTGGCGGCGGGATTGTCCTCATCTTGGGATCCGTCCTGTTTGGTTCCATGATTGGAAAATAACTTGTTTTGCTGAGTCCTAGGCACCCGGCTTTTGCCGGGTGCCTTTTCATATTCCTAAGCGTAAAATGTTTCTCGGTAGGGAAAAATAGTCCTTGCAAAATAAAGGG
>ERZ839947.234-NODE-234-length-82516-cov-6.316465_pt1 | contig 82516 bp, 71 predicted proteins | sample MGYA00519908_ERZ839947 | MGnify/ENA primary metagenome ERZ839947 (study PRJEB31850, sample SAMEA3708857) | human gut metagenome | biome: human gut; feature: human-associated habitat; material: faeces | place: China | collected 2014 ... | reverse complement strand
ACCCGGTTAAATATGCACATATCGTCACTTCTACTACACATAAAACACTTCGCGGACCTCGTGGTGGTGTCATCATGATGGGTAAGGATTTCCCCAATCCGTGGGGTAAGACCACTCCGAAAGGTGAGATCAAGATGATGTCTCAATTACTGGATTCTGCCGTATTCCCAGGGGTTCAAGGTGGACCGTTGGAACATGTAATTGCTGCTAAAGCAGTTGCTTTCGGTGAAATCCTGCAACCTGAATTTAAGGAATATGCTAAACAAGTACAAAAGAACGCTGCTGTACTTGCACAGGCTTTGATTGACCGTGGCTTTACTATCGTTTCCGGTGGTACAGACAACCACTCTATGTTGGTCGACCTGCGTAGCAAATATCCTGAACTGACAGGTAAAGTGGCAGAAAAAGCATTGGTTTCTGCTGATATTACCGTTAACAAGAACATGGTTCCGTTTGACAGCCGTTCGGCTTTCCAGACTTCCGGTATCCGTTTGGGTACTCCTGCCATCACTACCCGTGGTGCAAAAGAAGACTTGATGCTCGAAATTGCTGAAATGATCGAGACTGTATTGTCTAACGTAGAAAATGAGGAAGTTATTGCACAAGTACGTGCACGTGTCAATGAGACAATGAAGAAATATCCTCTTTTTGCTTATTAAAAAACGATTTTAAAGCTAATAGCTTCAAGCTGTTATCAGCTTTATCTCTTATTTATAAGGTCTGCTCTTTGTGAAAGGAGCAGGCTTTTTTTTATTTATTAACGGTCCCGCCCGAACCATCTGTCCGGATTTTCGTTTTTCTTACTATAATAGAAATATATGATGGCATATATCACTCATAGCAAGGACGAATTCAACCGTACAGTGTGCAAGAAGAGAAAACAGAAGCGCACTGGACTCTATATACAGTCATCCCCGTCTTTCCACATTTTATTTCATAGGGAAAGACGGGGATTTATTTTAGCTCAATCCTTCTATTTCTCCATCCACAATATCGATGTGCAATGCTTGCGGCTCCTTGGGTAATCCCGGCATACGAAGAATTTCTCCGGCAATGGCTACAATCATTTCAGCTCCGTTATTGATAACAATATCTTTAATATGGAACTCGAAGTTGTTTACCGCACCATAAATCTTTGGATCGGCAGAAAATGAATATTGTGTTTTCGCAATACAAACCGGATAATGAGTAATTCCCATTTTCTCGATCAGTTTGATACGGTTGCGGGCAATACTGCTATAAGTAATAACGCTGGCTCCGTAAATATTAGTGGCTACCTTTTCAATCTTCTGCTGTATGCTATCTTCTTCTTTATAAGTGTAGCGTAAAGATTCGGACGGATTATTCTCTATGGTATCTACCACCAGACGGGCCATATCTACTGCTCCCTCTCCTCCTTCACTGAACGCATAGTTGATGGCGAAGCCCACTCCCAACTGTTCGCAATGTTCGCGCAACAATTCCATTTCTTCATCCGTATCGGATGCAAACTTATTGAAAGCTACGATGATGGTCTGACCGAATGAGCGAAGGTTACGAACGTGTTTGTCGAGATTACGCAATCCTTCTTTCAAGCCTTCCATATTCGGCTCTTTGATACGGTCGAGACTGACACCTCCGTGCATCTTTAATCCTTGTGCCGTAGCGACAATCACAGTGAGACGCGGTTGGAGTCCGCTCTTGCGGCATTTGATATTGTAGAACTTCTCTGCACCAAGATCGGCACCGAATCCGGCTTCCGTAATTACATAATCGCCGAAAGACATTGCCAGTTTAGTGGCCAGAATAGAGTTACAACCATGTGCGATATTAGCAAACGGACCGCCATGTACAAAAGCAGCGGTTCCTTCGGTAGTCTGCACTAAATTAGGATGGATAGCATCTTTCAATAACACGGTGATGGCTCCTGCCACTCCCAAATCTTTCACTGTGAAAGGTTGGTCGTCATACGTGAAGCCCAACAAAATATTTTCAATACGGCGACGCAGATCACTCACATCTTTAGAAAGGCAAAGAATTGCCATAATCTCCGAAGCAGGAGTAATATCGAAACCGGACTCCTGGGTAATCCCGTTGGATTTAGGTCCGAGACCGACAACGATGCTGCGCAACGAACGATCGTTCACATCGAGCACTCTCCGCCAAAGGATTTCTTTCAATCCGAAACCTTTTGCCTGGTTCTGATAGAGATAATTATCGAGCAGGGCGGAAATCATGTTATGGGCAGAAGTGATGGCATGAAAATCTCCGGTAAAATGGAGGTTAATTTTGTCCATCGGAAGCACTTGTGCATATCCTCCACCGGCTGCTCCTCCCTTCATTCCGAAACATGGACCGAGCGACGGCTCGCGAAGAGCGACAATCGCATTTTTTCCAATTTTATTCAATCCCAGAGCGAGACCGATAGATACTGTAGTTTTGCCAATGCCCGCTTTGGTTGCTGTGATAGCAGTGACCAGAATGAGATTGCTTTTCTTCACTTTCTCTTCATCAATCAGTTGTTCGGGGATCTTTGCAATGTAGCGGCCATAATTCTCCACTTCCTCGCGAGGGATTCCGATGCCTTCGGCAACTTGCTTAATCTTCTTCAGCTCAATGCTGCGAGCAATTTCTATGTCTGATTTCATACAGAATATGATTAGTTTTATTTTGAAGGAACAAAAGTATAACAAAAAAGCGAAATAGAGAAATTTAAAGTTCGACGGATATTATATCTCTATTTTTCATAACACAACAAACTCTTTTTACGCTATAACTGTTGTAAATGACATAACCTAAAACAACAACTTAATTATGGAATGGATTATTAATCAACTAAGGGTACATCCTGAACTTGCTATTTTCCTTACGCTCTTTGCCGGGTTCTGGCTTGGCAGACTCAAAATAGGGAAATTCTCCTTGGGGACAGTCACCAGCGTTCTTTTGGTCGGAGTATTGGTCGGACAACTGAATATCACTGTAGATGGTCCGATGAAAGCTGTGTTCTTTCTGCTTTTCTTATTTGCCGTTGGCTATAAGGTAGGTCCGCAGTTTTTCCGCGGATTGAAGAAAGACGGCCTGCCACAAGTGGGATTTGCCGTACTGATGTGTATTGTCAGTCTGGTAGCCCCGTGGATACTGGCCAAAATCATGGGATATCATGTAGGAGAAGCTGCCGGACTGTTGGCAGGCTCACAAACAATATCCGCCGTTATCGGCGTGGCAAGCGATACGATCAACCAGCTGGGAATCAGCGATGCACAGAAAGCCACGTTCATCAATGCAATTCCAGTAGCGTATGCTGTAACTTATATTTTCGGAACGGCCGGCTCGGCGTGGATTCTGGCTTCTCTCGGCCCTAAAATGCTGGGTGGACTGGATAAAGTGAAGGCCGACTGCAAGGAATTGGAGGCTCAAATGGGAACATCGGAAGCTGACGAACCCGGATTTTCCCCGGCTCTTCGTCCGGTTGTGTTCCGTGCTTATAAAATCACCAATGAATGGTTTGGCAAAGGAAAGAAAGTCAGTGAACTCGAAGCTTATCTATGTAAAAATGATAAACGGCTGTTTGTAGAACGGATTCGTCAAAAAAGAGTGGTGAAGGAAGTAGATCCGAACCTGATTCTTCATAAGAATGACGAAGTGGTACTTAGCGGACGCCGTGAATTTGTGATTGGAGAAGAAGACTGGATCGGTCCGGAAGTGATTGATGCACAATTACTCGACTTTCCGGCAGAAACTCTTCCTGTAATGGTGACCCACCGGACTTTTGCCGGAGAAACGGTTTCCAAAATCAGGGCGCAGAAATTTATGCACGGGGTTAGCATCCGGAATATCAAACGTGCCGGAATCAATGTTCCGGTATTGCCTAAAACAATCGTAGATTCGGGAGATATTCTCGAACTTACCGGTCTTAAACACGAAGTGGAAAGTGCTGCCAAACAAATGGGCTATATTGACCGGCCTACCAACCAGACGGATATGATCTTCGTTGGATTGGGTATTTTGCTCGGTGGTCTTTTCGGTGCACTGGCTATTCATCTGGGAGGTGTTCCTATCAGTCTTTCTACCAGTGGCGGCGCATTGATAGCCGGACTTCTGTTCGGTTGGCTACGCAGCAAGCATCCTACTTTCGGAGGCATCCCCGAACCTTCTTTATGGGTATTGAATAATGTAGGACTGAATATGTTTATCGCAGTGGTCGGTATCGCCGCAGGTCCCAGTTTCATTGCCGGATTCAAGGAAGTAGGCGTCAGTCTGTTTATCGTCGGCGCATTGGCAACGGCCATTCCTCTCCTCGCCGGATTGCTGATGGCGAGATACTTGTTCAAATTCCACCCTGCCCTGTCATTGGGATGTACGGCAGGAGCACGTACTACAACAGCTGCATTGGGAGCTATTCAGGATGCAGTGGAAAGCGACACACCGGCATTAGGATATACGGTGACGTATGCAGTCGGCAATACGCTCCTGATTATCTGGGGAGTCGTCATCGTACTACTTATGTAAAACTAACTAAATAAATATCATTATGGAAAAGAAAACAAATAACCCTGCCATTACGAAAAGTTATGCCAAGAAAATGGAAACGATCAGCCCGTTCGAGCTGAAAAACAAACTGATCGATATGGCAGATGAAAGTATCAAGAAGATAGCACATACGATGTTGAATGCCGGAAGAGGTAACCCGAACTGGATTGCTACCGAACCACGCGAAGCCTTTTTTCTGCTGGGACAATTCGGCCTTTGCGAATGTCGTCATGCGTTTTCACTGGAAGAAGGAATAGCAGGTATTCCGCAAAAGGCGGGAATTGCTGCCCGTTTCGAGGCTTTCCTGAAAGAAAACGAGAAAGCTCCCGGTGCTAACCTGTTGAAAGAGGGCTATAATTATATGCTGATGGAACATGCTGCCGATCCGGATACGCTTATTCACGAATGGGCGGAATCGGTGATTGGCGACCAGTATCCTGTGCCCGACCGTATTTTACATTTTACGGAGTTAATCGTACAAGATTACCTGGCGCAAGAGATGTGTGACCGCCGTCCGCCGAAAGGAACTTTTGACCTTTTCGCGACCGAAGGAGGTACGGCAGCCATGTGTTATCTGTTCGATTCTTTGCAAGAGAATTTCCTGTTGAACCAGGGGGATGCCATTGCTTTGATGGTTCCTGTGTTCACTCCTTATATAGAAATCCCGGAACTGCGACGTTATCAGTTCGACGTGACCGAAATTTCTGCTGACCAGATGACTCCTGACGGTTTACATACCTGGCAGTATAAGGATGAAGATATAGACAAGCTGAAAGATCCGCGGATCAAAGCGTTATTTATTACCAATCCGAGTAATCCGCCCAGTTATGCGCTTAGTAAAGAGACTACCGAACGCATCATCAACATTGTGAAGAATGATAATCCGAACCTGATGATTATCACGGATGATGTGTACGGAACATTTATTCCTCATTTCCGTTCATTAATGGCAGAGTTGCCGCATAATACGCTTTGCGTTTATTCGTTCTCCAAATATTTTGGAGCTACGGGATGGAGAACCGCAGTGATCGCTCTACACGAAGACAACATCTACGACAAAATGATTGCCCGCCTGTCGGAGGAGCAGAAATCAATCTTGAACAAACGTTATTCCAGTCTTAGTCTACAACCGGAAAAGATGAAATTTATCAATCGTATGGTGGCTGACAGCCGGCAGATTGCATTGAATCATACTGCAGGGCTTTCTCTACCTCAACAAATACAGATGAGTTTGTTTGCCATCTTCTCGCTTCTGGATAAAGAAGACAGTTATAAGAAGAAGATGCAGGAAATTATTCACCGTCGTCTGCATGCGCTGTGGGATAACACAGGTTTCACGCTGGTGGAAGATCCGTTGCGTGCCGGATATTATTCGGAAATCGACATGCTGGTATGGGCGAAAAAATTCTACGGTGACGAATTTGTAGACTATCTGCAAAAGACCTACAATCCGCTCGACGTTGTTTTCCGCCTTGCCAACGAGACTTCGCTCGTCCTGCTGAACGGCGGCGGATTTGCCGGACCGAAATGGAGTGTCCGTGTTTCGCTCGCCAATCTGAACGAAGCCGATTACGTAAAAATAGGACAAAGTATCAAGCGCGTACTGGATGAGTATGCAGAAAATAGGTAATACTTATTATTTAAAGCGGGAAGTATCCACCTCTTCCCGCTTTTTCTCCTTGTATCCTCCAAATTTGTAGTTGAAGGAAATACCGAAGGCACGGGTAGTCTTCATATAGTGATTCTTCACATTCTGTTGTCCGAAACGGACATTAGTCGAAATGGTGGAAGTATTAAATATGTCATCACATTTCAAGGTCAGTTGTGCTTTTCCCTTTGCAAAAGTATAGCGCAGGGCCGCATCCAGATTTCCCGAACGGGGAAGGTCGAAAATGCCTTGTATCGCCTTGTTCTGATAAAATCCGCTTAGGGTAAACTTCAAATCAGGTTTGGTGGAAAGAGTGAAGGTATTGTTCATGGTCAATACAAACGTATATAGTTTGCGGTCGAACGGGATATCCCAGAAATCACTGTCTTTCTGACGGTAACGGAAGCCGATTGCCGTGATGCGGGAGTCCAGCCATTTCTTCACTTTAAAGGGAACTACCATTACCAAGCCCGCCTGTTCCGAGAAGTCGAAGTTAAAGCATTTATAGATCTCGACCAGACGTTCCGGAGACTGGTAAAGCGTCTGCATTTCCTTGTTTTTCGTGCAGCTGTAATAGGCGGTCAGCACATATTTACCTTTTAATATATAGCTAATGTTAGCTTCGTAGTTGGTTGCCGGTTTGAGGAAGGGATTTCCCTGAATCTCGGAATAAGCGCCCATGTAGGAAGTGGAGTTCTGCATACTCCAGTATTCCGGATATTCTTTGTCGCTGCTCAATGAAAATTGCAGGATATGTCCCGGAGCAGGCAAATAAGTCAGGTTGGCAACCGGATACAGGCTCCATTCGTTCCACATATCCGTATGATATTGCTCGGCAGCCAGAGAGACATCCGCCGAAAGTTTCTCACCGAAGCTCTTGCTGAGTCCGGCATAAAAGTTCAGCGTCTGCTCGCGACGACGGGATTGCATGTTGTTGTCCGGCAGTAAAGTTTCCGTTTCGGGATCGAAATACATTTGATAACTATTGTCCAATGCGGTCGTATAAGCAATACCATAATTCAATCCCCAGTCTGCGCCCAAAGTATGTTCTTGTCCGGCATAGAAACGCCATTGGTTGATCCGTTGGTTATCTTTGCTCAGGAAGTTCAGTGTTTCTTCTCCCAGTGTGCTGTAAAGCAGCTGACTGCCGGGAGCATGATAATAGGTAAATTCCGCTCCGGCTTTCAGTCCGAAAGGAGTCTGATAGTCGAGTTTGGCATTATGAAGCTGTCCTTCCGAGTGCGAATCGGTGACCGAGTTCTGCGCACCGGTGACTGTGGCGTAAGGTTTGACATCGGTGAAAGCAGTGGTATAAACCAAGCTCAGCAAATGCTTGTCGGTAAAGGCATAGTCCATCCCAAGGCGTATCTGGTGATTGTTGTGGCGGGAAGTAGTGATATCATACATATTCATCGGATGCACCGAACCGTCGGCGAGCGTGTGAAGCGCTTCCTTGTCTGTCTCCCTCCGTTCGCGGCTGTAAGAGTAAGAGTAGAGAAGATCAGCAGAAAATTTGCGTCCGGAGTATAGAAGGCTCGCACGCTCTGCCAGAGATTCGTAGTGTAATTGGCTGTAGGCAGTATATAGTTCTCCCTGAAGAGAAGGTTCTTTTCCTATGCCCGAAGTCAGTATCAAATTGATCATCGGTCCGCGCACCTGATAACGTGCCGGAGCGGAATACATCACTTCCGCCTTTTCAATCCGACTGACGGGCATTGATTTCAGCAGGTTGCTTAATTGCTCTACAGAGAGGGTGGTCACTTTTCCGTTGATAACCACAGTGACCGGCTGCCCTCCCAACATCAGGGCATCATTCATGGAGACAACTCCCGGCAGGTTCTTTACCGCATCATAGGCATTGTCTACCGGCAGGCTGCCGACCAGTCTCGGAACGTCGTATACCAGTTTCCCCTGTTCGGCTTTTACTACCGGACGTTCGCCGGTGATCATGACTTCGGGAAGTTCCCGATACAGGCTGTCTATATAGGCTACGTTTTTTACGCTGTCGGCAGGTTCCTGCGCTGTCTGTACCTGCTGTGCAGAAGCGTACATCCAATACATGAAAAGTAACAAAAGCAGTAAATAAGTTCGTTTCATATCGCATTTATTTTTGAGTATGCTGCAAAATACGGGAGAAAAAACGAAACTTTACGTTATCGCCGGCTTATCTAGTGTTATTTAGTCTTATCAAAGAGAAGAAAAATAACAGTTTCATACTATCTTTGTCCGTATGAAACTACCGTTGAAACATATCATTATCCTTGTCATCTGCTCGCTGACAGGCATCTTTGTTTACCAGACATATTGGCTGACAGGGCTTTACCGCACGATGAAGCAGGAAATGAACAATAATATCAAAGACGCCATGCGTACGAGCGACTTTAATGAAATCGTGCTTCGCGTCAACGAACTGCAAAAGGATAATGTGGAACATGGTTCGGTCACCGTTTCCGCCGGATATGGTGCGGACGGCAAGTCGCTGGTGACAAGCCAGACTGTCTCTTATACAGACAGTACCTACAAAGACACCCTGCATACACGCACGGAAACAGCAGTAGATACCCTGGCCGTCAATGACAATGATCCGGATGCCAGCGCCGTTGCCTCCAGCGAAAGCGGACTCGATGTATTATTAAAGAGACAGGACTCGATGAAAGAACTCATACTCAGCGTCCAACAGGGTATGCACTCCGGCGTGGACACCTACATCGACATCAACCTGCAAAAATATGACAGTCTACTGACCGATGTACTGAAAGCACACAACATAGATGTACCTCACCACACCTTATATATATACAGCGGAGCCACTCAGGATTCATCCCAGACATTCATAGATACACTGGGCATCGCAGGAGACAGCACCTATATCCCCAGCCCGAAAGCCATCCGCTACGATTACGAATTCAACAGGCATCACAGTCAACGCTACCAACTGATAATGGAACCCATCACCTCACTGGTATGGAAACAAATGACCGGCATCCTGGTCACTTCATTTGTCATCTTCCTCATCCTCGGATTTTCCTTCTGGTTCCTCATCCGCACACTGCTGAAACAAAAGACGCTGGAAGAAATGAAGAGCAACTTTACGAACAACATCACGCATGAGTTAAAAACCCCGATTGCCGTGGCGTATGCCGCCAACGATGCTTTGCTTAATTTCAATCTGGCAGAAGACAAGCAACAACGGGATAAGTATCTGGGTATCTGCCAAGAACAGTTACAGCGATTAAGCGGACTGGTGGAACAAATTCTCTCCATGAGTATGGAACGCCGTAAAACCTTCCGTCTGCATCCGGAGACACTCAGCTTGCACGATCTGTTCCCGGCACTCATCGAACAGCATAAACTGAAAGCGGGCAAGCCTGTAGAAATCAATCTCGACATTGCACCGGAAGACCTGACAATCATTGCCGACCGTACACACTTCAGTAATATCCTGAGTAACCTGATAGATAATGCCATCAAATACTCTCCGGATAAAGCCGACATAATGATCTGTTGCCGGAAAAAGGAAACGGAACAAGTGGAAATCTCAGTTACAGACCACGGTATTGGTATCCCTACGGATAAACAGCCTCACATTTTCGATAAATTCTACCGGGTTCCGACAGGAAATATCCACAATACCAAAGGCTACGGGCTGGGGCTTTTCTACGTAAAGACAATGGTAGAAAAGCACGGTGGAATTGTAACCGTACGAAGTGAAGCGGGAAAAGGAAGTACTTTTACAATAAGAATCTGAATAACGTTGCTTGTTATGAAAATAAATCGAGATATGGACAAAATCAAGGTACTGCTGGTTGAGGATGAACAAACCCTCGCCATGATTATCAAAGATACACTGGAAGGCCAGAACTTCATCATCCATACTGCTGCCGATGGCGAGGAAGGTCTGCGTATGTTCTTCGACTTACGCCCTGATGTACTGGTAGCAGATGTTATGATGCCTCGTATGGATGGTTTTGAAATGGTACGCCACATCCGTCAAACCGACAAACGAACTCCGGTACTTTTTCTCACCGCCCGTTCTTCCATCAATGATGTGGTAGAAGGCTTTGAACTCGGAGCCAACGACTATCTGAAAAAGCCGTTCGGCATGCAGGAACTTATCGTACGCATTAAAGCGCTGGTGGGCAAAGCATTTACATTCAAAGAAGAACCGAAAAAGGAAGAAACCTGTTTCGAGATAGGTGATTACCATTTCAACTCTGTCACACAGATATTGTCCCATACCGGAATAGAGCAGGAACTCTCCCACCGCGAGGCCGAAATACTGAAGCGCCTGTGCGAAAACCGTAATCAGGTAGTGAATACCCAGAATATCCTGCTCGATCTTTGGGGTGACGACAGTTTCTTCAATTCGCGCAGCCTGCACGTGTTCATCACTAAATTACGACATAAACTTTCCAAGGACGAACGTATCCGCATTGTCAATGTCCGAGGCATCGGATACAAACTTATCATCAACTGAAACTTCCGTTAACACATAACGACTTATGAAAAAACTATTCATCATTCTGTTCCTTCTCACTGTTTCCTTTCGCATTGCTGCACAAAACGAGCAAGCAAAGGATAGCACATTATTGAATCGTTTTCCCACGGAAATGGGAAAAGAGCCGTTGTCTCCTCCACCCGGAACAGCTGCCGCTCCTAATCGGGATATCCCGGTAAAGACTTCTCTCAGCATGGATAGCACGGACTTACACATCACTCTTCCGACTTACTATCCCAACTTTCCGTGGATGGATATCAGAATGGGAAAGATGGTCAGCAGTTACGATCCTTTCGTGATGGATTACGAGCATTACGGTGCTTTTCAGCTTTCACCCAATAGTATACTGAGCACATTCAGCACCTACAATACCTACCCTACTATGGGAACAATTATCCAGTCAGGTGCCGATTTTATATATCACCCTAATGAACGCTGGGAATTGATAGGGGGCATGTATACCGCCAAATACACCATCCCTTCGCGCATGCATGGTTCTCAATTCGACATTGGTTTGGATGCCTCTGCCGCCTATCGCATCAACGATTTCCTTCGTATCCGCTTCTTCGGGCAATATTCAGGCTTTGGCAAACAGAACTCTCTGAACGGATATATGAATCCTATGTATCCACAAAGCCACTACGGTGTAGTCATGGAAGTGAAAATCAATGATTATCTGGAAATACAGGGAGGTGTGGAACGATCGTATAATACTTCGAAAATGAAGTGGGAAACAGTACCGATACTTGCTCCGGTGATTCATCTCAATAGAAAAAAGAAATAGAAAAACGGGCTGCATTTCTACACGAGATACAGCCCGTTCATTTACTGGTTAGAGAGGAACAAAATAGATTGCTTATCTACTAATTCAATTATTTACACTCCAAAGATAATAACTATTTTCAAATAACCGTATATAATATACAACTTTTATTTTAATAAATGCTATATATTTCCATAATTCATACTTATTTCATATATTCGCCATTAAATAAAGGCTATTAAGTAATGAAATATATAGGACTAATCATACTTTTCTGTCTTTTCTCCTTCCGGGTAAATGCTCAGAATGAAATACCTGCTGACAGCGTGCGTAGTATGGATATGCCGGAAACAAAGGATTTTGATGGTTTTCTTCTGGATATGAATTTAATGAAGATGGCAGTTCCCCAAGTTCCTAAAATGAAATTGGAAATTCCGGATGCCAGCAAAGATTATAGTTTCTTATTTCGCCTGGACCCGAACATAACCTACTCTCAAGGCTACTCACACCTGTTTAGCTTGGGTAGTTCCACCCTATACAGTATGAATCCTTTCGGATTGACAGGTTTTGGTTCATCTCCTCAAAACCTGCAGATGGGAAGCTTCCAACTGAAGAATGGCATGCGTATCAATACCTATGGAGAATACAACAAGGACGGATGGAAAGTTCCAAATCCTTCTGCTTTACCGTGGGAACGGAATAATTTTAAAGGCGCTTTTGAACTGAAATCAGCGAATGGATCGTTCGGCATAAGAATCGAAGTGCAACAAGGAAGAACAGCACCTTATTAAAGAAGATATGAATATGAAGAAAAAAATCTTGGTTATAGGCGCCAACGGGTTTACAGGACGCCGGATATTAAATGATTTGTCGCGCAACGACGAATACATTGTAACGGGCTGTTCTCTGCATGATGACATTGCTCCCGGTTCCGGAAATTATCGTTTTATCAGTGCAGACATCTGCCAGATGGGAGAACAAAGTGCACTGTTCAGGGAAGTACGCCCTAATGTAGTGATCAACGCTTCTGCCTTATCTGTTCCTGATTATTGCGAAGCTCACCATGAGGAAGCGGATAGTATCAACGTCAATGCTGTAGGACAATTGGCATTTCGGTGTGAAGCATCCGCTGCACGCCTTATCCATCTTTCTACCGACTTTGTATTCAATGGAGATACAACGCAGCTTTATACGGAAGTAGATACGCCTGATCCGGTCAACTATTATGGTGTCACCAAGCTGAAAGGTGAAAAACGGGCAGCTGAGTTATGTAGTAATTACGCCATTGCCCGTGTAGCAGTAGTCTATGGTGCTGCCTTACCGGGACAACATGGAAATGTACTACAATTGGTTGCCGACCGTTTAAGAAACAACGAAGAAATACGAGTCGTTTCCGACCAGTGGCGTACAGCAACTTATGTAGGTGATGTTTCGCAAGGAATAGAGAAGCTGATAAACTATCCTAATAATGGCATCTTCCATATCTGTGGTTCGGAATGTCTGACAATAGCTGATATTGCCTACCGTGTAGCAGATATCCTGAACCTGGACTATTCTTTAATTCTGCCAGTCACCACCAAGCAAATGGAAGAGGCAACTCCCCGCCCCCGTTTCAGTGGATTGAGCATAGAAAAAGCACGCAGGGAATTAGGATACCAACCACACACTCTGGAAGAAGGAATAAGACTCATGTTTAGTGTTTAGTGATGAGTGATTAGTGATTAGCCAAGTTTGTATAACATTCCAATTACTAATCACTCATCACTAAACACTAATCACTAAACAACGTTTCCGCAATTCCACTTTCTTTTTTATACATTCGTACCATTTCCAAAAGTTCATCTCCATACTTTTCCACTCCTTTTTTACCAAAGTAAGGAATGCGGAGAAGAGTGGCCTTATCTTCCGGCAATAAATTCGTAATACCGAGAATTGCCTTTTGTTGAATTACAGTATATACCGGTAATCCCAACCGGGATGCTTCTGCATTGCGCCATGCCACCAGACGCTTATACAATTCGGGATGCAGGATATCCGAAGGTACTTCCACAGTTGCCGCCCTTTTACGTGCGGAACTACTTCCACCGTCTTCAGTTTCGTCTTTACGTTTTCTTCTTCCGGAGGAGTTGCCACCGCGTTTTTCTCCTTTATCCTTACCCGATGCGGCATCGTCAATGGAGAGGACGGACTTTTGTTTCAGATATTCGCCTACATGGAATCCCTTATCAATTACGAATTCCAGCAAATCGACTTTCAAGAGAAGCAAATCATCCAACTCTTCACTGACAGTCTTCAACTGTTTCTTTAGCTCTTTATTGTCAGACTCTACAATTGTACTACTTCTGATGGTATCCAAGGGCATCAATTGTTCTTTGAAATATTCTGCTCCCAAGTGAATACGCTCCTGCAAACTTTTATCTGTAGCATAATCCGCTGCACCATCAACCAGGCGAGTATATTGTAAGCTAAACTTTTGAGCAACTTTCGTAACCTTCTCATGGAAACGTTCCGTTTCTGATTTATATTCAACCAGCAGTTTAGGATAGAGCTTGTACAAGTGTTCATCCACCAATCTCACAAAACGCTTCAATGCCAGTTCCAATGGTAAGAAATCAAACAATCCTGATAACAATTCCAGAAAATACGCTTGTTGCAATCTCCGGTAACGCGTTTCATCAGGCTCATTTCTACGTGCATCTTCTGTAAAGGTATCCACAGCACTGTCACTGATTACTGCCCTGGCAGATAATGGAGCACTTAATACCAGACCTTCCAACGTCTTGCAACGGCTCAGAGCCACATACGTCTGTCCGTGTGCAAAGGAAGCGCTGGCATCAATTATTGCACGCTCAAACGTCAACCCCTGACTTTTATGAATGGTTATAGCCCATGCCAGTTTCAGTGGGAACTGTTTGAAGACTCCCTCTATATCTTCTGTAATCTCTTTTGTCTCTTCATCCAGCACGTACTTTGCATTGGTCCATTCTTCTTCTTGCAGCATGAAGACGTCCTCACTTCCCTTGCTGCGTACCTCAATACCTAAAGCGGATACATTTACCACCTCACCGATCATACCATTGTAATAACGGTGTTCACCGGATGAATCGTTCTTTACAAACATGATTTGCGCACCACATTTTAACTCCAGTACTTCATCAGTAGGATAAGAATATTCCGGAAATTTGCCATCTATCTGGGCACGGAAGGTAAAAGAATGTCCGGGCAGTTGTGCCAGTTCATATTCATTGATACGTTGCGCCTGGTAATTATGGGTGGTAAGTTGGATATATCCTTCCTCTTTCGCAGGATTGAAATTTGGAATGTATCTACAGTTCAGTTCATCCAACAAAGTTTTGTCACAACGATTCTCCCGGATACGGTTCAACATGTCCAGAAAATGAGTATCACTCTGTCGATAAACTTTTTTCAATTCAATGGTACAGTACTCCGATTGCCTCAATGCGCGGCTGGAAAAGAAATAGGGAGTATCATAATAGCGGTTTAGCATCTGCCATTCTTCGTCTTTGATTACCGGAGCAAGTTGCTGTAAATCTCCGATCATCAATAATTGTACACCGCCAAAAGGCTTGCTACGATCACGGAAACGACGCAACACATCGTCTATCGCATCCAAGAGGTCGGCACGTACCATACTGATTTCATCAATTACGAGCAGGTCTATACTACGCATGATGTTAAGCTTCTCTTTTCCGAAACGGAAACGGTACTGAGCCTTACCGTCCGCACTGAATGAAGTATCGGGCACGTAAGGGGCAAAAGGTAACTGGAAAAAAGAATGAATAGTTACACCACCTGCATTAATAGCCGCAATGCCTGTCGGGGCAAGAACAACCATACGCTTAGGACTTCCGGATTTCAATTGTCGCAGGAATGTAGTTTTTCCGGTACCTGCTTTACCAGTCAGGAAGAGATGAGTGCCTGTATTTTCTATAAATTGCCATGCAAGTGACAATTCCGGGTTTTGTTCCATTATTTCATAAATGTTGTTTGGAGGTGTAAAGGTAACATAAATAAAAGAGGAAAAGCTCCCATCGGCACATCTTTTTACAAGAAAATGAAAAAGCTACAAGTTACGAGCTACAAGCTACAAGTACCTTTCGGAATATAGCGCAGCCACTCGTAGCTTGTAGCTCGTAACTTGTAGCTTATTTACTTCAGACTTCCCGCGATTATATCCAATAATTCGTTTGTAATCGCTTGCTGTCTGCTCTTATTATATTGCTTCGTCAAATCTTGTATCAGTTCATTCGCATTATCTGTTGCAGTCTGCATAGCAAGTGTACGGGCAGCATGTTCAGAGGCATTGGAATCTTGAAGTACAGTAAAAAGTTTTTGGCTCAACACCTTTGGCAACAAATCTGCAATAAGTTGTCCGACAGATGGCTCCACTATATAATCATTCTGGAACCCGCGTTTTCCCGATCCTTCTGTTGCGGCAGTTGCTCCCACCTTACTCAAATCAATAGGAAGATATTCCTCACGCGTTAGTATCTGTGATCCCATCGACTTGAAGTGATGATAGATCAGCTCTACACGGTCGATTTGTTTTTCTACAAACTCTTGCATCAACAATCCAGCAAGTTCATATGCTTGCACATAGGATGGTTTCTCTGCCATTCCCTGATAATTTCCTTGCGATGTATAGCCTAACTTCTTAGTAGCTTGTTCCACCTTCTTCCCTATAGGATATATCAGGATGTTCTCCTTACCAAGTGACTTGTATTCTTCCAGCGTTTCTCCAAGCTTCTTTACCACATTCGCATTGAAAGCTCCGCACAGCGAGCTGTTGGATGAGAAAACCACGACCGCTACCCGCGTTACGGGACGCACTTCGGTATAAGGCGACTCGAACGTGGCATCTGTAGACAAGAAGTTTGTCAGAATTTCATTCAGTTTCTGTTGATAAGGCAGCATATTCTCAATCCGCGATTGTGCTTTGTGCAACTTTGCGGATGCCACCATCTTCATCGCCGATGTAATCTGACGTGTACTCTTGACGGAGTTTATTCTGTTTTTTACTTCTTTTAAAGAACCCATAGCATCTTTTTTAGTGGTAAGTGATTAATGATTAGTGATAAGCGGCACATGAGCGTATGCCACTAATCACTTGTCACTAAACGTTAATCACTAATCCAAATATTGTTTCGACATGAGATCCGCAGTCTCCTCTATCTTCTTGCAAACATCATCATCAATGACGCCACTCTTCAGTACATCGAGTACATCCGCACGATGATTCATTTCAAGTGTTTCCAGAAAACTACGTTCAAAATCAGTCACCTTATCTAACGGAACATTACGCAACAGTCCATGAGTACCACAATAAAGAATGGCAATCTGCTTCTCTACCGGCATCGGACTATATTGCGGTTGAACCAACAAACGGGTATTCTTTTGTCCCTTGTCAATGGTCAGTGCTGTAACAGGGTCCATATCGCCACTGAATTTTGTAAATGCTTCCAGTTCACGATATTGCGCCTGGTCTATCTTTAATGTACCGGCCACTTTCTTCATCGCCTTAATCTGCGCATTACCACCCACACGACTCACGGAGATACCTACGTTAATAGCCGGACGGTTACCTTGGTTAAACAAGTCAGTATCAAGGAATATCTGTCCATCAGTGATAGAAATCACATTCGTCGGAATATAGGCAGATACGTCTCCTGCCTGCGTTTCGATGATAGGCAATGCAGTCAGTGATCCGCCACCCTTCACTTTACCTTTCAAGCTTTCCGGCAAATCATTCATTTCACGTGCCACTTCTTCCTGATTAATAATACGTGCTGCACGCTCCAGCAAACGGGAGTGCAGATAGAAGATATCACCCGGATACGCTTCACGTCCTGATGGACGGCGTAAAATCAGTGATACTTCACGATAAGCTACAGCCTGCTTAGAAAGGTCATCGTAAACTACCAATGCATGGCGACCGGTATCACGGAAATATTCACCAATGGCAGCACCTGCAAACGGAGCATAATACTGCAACGCAGCCGGATCACCTGCCGTAGCAGCAACAACAATCGTATAATCCATTGCGCCATTCTCACGCAAGGTATTCACGATAGTAGCTACAGTAGAACCTTTCTGGCCTATAGCTACATAAATACAATATACCGGATCTCCTGCCTCATAATTGGCACGCTGATTAATAATTGTGTCAATAGCAATAGCCGTCTTTCCCGTCTGACGGTCACCGATGATCAACTCACGTTGTCCGCGACCGATAGGTATCATGGCATCCACGGCTTTCAATCCGGTTTGCAACGGCTGATTTACAGGCTGACGAAAGATAACACCCGGCGCTTTACGTTCCAAAGGCATCTCGCATAGTTCTCCACCAATGAGTCCTTTACCATCCAGTGGTGCTCCCAGCGGATCTATAACACGCCCCAGCATACCCTCTCCCACCATAATGGAAGCAATTCGCTTGGTACGCTTTACGACGTAGCCTTCTTTGATTTTATCTGTAGGGCCCAGCAAAACAGCACCTACGTTGTCCTCTTCCAGATTCATCACAATCGCCTTGATACCGTTATCGAACTCCAACAGTTCGTTTGCTTCGGCATTGCGCAGTCCATAGATACGTGCCACACCGTCACTGACTTGTAGCACCGTACCGATTTCATCCAACTGCACACGGGTATCGATTCCCTCTAACTGGTGACGGAGAATATCGGAGACTTCGCTTACTTTTATATTTTCAGACATGTTTCTTTAGTGATTAATGATTAGTGCTTATACAATTCTTCTGTTCTTATCAATGAACTGTTGTTTCACTCTCTTAAGTTGCGTGGCAATGCTGGCATCCAGGCGGAAATCGTTAATATCAAATATGAAACCTCCTTCAATAGAAGGATCAACTTCGGTTTGCAACTCCATCTGTGCATGTAGCAGAGTAGAAGCACTATTCCGAATGCGTTCCCAGACATCCCGGCTCACAGGTACGGCGGTAATCAGTTTTCCTACGCCAATATGCTTCAACTTCCTGTATAGGTCGAGATAAGTCAGACAGATGTACTGCAAATAGTACTCCCGCCGATTTCTCAGCACAAGGGTGATAAAACGGGAAAACTCCCGGCTCACTTCTCCATTGCCTACAGCAGCGGTGCAAATCAGAGCAAACTTCTCCTTGATTTTCAAAATGGGATTATCCAACGCTTCACGTAAATCAGGGTGCTTACGGAAGCTCCGTTCCAGCATACGCAGTTCATGATATACGCGGTCTTCCGCCCCCGTATCTTTCGCGTATTCTATCAACGCTTTGGCATATCGCATCGAAACAATTCCTATATCCATTTCCTTTAATTATTAGTGATCAGCGATTCATAATCAGCATTACGCTAATCACTCATCGCCAATCGCTTTATCGCTACTTAATTGCTTCTTGAGGCTGCCAGCACTTCGTCCAGCATCCGGTCTATCATCTCCATTTGTTCGTGCTCTTCATCCAGATTCTTACGGATTACTTTCTCTGCAATATCTACAGAAAGCACGGCAACCTGGCGACGAATATCACGTATTGCCTCTTCTTTTTCTTGCTGTATCTGCTTCTTCACATCGTCCAGCTCTTTCTGCGCGGCAACTTCCGCCTGCTTGCGTGCTTCGACGATAATCTTGTCACGCTCGTGCATCGCCTCTCGCAGAATGCGTCCTTGCTCCTTATTGGCAGCAGCAACCAATGCTTCACTCTCAGCTTTCAGCCTTTGAAGTTGCGCATTAGCTTCTTTTGCCACTTCCAGCGATTGGTCAATGTAGGTTCTGCGACCTTCTACCATTTTGGTAATGACAGGAAAGCCATACTTCGCCAACACCACGAACACCACGCCGAATGACAAAAGCATCCAGAACAGCAGACCACTATCGGGTAATAACAATGACATAATCTTAATTATAAATTAATAATTATAAATTAAAAGCAAGTATAGGCCTATTATAAGAAGAACACTAACAGACACACAACTACCGCCAACAGGGCAACGCCTTCAATCAATGCAGCGGCAATAATCATGTTCATACGAATGTCTCCTGATGCTTCCGGCTGGCGGGCAATAGCCTCCATAGCTGAACCACCAATTTTACCAATACCTAAACCTGCGCCAATAACGGCAAGTCCGGCGCCAATTGCTGCACCTAATTTACTAATTCCGGCTGCAGCTGCAGTAGCTTGCAATAATACAGATAGTAACATAATTCTTAATTTTTAAATGGTTTATTATTAATTGTTGTTTTCTTTCACTTTAACTTCTTTATGTTCTTCCTGGGCCAATCCGATGAATACGGCAGACAACATAGTGAATACATATGCCTGGATAAATGCTACCAGCAACTCCAACGCATTCATAAAGATGTTGAACAGCACAGAGGCTACGGTCAGCGTACCATTTAATGCAGGGCCCATGCTGGCAGAAATAAAGATGAGGCACGTCAATACCAACATCGCCATGTGTCCGGCCAACATATTGGCAAAAAGACGGATCATCAAAGCAAATGGCTTGGTAAAGATACCGAAGAATTCAATAAAAGGCATCATCGGCACAGGTACTTTTAACCACCAGGGCACATCCGGCCAAAAGATATCTTTCCAATAAGTTTTCGTTCCAAACAGGTTGACAGCAACAAATGTAAAGAGTGCCAGCACCATCGTAATAGCGATATTACCTGTCACATTGGCTCCACCCGGAAAGATGGGAATCAACCCCATGATATTATTTATAAAGATGAAGAAGAACGCTGTCAGCAGGTAAGGTGCAAACTTCCGATATTTCGGCCCCACACAACTCTTGATGATATCGTCGTTCACCATCATAATAAACATCTCCATAAAGCCAATGAAACCACCCGGAGCTGCACTGCCTTGCGGATGTTTTCGATACCACTGAGCAACAGCCAAAATAATAATCAGCAGCAATACACTGTTAATCAGCAATGACAACGTCACTTTTGTGATTGAAATATCCCAAGGACGTATTTCATTTCCTGTTGCGTCATATTCCACCACTTTTCCTTCGTATTTACTACCTGCCGGAGCGATAGAGAATCCCTCGTAAGAACCTTCATTCTCTTCCAAACGAGAAGAGAGAAAAGCATGCCAGCCAGTCTGCGAACTATATACGATAATAGGCAACGGAATAGTAACATGCGTCTTTCCCCATGTGGTAATGTGCCATTCGTAAGCATCGCCAATATGTCCGAAGACGATTTCTTTCACATCTACCGTATTTTCTTTCTGTTCGGCAGAAGTGACATCATCCCGTTTGGCTATGCTGTCAAGCTCCGCTTCAACACCCTGTGCCGCCACGGGCAGAGTGGTGAACAGCATTCCCAGCATCAGGAGTATTCCAGTCAATAGATTACGCATTTGTTTCATTTTTCTTTTCTTTTTTCTGTTTCTTCCCTACTTCATAAGTAAAGAAGAACCACGTCTCATATATCAGATAGACTATGTAATAAAGGATGAATGTCAGCAGAAACAACTTGGCTTCTTCACGTACTGCAAAGCAATACACCACCAAGAGTATCACGGAGAGCAACATTTTCATCACTTTCATCGCCATATAAAGCAACAACATCTTCTGCGGGGCATGTTTACGACATGCGTCAAACATAGATATTTCAAAAAGCCCGAACAAGAAGAAATACACCGGAATAAAAGGGTATCCCCCGAAATAGTGTCCAGGTAATAGATAATGTAAAATTCCTGCGCCCACCCATCCTGCTATTAACGTTAACAGGGTGATCTGGTATAAAAAATTGCGCTTTGTCAAGCTGATGCTCATAGTACTAAATTAAAAATTAGAAATAAAAGATAATTCCGGAAAAGGAAACATTAGTCAACACAGGCGGAAACCACTCCGCCGCTTAACTCAACGAACCCACCTTCGATATCAAGAGTCTGTTCTTCGCCTCCTTCCGGCACATATATCACCTTTCCTTCACGAAGCGAAGACACGATAGGTGCATGTTGCGGAAGAATGGTAAACGTTCCTATCGTTCCAGGTAGCGTTACACTTTTCACCTCTCCGTTATATATTTCCTTTTCAGGAGACACTATGTTCAAATACAACTTCTTCATAGCCTCTTTCCCTTCTTCTAATTTTTAACCATTTACTTGTTCCAATAACTTCTTACCTTTCTCTATTGCTTCTTCAATCGTACCTACATTCAGGAAAGCAGGTTCGGGTAGATAGTCCACCTCACCATCCAGAATCATCTTAAAGCCTTTGATGGTATCTTCTATTGGCACCATCGTTCCCGGTACACCGGTAAACTGTTCGGCAACAGCAAACGGTTGCGACAAGAAACGTTGTACACGGCGTGCACGATTCACTAATGTACGGTCGGCATCCGAAAGCTCTTCCATACCAAGAATAGAAATAATATCCTGTAGTTCCTTATTACGCTGCAGGATTTGTTTCACACGCTGTGCCACTTCATAATGCTCTTCTCCTACAACATGCGGGTCAAGGATACGTGAAGTGGATTCCAATGGATCAACAGCAGGGTAAATACCCAACTCAGTAATCTTACGACTCAACACCGTCGTGGCATCCAAGTGCGTAAAGGTAGTAGCAGGCGCCGGGTCAGTCAAGTCATCAGCAGGTACATATACAGCCTGCACGGAAGTGATAGACCCATTGCGGGTAGAAGTAATGCGTTCTTGCATCGCACCCATTTCAGTAGCCAACGTTGGTTGGTAACCTACAGCCGAAGGCATACGTCCCAGCAAAGCAGAAACTTCGGAACCAGCTTGTGTAAAACGGAAAATATTATCGATAAAGAACAATATATCACGCGAACCACCAGTTTCAGCACCCTGGTCACGGAAAGACTCAGCTACCGTCAGTCCGGATAATGCCACAGATTGACGTGCACCGGGAGGTTCGTTCATCTGACCGAATATTAAAGAAACCTGTGATTTCTCCACTTCATTGTAATCCACTTTAGACAAGTCCCAGTTTCCTTCTTCCATACTTTTTTTGAACTCTTCACCATAACGGATCACACCGGATTCAATCATTTCACGCAAGAGGTCGTTACCTTCACGGGTACGCTCTCCTACTCCTGCAAACACAGAAAAGCCATGTTGCTTCTTGGCAATGTTATTGATGAGTTCCTGAATCAGTACTGTTTTGCCTACACCAGCTCCACCGAACAAACCGATCTTACCACCCTTACTATAAGGTTCCAGCAAGTCGATAACCTTGATACCCGTATAGAGCACTTCTTGTACGGTAGTCAAATCTTCAAACTTAGGGGGATCACGGTGTATGGGATAAGCACCGGTACGGTTTAACTCTTTCATACCGTCGATGGAATCACCCACTACATTCATTAACCGACCTTTAATCTGGTCGCCCACCGGCATAGTAATAGGACCGCCTGTGGGATGCACTTTCATACCTCTCTGCAAGCCGTCTGTACTGTCCATGGCTACGGTTCTCACCGTGTTCTCGCCGATGTGTTGCTGCACTTCTACGATTAATGTTTTTCCATTTGATCTTTTTATCTCCAGTGCGTCATGGATACTTGGAAGCATCAATTCGGCATCCGTACCCTCAAAATAGACGTCTACTACCGGTCCGATGACCTGAGAGATATGTCCGATAATTTGTGACATAAGCAATCTTTTTATATAATTTCTCTTTTTCTAAACTCTTCGAGTCGCGTTCTTGTCATTCCGCTGCTATGAGCTTAACACCTATTGAACAGTTTTTGTTCAAAGCTTCAAATCTTAATTTTAACGGAATAGTTACATAAGCAACTTTGCAAATGTAAACACAAAAACTTTCAGGTTGTACTCTATGAAAACGTTTTTTCTATAAATTATACCCTTTTGAACTATTATTACTACAATCAGAACAAAAAAGCGACATCCATTTAACGTTGCTTAAACATTCACCAACAGATACTAAGAAGGAATTCTGTTATTTTTGTATGAACAAAACAACATTTAGCAAGTTATATTTTGAAGTATAAATTTAATGAAAGGAAAAAGTATGAATTCACATCAAAATCCATTCGCAGGAAACACCCCACAGGATGTAACTGAAAGACAAGGCGAAAATGCCATTTTCATTGTTTACAAATTAAATCAGTCTTCTGATTCCGTTGAGAAAGTAAAAGATGTATGTGCCAATTTCTCGGCATTAATACGTAGTATGCGTAACCGTTTCCCCGATGCACAGTTCAGTAGCACGATAAGTTTTGGTGCAGACGTATGGGACCGTATTTTCCCAGATAAAGGTAAGCCCAAAGAACTGGAAGTTTTTAAGGAAATCAAGGGAAGTAAACAAACAGCAGTATCTACCCCTGGTGATATATTGTTCCATATCCGCGCTAAACAAATGGGGTTATGTTATGAGTTTGCCTCTATTATTGACGAAAAGCTGAAAGGCGCTGTTGAAGCTATTGATGAAACTCATGGTTTTAGATATATGGATGGCAAAGCAATCATTGGGTTCGTAGATGGAACAGAATCTCCGGCTGTAGATGAAAATCCTTATCACTTTGCTGTAGTTGGCGAGGAAGATCCTGATTTTGCAGGTGGAAGTTATGTCTTTGTGCAGAAATATATTCATGATATGGAGGCCTGGAATGCCCTTTCAGTAGAAGAACAGGAAAAAGTGATAGGTCGACGTAAATTCAATGATGTAGAGTTATCAGATGAAGAAAAACCGGCTAATGCTCACAATGCAGTTGCTAATATTGGTGATGATCTTAAAATAGTACGTGCCAATATGCCGTTTGCAAATACAGCCAAAAGAGAATATGGGACCTATTTTATAGGTTATGCAAGTACATTCAGTACAACGCGTCAGATGCTGGAAAGTATGTTTATTGGAAACCCGGTAGGTAACACCGATCGTTTATTGGATTTCAGTACTGCAATTACAGGAACTCTGTTCTTTGCACCGTCCTATGATTTTCTTGGAGAAGAGTAGTAACAAGAAGACATAAAAAAAGGCTATCTATCCCAGACAGCCAATCTTTTGTTAACCTTAAATCTAATACTATGAAAAACACATTGCAAAGGTACGGCTTTTCTTGATTTCTCCAAATTTCAGAGTCATTTCACTGCGTTTTACAACAAGGTTTAATAGTTACATCCACCTTGTTAACAGTTTGCCAAGAAAAAGACGGAAATAACGCTATATTTTAAACAGGAATTAAGAATAATACAAAACAGAGAGGCTTTGACCTCTCTGTTTGTTTACAAAATAGCTGGTATAAGAAAAAACTACTCAGTTACAGGTCTCTGCATACAATATGCAGAAGCCCCGTCATGGTAATAGTTATCCTTTACAGAAGTACATTTAAATCCATTTTTTTCATATAAATGAATGGCAGGAAAATTAGAAACATTCACTTCTAAAGTTATCTTCTTCAAGCTTTCTTTTAGAGCAATAACTACTATCTGATCTATTAATAATTGCCCCACTCTTCTGCCGCGAAAATCAGAATGAATAGCTATCGAGTAGATACGCAAACTACAGGCACGTTGATTTATCAATGCACTAAAATATCCCCCTACCCTTTGCTGATATTCTGCCACATAAAAGTATCCTTTTGCTTGGGAAATAAGATAAGCAAATTGCCGTTTTGAAAAACTATCCAAATCAAAACATATCTGTTCTATTTCCATAATCGACGGAATATCATTAATTACCGCCGGACGGAGTATAAATCCCGGTTCCATACAGATTAGAAACGTTTGATATCCAGCATACGCCAGAAGTTATTCAACAACCGGTAGTAAAGTTCATCTCCCAGAATCGCATCTTCCAATCCATGGTCAATACTGGGATTATCATTGATCTCAATAACAATAGCACGGTCATTTACCATTTTCAAGTCTACTCCATACAATCCCTTCCCAATAAAAGAAGCTGCACGCAACGCTGTATCCAGAACCTTACGCGGCACTTGATAAATAGGAATCGTCTCTACCAGTCCGCAACGGCTTCGTCCGGAAGCATAGTGACAATAGATTTGCCAATGTCCTTTAGCCATATAGTATTTACATGCATACAAAGGTTCCCCGTTCAAAATACCGATACGCCAATCGAAATCTGTCGGAGTGAACTCTTGGGCCAACAGAATGGACGATTTATCAAACAAGACTTTCAGAGCTTCATCCAGTTCTTCTTTATTATTCACCTTCTTCATTCCAATGGAGAAAGAACCATCCGGAATTTTCAGAATAAAAGGACTACCAAGCTGTTCAGTAATCTCCTCATAGGAATTGACGTTCGATTTAAACAGCAGCATGGAGAGTGGCGCTGGAATCTTTTCTTTTTCAAATAATTCTTTTAAATAAACCTTATTAGTACAGCGGATAATAGATTGCGGATCATCAATAACAGCCAGTCCGTTTTGTGTAGCCAATTGGGAAAGACGGAATGTATAATGATTCAATGAAGTCGTGGTACGAATAAATAAGGCATCAAATTCCATCAGCCGTGTAGCGTCTTCTTCTGTCAGTAGTTCGGCATGGATATCCATTTTTTTAGCCAACTCAAGTAACTTGTGAAGTGCTTTTTTATCACTTGGAGGGAATTTTTCATTCGGGTCATAGAGTATAGCCAGATTATACCGTGCAGATTTTGAAGCCTGAGGGTTACGCCATACCTTTCTGTTAAACAAGTCCAAGGCATTGGCAAAATAATCTTCTTCCTCATTATTCAATAAACTTAATGGTAAGAACTGAATATTTTCTATCTGGTTTTTATGCCGCGTATTCAGCGTAACTCGCAACAAAGGGGCCGGATAGTTTTCAAAGATGAAGCGGGCAATACGCTCCAACCCTTTCTCTTTACACGTACCGAAGTATACATTCAAATACCAAAGATCATCAGTTATATCATTTTTCTGAATCCACTGGTAACAGAGTTTCTGAAGACTGCTATCCATACGGATACCTGTACCTGCTTCCACCTTATTAATAATATCAACTCCGGGAATGACTTTATGCCCCCTCGTCTGGGCTAATAGTGAGCAATAATAGCCTTCGGAGTTATAGCTATAATCATTACTCAGGTTAATTACCAACTTACGATCCTTTCCTGGTGATTTATACTTCAGGTAGTCGGATACGGTTAAAATGCTGTTTGTTTTGGAATATGGCTTCCAATCATCCAAGCTGTCTACAAGGATCAATACATTATTCATTTTGTCTCTTTAAAAAAGTGCCCGAAAGTAGTGAATTAAATAATACGTGATATCACAGACTCAATAATTATTTTATAGAGTCAAAAAGTTACAAACAAAAGCCTCTTCAGGTTGTTTCTATTAGCAACTAAAAACAGTCCTTGATTATGAAAAAGTTTAAATTCAATTTATTGGCAGGCTTGTTATTGCTGATATCTGCATCCGTATGTGCACAAAATGCTCCGGAAAAAGTGCAGGAAGCTTTCAAAAAGATGTATCCAAAAGTGACCACCGTGGAATGGGAGCATAAAGGTAATTACCACATTGCCGGATTTGTTTCAGATAGTCATGATATGAACGTCTGGTTTGGTAACAATGCCCGATGGATAATGACAGAGACAAATGTAGAAAGCCTGGAAGAAGTCCCTGCTCCCATAGCTAAAGCATTCATGCAGACAGAGACACCTCCCATACAAATCAGATATATAAAGATTATTACCTTTCCTAAAAAGCCTACCGTAGTAATCATTGATATAGAAGAATATAATTCTAACAGAGAAATTCAGCTTTTCTATGCTCCTGACGGTAAACTACTACAGAGTCTTGATGTATCCGGTGGTGATGGAGAAATCTATCCCGAATTATTTGGGTAATATAAAATTCTTACCAAATAGAAAACAATTGCACAAAACAGTGTGTTATCTATTAAAATAACTATAAAAAAGCATGACTTATGAATAGACGTTCACAACTGGAGCATGAAGTATCATTAGCTCAAAAACGTATCAAAGAAGCTCCCAAAGATACGCCGGCAAACATCAGAAAAATCTGGGAACAAGAGTTAGTTGAACTCGAAGTAGAGTTGAACAATCTGACTGACGACGAGGAAGACAATAACGATTAACGTCCCAACTATGAAATGGGATAATCAACTGATAAATCATTTGCAATGGTCGAATGCAATTATCAATCGTGAAGGAAAAGAAATCGTAGCGCGGGAAATTGCTGCAATGGCGGAAGAAGGTGATGTGATTGGGGCTGGTTCCGGCTCTACTGTCTACCTTACATTATTTGCATTGGCGGAACGTATTCGCAAAGAATCTCTGCACATAGAGGTTATCCCTGCCTCTGCTGAAATTTCCATGACCTGCATACAACTGGGTATACCACAAACTACTCTTTGGAATAAACGTCCGGACTGGGCTTTTGATGGTGCTGATGAAGTAGATCCGGAACGGAGTCTGATAAAAGGACGTGGTGGAGCCATGTTCAAAGAAAAACTTCTGATAAAAAGTAGTGGTAAGAATTTTATTATTGTTGACGATACAAAACTGGTTGATCATTTGGGGAGTCGCTTTCCAATACCTGTAGAAGTCTTTCCAAGTGCATTGACTCTTGTAGAGAGTGAGATGCAGCGATTAGGAGCTTCCGAAATAGCACTGCGTCTTGCCAGTGGAAAAGATGGGCCTGTTCTGACTGAAAATGGTAATTTTATTCTTGATACCCGCTTCAGTTACATTGATCCTTCTTTGGAAGAAAATTTAAAAGCGATTACCGGAGTAATTGAAAGCGGACTTTTTATCGGATATGATGTTGAAATAGTAGTCGCGAAATAAAAAACATCCACATTTATTTGATGAAATCATTCTTTTTTACGAGATTTGTGAAATCTAATCATATAAATATTCACAAAGATGGAAAAGAATAAAGATGATTTTTTTAAGAGCTTGTGGAAAATATTCGAGAAAAGACTCACAGAGATACTAAAGCCCATCGCAGAAAAACTTAATAGCGAATTTGAAAAAGAGTGCTTGATGCATTACTTGCTAAAAGGCGGAGAAACCCTTATTGTAAGCGATGATGTGTTTAAAAGGATCGCCGAAGAAGCTGTTAAGGAGCAAGAGAAAGCCGGTGGTAAACTGCAAGGCGCTACCCCTGTGAAAATCAACGGTAAGCAATACTACTCTAAATGCATATCCTTCTACAACAACGATGAATTTGATTATGCCTTAGGTTGTGCAACTGTATTTTTTGACGAGAGTGGAACTCCGGTAGGATTAAGAGATTACTATGATTTTGATCCGGCAGAACATCGAGGAGACATGGAAGAAAAGCTGACCCAAATTATGGCAGAATTGGAAAAGACACCTTTTGGTGGAAAACCATACGATATATTATATGGAATATATATCTAAATATTAAAGTAAAAAACAGTTGCCATAGAAAATTTGGCAACTGTTTTTCTTATATAAAGTAAATCTTAATATACCTCTACTTTTTCAGCAATACGTTTTGCTTTGTCCCGTAATGCATCCAAATCTGAATTCAGCGGGGCATAACACAACACTACTCCCATACGACGGTTAACACGTGTTGTCGGCTTACCAAAAATGCGAATATAGGTATCTTCTACCTTTGTTACCTCCTCAATACCTCTATAATTTGGACGTTTCTGGCTGGCAATTGTTGAGAGAATAACAGCACTGGCTCCTATTCTTTCCTGTTTTATATTTGGAATGGGCAGGCCGAGTACTGCACGCAAATGAAGTTCAAACTCATTCAGATTTTGTGTACCGGCTAAAGTCACCATACCCGTATCATGTGGACGCGGAGAAAGTTCCGAGAAATACACTCCATTTTCATGACTCAAGAAAAATTCAACTCCCCAAAGACCGGCACCCGTCAGAGCACGTGTTACTTTTTCAGCCATTTTCTGTGCTTCTTTCAAGTGAGCAGGATCAATGTGAGCAGGCTGGAAACTTTCGCGATAGTCTCCCCCCTTTTGTACATGACCGATAGGAGGACAAAATAATGTAGGACCATTCTTTTGCGTTACAGTAAGCAGAGTTATTTCGCTATCAAACTTTATAAATTCTTCAATAATAAGTTCCTTTATATCACCACGGCTACCGTTGCAACCATATTCCCAGGCATGTTCCAGTTCATCCGCACTCTTCACAAGAGACTGTCCTTTTCCTGAAGAAGACATCAATGGTTTCACCACACAAGGAAAACCTATTTTCTCAGAAGCAGCCTTTAACTCATCGAAAGATTTGGCATAAAAATATTTAGCTGTTTTCAAGCCCAATTCCTGAGCAGCAAGATCACGTATAGCCTTGCGATTCATAGTAAAATTCACAGCACGTGCACTGGGTACTACCTGAATACCTTCTTTTTCAAAATCATAAAGACGTTCTGTACGAATGGCCTCAATTTCTGGTACAATAATATCCGGCTGGTGTTTGCGTACTACACGTTCCAAAGCATCGCCGTCAAGCATACTGAACACCTCACATTCATCAGCCACTTGCATGGCCGGCGCTCCGGCATACGAGTCGCAGGCAATGATATATTGGCCTTTACGTTGGGCAGAAATAACGAACTCCTTACCCAGTTCACCGGAACCTAACAATAAAATCTTCTTCATTTTTGCTATGTGTTTATATTAAGAAGCACAAATGTACATAAAAAAATAAGTAGCTACTGCTTTAAATAATTGAAAAAACGAATGGATAGCTCATTTTTATCTGTATCTTTGTACCATAAACAATAGGGTTTATTCTGAAATCTTCTTTGTGCATGTTTGCCTTTGCGGGATTCCGCAAATTATTCCATTCCAAATTTGACCTCATAATCAGCTCCTTTGTTCATTATACGGTTTAATTGTTGTATGCTAATCTCAAGATGATTGCATGCTACCATTAGTCAGAAAAACTAAGTGCAGTGTTTTTAAACTGCATAATATATAATAATTTTAGAATGGCAGTAAAAAGAGTAACATCAAGTAAAAGAGACAGAGAAAAAGCGAAACAGAGTAAGCGAGAAGAAAAACAGAAAAGAAAAGAAGAACGCTTAAGCAGCGGTAGCCGTAGCTTCGAAGAGATGCTGGCATACGTAGACGAAAACGGTATTCTTCATTCTACACCCGAAGGTGTAAAGCCTAAAGAGGAAATAGATGCTTCTGAAATAGAAATATCAATTCCTAAAAAAGGCGAAGCAGAAGAAATTCTGCCTTTAAACGGACGCATTGAACATTTTAATGTATCCAGAGGTTATGGTTTTATAAAAGATTTAGGAAGTGGTGAAAAATATTTTTTCCATATTACTTCTGCTCCTGAAGGTATAACGGAAGGAGACAACGTTACATTTGAAATTGAACGCGGTACGCGAGGTATGAACGCCGTGCGGATCTCAATCATTAATAAATAACAATTTTAACTTACAAAAAGAAATGAACATTTATGTTGCAAACTTAAGCTGGAACACAAACAGTGACAGCTTACAGGAATTATTTTCACAGTATGGCGAAGTAACTTCAGCCTACATTATTAACGACAGAGAGACGGGACGTTCACGCGGTTTCGGCTTCGTAGAAATGCCGAATGATGAAGAAGGTCAGAAGGCTATTGACACTCTTAACGAAACAGAATTTGAAGGCAAGAATATCGCAGTAAGCGTAGCTCGCCCCAGAACAGAAAGACCTGCAGGCGGCAACCGTGGTGGTGGTTACGGCGGCGGTAACCGTGGTGGCGGTTACGGCGGTGGCAACCGTGGCGGTGGTTACGGCGGTGGCAATCGTGGTGGTGGCTATGGCGGCGACCGCGGTGGAAGATATTAATCTTACAGCTAAACAACAAATGAGAACTGTTCGGAATAATTTCCGGACAGTTTTTTTATGCCCCTGTTCCATCTATTATATATCAATAATATCTATATTTGCATATATGGTAACAAGCAAACATATTATACTGACACTTTCACTGCTACTGTGCAATGTGTGCATCTACGCTGCTACGGTCAACTACTCCGTGCGCGGAAAAGTCATTGATAAACAATCTCGACAACCGGTGGCATATGCCAACGTAGTGGTTACAGGTATCCCAGGAAAAGGAGCATCCACAGATTCACTGGGTATGTTTCATATAGAACAAGTGCCACCTGGAATTTACCGTTTCGAAGCAACGTTGATAGGATATAAAAGTGCTGTAACTTCCGAATATCTGGTTTCTGCTTCTACACCTTTCATTGAGATTGAGATGGAAGAAGATGAAAATATGCTGGCTGCAATTGTGGTAACCCCCTCTCCTTTCAGGAAAACCGTGGAGAGTCCGGTAAGTATGCGTATTATTGGGTTACAAGAGATAGAAAAAAGTCCGGGAGGAAACCGGGATATTTCGCGAATTGTGCGGGCATATCCAGGTGTATCATTCTCACCTATCGGATACAGAAACGATTTGATTGTACGGGGTGGATCACCCTCTGAAAACCGTTTCTATATGGATGGAATAGAGATCCCGAATATCAATCACTTTGCTACACAGGGAGCATCAGGTGGTCCAGTTAGCATCGTTAATGCAGATTTGATACGGGAAATCAGTTTCTATACCGGAGCATTTCCTGCGGATCGTTCCGGAGCAATGAGTTCTGTATTAGATTTCCGTTTGAGAGATGGTAATCCGGATAAACAGACTTATAAAGCGACCTTGGGAGCTTCCGAAGTATCCTTCAGTGGTAACGGACACCTGAGTGATAAAACGACATACCTGTTCTCTATCCGACAATCGTATCTTCAATTATTATTCAAGGCATTGGGCCTACCTTTCCTACCTAATTTCATTGACGGGCAATTCAAACTAAAGACAAAATTATCAGCCCATGATGAACTGACTGTACTGGGTCTGGTAGGAATTGATAAAATGAAACTGAATACGGACGAGAAAGGAGAAGATGCGGAATATATATTAAGTTATCTTCCTACCATTCATCAGGAAACATTCACCGTAGGAGCATCTTATCGCCATTATGCAGGAAAACACGTACAGACACTCACGCTAAGTCATAATTATCTGAATAACCGTAATGTGAAATATCTGAATAACGATGATTCTTCCGAAGATAATCTAACCCTCCGTCTACGATCTGTAGAGCAAAAGACTACCCTTCGTTTCGAAAATCGAACAAGACTGGGGCAATGGACTTTGAAAGAAGGTGCCGAAGTGAATTATTCTAACTATACCAACCGTACCAAACAACGAATACTCAGTTCCAGTTCTATTTACCACACGGATTTGAACATATTCAGTTGGGGCGGCTTCTTCTCCACAGACTATATCAGCACGAATAAACGGTTCTCCGCTTCAGCAGGTATCCGGACAGATGGCAATAATTACAATCAGGAGATGAAGGAGTTATGGAAGCAACTTTCTCCCCGCTTTTCATTATCCTATGATCTTACCAAGCAATGGGCATTAAGTGGAAGTGCAGGATTGTATTATCAACTCCCCCCATATACAGCTTTAGGATTTAAAGACAATGACGGCATCTATATAAATAAGAACCTTAAATACATGCAAGTTATGGAAACCAGTCTTGGCCTTGACTGGCATTTGGAAGACAGGTTGATGATCTCGGCAGAAGGATTCTTCAAACGATATGGACGCATGCCTCTTTCCGTACGGGATAATATCCCATTGGCATGTAAAGGAGATGATTATGGTACTGTAGGTAATGAAGTACTGATTCCTACAGAGCGTGGACGAGCTTATGGCATAGAAACCATGTTGCGTTGGCAAGTACCGGGACAATTTAATTTTGTATCCTCACTCACATTATTTCGTAGTGAATTCCGTGATATCCCCTCTGCGTGGGACAATCGTTTTATCCTCAATGTCAGTGGCACCTACAATCTGCCTCGCCGTTGGAGCATTGGAGGCAAACTCAGCTATATAGGTGGTGCTCCTTATACTCCTTATGATGAAGATAAGTCTTCATTGGTTGAAGCATGGAATGCGCAAGGACGTCCCTATTATGATTATTCAAAGTATAATACGGAACGCCTTCCTAACTTTGCCCAATTCGATGTTCGTATAGATAAGTCTTTCTATTTCCATCGTTGCATGGTAGGCTTTTACATTGATATACAGAATATAACAGGAAGCAAACTGAAACAGCAGGATGTGATTATGAGTACAGGAGTTATTGAAAATCCTTCTGCTCCCATTGGAGAACAAAGATATAAAATGAAATATTTAAAGCAGGAAAGTGGAACCGTTTTACCATCGATTGGACTTACAGTGGAATTCTAATAAAAGCACTTGCGGCTGCGTTGCCCTTCACTTGTACAAGTGTAAGCTTACACAGTAGCAAGTGTTGACCTACGCAGCCGCAAGTATCATTTATTGATGTTGATCTCTCAGCAAATCATTCACCGTCTTCACCGGATTGAATGTACCTAGAGGCACCTCTACAAATACTGTATTCCAGTCACTCATTGCACCGTTCCACAAACCGGGAAGTTCCAGTGCTTTAAGATCCTTACCATTCTTCGATTTGTAAGAAATAAAACCGGTAGCTTTATCTACGAAGTTTGTAAGGTCAAATTTATGACCTTTATAATCACGTACGGCACAAACCAGATCTACAGGATTAAAGTGCGTTCCTTTCTCAAACATTTCTTTCTTCTCCGAATCATCCATATCAATTTGGGAGCTTTCTAGAATTTGCAAAGAAATAGTTCCGTCACTGTTATATGCCAGGAACGGGCCACCACCCGGTTCGCCTACATTCTTCACCATACCGCATACACGCATCGGACGGTTCAACTTCTCTTTCAGATAAAGTACAAGTTCGGCATCTTCCAGATTCTTGGTTTCAGGATTCTTACAGAAGAGTTTCTTTTGCAGGAATTGCAGTATTTCAATCACCTGTTCATGAGTATATCTGCCACTGTCCAAAAGTTCCAGATAAGCAAATGCCTTTTGTTGCAAAGCAACCAATACTCCGGCAATCAACTTTTTGTAGAGCACAGTATCACCTTTCAGCTTATCGGGCACCACATTATCGATATTCTTAATAAAGATCACATCTGCATCTAGGTCATTCAAATTTTCAATCAATGCACCATGGCCACCCGGACGAAACAGCAACTTGCCATTATCACGGAAAGGTTGATTTTCCATATCGGCAGCAATCGTATCCGTACTCGGTTTCTGCTCAGAGAAAGTTACATTATAATCTACTCCGTATTTCTTTGCATAAACAGCCGCTTTATCTGCTACCAATGCTTCAAACAAACGGCGGTGTTCGGGAGAAACTGTAAAATGCACATTTACTTTACCATTCTTATTAGCTGCATAGAGCGCACCCTCTACAAGATGTTCTTCCAGCGGTGTACGGTTACCGTCTTCATATCTGTGGAATTTCAGCAGACCTTTCGGCAATGCACCGTAATTCAATCCTGCAGCTTCAAGCAGTGCAGCAACTACGGCTTTATAGTTTCCTTCAGACACCAACGCAGGAATATCTTTTCCAGACATCTTCTCACAGGCAGCATTCAAATCATCATAGAAAGCGAATTTTTCAATCTGTTCAAAGAATGTCTTTTCAAATTTAGTTTCGGGGGCATCATAATCAGCTCCGAGAAATTCGAACAAATTCTTGAACATACGGCTCGCTGCACCTGATGCAGGAACAAACTTCACTACCACCTTATCTGTCTGGGTATAAGCGTCCCATGCATCGAGATAGAGCTTTTGCTCATCTGCTGCAGGAGCCAGAATTCCTTTTTCCAGAGAAGCGGCAGCAGCCAGCTTCAGATATGGAAAACCTTTCTCGAAACAAGCCAGTTGTTCGGCTATCTGTTCTTCTGAGATACCTTTTTGCGTAAGCAACTCTTTGTCTTGCGGTGTTATCATATTATCTATTTTTATTAATTGATTGCCAAAAATACAAAAAAACTGCAAGCCCTATCAAGAAAAAGAAGAAAAAAACTACCTTTACACCACAAAAATGGACGATTATGGAAAGAGATGAATTTTTCACTACTGAAGAGAAGAAATTACTCTTCTCTCTCTACCGAAAATTATTACAGTTGACCGGTGAGACATTACAGAAGGGCGACTGCAAAAAACTGAAAACACATCTTATCAACTCTATAAAGGATAACCGGGTTCAACGCGACACTTTCGGATTAAATCCACTGGTTAAGGATATGCAGACTGCCGTTATCGTTGCCGAAGAAATCGGAATGAAGCGGGCGTCGATTCTGGGTATTATGTTGCACGAAAGTGTGAGAAACGGAGCTTGTACTACCGAAGAGGTGCAGGCTGCTTTCGGTGAAGATGTGGCCGGCATTATCCGTGGACTGATACGCGTAAATGAACTTTATTCCAAAAGCCCGACTATCGAATCGGAAAACTTTCGCAATCTGTTGCTCTCTTTTGCGGAAGATATGCGTGTAATCCTGATAATGATTGCTGACCGTGTGAATATCATGCGGCAGATTAAAGATAGTAAGAACGACGAAGCCCGCCGGCAAGTGGCCAACGAGGCTGCATATCTCTATGCTCCCCTCGCCCATAAATTGGGGTTATATAAGCTGAAATCGGAACTGGAAGACCTCTCCCTGAAATATACGGAAAAAGAGGTCTATTACCATATTAAGGATAAACTGAACGAAACAAAAGCATCCCGCGATAAGTATATTGCAGCTTTTATCACCCCGATGCAGAAAAAACTAGAGGATGCCGGACTACATTTCCACATCAAAGGACGTACAAAGTCCATCCACTCCATCTATCAAAAAATGAAGAAGCAGAAATGCCCTTTCGAAGGAGTGTATGACCTTTTTGCCATCCGTATCATTCTAGACTCACCTGTAGACAAGGAGAAGCAAGAATGCTGGCAAGCATACTCCATTGTAACAGATATGTATCAACCCAATCCCAAACGTCTGCGCGACTGGTTATCCGTGCCCAAAAGTAATGGCTACGAATCATTGCACATCACCGTGATGGGCCCTGAAGGTAAATGGGTAGAAGTACAGATACGTACTGAACGCATGGACGATATTGCCGAACGAGGCTTGGCCGCCCACTGGCGCTATAAAGGTGTGAAGGGTGAAACAGGATTGGATGAATGGCTGACTACGGTACGTGAGGCTTTGGAAAATTCAGATAGCAATGGATTGGAAGCTATGGATCAGTTCAAACTGGATTTGTATGAGGATGAAGTCTTCGTGTTCACCCCGAAAGGTGATCTGTTTAAGTTAGGTAAAGGTGCCACAGTGCTGGATTTTGCTTTTCATATCCATAGTAAATTGGGATGCAAGTGTATCGGTGCAAAAGTTAATGGCAAGAATGCGCAACTTCGTCAGGTACTGAACAGTGGTGACCAGGTGGAGATTATGACTTCGAATACCCAGACACCGAAGCAGGACTGGCTGAACATCGTGACTACCTCCAAAGCACGTACCAAGATACGCCAAGCTTTGAAAGAGATGGTTGCCCGGCAGCATGCCTTTGCTAAAGAAACTATTGAAAGGAAATTCAAAAACCGGAAAATAGAGTATGATGAAGCTGTCATGATGCGCCTCATTAAACGCCTCGGTTTCAAAACTGTGACTGATTTCTATCAAAACATTGCCGATGAAACGTTAGATGTAAACGAAATCATCGACAAATACCTGGAGCAACAGAGACGGGAAAATGATACGCATGACGACATTATATACCGTAGTGCTGAGGGATATAACCTGCAACAGACGCAGAACGATGAAATCACCCGTTCAAAAGAAGATGTACTGGTAATCGATCAGGATCTGAAAGGATTGGACTTCAAGTTAGCACGCTGTTGTAACCCGATTTATGGAGATGATGTATTTGGCTTTGTGAGTGTAACCGGTGGTATTAAGATACATCGCAGTGATTGTCCCAATGCCACTCAACTACGAGAACGATTCGGATACCGTATTGTAAAAGCACGTTGGGCAGGTAAATCGCAAGGTACACAATATCCTATAACGCTTCGTGTAGTAGGCCATGATGATATTGGCATTGTAACTAACATCACCTCGATCATATCTAAAGAAAATGATATTTCTCTACGCTCCATCGGCATAGACTCTCATGACGGACTATTCTCCGGCACTATGACAATTATGGTAGGCGATACAGGACGTTTGGAAACACTTATAAAGAAGTTGAGAACAGTAAAAGGAGTGAAACAAGTTTCAAGAAATTGAATATGAAATACGATTTTAAGAAACAAATCCGAAGCTTTGGATACGCCTGGAAAGGCATCCGGCAATGTATTGGGAAAGAACAGAATCTTAGTTTCCACCTGATTACTACAATAATCGTGATAGGTGCAGGTTTTCTTTTCGACATTACACGTACGGAATGGATGATCATTATCCTTTGTATTGGTGTGGTCGTAGCTGCAGAGCTCTTCAATACGGCAATTGAAAGATTGGTGGATCTGGTATCACCGGAGCGTCATCCCATTGCAGGACAAGTAAAAGATATTGCCGCCGGTGCAGTGCTGGTATGCGCTGTTGCGGCGGCAATCATTGGAGGGATTATTTTTATCCCATATTTGTTTTGACACGGGTTTATCTCACTCGTCTTCTCTTATAATAGGGACGTGTCAGCAGGAAATAAAATAGTAGTGCTACAATGATTCCCACACCTATAATTTTATAGATCAATTGAAAATCTACATAAAAGTGTGTTTTTTCAATACTTGAACCATCTTCAAACATAGAATACAGTTCTATGTTGTTTGACAGAAAGCAGCAAACTGCAATACCTATTAAAATTCCCGTTTCCATAGCCAAATGGCAAGTTGTATTTGCTGTTCCACGCTGGCAATGCTGCGAAAGCTTGACGAATATCTTCGTAAGAGGTACTGTAAGTATCACCAAAACAACCAAGAAGAAAGTCGCACTGTAATCCCCATCCTTTATTATAGGTATTACTATCCCCGACACAAAAGCTATCAGCACTACATTGAGGGCAGGCAACCAAGCCCGTGACAGTAAGAAACGGTCGATATTACAACGTCCTATACCTATAGGTGCACGGAAAGCAACATACACCCGCAATGCAAACAGTATACTAAATATACCGCACAATGCGGAAAGATACACTACCATGCTGAAGCCTTTGAGCTGGAACATCCATATTCCTACTCCCACTCCTACCAACATACCCAGACGAGCCGCCAAAGCATATGTCATATTCCCTGCGCTACGGCGCGGAGAATTTGTAATATCAATAGCAACTGTAATTCCCGCTGTGGCTGCTAATCCGAAAGCTCCTCCCTGCACAACGGCAAGTAACAGCAATTTCGTTAAAGTATCAGCAAATAGATAACCCACCGTCGCTGCTAACATTATAAATGTGGAGTAGACAAGCACGTGCTTTCGCTTATACGCATCTCCCAGATATGCATGAAATGGTCCTACAAGGAACATACCCACCGCAAACACCAAAAACATACTACCCACCTGTACAGTAGAAATGCCTAAGCGTGACACCATCACCGCAGGCAGTACCGGGAATAGCATATATAGGGATGCAAAAAGCAGGAAATTAGCCATGCATATCCGCATAAATCCCAGCGACCAAAGATTATCAATATTGCTCTTTCTCATTCGGGAAGTCTAAGTTCTTCACATCAGATATATAACGGCTTATAGCGTCAGTCATTATCGTATGCAAATCGGCATAACGACGTAAGAAACGGGGACGGAAACCATTATTCATACCCAGCATATCCTGAATTACCAGCACCTGTCCGTCTACTCCACCACCGGCACCAATGCCGATAATAGGAATAGTAAGTTCACTTGCCACACGTTCTGCCAATTCCGCCGGGATTTTCTCTAACACAATGGCAAAGCATCCTGCCTCTTCCAGCAGATGGGCATCACGTACCAATTTCTCAGCTTCGGTATCATCCTTGGCACGAACAGTGTAAGTACCATACTTATTGATAGATTGCGGCATCAGTCCCAGATGTCCCATAATAGGAATACCTGCACTCAGAATGCGCTTTACAGTACCTATTATTTCTTCGCCACCTTCCAGTTTCAAAGCATCTGCATGACTCTCTTTCATAATGCGGATGGCAGAAGCAAGCCCTTCCATCTCATTGCCCTGGTAAGAGCCGAAAGGCATATCCACTACAACCATAGCACGTTTTACTCCACGAACTACGGACTTAGCATGATAGATCATCTGATCAAGGGTGATCGGAAGTGTCGTCACATTACCAGCCATTACATTACTGGCAGAATCACCCACAAGAATTACATCCATACCTGCACCATCCACAATCTGTGCCATAGTGTAATCATAGGATGTCAACATAGAAATTTTTTCGCCTCTTTGCTTCATTTCAACAAGGCGATGAGTGGTCACTTTACGAGTGTCATCTGAAATATATCCAGCCATAATTTCATTTACAATTTAATCATTTACAATGTACAATTTTGACTGTGTACAGATACACGTTGCAAATCATATATCGTAAATTGTAGTTCGTACTTTTATTTATCGCCGCAAAGGTAATCCTTTTTCCCTTTACTTGTGCAATTCTGTTAATTTATCGTAAGTGAATCCCTGGAAATCATCCAGAACATAGTGGCACAACGGGGTAATTTCTTCTCGTGAATTAGTGGTAGCCAGACCAATAACTGTAGCACCGGAAGCCATTCCGGCTTTCAGACCATTAAAAGAATCCTCAAAAATATAAGTCGTTTCCGGAGTAGTGTCAAATACTTCCATACCAAGCAGAAAACAATCGGGTGCAGGTTTAGAGGCAGTGAACATTTCTGCTGTGAGAATACGGTCGAACATACTTTTAATTTCAGGTTTAGCACGGTATACAGCTTCCATTTTCTTATCATTGGAGCTGGTAACTACAGCCATTTTCACACCATTACGGTAAAGATCGGCAATAAATTCCTCCACCCCGGGAACAAAATCGTATGACATATCCTGTTCGAAGCGGTCGAGACCTACAGTGATTTCCTCTCTCTCTTTTGTCATACCAGGAAAGAAGGTATCGTAGATATACATCAGGGTCTGTCCCTTAACACGACTTTCCAGATCTTCCATACCTAAGTAATCTACTCCCATTTTATGCCAAAAAACGCTGTACTGCGTCTCTGTGTCGACAACGACACCGTCGAAATCGAAGAGAACGGCGATGTTTTTAGTTTCAGCCATATAAACTTTCTTTTACCTTATAATGTTAATACCTTATCTATTACGATACAAAGGTCAGAATAATCCTTGAACCGAGCAAATAAATGAGTAACTTTGCTGCGAATACCAGATACGCGGACGACATGGACCAGAGCGGACGAACGCGGACTCATCACTTTCTTTAGATAAATAGTTATGGATAATAACCCTCACATATTAGGTACCGAGAGCATCGGAAAACTGCTGTTGCAGTATTCCATACCCGCTATTATCGGCATGACAATAACTTCTCTGTACAACATTATCGACAGCATTTTCATAGGTCATGGTGTAGGTGCAATGGGTATTGCCGGATTAGCTATTACATTCCCCTTGATGAACCTTGTGGTAGCATTCTGTACACTGGTATCAGCAGGCGGTTCTACCATTTCATCCATCCGTCTGGGGCAAAAAGATTTAGACGGAGCAACTGAGGTATTGGGAAATACGCTGATGTTTTGTCTGATTAATGCAGTAGTATTCGGTGGACTTGCTTTTCTGTTTCTGGATGATATATTGAGATTCTTCGGTGCCAGTTCCGAAACATTACCTTATGCACGTGACTTCATGCAAATTATCCTGACAGGAACCCCTATTACTTATACAATGATCGGGTTAAACAATATTATGCGTGCCACAGGATATCCTAAAAAGGCGATGTTGACTTCCATGGTAACAGTGGTCTGTAACATCATCCTTGCTCCTATCTTCATTTTCCATTTTGACTGGGGAATTCGTGGAGCAGCTACGGCAACCGTTATTTCACAGTTCATCGGTATGGTATGGGTGGTGAAGCATTTCCTTGATAAGGATAGTTTCGTTCGTTTTCGTCCGGACTTTTGGAAACTGAAGAAACGCATCATCAGTAGCATCTTTTCAATCGGCATGTCTCCTTTCCTGATGAATGTATGTGCCTGTGTCATTGTGATTATCATCAACAACACGTTACAACGTCACGGAGGCGATATGGCCATCGGAGCTTACGGTATCATCAATCGCCTGCTTACACTCTATATAATGATTGTATTAGGTCTGACTATGGGTATGCAACCAATTGTTGGATATAACTTCGGAGCACAGAAACACGACCGTGTGAAGCAAACGTTGAAACTGAGCATCCTGACCGGTGTGTGTATCACGAGCAGTGGCTTCCTCATTTGCGAACTTTTTCCACATGCAGTATCCGTTATCTTCACGAACGATCAGGAACTGATTGACATTGCTTCTCGCGGTGTCCGCATCTGCGTGCTGATGTTCCCATTGGTGGGCGCACAGATTGTAATCGGTAATTTCTTCCAAAGTATCGGAAAAGCTAAAATCAGTATATTCCTTTCGCTCACCCGGCAACTTTTATATCTGCTTCCCGGTCTGATCTTCTTTCCCCGTTTCATGGGACTGGATGGAATCTGGACCAGTATGCCCGTTGCCGATTTCTTTGCTTTCCTGACAGCACTCACAGTACTGTGTATATATATACGAAAGGTTACCCGAACACAGGAAACAGTTACTCACTCTTAATACTCTTCACCGGATTCTCATTAGCAATGTGCCATGCCTTAATTATGACACACATGATAATAAACATAAGCAGAGTCACAGCAACACCCATATACCCCATTACAGGCAAGGAAATAGTATCCCTAAACTGACTGATCCAAACTTCACCGGCTTTGAATGCTCCGATTGTACCAATCGTTACAGCCGGAATTGCCAACCACAAGACATCACGCGTCAGTAGGCGCAGCACACCGCTCACTTCTGCCCCATTCACCTTACGAATAGCTATTTCCTTGGAGCGCAAACGAATTTCATCATTTACATAACCAATGAGCCCCATAAGAATGATAAACAAGATTGTAACAGATGCCAATAAAGTGACATCACGGAATATGCGAACGGATTCCGAATAACTTCGCATCTCTTTTTCCATTGAACGAAACAGTAACTCATTCTGCGGATACACATGCTGCATCTCTTCATTCAGCCGGATAAGATTATCGTCAAAAGGCTTCTTCAGGCGCACATGTAGAGTGCTTTCTATGCCTTCCGTCCAAGCTATCATAACCGGATCGCTATCATCCGGTGCAAGAGGAAAACTGAACGAATCCAAAATGCCTACTACTGTACCCAGATCATTTACGTGTTCACCTATACCGGTACCCTCCCATTTCATCTTTTCTACAAAAGTGCGGTTTACAAGCAATTGTCCACTACCCGATAAGTTTTTACCTGCTTTAAGTCGTAAGCCGATAAAGTCCAGATAATCCGTATCGAATATAGAAAAGCGAGGAGAAAAAAGCCGGTTTCCTTGATTATCAGTCACCATGTGAGGAGCATAAAAACCCAGTAACGATGCACTGGCAGAAGCCACAGACTCTACATAGGGTAATCCTAAAAGAACACTACGCAAGTTATCCGGATTTTCTAATCGTTGGTAAACGTATGCAACGCGTTCAGGACGGAAACCACGATCACGTCCGGTTGCATAATTATATTGTATAAATACCACCAGCATCATGCCCAGTATGAATGCCGCACCTCCAAACTGTATGAATAATAGTACCCGCTTCCAACCACGACGTCCGGAAGTATAGCGATGGAACACTTGCGTCACCGGTATACGCGAAAACAAAATACCAGGCAAACATCCTCCCAACAGAAATAAGAGAGCAACTACAGACAAAGGTGCCCACAAGTTCTGCCAAGCAAAGAGAACACTCAACGGAATAGATGCCAGTTCTTCCATTTTTTCATGGAAAACATACACCAACACTCCTATCAATAATAGTGCCAGTAGAATCACTACCGCTGTCTCCATCAGAAACATGGAGAAAATGCTACGTTCGGATGCTCCACTGCACTTGTGTACACCAATAGATTTTGCACGTTGCGTCAGTGAAGCTATCGATATTAATACATAATTCAGTGTTGTTGTGAAAAGTAGCACTGCTCCGAGCAATGCCATGATCCAGATCATTTTCCGTACCGTCGGCTTGGCAAGGTGCCGGCTACGCATAGGCTCCACAGTAACTTTCAGTTCCAATCCGCTCTCTTCCGGAATATGACGGGCAATAGCAACTGAAAGATGCTTATTCAATTTATTAGCATCAGCAGGATTTCGTAAACGTACGTATCCGTCGTAATTGCCGCCACTGTTCCAGCCTAAAGACCAACGGGTATGCCGTTCGATGCTGGGAAAAGAGACAATAGCTTCAGGACGGGTATATAATTCTGTATTCAGTGGCACATCAGCATAGACACCTTTTACGAGCATAGGTACCGTAGTACCACCAATTGAGTAATTCAATGTCTTCCCTAATGGTGACTCACTGCCGAAAATAGTGCGTGCCGATGTATGGGACAAGAATATTGCATCCGGATTTGCCAATTCCTGTGGATTTCCCTCCAATACTTCGATACCGAGGGTGGCAAAGTAAAGAGTATCTGCCATCACTGTAGGCAACATGAACTTATGTTCTCCCAAGCGATACTCCTTACCAAAAAGAGAACAGCTGGTAGTAGCACTCTGTACCTCATCAGGAAACTCCTCTGCAATGGTAGCAGGAATGGTTTGGATGGTATTATACCCCTCTCCACCACTCAACACTCCCTTATTCATCCAACCGGTCTTGACAATGTAAAGATTCTCCGGTTCATGATAGAAATTATCAAAACTCAACTCGAAAGCAATACGTGCAAAAAGGAAAACAGACATCAGTAGCCCTAATGACAAAGAAATAACTTTAATGATATTTGATCCGCGTCCGCGAAGCAAAGTTTGCAGGGTATAATAAAGGTGTCTCATAATGATAACTTTTATCTATTATAATAATTTATTCGCTCTTAATACTCTTCACCGGATTTTCATTTGCAATGCTCCATGCTTTCCATACAACACATGCCGTAATGATCATTAAATTAGCAATAGCTACCAATACATACACTGATCCTCCCAGCGGCACTTGTATTGCAAAGAGATCCATCCATATTCCATTTACATACCACGCCCCCACAGTACCCATGATGACTGCCGGCACCGCTACCCAAAGTACATCACGCGACAGCATCTCTAAGATAGCAATTTCTTTGGAACGACGGCGCACCTCGTCGGTGGTATAGCCTATCAAGCCCATTAGCATGACAAAAAACATGACTACTGCTGCCAGTACAGTAGCATTACGAAAGACACGGACGATATTATAATTCTCTGCCATATCCTGTTCTAAAGAGCAGAAATCTACTGTTTTCGTAGGGAAAGCAGCGGATGCCTCACTATTCAGTCGCCTCAAGTTCTCCGCAAAAGGTTCTTTCAGGCGTACATGGATACAAGCACCAAACCGTCCGCATCGTACAATAAGTGGCTGCTGCGGCACATAAAATGATGCTGTATGAAAATCTTTGAGCACTCCCACAACACGCAGATCTCCCAGACTTGTATTCCCTTGATGCACTATACGTCCCACGATATCATCTCCCCAGCGCATAGTCTCGGCAAATGTTTCATTCACCACAGCCTCATTGCGTTCCCGTGCCATACGACCTTCCTTTATCACCATACCCATCATTTTAGGGTAGTTTTCTGTCTCTACACAGTAGCGTGATGAGAAAAGTGACTGCCCGCTTTCATCCATTATCCTCATACCACTCATGCCGATACAGGGTGGATAACTGGCAGATTCCACATCCTCCACATAAGGGAGTCCGCAAAAGAACTGACGGGCAGCATCGCGTTCGGAGTCACTATCAAAATAGATATCGGACGTAGCTATACGCCGGGCATCATATCCTGTATTTTTATTCAATACATAGTGATACTGGGCCATGATGACACACATCAGTCCACAGATAAAAGCCACACCCAAAAACTGAATAAAAAGCAACGGACGCTTCCACCCTTTTTTCCCTTCCGTGTAGTGACGAAAAACCTGTGTCACCGGTATTCGCGAAAACATTCGTCCTGGTAGCACACCGCCCACAACAAACAAGCCTACCACTACCACCAATGGCACCCAAATACGTCCAAACACAAACAGGGATGTCAACCGGACCTCCATCGTCTCTTCTATCATCTCACGGAAATTCAGCAACAGCAATACCATCAGTATCAATGACAATAAGATAACAATACCTGTCTCCAGCAGGAACATTGAAAATACGGTACCGCCTGATGCACCATTACACTTATGTACTCCCACTGCCTTAGCACGATACGAGAGTGAAGAAATAGAAATAAGTACATAATTCATTGCTGCAATGAAAAGGATGGCCAGGCCGAGGATAAGTGTAATGGCATTCATACGCTTTACCATGTCACCACTGCGATATACATCACGCAAAGGCTTCACAATAGAGGTATAACTCGAATTATCTTTCCCATCCTGAGGAAGATAATTATGAATCACAGTCTCCAGCCGGGCATTGAACTTCTCAACATCTACCTTCACACCCGGACGAAAGCGGATATATTGAAAGAAAGAATCACCTCCTTCCCATGAATATTCCGCCCAGTCACGATTCCATGCACTGACAATAGAAATGACAGCTTCAGGGTTCATGGTGGAGTTCTCTGGCAAAGCAGCATAAATACCCTTTACAGTGAGCTGCAGTTGTTTATCATAGTTTATCACTTTACCCACGGGGTCTTCATCACCAAACATTTTCTGTGCCAGACGATCACTCAGAAAGACCACATCCTTCTGTTGAAGTTCATGCAACGGATCACCTCTAAGGACTTCGATGCCCAATGTCTGGAAAAAGAGTGAGTCTGCCATTACAGCGTAATCCTTAAAACGTACACTACCATTATAAAGCGGTCCAAAAGCCATGTATTTGCAAACACTGACAGCCGCTTCCACTTCTTGGGGAAAGTTCTCCAAGACGGCACCTGCCACAGGAGGCAGGTTCAGTTCGCCCGGTTCCCCCTGTTCACCGTTAATAGTGAAGATAGAGAAGAGTTGATAGATGCGGTCCGGATCACGGTAGCAGGTATCATAACTTTGCTCGAAAGCAACACGAACAAAAAGCAGAATGCTCATCGTCAGTGCCAAGCCCAGAGAGAGCACCTTGATGATATTGCTACCGCGCCCACGGAGCAGTGTTTGAATTACATAGTATATCTGCTTCATACGTTTATTCGCTTTTAATACTATTCACCGGATTTTCATTCGCTATCCGCCATGACTTCCAGATGACGCAAGCAACAATAAGTAAGAGAATAACCAATGCTATCAGCACATATACCGGCCACGAAAGCGGCACCTGTGCAGCAAACTGATCCATCCACATCTCGTTGACGTATGCCGAGGCAATAATACCGATAATGACAGCCGGTCCCGCTACATAAAGGACATCCTTCGAAAGTAACTCCAATATCCCCGAAGATTCCGCTCCATTCACTTTACGAATAGCAATTTCTTTGGAACGACGGCGCACTTCATCCGTAGTATAACCGATCAAGCCCATCAGCATGACGAAGAACATGGTTACCGCCGCCAATATTGTAGCATTGCTAAAGACACGAACCGGATTATACCGTTCCAATATTCGTTGTTCCAATCCGGCAAAGTCAATCGTTTTGTCCGGATAAGCTTCGTTTACGTCTTTGTTCAGACGCCGTAAATTCTCAGCAAAAGGTTCTTTGAGACGCACATGGACAGTATTACCGAAAGTACGGGTATATCCGAACATTATGACATCCTGTGGCTGGTAATAGGAACCGATATGAAAATCTTTCAATATACCTACTACTTTAAAATTTTTGCCTTCTGTACGTAACGGGTGATTCAAAACCTTGTCTCCCCAACGCATTCTCTCCGCAAAAGCCTCATTCACTACTATTTCATCTGCTGCACGCGGAGCACGACCTTCCTTCATCGTCATACCCATCATTTTAAAGTAGTCTTCAAGAGCAAAACTGTAGCGTGTCGAGAAGAGGGACTGTCCACTTTCACCTTCAATCATTGAGCCACTATAGCTCCAGATAGGGGTACTGACTGCAGAAGAAACTTCTTCTACATAAGGTAAACCACGGAAAAACTGCAATGCCGGTCCACTCTCCTCCTCACTACCAAAATAAGCATTCCCCACCGCTACACGCTGCGGATTATATCCCATATCTTTATCTTTCACATAATTGTACTGCGCCATCACCACATACATCAGTCCACAGATAAAGGCCACACCTGCGAATTGGATAAAAAGTAATGGACGTTTCCACCCCTTCTTACCTTCCGTATAGCGACGAAAAACCTGCGACACCGGTATCCGCGCAAATAATCTGCCTGGCAATACTCCCCCCACAACAAAAAGAACCAACACTACAGCGAGCGGTACCCAAATACGATCGGGTGCAAAAAGTACACTCAGTTTTGCTGCGGTAGTATCTTCTATAAACTCTTGAAAATTAAGCAATATCAGTCCCATTAACACCAGAGCCAGTACAATGATAATACCTGTCTCCAGAAGAAACATTGAGAATACAGTACCTCCGCTTGCACCACTACACTTATGTACTCCCACCGCTTTTGCGCGGTAAGTAAGCGAGGAGATGGATATCAATACATAGTTTAGTGCTGCAATAAAAAGAATTGCAAAAGCCAGGATACTCATAATGCTATCCATCCGTTTCACCTGGTCTTCGTTTCGATATACATCACGGATGGGTTTGACAAAAGCTGTATAGCCATAAGCTTTCTTATCCTCTTCCGGACGATATTTCTGTATCATGTCATCCAGTCGGGCATTGATAATCTCTTTATCAGCTCCCGGACGGAAACGGATATATTCGTAGTAACTGTCTCCCCCACGCCAGGAATAGTTACCCCAACTGCGACTCCAGGCTGTGGGCATAGATACAACTCCCTCGGGACGCATCGTAGTGTTTTCCGGTAAAGCAGCATAAGTCCCCTTCACTGTAAATGCTATTTCTTTATTGTAGCTCAGCACTTTTCCAATAGGGTTTTCGCCGCCGAAGATTTTCTGTGCCAAGCGGTCGCTCAGAAAAATAACATCCGGTTGTACCAGTTCATTCTCCGGATTTCCGCTCAGTACCTCAATACCCATAGTTCGGAAAAAGAGTGAGTCTGCCAACAGGATCTCGTCATCGAAACGAACACTGCCATTATACAACGGACCACCGAGAAAATAGGCGATACTGGTAGCTGCTTCCACTTCTTTCGGGAAGTTTTCCAATATGGCACCTGCCACGGGGCCACAGTTTTGCTTTTGAGGCTCAAACTGTTCACCATCAGCTGAAAAAATAGAGAATATCTGATATAAATTGTCATAGTCTTTGTAGAAGGTATCGTAACTTTGTTCAAAAGCCACACGGGAAAACAGCAAAATACTCATCGTCAATCCCAATCCAAGGGAAATGACTTTGATAATATTCGAGCCGCGCCCACGTAGTAAGGTCCTTATGACATAATATAATTGTTTCATGATCTAATCTGTAATAATCGTAAACTTACATTTCCTGTGCTGCAACACTTGCCACTATACTGCCATCGAACAAATGAATCGTACGATGAGCGAAAGAAGCATCGTGCTGGGAGTGTGTCACCATGATAATGGTAGTTCCTTCCCGGTTCAACTCTGTCAGCAGGTTCATTACTTCTGCACCGTTCTTAGAATCCAGGTTACCGGTCGGCTCATCAGCAAGTATCAGCTTAGGATTAGTAACCACGGCGCGGGCAATGGCTACACGTTGCTGCTGACCACCGGAAAGCTGTTGTGGAAAGTGTTTGGCACGATGACTGATATTCATTCGTTTCAGTATTTCTTCCACCATCCGGCGACGTTCGGAAGCTTTGATACCAAGATAAGTCAAAGGCAATTCCACATTTTCATATACATTCAGTTCGTCTATCAGATTGAAGCTTTGGAATACAAAACCCAGTTTACCTTTACGAACGCGTGTACGCTCTTTTTCTTTCAGGTTCCCTACTTCCTGTCCCAGAAGTTTATATGATCCTTCCGTCGGATTATCCAGTAATCCCAGAATATTCAACAGGGTTGATTTTCCGCAACCTGACGGTCCCATAATAGCTGCAAACTCCCCCTCTTTCACTTCGAGGTTCACGTGGTTCAATGCTACTGTTTCCACTTCCGATGTACGGAATACTTTACTGATGTCATTAATTTCAATCATGATGTTCTTTAAATTATGAGTTATTAGTTATTTCTTTTAATCTACTCTTTAGCATATTAAGATTAATACACGCAATACTTTAACTATATAAATGCAGAAAGCGTGCCAAAACTTAAAATCCGTTTATTATCAAGAAATTAGCTTTCCAAGCCCAGCCATCAAGTGTCTAATAATTAGACACCTCCGTCTAAAAAATAGACAACTATCGAATAATTAGTGTAGCATGAAAGGACAGAAAAAAGGAATATAAGACAATCATTAATCAAAAAGAAAACTCTATCTTTGCATCCAGTTTTCAATATAGAGGTTATATATACTATTAATATCATTCACATGAAACTATCTAAACTCTTATTCATCCCGCTCATAGGTCTGTTTATGGGCAGTTGCGACATGATAGACTACCATCCTTATGATGTGCGTATCAGTGGTCCGACGGATATAAACAATCGCAATATAGCAAAAATAGAAGCCAATTGTAAGGACAAGACGACAATCCGTTTTGTTACTATGGGCGATTCACAACGTTGGTATGATGAAACCCAGGATTTTGTCAATCACCTCAATAAACGAGATGACATTGATTTTGTCATCCATGGCGGAGATTTCAGTGATTTTGGTGTCACAGACGAGTTCCTGTGGCAACGTGATATCATGAATAAGCTGAAAGTTCCTTATGTTGGTCTCATAGGTAACCATGACTGTATCGGCACAGGTGAAGAAACTTATCGCGCCATTTTCGGTGATCCCAATTTCTCATTTATTGCCGGCCGCATCAAATTCGTTTGTCTGAATACCAATGCTCTCGAGTTCGATTACTCCCGTCCTATTCCTGACTTTGACTTCATCAATGCTCAGTTGGAAGACCGCCACGAAGAGTACGACCGTACCATCTTCTCCATGCATATACGTCCATTCTGTTTTGAGTTCAATAATAACGTAGCTCAGGTCTTCCAATATAGCATTAAAAGATTTCCCGGTTTATTATTCTGTACGGCAGCTCACGAACATCATGTATTCGAAGAGGATCTTTTTGATGATGGCGTGATGTACTACATGAGTGATTGCATGAAAAACCGTAGCTATTATATATTCACTGTAACTCCCGACGGATATGAGCGCGAAGTGGTCTATTATTAAAGCATTGACATGCTTCCTTCTTGTCTATTCGTCAACCGGCCATGCACAGGAAGTGAAAACAATAAATACAGAGCCGGCCCAAATGTTCAGGGATACTATTATCATTGTGAAACATGACACGATATGGGTAGAAAAAGAGAAAACTAAAATAGATAGCGCCGATATTAGTGAGAAACGTTCCAGCCGTTATGATAAGCGTGTCCATCGTTACCGGAAACATTGGGAAAGTCTGATACCGACTCATACCAAACTGCAATTTGCCGGTAATATGGGATTGCTGTCACTGGGTACTGGATGGGATTATGGTAAACGAAATCAGTGGGAAACGGATATCCTCTTTGGTATCCTGCCTAAATATGATTCCAAACGTACCAAAATCACCATGACCCTGAAACAGAACTATATGCCTTGGAGCATCTCACTTGGACAAGATTTTGCAGTTGAGCCTCTTGCGTGCGGTATGTATCTAAATACCGTATTCGGAGGTGAATTCTGGGCACATGAACCCGACCGTTATCCGAAAGGTTACTATGGGTTCTCATCCAAAATACGTATCCATGTTTTCTTGGGTCAACGGTTGACTTACAACATACCTCCACGCTGGCGCCTGGGGGCAAGAGCTGTCACTTTCTTCTATGAGATAAGTACATGCGACCTGTATGTGGTAAGTGCATTCCTTAACAAATATCTGAAACCGAAAGATTACCTCAGTTTATCATTCGGCCTGAAAACACAGTTGTTCTAACCTTCTATAAGCACAAAGTCATGTCTGCATCACGCAGGCATGACCTCAAGAGAATTTATGGAATAGAATACATACGGTAATCATTTCTATTCAGTTTCATATCTAATTCCTTGCTTTTTTATTACGGTGCAAAGATAGAGGTTTGATATTACGGAAACATGTACAAGGATATGACAATTCTGTAAAAGCATCAAAAGAATGATTTTTATACTGTAAGAGAAAAAAAAACAGTAAATAGCTCTATTATAAGCCGGATATGCTATATTTGCGAAATACCTTCCAGAAAGCATTAATAATCAATAAAATCGAAATGCATGAAAACTTTATCTTACTTATTTTCTGTACTGATTGCAGCTTTTTGCATCAGTTTGAATGCGTATTCACAAGAAGTGACAACAGAACAGAAAGAAAATATCTCTTCAGAGATTGCAGCAGCTTTTGAAAACAGTGTTAGAGCCGCTGAAAACCTCAATGCAAAATTACTTGCAGATGGAGTGGACGATAACTTGCAAGCCGGATTCATCATTAACGGACAATTCTTCCGGCTTTTTAGTGAAGTGATGAACGATTTTAAGGGAAATGCAAAAGGATGCAAGTCTCAAAAAATGGACATCATTAATAAAAAGATTACAGTTTTGGGAGAGAATGCTGCATTGCTTGCTGCATCGGGGAATTATTCTTTATACCTCGAAGACGGTCGTACATTAACCGGCAAATTTGCATGGACCATTGTTTATTCAAAAGTAGAAGGTGAATGGAAAATCATTCATAGCCACATGTAAAATATCCTCAAATAGAAATACATAAAACAAGGAGGGGCGCGTCAAAACTATTAACGCGCCCCTCCTTTTTATCTTAATGATATCTTAATTAATATGAACGGGCAAACAAAGCGCGGCAAGCCGACGGTTTGCCGGTTACCATACAGATACCCGGTTCTTTATCATCATCCAGGAAAGTTTCAAAAGGAATACAGCGGATAGTAGCCTTTGTATCTTCCTTGATCTTCTCCTCAGTTTCAGTAGTACCATCCCAGTGAGCAAGGATAAAGCCACCTTCTTCAATCTTTTCCTTGAATTCGTCGTAACTATCTACTTTCGTGATGTGAGAGTTACGATAGTTGAGAGCCTTCTGGTAAATATTAGCTTGAATTTCTTCCAACAGATCTTTTACGTATTCCTCGATACCATCGCAAGAACGGGTTTCTTTTTCCAGCGTATCGCGGCGCATTACTTCCATTGTATTGTTTTCCAGATCACGACCACCCATCACAAGGCGTACAGGTACACCTTTCAATTCATAGTCTGCAAACTTGAAGCCCGGGCGTTTGTTATCGGCATTATCATATTTCACCGAAATACCCATAGATTTCAGTTTAGCAACGATACCGGCTACCTTCTCATCAATCTTCTGCAGCATCTCTGCATTCTTATAGATAGGCACGATAACCACCTGTATCGGAGCCAAATGAGGAGGCAGTACAAGTCCGTTATCATCAGAGTGAGTCATGATCAGTGCTCCCATCAAACGGGTAGATACCCCCCATGAAGTAGCCCAAACATACTCCATTTTATTTTCCTTGTTCACGAACTGCACATCAAATGCCTTGGCAAAATTCTGTCCAAGGAAGTGAGACGTACCGCTTTGCAGAGCTTTTCCGTCCTGCATCATGGCTTCGATAGTGTAAGTATCCAGTGCACCGGCAAAACGTTCATTAGCAGATTTCACACCTTTCACAACAGGAACAGCCATATATTTTTCGGCAAATTCCGCATATACGTTCAGCATACGTACTGCTTCTTCTTCAGCTTCTTCACGAGTGGCGTGTGCTGTATGTCCCTCCTGCCACAGGAATTCTGCAGTACGCAGGAAGAGGCGGGTACGCATTTCCCAACGCATCACGTTCGCCCATTGATTACACAAAATAGGCAGATCGCGATAAGAATTAATCCAGTTCTTATAAGTATTCCAGATGATGGTTTCAGAAGTAGGACGGATAATCAGTTCTTCTTCCAGTTTGGCTTCCGGGTCTACGATTACTCCGCTACCGTCAGGAGCATTTTTCAGACGATGGTGTGTTACTACTGCACACTCCTTGGCAAAACCTTCCACATGTTCCGCTTCACGGCTAAGGAAAGACTTCGGAATCAGCAAAGGGAAATAGGCATTCACGTGTCCTGTTTCCTTAAACATATCGTCCAGCTGACGCTGCATTTTCTCCCAGATAGCGTATCCGTAAGGTTTGATCACCATACAGCCACGCACAGCCGATTGTTCTGCCAGATCGGCCTTCACCACCAACTCATTATACCACTGCGAATAATTCTCGCTGCGTTTGGTCAGGTCTTTTAATTCTACTGCCATTTTATTTCGTTTTTTAAAGTTTTTTCGGATGTGTCTATTAAACAGTCGGCAAAAGTACAAAAAATTGCGTGAATAGTGCGTTTGATAAACGCACTATTTTAAAAAAGCCGCTATCCGAATGATTTCGGGATAGCGGCTTTCATTTATTGATTTTCTATGATGATTGATGCAATCCAAAATATTTATTCATAAAACAGATATAAAAGAGACTTAACAGCAGAATCGTACCGAACAGATACCAATAACCATAATCCAAACACATTACATATCCCACAATTACAATAGCCTGCACTGCCATATAAACAAGTGAGACCCTCACATGCGGCATTTTTAATTCATTCGCCATCAATTGGTACATGTGTTTCCGATGAGGCAAACTAATATTCTCATGAAGTATCAGGCGATGAATGATAGTAAGAACACTGTCGATACCATAAACGGACAACAGGATAATCCAACTGAAATCCTCTGTTTGAATAATTAGCTTCCCTATCAGGAAAAGAAGAATAAAAGCAATACTCACAGAACCGACATCACCGGCAAAACACTTTGCTCTTTTACGGAAATTGAAGAAACAAAAGACTAAGACGGAACAGAGAACCGTATAGACTAGAGCGGGTTCTACAAATTGCGTTATTTCAGCATTAATATAAGCTAGTGCACCAAGGATAACCAGCGAATAACCACCTGTAATGCCATTAATACCATCCATAAAATTATAGGCATTGATGATACCCGTACAAATTATCAATGCAATGATTATCCACCACCAAGACAAAGAAAACAATCCCCATTGATAGAACATCAATACCATAGCTGAAAAATGGAAAAGTAAACGCAATTTCTGAGAAGTGGAACGCACATCATCTACAAAACTAATGAATGTGACAAAGGTTAATGCAAGTATAAAACATGGATACTCAAAACCACTTATCAGGAAATAAGCTAATGCACCGAAATAGAAAATAACTCCGCCTCCCCGCAAAGTTATTTTTGTATGAGAGCTACGTTCATTCGGCTTATCAATGATATTATATCTATCAGCTATCCTAAAATAAAAGAGTTCTGCCACGAATAGCAGAACCAATATAATCAGATAAAACATAATAGTACTATTCTCTTTCAATTCTTCAATTATTTATTTGAAAACGATCTAATCGTTTTCACTATCCCATCTTCTGCGCGCACAGGCATTCTTTCAATGCCTAAAGCTACTTTTATCTTCGCATTACTTACCACATAATTTTCCGTCAGCTTTCGCAGCCGTTCCGTATTCAACGGAAGATGAAGCAATGTTCCTAATCCGGCACATCCCTCCATAATATTTCTGTTCATTTTCCAGATATGTGGCTTGCTCTCCAAGACTTTGCACATCAGAACGATCAGTTCATTCGTAGATAAAGTTTCATCATCTCCCATATGATAAATACCGCTCGCTACATTTTTCGTCAACAACTCCTTCACCACAAAGCAAAGATTGTCAATCGAAGTAAAAGACCTTCTATTCTCAAAAGCTCCCAAAGGCCAAGGAATACCTTTCTTTACCACGTTATAAAGGAGATTCAAATTTCCCTTATTACCGGGACCATGAATCATACAGGGTCTCAATATATACACCTGCTTTCTATCGTCATTTAATTTTTCATTTTTATTTTTTAATTTATCGAGAATATAATTCTCCGCTGCTATTTTACTCTCTCCATAAGGCCCTACCGGAGCAGGTACTACGTCTTCTGTCAATATATCCCCCACTACACTGTCGGCAGCAGCTTTCACTGAACTGAAGAATATGAACCTCTTCGCGGACGATTCCAGAAAGAAATCAAATATCTTTTGAGTCAATCCCGTATTGATATCAAAATATACCTGAGCTGCAGATTGATTCTTTGTATCATGGGCTTTACCTGCCAAATGAATAATAGCATCAAACTTCGGAAGATTCTGCATCGGAAAAGAAGCTGGTTCAATGTCTTTCCAAGAGAAGGTCTTTATCACTCCTTTCTTTATAGGAGCAACAATATCCAAGCCGTAAAGATTATGACGTACCTTTAGGGCAACAACAAGATTGGTTCCCACAAAGCCATGGATTCCAGTTATAAGTATATTCATTATATTATTGCAAGTTTTCAAGTATTTTCGTTATAATTGTATCTTTCCTGAAATTCCTATTATAAAACTCAAAAGCATGATTACCCATTTCCTTTAAATCTGAATCTGCAAGATGATACATTTTTATAGCATTTTCAGCTAATGACTTATAATCACCAGAATTGCATGTATAACCGCAATGAGCCTCCTTAATGATCTCACTACCTATACCCGAGAGCATTGCGATAATGGGCTTCTTACAAGCCATATAACATTGAACCTTTGATGGTATTGTTAAAGAGAAGATATCCGTATCTTTCAAAGATACAAGCATCACATCTGCTTGGGAAAAAAAACTCGGCATTTCACTAACAGGATACCGTCCTAAAAAGACCACAGTATCTTTCAATCCAGACTTCTCCACTTCTTCTTCAGCAATGCGTCTGTGACGACCATCACCGACTATAACCCATTTTATCTCTTGACAATCTTTAGTTAGATTAGCCGCTTTTATTATATTGTTAAAATCTTGAGCTGCACCAATATTACCGGCAAACATAATTTTGAACCCCTCAGGCATTATAGTCTTATATTTATCTTTGTCAATAACCGGTTGCACGAAATAATCATCGGCCCAATTGGGAGCATATACTATCTTATCTTTAAAATTGCCCTTTTTTAGAATAGATTTCTCAAAAGCTGTAGATTGAATAAAGATGACATCACTTCGTCTATAGATATAATTCACCATTCTTTTCAGCAAATAATGCAAAAATGAATTATTCGCCCTTCCAACTGCAGCAACACTTTCAGGCCATAAATCCTGAACCCAAATTGCAGTTCTGCAACCCTTTTTCTTTTTTGCCCATAAGGCAGGATACATTTGAGTAATAGGCGAAATTTCAAAACATATGATTGCATCATAATCAGTTTGGTGTGTCTTCACATATACTCCTCCAAAGAGTACAAAAGAGAAATAATTGAGAGACAATCTCAAACCATTGCCATTTCCTCGCGGAATTAACGGAACTCTGGTTACCTTAGTCCCTTTATAATCCTCATATTGAATGCCCCCAAATTTATAGCCCTCAAATATCTTTCCAGATGGATAGTTGGGTTTACCCGTCAATATAGTAACTTCATGTCCCCGTTTCTGAAATTCTTCTACAAGTTCATTGACCTTAAACTCTTCCGGATAGAAATACTGGCTGACAACTAATATCTTCATCTGCTATTACTTGCGCCAAACTATCTTATTAATAATCCCCGTATAGCTCTGAATCAGTTTCACTACTTTCATACTTACATTGTTATCATCATATGCGGGTACATTAAGTGCATCATCACCATTCTTATGCATTTCTACTGCCAAATCTACAGCTTGCAAAACTTGTTCCATAGTAATACATCCTATAGCAAACACGCCTTTATCCATGGCTTCCGGGCGCTCGGTAGACGTACGAATACTTACAGCCGGAAATTTGAAATAGCTACCTTCTTCGGGCACAGTACCACTATCCGAAACCACGCAGAACGCATGCTGCTGCAAATGGTTGTAATCATGAAATCCAAGTGGCTGGCTCTGAATTACACGAGTGTCAAACTTAAACCCACGCTGTTCTATGAACTTCCTGCTACGAGGATGGCATGAATACAGGATCGGCATATCATACTTCTCAGCCATAGCGTTCACAGCGGTCATCAAGCTGAAAAAGTTTGCTCCAATATCAATATTTTCTTCCCTGTGAGCCGACAAAAGTATATATCTGTTTTCATCAAGCCCAAGCCTCTCGAGCACATTGCTTGCATTAATTTGTTCGATGTTATCATCTAGGACTTCACGCATCGGCGACCCAACCACATAGGTATATTCCGGCTTGACACCGGAATCAAGGATATAACGGCGTGCGTGTTCACTATAGCATAAATTCACATCACTGGTGACATCCACAATACGACGAATCACCTCTTCAGGAAGGTTCTCATCTTTACAGCGGTTACCTGCCTCCATGTGAAAAATAGGAATTTTCAAACGCTTAGCAGAGATAATGGACAAGCAACTATTAGTATCTCCGAGTACAATTACAGCATCGGGCTTTACTTGAATCATGAGTTCGTAACTTTTGGAAATAACATTGCCCATTGTTTGACCGATATTCTCACCCACTACACCCAAATAATAATCTGGTTCGCGCAGTCCAAGGTCCTTAAAGAACACCTCATTCAAAGTATAGTCATAGTTCTGTCCCGTGTGAACCAATACATGCTCAAAATACTTGTCGCACTTCTTTATGATTGCCGACATTTTGATAATCTCCGGACGAGTGCCAAGAATTGTCATTAATTTCAATTTACCCATATTTTTAATATAAAGGATATAATTCTTTATGGGCGTCAACCCATTTTTTCATCTCAATAACCATTTGCTCATACGTAGGAACCACAAAGTTAAAATCTGTCCGGCAGCAAATCAACGTTTTATCCAGCACTAAACTCTCCGACTGATTGATAGTGACTTTATCATTACGAAAATACTTATTGAATAGGCATAACAAATCATATTTGGATATACTTTGGTTATTCACTAAATTATATAGCCCCGTTAGATTCTGAACCAATGCTTGCTCCATAGCTTTTGCCAAAGTAAGTGTAGTTACACCGGTCCAAATGGCCTTAGTAAAGCCATTGATACAACCACTCTGCTTCATAAACCAATGGAAAAGACCGATACCATCCTCATTGATGTCTGGACCTATAATAGAATTTCTAAAAGTAAGGTTCTTCTTATCGTTCACTTCTCCCAATGCCTTGGTACGATCATAATATGACCGGCCATCAGGAAATGAGTTCTCAGTATAAGGTCCCGTATTACCTGCAAATATACAGTCAGTGCTCACCTGTATAAAACGGGTCCGTTTGTTCTTAAGCCATGCTACAATTCGATGAGGCAAATAACTATTGATATAGACAGCCTTTTCGGGAGCAGACTCTGCAAATTGGTTCAACAGACCGATACAGTTAATCACCACATCATAATCACCATCTACAATTACAGTTCGCAGATGCTCTGCATCAAAAGCATCTCCCTGAATCCATTTGCAAATAGGAAAGGGGTTGCGAGAGAAAGCCGTCACTTCATGCCCTTGTTCCTTAAAATAGAGTACAATGGTATGGCCTGCCATACCTGTAGCACCCAATACTAACACTTTCATACTATAATATTATTCAGAACGTATCTCGCGTGCTTTAGCTCTCGGTATCAGATCCAAATCCTCTTGTATAAATCGAAGCTTCAACAGCAATTCCTTCATGCCTTCCACATCCAATTGGTGGGTATTATGACTATGATAATCTTCAATTTTGGCAATTTCTTCGTTACCTTCAGTAAAGAACTTATCATAATTCAAGTCACGGTTGTCACAAGGTATACGGTAATAATTACCCATATCCTCTGCTTTTGCCATCTCTTCACGAGTTACTAAAGTTTCATACAACTTCTCGCCATGACGAGTACCTATAGTCTTCACTTCAGTTTCACCATATTTCGTATCAATCTTAGCATAAGTCTCTTTCAATGCTTCTGCCAAAACCTCCAACGTAGCAGCAGGGGCCTTCTGAACAAACAGGTCACCGTTCTTGCCATGAGTGAACGCATAGATTACCAAATCTACAGCATCATCTAAAGTCATCATGAAGCGAGTCATGTTAGGATCAGTAATTGTGATAGGTTTACCATCCATCATCTGCTCCACCCATAAAGGTATTACAGAGCCACGACTAGCCATCACATTACCATAACGCGTACAACAGATAGTGGTTTGTGCATCTCCACTAAGTGAACGCCCCTGAGCGATAGCGACCTTCTCCATCATAGCCTTCGAAATACCCATGGCGTTAATAGGATAAGCAGCTTTATCGGTAGAAAGAACGACTACATTCTTTACTCCATGAGCGATAGCAGATAGCAATACATTATTAGTACCTTCCACATTTGTACGAACAGCCTCCATAGGAAAGAATTCACAAGAAGGGACTTGCTTCAATGCAGCTGCAGAGAACACATAGTCCACACCATTCATAGCAAAGTCAACAGCCTCTCGTTGACGTACATTACCAATATAGAACTTTACTTTATTAGCTACTTCAGGACGTTGAGCTTGCAAGTGATGACGCATGTCATCTTGCTTCTTCTCGTCACGACTCAAAATACGAATTTCTTTAATGTCGCTATCCAAGAAGCGACGAAGTACAGCGTTACCAAAACTACCTGTACCGCCTGTAATTAACAGGATTTTGTCTTTAAAAATACTCATATAAAACAATTTTAAATATTGCCAATTGTATATTATGATAGTCTAAGCAAATGTGAATTAATAATCTAATAATGAAATATGAGCCTACAATAAGACGTCCTTTTTATCAAAAAAGGACGTCCTACAAATATTTCTGAGGGAGGGGGGGGTAAATTGCAAAAAGTCCCTTTTTGCAGGAGACTCAAATATAAATATCCAGTTAATGTGTCTAAAATAATCTCTATCACTTTTAACTGTAAACATCTATTGGACTAAAAATGAGATTATGTTTTTCCAATAATCAAATTGTACATACCATATAGTCTTTACAATTGTAGTGCAAGGTCAAAAGAGACTTATCGATTTTAATTTTGTTAAGCAACGCTATCTCACTGCTATTTTTTCTATTATATCTATAATTTTATTTGCTCTTTCTTTTGAATCATAGAATTTGGAAAGTTGACTTTGTCCTTCTTTCAACAAAGAGGCCCTGAAAGGTTCGTCTACTGCAATTTTATATAATTTCAAAGCACAATCTTGCGCATCTAATGGGCTATAGTAAACAGCTGCATTTTCGCATAAACCTTTTGCAAATGGTAAATCAGTTGTCAAAATGGGGAGTCCCATTTTCATCGCTTCTGGATAAGTGGCTGTAAAGCATTCAAGTAATGTGGGTTGAAACATAATTTGGCATTGCCGATAAAGAGATGGGCACTCTGAAACATCAACCTTATCTATAAGACAAAAATTTGATTTAAGATATTCTGGAATAGGCGGCATTTCTGTCGTGTTCACTGTGAATACAAATCGAAATCGAAATGTAGGATATTTTCGGAATAAAAAGTCTGCGACAGAAATTGCAATATTCAGATTCTTATGTGGATAGGGAGCATTTACTGACAATATTGAGACTCCATCAAAATCGGGCAATTTATGGTAGACTTGTAGTTGGGGCTCATCAAAAACTTGATTATAGTAGTTTGATATTGTATAGGACTTTATTGATTTAAAAGTCTTCTGTAATTTATGAGTTATGTATGCATTTTCAGTCCAAAAAGCGGTAGTACCTCTTTTAAATAAATATTTTAAAAGCGAATTTTGTAAAAGATGAATAAGCTTACGAAAGTGATTCATCTTTTTAAAATAGGGGGAGTCTAATAATAAAATATGAGCTCTTGCAAATCCGCATAAATGTGCGCAATGAGGAGACCATCTTGAAGGACCAAATATCGTTAATACGCAATCAATAGATTCTTCTATAACAAGAGAATCTAACATGGAGTCTCTACCAAAAGCTATAGTTTTTATAGCATTTGAAATATCGTAACGGACAACTTTAATATTATCATAAAACTTAATTCTCTCAGCCGTGTTATCCATATAAGATGATAAGACAACTGTAAAGTGGTGAGAAGGAAACATGTTAAGATAACAACATATAGAGTCTGCAACTTGCAAACCACCTCCTTTTTTTAAATTAGAACAATTAATAAGAATATTCATAAGGTAAAAGCGCTGAAAACATGTCATTATAGCGCATTAATCTTTATATATTTCGCAAACAAAACATAATTAATTAACATTGAAACTGTTGCGAAAACGAACCAGTCCAATCCAAAGCTATTAAATACAATAACAAATAGATACACCACAGCTCCCATCAGTACAGTATTTCCTTTTCGGCTTTGTTTTACATAAATCCTCTTGAAAATGTTACAAAAAAAATACAAAGGAATTAGCGAAAACCATCCCCAAAACATAACGTAGAATTCTCCATACATTGTAAATTGATCTGATTGATAGTCTATATTTTGAAACCTTTTTCGTGAATAATCCCCATTATAATCATAAAAGATTATAACTGAATTACTCATTTTGGGCTTATCAAAAACATCGAATCCCGGAGTAATTACGTTGTCTACAATGGACATAAGACAATATTTTGGATTTATAAAGCTCCTAAAACCAGAAGATTGTATTATGCTTTCACCTGCATAATCTAAAAAACCTATCCGATCAAACAAGGGAGTAAGTATCGTTTTTGCATCTATTTTCTCATAAACTTCATCCAATGACTGTGCTAATTCAATTTTTTCGTCCAAACTTGAAGTCACCATGTTAGACTGTCTCATGAATGTCGAAAATGTAAATACAAATATAGATACGGGAATTACTATAAAGCCCATTAATAAAAACTTTGTATTAATCCAAATTTTTCTTTCAATAAGCAATCCTGGTAATAATATATATAATATATTTAGTATAGCAGACCTACTACCATTTAATGTACTGACAAGTGAAAAGCTAAGGATAATCGCCACAAATAGTAATCTCTGTTTAAAGCTTAAGATATTGTACAATTTTAAATAGATTGCAAAGGAAAATAGGACAAAAAGATTGGGATTAAAAAATAGAGCATTAAGCAATTTTGCAATATTTGTAACTATTGTAATATTGAATACTGGTAGTAATGAAATTAATAATGTAAGTAATAACAGTTTTAAGGTTTTAGATGATTGCCTTTCTGAAAGACTACTATCACTTATAGTATTATGTTTAACGTCACTAAAGTGTAGCGCTCGCCATATTACAATAGTAGCAATAATAATAAATAGTACAACATAATTCAGTTCTTTTGGCATACAACTCGACCTGCTTAATGTCACTGAATAATCTGTGTAATTAAGAGAGAATATTCTAAATTGATAAAAGAAAACCAAAAGAAAGCCCATAAAGAACAAAAATGGATTATTATTTGATTTAGCATCCTTTAATATAAAATGTATTACTGCAGAAAAACAAGCACTTAAAACGACCGTCCATTCGTTAACGAATTGAGTTACACCGCAAAATCCAAAAAAGACAATACATGCAACCAATAAATTACTTATTATAAGTATATTGTAAACACTAACACGTTTCATTTTACATATCAATAATTGATCTACTATAAATGTCTTTTATATAAGGAATTAACCTCCTACATACACTTCTGAAAGGAGGTAAAAATGCAAAAAGCAACTTTGTGTTGGGAGCTCATAATTTGATTGTGCGTCTAAAGAATATTTTTATAGATTACCACTGTCCCGTAAAATACTATAGTATACAAATGCTGATTTAATTATCCTACAAGCATATCGTAACAAGGCTTATATTAATTATCTTGGTAAAGAAAATGAGAGGAACCAAATCGGTTTAATCGAAATCTACTTATAAGTTCTTACTGTATTATATGGCTTCTGATAAAATTTAACGGGACAACAGAATAATATCACTTGAGTAGTGATATATAAACATTTTGTTCTAACTTCTATCATCCCCAACAATTTATATATCCATAAGCAAAATTCTAAGACCTTCCTCTAATAATATTTTTGCTTTCCAATTCAACATTTGAACATTCTTATTAATTGGTGCAACTGCATACATAACATCACTTGGTGCATAATCTCTCCCCCCCCAATGAGCATTGATTGTTTTTCCAGATACACTTTCTATCACATGCGCTACCTCTCTTACTGTATGACCAACTCCTGTGCCTAGATGGAACTGATAATAATTATCCTTTAGATTATCAAGTTTCAGCAGAAGATGATAAAAGAAGTCTACCACATCATCAACATGAATAAAGTCTAGGACTTGTTCACCAGGTGAGAATGCAACTGGCTCAGAAGCATCCAAGGCTTCAACTAAATAGTCTATCACTTTTTTCGAATCATTTTTCCGACCATAGGGTGAATAAACAACTACATTGATCCAATTCCATGTCGATTGGGTCTGATAGTATTGGATAATGGGACGCTCTGCGCTCTTGGTGGCTGAATAGAGATTATTAGGTAAGTATTCACCTGCACCGTTCAAGAATTCGGTAAAAGTTCCGATATTAATAAAGTGCTTGCAGGTTGTCTGACGCAAAGCTTCGAGGAGGTATGTGGTAAAACTGATATTGGCATCTATCAGTTTGGTGATAGAGTCATTGTCACTACGCCCTGTGAAATAGGCAGCCAAATGAATGACTGCTTCAGGGGCATACTCTATGATTTGTCGTTGCCAATCCGTATCATTCAAATCAATCAAATTGATTGATTCTGAATTACCGAAAAGCTCTGCAGCTTTTAGGGTACTGCGCACTAACAGACAAAGGTCGGTCATTCCCTGAGATTGCAGATAAGGAATCAACGTCTTTCCCACAAAGCCTGTAGCACCAGTAATAAGAATCTTCATACGCTTTGATTTAGAAGTTGTATGCTATCTCGTTTAAATCTACGCAGCTGGCTTCTGAAGGATCATGAGGTTCGGGGATGATATCCATCAACATAGATACTCCTTCTCCTACTCCATAAAAGGCCATCCAAAGGCCGGGGGCTACTGTCAGGCGTTGATAATTGGATTTGGGTGAGAGGATAATTTCTGCGAACTGGCCTTTGGTGGCACTGCCTTCACGGTCATCATAGACCACGAATTTGACTGCTCCTACGGGAACAATCAGATTGAGCATCATGCGATTATGACGCTTCCATCCTTTGGTCTGTCCCTGCTCGATTTGTGAGAAATAAGCTTCACCAAAGCCACAATAACCTTCATCGGTGGACTTCATGGCATGATAAATATCTCCTTTAGGCACTGTAATGTGTTTCAAAGGATGCAATGATACGCCTTCCATGATTATTTTGCCCAATTAAGTTTATGACTCTTTGCTGATGCTACATAGACCTCAATCTGTCTGACAGTGAGGGCATACATATCCTCACAATGCTCGATATAGTATGCTTTGTACCAGTCGGCAATGAACTTCACGCATTCATCATAATGCAGGGTTGAATGCCAATCGAGATAAGCCAAGGCTTTGTCACAGTTAAGTTTCAATAGGGTTGCTTCCTTGAAGGGAACATTACCGGTTAATTTGGCTGTTTTGTCCTTATCCAATCCCCAAAGTTCTGCGAGGTCTTGTACCAATTCAAACACGGTTTTGGTCTGCTCGGCACGAGGTCCGAAGTTGAAAGGTTCGCCATTCTTTACCTTGCCTTCATAGAGGTATTGACCCAGATTGAGGTAGCCGCTCAAGGGCTCTAATACATGCTGCCAGGGGCGAGTTGCTTTCGGACAGCGAATCTCTACTATCTCCTGATTTGAAAATGCTTTTACGCAGTCTACAATGATACGGTCTTTAGCCCAGTCTCCACCACCAATAACGTTACCTGCACGAGCTATACCTAATTTAATATTAGGTATGGCTTGGATGAATGACTTCCAATAGCATTTTATGGTCAATTCAGCCGCACCTTTAGAACCTGAATAAACATCTTTACCACCAACAGCATCAGTTTCACGGTAGCCCCAAATCCACTCTACATTATCATAAGCCTTATCACTAGTAATCAGCACACAGGTACATTCCCATGTGATATTCAGGATAGTTTCCAAAACAGAAGCAGTTCCTACGACATTAGTAGTAATGGTATCGAAAGGTTCTTTATATGAGGTTGATACAATTGCTTGTGCAGCCAAATGAAACAGAAAATCAGGTTTTACCTCTTGTACATAAGCGTTCATCTCTTCACGATTTCGAATATCGCCAAAACGATGGTGCATCTTCTTATCTAAACCTATGGTTTCGAACATTGAAGGAGAAGTAGGAATTTCGTTTGAATATCCATAAACCTCAGCACCCATCATGAGCAACCATGTTGAGAGCCATGAACCTTTGAAACCGGTATTCCCGGTAACTAATACTTTTTTTCCTTGATATACGTTATTAAATGCCATATTGTTGTCGCTTTTATTATTCTTTATAAGGATTCGCAGGGACTACTCTATCCCATTTTTTCCAAGGGGCCTTATTAGCCTCTAGGAGTTTTTCGAGTATAGCTTTCTCACGGACATTATCCATACATTGCCAAAAACCGGTATGGATATAAGACATCAACTCGCCTTCTTCAACCAATTTGCGGAGAGGTTCTTGCTCAAACACGCACGTGTCATCAGTAAGGTATTTAAATATCGAGGGGTCAAGCACCATGTAGCCCGCATTGATGGGGGCACCATCATTCATATTTTTTTCTCTAAAAGCCTTTACTGCCTGATTTCCACTAATTTCAAGCACACCTTTATCTTGAGCTATCTTTACAGCTGTAAGCGTAGCTTTCTTTCCGTGTGATTGATGGAACTCAAGCAACTTATTGATATCGACATCACAGACACCATCAGCATAAGTCATCATGAATGGTTCATCACCCACATATTCTTGTATGCGTTTGATACGACCTCCAGTCATAGTGTTGTAACCTGTATCAACTACTGTAACTTTCCAAGGTTCCAAATGTGAATGATGAATGGTCATCTCGTTCTTTCCATTACGGAAATCGAAACTTACATCGGAATTATAAAGGAAGTAGTTGGCAAACCACTCCTTAATATATTCCTGCTTATAACCTGCACAAATGATAAATTCTGTGTGTCCATAATAGACATATTCTTTCATGATATGCCAAAGGATAGGCATTCCGCCTATCTCAATCATTGGTTTCGGTTTGAACTGGCTTTCTTCGCTAATGCGAGAGCCAAATCCACCGGCTAATAATACTACCCTCATAAATTATTATAATTTTGATCTATTTCCTAGTATACAACGTTTTATATTCCTTATCAAATAAAACGTTCTCGTCTTTATCATCATAAACATAAACCAATGAAAAGTAATAGCTAAAATATAAAAGTTAGACGGATATGTCTTTCTATATTTCTTATAAAGATTTTTATTAATCTTAATTAGTTTAGAATGAGGGTTTCGGTTATACTTAGATAAATTATGCTGAAAAACACGATATAAAACTAGAGGCTCTTCTATCTGATATAGCCTATAATTGAGCAGAAGCAATTTTAGCCAACATGCAATATCTTCTGAAGCATTATAGAATGGATCCTCATCAAATCTGACATCCCTCTTATTTAAGACAATCACTGTTGAAGGAGTTATCTTATTTAGAAGAAATGGTTCAAATTTTGTTTTATATACCTGACGGACAAAACGTGTCTCACTCGTTCCATCGTAAAATTGAATAATACTTGTACTGACAAAATCATATTTTCCACTCTCTAGTATACCTATTTGCTTCTCTAGTTTGGTAGGCATCCACAAGTCATCGTCATCGCAAAAAGCCAAATATTTACCTTTGGCTTTTTCTATTCCCAAATTCCTGCTACATGCAATAACCCCATGGTTCTGAATTTGATATCCACTTATCCTTTCATCACCAAATGATTGGAGAAGACCAAAAAAGTCATAATCCGAAGAATTATCTACAACAATAACTTCAAAGTTTTGATAAGTTTGATTAAGAATAGATTTTATAGCCTCTATAAGTAATAACTTTCTATTATAAGTTATCACTATTATACTTACAACAGGATTTATATTCATTGAATTAGTTTTATTATTATAACGTTTTGACATATTCAAATAAGTATTGAGTTACAGCTAACCTAATGAGCATTCCTTAACATGTAGAATAATTCCACTTCTTGTATCTAAATACACCTATGACTAATCTCCACAATGGTAAAAGAACAAACAACAAAATAGATTATAATTCAATACTTCTAAAGATGTTTTAGTACCTGTGAAAGGCCTTTAGATACTCTACCAATGTTATTCTAAGAGTACTATTACAAAACATACTTATAATAAAAGTCAATAAGATTGAAACGCAAATGATAAGAATATTGTAAAACAAAGATATATCATTCTGCTCATAAAACATAAATGGCCTAACAGTATAACATATGCCAATACAAGCCACTAAAGGAATTAAAACGTGAAAAAAAGCCTGACGAGTAGATATCAAAGTTATGTTTTCTTTTTTATAATCCCGATTTACTAGAATAAAGAAAGCAATAGTACAAACAATCAATGAAAGACACTTAAAAATCGCAAAAGATAATAATCCAAGCTGATTAATTGTTAGGAAAATTCCAATCCAATAAACAATGGGGGTAATTACATTCCATTTAAGCAATTCCTTACTCCTCTCTTTTGCATACAAATAAGACGTTATAGGAGACGAGAGAAAGTTTGGAGTAAAACTCAAAAGCAAAAAAGAAACAAGAGTAGAAGAATCACGATAGGCTTCACCAACCCAACTTATAATAAATGGCTGAGCTAGTAGTGATAAGGTAATAATGGGTACAATAAAAACAGAATCAAATACTAAAATGGTCTTCCTCATAAAGAGAAGCAACCCTTTATTGTTATTCTCTCCAACGTAATGATTGTATCTAGAATTGTAAGGAGAATAAATTAATGATGTATAGGTTCGAACAAAGGACAAAAGAGTTAAGGCGACACTATATACTGCAACATTCTGCACACCTAAAGTATGCGATATAACGACAGAATCAAGTTCATAATAAATAATCATGCAAAGTGTAGCTACAAAAGAGACAATACTTATATCTTTCGTCACATTAAATTGCTCTTTGTCGAATTTATAACATTTAAGAAATGTCTTTAAACGATAACCGTAATGCCTAAGACCAAAGATTCCCCAAATAGAAACTACAAGATTTATCAATTGAAAAAACAAGTAGTATGGAATTATTGCATACTTTCCATCGCTAAAGAAATAAAAACAGGATAATATTTTCAATAGACTTCCAACTGTAGCAATGCGCTGAAACTTATAACTCTCAATGCGAATAGAATATATAGTAATCAAGATTCTCTGAGCTAACATTATAAAGCTAGAGAAACATAAGATCAATAATAAAATTCTAGCAATCTTATATTCCTCGCTTTCTGGAATAAGTTCGGGTATTAGTAACTTGGGGTATAGAGTCATAACTAATATGGTAAGACATAGAATCGAAAAGACTAGAGTCATTAGATATGATACAAAACTAATAACCCTTATTTCTCTTGATGTATCGCCTTGGGCATAATACTCAGAACCGTATTTTTGAGCAGCTGCTAAAAAACCCAAATCCGCATAAGAAAAAAAAATAGTTAAAGATGTACATACACTATATATTCCATATATGATCTTATTTGAAGACAAAAATGGCACGACAACGAAAAGTGAGATAAGTCCTGTTAATATAGACAATGAATGCCATATATATGTATTCACATATTTATTTCGATACGATATTTCGTTTGTTTTCATACAAAATAATTAGTATAGTTCATCGTAAAGCTTAATGTAGTTCTGTATGCTTAACGTGTCAGTAAATTTAGCATTATATCGTACTACGCACTTTTCAGCCATGGAATGTCTAAGTTCTTTCTCATTCAACAACTTTAGAATGGCATCTTTTAACTGTTCTACATTTTTTGCATCTACCATAATGCCAGTTTTACCGTTAACAATTTGTTCAGGGATCCCCCCTATTGAAGATGCAATAGTTGGGACTCCAAGTTTCATGCACTCTAGTATAGAATTAGGAAAATCCTCAAAACCTATTGATGGCAATACAAACACATCTAGAATATTATAGAAGTCAAAAATATTTCTCTTAGCTCCAAGCATCAATATGTATTTCTCCAAATTATTGCATTTTATATAACTTTCTAGTTCTGCTTTGCAAATTCCATCGCCAATAATGAGAAACACTGCATTGGTAAACATATTTTTGTCAACGAGTTCTTTTATGGCATGAAACAGGTATATATGTCCCTTCCTATCTTCCAAATTAGCAACTGTAGAAAAAACCGTCAATCCACCACTTAAACCAATTTCCTTTTTAAGTTTATCCTTTTGTATTACAATGGGACGATCAACTATACCATTATGTATAGTAGTCCTTTTACGAGAAATCTTAAGCACTTTTTCAGCATATTTTCCAGCATTTTCAGACCCAGTTATAAACCTTGAAACAACCTTCCCAATATATCTATCGAGTGGCCAGTCAAGCCATCTTAAGATATTTGTATAACCTACAGGAATGTTGTTGATAACATATACAATATGCTTGTGCCCGGTTAATCTAGAAGCGATTACAGCTGAATAGCATGATATAGCAGCAGGATATCCACCATTATTAATATGTAAAATATCAAAATCTATATTTTTGAATTGTTTATAAAATCTTAAAATGTTAATTATTATAATCGGATACCTAGATATAACCATAATAAATGCCCAGAAAAAATATTGAATTTTTTTTATGATCGCAACTTTTGAACGAACAAAATCTATTTTATCAATATGTCTTAATAATGCAATTGACAAAGTGTTTTCAGAACAAATCCGTTTTTCCATTTCCAATTGGTATACTTCGTTCTTTGGATACAGTAGGATAAGGTTATAGAATTGCTTAAGATTTGTACTGCAAAAAAAATTAACCAACATGTTTTCTGAGCCGCCAAAGAAAGGACAGTCTGAAAAATATAGTATTGTTTTCTTCATCAAAATAAAAACACAAATATTCATTAAATAAATAAAATGTAGATGCTCAAGAATTGCATGAAATTACATCCCTTCTTAATCAAGTTCTTTATGCCCCATTTCGAATTGGCAAAAGTGAGCTTCATTCATTATTATTACACAATTTACTAAGGGAATACAATGTCAGATACTAGGTGTATGAATAAGCAAATTTTAATGTACACAATAGCAGTTTATTATAATTATTTATAAATCTCCCTAGGTAAAGAATGCTTATACTTAAAGCCATTAAACAATTGTCCTATAGATGAATCATCAAAAAAAGTATGTCCGCTTTCCAATCGTAAATCTGCTTCCGGCCATGGAGTAGTGACTACGTTCACATGATATCGTTTTGCAATAAAACTAGCCACCTCGTAAAGTGAGTAGGTCTCTCCTCCAATATTATATATTTTATTATCAGAATTAACATTAAATGCACCCTCCACCATTTGATAACATAAGTCTTCAAGGTGAGTAAATGTCCGCTTAAGGTTCCCTCCACCATAAAGTGTAATATCTTTGCCTTCTAATGCCATTTTAAGGAAGAAACCTACTGTTCCAAAACTATAATTATTGTCTAACATATTACCATAAGGGACACATATTCTAAATACAGTATATGGTATATCAAAATTAGCACTATATGCACTCAAATAGCCCTCACAAGCTAACTTATTTACAGCATAAATCGTTTTTGTCTCTTTGATATCATTCTCCTTTAAAGGATAATCTGATCCTCTGTATACAAGACGAGAAGATGGAAAAATAATCTTAGGACGGAATTCTGAATTACGAATAGTATCCAAAAGATTTAATAAAGCTATCTCATTGATATCTATAAATTGGCTATATTTATCAAATCCAATCTTGGTACCCGTTAGACCGGACATTAGGAAAATGTAGTCGACGTTGAGATTGATTTGAGATAATGTTCCTTTGTCAAGCAGATCTATCTTATGATAGTTTTCTTCACTCCCTACGTCACATATATCGTACAACTCAGGATCAACACCTTTATAAGCCTTTAAATACCACGATAAATGACGGCCGATGAATCCTTTGGCTCCAATAATTGCGACTTTCTTCATTTTGCTAATTTTATGAATTGGTCTAACAGTTCAGATTCTCGATAAATGTTGGAGAACTCCATCTCGCGAGTTTCAACATCAATAATACAACTTTTAAAGTAAGAAATTGACTTACTGAATGCATCATCGGAAGGGAGTGGACGCGTTTCATAACATTGGTTTTTCTTAACGGTGTATTCAGGAACAAATCCTGAGGGTGCTGTAAGAATACGATTGGACGTAATAGTACCTTGAGATCCCCATATTTCTATATCACATCTATAGTCACAGTCCATTCCAAAAGCCAACTGTGCTGTAACACCTTGCTCATTAATCATGGTAGCAGTTCCATAAACATCAACGTCAAATTCCGGAATAAAGTTAAGATTTGCTGTAGTCAATCTTGCTTTAGAACCTAACAAGCTAGATGCATACTTTATAGTGTATCCACCTGCATCAATTAATGCTCCACCCCCTAAGCTTTTATTGTAACGAAAATCATTGGCAGCTTTACGTGGAAAACCGAATGTGATTCTATAAAGACGGACATCGCCTATCTCTCCACTCTTTACAACATCATTAACGGCTTGAAGTTGGTTATGATAGATAAACATATAGTTTTCATAAAGAGCAACATTTTTTAAACGAGCGAGTTCAATCAGCTCTTTAGCATCGCTAAAGTCTGTAGTAAAAGGTTTTTCTACAAAAGTATGCTTCCCATTCATCACGGCAAGTTTCGTCCACTTATAATGCAAAGCAGGGGGTAAGGGAAGATAAACAACATCAACTAAATCTGATGATACTAAGTCTGTATAACTATTGAATATTTGTCCACTACCATATTCCTTGATAAACTGACATGCCTTATCACGTTCTCGACGGACACGATCCTCTTCAATTTGCTGGTCATAAGATGCACTAGAACCATGCCACTCCTCAGAAGAGGCAATTGCAATGCCCATAAATTGAAATTCGGAGTAAAGCTTTAAAGCAGGAAGAAATCTTCTGAAAGCTATTTCAGAAGGACATATAATGCCAATTCTTATCATTTTACAAAACGGATTGAAGACAGCAACGAGCGTGCTGCGATATTTAGATAATTATTGTATGTTACGAATGAAATCATTTGATTTAAAGTCATCCAACAGTAATTTGGGTCAACTTCAATAGGGAATTCGTCGCCCACCTCAACAATCGTATTAAGATTTTGTTCTTGAAAGAAACGTCCTCCTTCTTCACTCTGATAAGTTGCATACCATACGTTTTCTTTAGGGGCATTTATAAAATACTCTAGATAAGGAATCGAATATTCATTTTGACCTTTGCGATAATTCCCGGTAAGGCACTGAACAGTAGGAGCCATCTCGACAATATCAAAATTGCCCGCTTCTAGTTTTGCTTGAACCAAAAAGTGATATATACCATTAATCTTTTTGACCAAAAAGCCCATGAGTCCTTTTTGAGCAGAACGAACCATAGGTTGATCCCATGAAACGACTTCTCTATTTCCTATCTCGCATCGTACGCCTATCACATCAAAGTATTTATTTGATTCATGATGCAGTGAATAACCATCATAGGTCCAATGATTCATTAGGGAAATTCCAATTTTCTCAACGCCCAATTCGTATTTAAACTTTAATGAGGTCATCCAATGAATAATGTCGTCTAAATCATGCAGATGATTTCCCGAACTTAGCATTGAGTAGATTAAATCTTTATCGCTGGTCTTATTAAGTTGCATGAATGCAGACATCATTTTCAAAGAATGCTCTGAATAATTGCCATAACGGATACATGATATAACTGTTCGAGAATCCATATTCATCACATTGGGGTACTGCATTAAATCTTTAAGCTGTCCTAATGTGAGCCATACGAAATTATCACGTTGCTCTATCTCTTCATTCTCATCTACACGAACAACTATATTGCGATTTCTCTTGTGTAAGAATCGAGCACCTTGTTCAGACTGAAGCTGGTCTACTAATATATCCACCTTCTTCTCTCCCATAAAATAATCAAGATAGGCAGGCTTTGCTCCACCGTGTACACGCATAAAATTACTACGTGTAGCTTGAAGTGTAGGCGATATTTGTACAATATTAAGATTACCCGGTTCAATCTTGGCTTGAGCTAGGAAATGGAGTACACCTTTAATTTTCTTGGTTATAAATCCTAAGAAGCCAATTTCAGGTTGGCTAATAATAGGCTGATCCCAAGAAGATACATCGCGATAGTTTGTAGTAATTCGAATGCCATCAATCGAAAAGAACTTGCCCGAATCATGGCGAATTCTGTCATCACAATATTTCCATCCTCGCATTCCTTCCAAAGGAATCTGTTTTATAGTATTTACAACTTCGTTGTTTTGTTGCTGCATCCATGTAAGTACGTCTCCGGTAAGTATACTATTGCCCTGATGAATAGCAGAAATCAGAAAGTCTAATTCATTTCTTTCAATATTCATTTGAAAATGCGTATAAAAATTACTTTTAGATTTGTAAGATAATTAGTTATCACCTTTTAGTTTCACACCTTTTAACAAAGATTAAAGTGTGTATATCAACATAATTGTTGAAGAATATAACTTGATGTTAGACAAAGACGCTTACTTAACTCCATTTAATATATCTAACATTATCTCGCCATTGCAGCGCCCTGCTACTTTAGGATGTGTTAGATAATCATATTTATATTTTTGGTAGGCCTTTATATCAATCGAACGAAATTCATATGTCTCTTTACCAAAAGATTCCATGGGGATATTTAAGCATCGTTTAAATCCTTCGCAATAAGCCAGAGTCTCTTTTGACATATCAACATATGGTATGAGTATTATAGGTTTTTCAAATAGAACTGCAAATGAAATTGCAGTAGAGTCATGTGTAATTGCTCCTTTACAATTCTCAATTAAAGATGCAGTGTTACTAAAATATATTTTTCGACCATTGAAATAGTTATGTTCATGATACTTTTGTGCTGATGGATGAGCTGCTATAACAACTGGGCAATCGTACTTTTTTTCTATTTTACTTAAATAATCATTAACATATCGATAATATTGTTTTTCGCCTCGACATGATAAACTAAGAGTTTGTACATCATTGTGAAAAGGAATATATTGATCTATAAATACTATATAACACCCCTCAATAATTGGGGTAGTGTTAGACTTATGTAGTATTGAGTTATTATAATCCCCACTATTAAATGGAACCATTATTGTATTATTTGACACCTTATAATATGGCTTTGCTTCGCAGCAAGAAATTAATACATATTTACATTCTCTATAATAATTAGTTTTCATAATAAACCTTCGATCCAAAAAGGTTTTTAACAACTTTGGAAATGACTTGCTAAATAATTGCGTTCGTTTATTAAGAATTTCTTTATAAGGATTTAGGATACATCCATCAGTACCCAATAATAAGTCTACTTTATATTCTGAAAGCAAGTGAAAAATATGTCTTGAATATGTACCAAACCCTAATGTTGTCGCATAAACACATGACTCTTGCTTGTTTTTTTTTAACAAACACTTGAATTCACTAATAGATTCAATGCTTCTCTCTACTAATCCTTCTGATACAGCAATCGAAAGATGCTCATTATTTGTAATTGATGAAAGATTCCAATACTCAACTAAGATTCCATTGTTTAACAAATAATCAACATCAAAATAATTTTTAATTCTTTGCGTATAATTTGATGAGTATATAATAATAATCTTCTTATACATATAGTTGAATATAAATAATTAATGCATATAATGTTATTTTTAATTCATTACTTAAAAAATTTACACTAAACACATACTCTTTAGTATTGATAGATCTCCTATATCTCGTTAGAGAAAGGTGCAAAAAACAGAATTCGTATGCTTTACAGTATAGTCTACATAGTTTAACTTATAATATTTCGTTGTAAATTTTACATCTTAAACTTTACAATTCATATTTTGGCAACGATACAAGAAGGTAATTATCAGCACTAGACATGCTAAAATCCATTAATTAACAAGATATTAGTGTATAAATAAGTCTATCCAATCTAACATGTGATTAGATAGACCATTTTCGTTTAGAATAAAGAATTTATCTTCTTATCTGTTAATCCAACTCCTACCTCAAATTTTTCATGCCATACACCATCGCGATCTTGGTAGAAAAGATCCCGGTTATACCACTTGTCCATAGTTGCCCAAAATTCACGAGGAGTCATACCCACATATTTCATAAATTTATCAGCAATTCCCTGATCAAGAATTTTATCTTTTGTTTTTACTAAAGGTAATATTTCCTCACGGGTGGTCAAACCAGCTCTTATCCAACGAGAAGCCATTTCTGTCGCAGATGCATGCCCAAATTTGGGGTACTTCAAGTATTGATTAAGCAGATAGCTAATAGAGTCAATCTGATTGTAATTCTCAAGAGTTCCCTCTCGTTGATATTCATGTTCCATGTTGTGGAATCCCCAACGCTTAGCTAACTCATAATTATGATGTGTATCCCAAGGAACGAAGTAACTTAGATAAATAACTTCAAGACTAGCTGTCTCATACTCCTCTTGAGTCATTTGCTTTGCAGACTCAAGTTCTTCTGGTTTTATTTGTCCATCTTCAAGCCATTTATCCCATACGGGCTTTACGACATCATTAAGAGGTTGAAATTTTGCTGAAGGAGTTTCTTTATTATACTTTCCACCATATGTATAGTTGACATTTTCTCCATAGACAAGAAGTTTTAGTCCCAGTTGAACCGCCATACGATAGGGAAAAGCGTAAATCAAAGCATCAAGATACCATGTGGGCGAACCAATTTCTTCAAAAGCTTTACGAGCCATAATTTTAGCAACACGAGGATTAGGTTGCATACTAATAACATCACAACTAAACACTTCTGCTATATTTTCAATATTGTGGCGTCCTGCTTCAGTCCATTCTGTACATGCAGTAGAAAGAAGAACCGGATTCATGTGCATAATTTCTTTCATTACATATACTTGAAAAGTTGAATCTTTACCACCTGAAACAGCGATAGCACAATCATATTTGTTGGGACCGTTGCAACCTCTATACTTATCGCAGAGTTTTTCTAATTCTTTTTTACGCGCATCCCAGTCAGTGTGCTTTTGTTTCTCATAGTTATGACAAGGAGCGCAAACTCCATCTTTCATAAACGAAATACCTGGACGAGTGTCAGGCATAAGACATTTTTTACAATACTTCATTGGTAAACAAATATTAATAAATAAAATATATCGACTATCAAAAACAGCAAAAGCATGTTATGTCAGAATTTCATCAGGATAATATTTAGAAAGAAATATAGCTATTCTTTTGTAATACAACTTACCTTCTCTCTTTATAGAATTTACAACTTTCTTTTCTGCAAGTGAATACTTTTCAAAATGATCCAAAACATTTATTATTTTATCTTCTAATTTAGCTATGTAATTATCTTCACCAACCCTAATAAATTGATCTTCTAAATCTAGCTCTTCATATAATGAAGAAATTTGTTCATGACCAGCGAGTCCAATAACAGGAATACCATTTTGTATAGCAAGTATTGTTGAGTGAAAACGCATTGCAACGATTAGGCGACATTTTCTATAGTAATATTCAAGTTCTTTTGTTGCTTCAATATTTGTTGGATTATAAGGTGCAATCTCAATATTATATCTAAAATATTTTGGACCTAAAAAATTCTGTAATAGAGATAAAGTTTGAATGTCTTGAGGAGTATGTAGGAAGAAAATTATTCGAAATCCTTTAGAAACTACAGAGGATATTACTTTTGATATTTCTTTGTTAAATCTTTCTATGGTAATATTACCATTAAATTTTCTAGTAAATTCATCATTTGTAATGTTGACCCCTATAATTTTTGCTGCCGGTTTTTCAATGACATCCAAATCTGTAAAGAAAAAACCGTTATCGGGAACTTCAATAAGGGGGGAGACTGTCCGAGAATATTGTACGTACTTTCTTTTAGGCATCATTGTGTAAGTACACGCAGGGCTTGGGGACAAGCTAGAGGATGGAGAGTCTTCCTCTATTGTTCGATTAATTCTCAGGATGGAACCATCATTTCTAAATGTGACGAACCAATTCTTTTTTTGTTGTACATACAAAATGAATTTTTTAAATCTTACTTTTGCCTCTTCATATTCTCCCTCGAATTCATGGTACCCCATGGCGTTTATTAAAACAGGTATTTGAATTCTATCAATGACAGACTTACTAATGTCAATAGTAGTCCCAGTAGACGAATCATTGAAACGAACATCAAAGAAACCTCCTCCTCCTAGTATGAGTAAATCAAATTTATTTACTTCATCGACGAATTCATCATCAAATCTATACAAGTTCTCATTCCGATAAAAGAGTCGAATTTCTAACTGTTTTATAAATGGGGATTTCTTTAAATGTGTATTTAGCATTTTATATAGACCAGTATGGTTTATTATATCCCCATAATTCCCTTTGAATGAAGCTACATGTAAAATTTTCATAAATTCTTTTTTGATATTATATCTAACGCACCAAGTAAATCTGTAGTATGATATTTTGATGTAATAATTAATTCAACAAACTCACGGAATACGCCCTCACCTCCTTTTTTTTGGAGTACGACATCACATACTTTCTTTACATAATCAAAAGCATTGGCAGGACAAGCGGAATACACTCCTGATTTTAAAATAGGAACATCAAGAACATCATCTCCTATATATGCAATTTCATTAAGACAGAGTCCTTCGTCCAAACAGAACTTATTAAGTATTTTTAATTTGTTTGTCACTCCTTGGAAACAATAGTCGGCTTTTACTTTTTTAGCCCTATTCTCTACAATTTTAGTTTTTTCACCTGTGATAATTCCCACCTTTAGACCAAAAACGTGTGCATAGTAAACACCGCCTCCGTCGTACGTACAAAAACGTTTCAACTCATTAGCCTGTTGATCATAGTACATACTACCATCTGTCCAAACTCCATCTATATCAGTAAAAATCACTTTTACTCTACTCGATTTCTCCATCGTAAATTATAGTATCTGGTGTAATATCTTTTGTGGCTCGTTTACCAAGTAACTCGTAGAAATATTCCGGAGATATACCGCCTCCTGGGCATTTTACCATTATATTTTCTTCTGAAATTACATCACCTTTCTTGATAGCCCCCTTACTCACAATACTTACTCCATATCCAAGACGTGCCTTATCTTCTGAAGGATGTATACGTTTTATAGACGAGCCTAATCCTTTAAATACTGTTCTTGCATAATTACAAATCAATTCAAGGCCTCTTGGCTCGCAAGAAGCCACATGATCAGGGCCTACCATAGTTCTATCAAGAGTAAAATGTTTCTCAATCAAACACCCACCTAAAGCTATAGAAGCCGCAGGAAGAATTACGCCCTTATCATGAGAAGAATATCCAACAAGAGTACCAAGAGTCTTTTTCATCTCTGGAATCGCATTTAGATCTGCATATTCATCAGGACATGGATAAAGAGTTGTGGCCTGAAGGACAATAAGTTGTTCGTTAAATTGCTTAATCCATTTAACTGAGTGTTCAATTTCCTTCATCGTATACATTCCTGTAGAAAGAATCATAGGTTTACCATAGCTAGCGACTTGTTTAAGAAGAGGATAATCTGTAACAAAAGGAGATGCTATTTTATGGATTGGAACATTTAGTTTATTTTCTATAAAATCAAAAGATGTTGAGTCAAAGCCACTACACAGAAAGTCTATTTTCATTCCTTTTGCATAAGCATAAAGATCCATGTACTGTTCATCAGTAAACTCAATTTCATGTTTATGCTGGCCATAAGTAATACCCTTAGAATAACTCTTCTCATATGGCCTATCTAAATGAGCCTTAGTAAACATTTCTTCGATTGTACGTTTTTGAAACTTGATTGCATTTGCACCTTTTATCTTTGCTTCATAGATAAGTTTTTTTGCAATCTCCATACTGCCATTATGGTTAATTCCGGCTTCTGCTATAACATAAGGTTCGTGACCATCGCCAATATAACAAATACCATTAATCCCATTAATCTTAATTTCCATTGTAATTCAATATATTTTAGATTGTTTATTTTTTACCGCTTGTACAAACCATTGAGTTATTACTCGAGGCCGAGTAATAGCTGTTCCTGATATAACTGCATATGCACCTAACTTAATAGCACGCTTTGCTTCTTCTGGTGTATTAATACGCCCTTCTGCAAATAAGGGTACTTGAAGTTTATTACTTAATAGCTCTATTAAGCCAAAATCTGGACCATTATGATTATTTTTCGTATCAGGAGTATATCCACTTAGAGTTGTAGAAATACAATCTGCGCCTGCTTCCTGACATGCAATTGCCTCTTCGTATTTCGCAACATCTGCAAGTATGACAACATCGGGATATTGCATTTTTATTTTGTTGATAAACTCGGAACCACTTAATCCTTCTCTTTTTCTAAATGTACCATCTATAGCGATAATATCAGACCGTGAATCAAGTAAATCTTCAACATCTTTATACCTTCCTGTGATTCGTACAAAACCATCATCAAAATTCGACTTTACTAGTCCTATAATGGGGAGAGAGGTAATCTCTTTTATAGCATTTAACTTAGCTATACCTTCTGTTCGGATAGCACACGCTCCACCCATTTCAGCTGCTTTTGCGAATAAAGCAATATATTCTGGTTTGTTGAAAGGATCAGTACCTTCAGCCTGGCATGAAATTATCATGCCGCCCTTAAGTGATTCAAGTAATTTATTCATTCTTTATATAGCTCTAGATATATTTCTGCTAGTTTAAAGTCTTCAATCGTATCTATATCTACTTCAGCAAAAGAATGCTCGATAATATAAGGGTAACTATTGGGCTCTTGAATTATACCTTTGAGAGCTGCATTTCTGGACATTACATAAAGTAGACCATTCTCATAGTAAAGTTTCTCCATGTCCTGACTCCGCATGCCAAACGTATAATTCACAGGCTGCATTATATTATCTTTCATTCTAAGTAACTTCTTGTGAGAATCAGTATATGATACTAAAGTGTTACACCTTACTTTTTCAATCAACTCTTTTGCATTAACAATCATTCCTTTTGGCCTTAAAGGATTAGTTGGTTGAAGTAAAACGATATAATCATAATCAATACCATTTCCCATAAGATAGTTTGCAGCATGTTGAACTGCCATTCCGGATGTAGCATAATCAGAGGCGTATTCTTCAGGGCGTTGAATGATTTCTGCACCATACTCTAATGAAATTGAAGAAATTTCTTGAGAGTCAGTTGAAACAAACACTTGATGTTTGTTACCAAATTCAAGCTTTGCGTAATTAATTGAATGTGCTATCAATGGAATACCATTGAGCGGCAAAATATTTTTTTGTGGAAGCCTTTTAGAACCTCCACGGGCCGTTATTAATGTTATAAATTTCATATCACTAATATTTGTAAGCAGTCACTTTAAAACCATACCAAGCCAAAAACGTTTGTTTTTATAATTATTCAATAGATTATCACGTATTGACCTCACACGTTAGCGTCCAATTTTGACGTGTCACCCAAGAAAAGCCGCCAGAAGGCGGTTATTCATTAAATAAATTCAAAACCAGAATTGATTTTTAAAGCTTATTATTACTCAGTCCGATAGTCATTGGAAGAAGATTCTCATAATCCCTACGTCCATTAACTATTGCTTGGAAAAACATTTTAAAGTATTGCAATGCAGAAATACCCTGCATCTTACAAGTGGAGATGACGGTATGGTAGGCTGCAGATACTCTGACACCTTAATACTGCCGAAAAACAAAGAGTTCTTACGCTATCAAACAAGGGACATATGAATCCTTCAACAATAGAATTGTCGATCATATAACAACCATCTTTCAGATAACTTAGAGCCTTATCTATAAGATCATTTCTTAGGGATGTACATCGAAAACATCGCCTCTAACTTGATGCGCAATCGTATTATTATCTCCCTGGTCTTTAGATTCTAACGACAAAAAAGTCAGCATCCTTATCTGATTCATGAAGTCTATAAGAAGTTTTGATTTTTCGTCTGAATGTACTGCAGTAACCATGGTTACTTTATTCAAATAATAACTCCCATGGATAAGGATTGTCAACAACATTTTGAAACTCTGCGATAGCTTCCTGTTGTTCAGAAGTAAGTAATTCCGAATCCCAAGAAGCAATAATAACATAAGCTTCATCAGCCAAAGATTCATCAAATACTTCACTATAACAAGCAGTAAGTAGACGAAGCTTCAACAACGAAGTGGGAAGAGTTTCAAGAATGTCCCAACAACGATTCAATACTTCCTGAACATGTTTCTGCTTTTCACCATGATCGATGAATGAAGCTGTATACCCCATCAAAAGAGCAAGACAGACATTTGCCTGTTCCTCAACTGTGGAACCTTTAGCACCGGAGTTATACAAAGCTGTGGTCAAGCGATAAACCTCACCATTACGACGGGAAAGGTCATCGCTATAAATGGGACTGCCGTCCATACCCAAATACATCAGATCGTGCGCAGCACGCTGAAGAGTGATTGCTTCTTCGGAAAGAGACATAATATGAATTAAAAATT